>Ga0181531_10001195_pt1 | contig 16588 bp, 10 predicted proteins | sample PEATcosm2014_Bin_38_FD_119743 | JGI IMG/M metagenome (GOLD analysis project Ga0181531, IMG submission 119743) | Peatland microbial communities from MTU Mesocosm Facility, Houghton, MI, USA - PEATcosm2014_Bin11_10_metaG | ecosystem: Environmental > Terrestrial > Soil > Wetlands > Peat | place... | reverse complement strand
TTTGCCTCGAGTGACCCATATCTCACCACACACGCTCTTTTCCCAGAAGTGGGCAGCCTTACTCGCTCGTAACTCTCCGCAACAACGCCCAGTCCAAGTGCTAGTATCGACAAAGCTTGAGCCAAGAGAATAAGGGACGATCCACAATGAAACTTACGCGTCGAGACGCCCTGACCATCCTCAGCGGCGCAGGTCTCGCAACAATTATTTCTCCGCTGGCCACCATGGGCACCGCAGTTCCCGATACCGCCACCTGCCCATTCCGCCTCGCCGTAATCAACGACGAAATCACCCAAGACTTCGAGCTAGCCTGCAAAATCGTAGCGCAGGATTTCGCCCTCCAATGGATTGAGCTCCGCTCCATGTGGAACAAGAACGTCACCGACCTCACCCCGAAGGAAATCGCCGACGCCCAGAAAATCCTCCAGCAACACCATCTCCGCGTAACTGACATCGCCAGCCCGCTCTTCAAGACCGATTGGCCGGGTGCTCCGCGTTCCCCGGAAAGCACCACCCGCGACCAGTTCCACGCAGACGTCGATCCCAGCGCACAAGAACAGTTGCTGGAGCATTGCATCGCGCTAGCCAAATCCTTCTCCACCGATCGCATCCGCTGCTTCGACTATTGGCGCCTAGCCGACCCGCGTCCCTATCGCGAAGCCATCAACGCCAAACTCCGCAAAGCCGCCGAACGCTGCGCCAGCGAGAAGCTCATCTTGCTCCTGGAAAACGAAATGTCTTGCAACACCGCCACAGGAGAAGAAGCCGCCGCTGTTCTGCAAGCGATACCAAACGAAAACTTCATGCTCAATTGGGATCCCGGCAACGCCGCCGCGCTCGGCAGCATTCCCTTCCCCACCGGCTACGAACTCCTCCCCAAGCAGCGCATCGGCCACTGCCACGCCAAAGACGTGACGCGCAACGCCGACGGCAAATACGACTGGCAGCCCGTAGGTGGCGGCGCGGTCGATTGGGTCGGCCAGTTCCGCGCCTTTGTCCACGACGGTTATCATCACGCAGTCAGCCTCGAAACCCATTGGCACGGCGCCGGCACGCCAGAAGCGTCCACACGCGTCAGCATGGAAGGATTGCGAAAAGCCTTGGCAAGCGCAGGAACGCACTGCTAACGTGCGGCGGACGTGCGGCTAAAGTGCGGCGTTGCCGAGTTTGGCGCTCAAGACAAACGTTTCACCTGGAGATGTGCAGCATGATGACGCGAAGAAGTTTGCTGAGGAATCTCGCAGTAGGAACCGCTGGCGCGGCGCTGGCAGCGACCGCCAAAAGCTACGCGCGCATCGCCGGCGCGAACGAGCGCGTGAACTTTGCGGTCATGGGCCTGAACAGTCGCGGCTACGCGCATTTGGCGGGCCTGAAAGCCAGCGCCCCGCAAGCGCGCGTGGCATATGTCTGCGACGTCGAAAGCAACATCCTGCGCAAGTTCGCGGACACCGCGCAACGCCAACTCGGATACGCCCCCGAACAGCAGAAGGACTTTCGCAGGCTGCTCGAGCGCGCGGACCTCGACGCCATCAGCATCGCTGCGCCGGATCACTGGCACTCACCCATGGCCATCGCCGGTCTGCAAGCAGGCAAGCACGTCTACGTGGAGAAACCCTGCAGCCACAATCCCGCCGAAGGCGAGCTACTCATCGCCGCGCAAAAAAAATACGGCAAGCTCGTGCAGATGGGCAATCAACAGCGCTCTTCGCCGCACACCATCGAGATCATCGCCAAGATTCACGCCGGCCTAATCGGCCGCGCCTATCTCGCCAAAGCCTGGTACGCCAACACGCGCAAGTCCATCGGCGTGGGCAAAGAAGCGGCCGTTCCCGCAACGCTCGATTGGGATTTGTGGCAAGGCCCAGCGCCGCGCCAGAAATATACCGATAACGTGCAACCTTACAACTGGCACTGGTTCCGCGTCTGGGGCACCGGCGAAGCCCTGAACAACGGCACACACGAAGTAGACGTGTGCCGTTGGGCGCTCGACGCAGCCTACCCACAACACGTCACCGCTGCCGGCGGACGCTACGCCTATAAAGACGACTGGCAATTCTACGACACGCTCACCACGAACTTCGCCTACGAAGACAAGATGATCGCGTGGGAAGGACATAGCTGCTCAGGAATGAAACTCTACGGCCGTGACCGCGGCACCGTAATTACCGGAACCACCGGAACGGTAATCGTCGACCGCGATGGCTACGAGGTGTACGACGGAAGCGGAAAGAAGACCGACCAATATCACGTCGGAGGTAACACCTATTCTTCCGACCTCGTCGGCGCCGACTCCATGACCGATGCGCACTTTGCCAACTTCATCGCCGGCATAAAAATCGGCGCAAAACTAAACGCGCCCATCGACGAGGGCAACGTAGCAGTAACCATGCTGCAGCTATCAAACATCGCCTGGGAAGTGCAGCGCGAATTGCATGTGAACCCAACGGATGGACATATCCTGGGCGACGCGGAAGCTGCGAAACTCTGGGGCCGCAAGTATGAACGCGGATGGGAGCCGCGCGTCTAGCTATGCGCAGAATGCTGCTAGAACCATCGCCGAAAACATTGTCGGAACAATTGTCGCGACGAAGCTTTCTACGGTTTGGCGTTGCCGGAGCATTCGCTGGTGCGCTTACTTTACGTGCTGGCGCTGCCGAAGCCATGCGGGCGCTGTCAGCGAGCGATGCGGCCTCGCCGATACGGCTAGGCCTGGCAAGCTACACCTTCCGCAAATTCCCGCGCGCGCAGATGATCGGCTTCCTGCAGCAGTTGCAGCTCCGTGATCTAAACACCAAGGATGTGCTGGATCATCTGCCGTTTGACGCGCAGGAAGAATCCAAAGCTCTGGCGGATTACGCGACGGCCGGAATCGCGCTGCACGCCGCAGGCGTAATCTCGTTCGCCAAGGATGAAGACGCGGACATGCGTGGCAAGTTCGAGTACGCCACGAGAGCCGGGCTTCGCGTGATCGTGGCCGGCGACCCCGCGCCGGAAACGCTGCCGCGTGTCGAGAAGTTCGCGAAAGAATATGACATGCGCATCGCCATCCACAATCACGGACCCGAAGACAAATTGTGGAAGTCTCCGCTGGACGTCCTGAAGTACGTGGGCAAAATGGATCCGCGCATGGGCTGCTGCATCGATGTGGGCCATACAGTGCGCGCAGGCACGGATGTAGTCGACGCCATCCATGCGGCTGGTCCGCGCCTCTTCAACGTCCACATGAAGGATCTAACAGATTTTAACAATCGCGACAGCCAGGTCGCGGTCGGCGACGGCAAAATGCCGGTCCGCGAGATTTTTGCAGCGCTTACCACGATCAACTATCCCGGCTACGTGGATCTCGAGTACGAAGTCCACGAAGACGACCCCATGCCCGGCGTGACCCGCAGCTTTGCGTACATGCGAACGGTACTTGCGGGTAGGGACCATGCGATCGCTGCGGCACGCTTGGACGAGAACTCGCTGGACCAATCGACCTAGCCGAGAGTTCACTCACTTTTGTGGTTGCACGGAAGCATCGCCATGATTACGGATGTTGCAGCAACGATTTTCCAGGCTCTGGACCCTGCCACCCCACTGCTTCGATTGGTGGCCATGTTTTTCGTGTTGGCTGTGTTGTTTGCGGTTGTAATCTACATTTGCGGTTTAATCGTGAAGCATCTTGAGGGCAGAAATCTCCTCTTCCCCCGACCAACTACGCCCACTCCTAAGCCACCCGCTGCTCAAGCGTTGCAGATAGGTTCCTACACGGTTGCCTCCGTGCTCGGCAAGGGTGGCATGGGAACGGTTTTTAAGGCATTTAGCCCTCACGGTCAACCAGTAGCCATCAAAATGATCGGTGGCTTACTGGCCAAGCCGAACGCAAAGGCGAAAGAAGCCAATCGGATCGCATTGGTCCGCGAAGCTCGCCTTGCGGCGGAACTGCGCCATCCGAACATCGTCAAAATTTATGACATTGGGCTGGAAAAAGGACACTTGTATGTGGTTATGGAATATCTCCAAGGCGCCCCGCTTGATCGCCATATCCGCAATCATGCCATCAACGTCTCAGAGGCCCTGCGGATCGGCGCGGAGCTCTGCGATGCGCTCAGTTACGCCAACAGCCGCGGCATAATCCACCGCGACGTCAAGCCGCAAAACGTATTCATAATGAAGAATGGCAGTGTGAAGTTGCTGGACTTTGGTCTCGCCCGCCCAAGCAAGGTGCGCTGCAGTCCGGGCGGAACACTACCGTACATGTCCCCTGAACAGATCCTCGGCAAAACATTGGACGGAAGAACGGACATCTGGTCCGCCGGCGTTACTGTCTTCGAGATGCTATCGGGAACGCGTCCCTTTTCGGGCCGCCGTCCAGGTGTTTTTGCCAACATTCTCAGGGCCGACGTGCCGGCTCTGGAGCTCGCAACCCCCCATTGCCTCGAAATTCAAACAATTCTAGCGCACGCATTGGCGAAAGATCGCAATCAGAGATACTCGTCGGCAAGTCATTTCGCCGAAGCCCTGCGACTTGTACTCCGTAAGATGGCACAAGGACAAGATGTGGGCCAAATTCCGGCCACACCGGCCAGCGATTCCTCGCCGCCACGCTTGCATGCCGAAGCCATAGCGGCCCAAGGCCAACAATACATTCCAGTGAACCTGGGCTTTGCGGAGACGGTTGCCGCCAAGGTTGTATTCCCAGTCGTTCGAGCAAAAAGAGGCGCTCTGTACAGTATCGGACGAGCAGTTCCGGCACTTGCGAAATCGCTCGCATTGAATTTGGCGTGGACTATCTTCTTGGGAGGCATCGGATTCATTTTGTTCGGATTTCTAATCGTCATTTCCATGCTCTTCGCTATATTCGTCGTCGTTCCGATCGCCATTGTCGAAGCTGTATTCCCTCCCCCTTTTTATAGATGTCGGAGTTGTTCTCGTAGGATGCGTTCTGCGAGCGCTTGGACGAGACCAGTATGGATCTCTGACAAAATCGGATTTTGCCTCCCGGACTGTCTCGCGGCCTTGAAGATGGGTCTATGGGAAGAGGCCGTCAAGCTCCTGCACCTACACACGCCCACCGAAGACCACCAGAAGCGCTTCAAACTTGAGTTTTTCGAGTGTAAAACGTGCCGCGATCAACGGGCCTATCTAATGGTGGAAACGAAGCACGATGAAGTGTGGATCATTGATTCGGTTCGCGAGGCCTATAAATTTTGTGACGCGGTTAATGGCCAAGTTCTTGTCCGGAGCTCAAGTGGGACGGGTCAGCCACCACCAGAAAAGGCAAAACGAGCGTAACCGCCGTTCTTGTTTAGGGTGTGATGATGGATTGGCCCGTACCGTCGAGGATGCCCTTGGCCGCATCCAAGCTTTGTGGGAACCTAGAACCAGGAAACGTGCTCTGCGTTATGGTTTCCGGAGTTCCTTGCGCCGCGGCGGAAGCCCGTGCCGCCCAAATCTAAAGCCTATGCCAGCCAGACTATTCTTAGCGAAGCGCGGGACAGCCGGCGAAACGCGCCTGCGCAAGAGGGCGCCACGCACGGACTCCGGGTTCACCTTGCTCGAACTGATCATCGCGTCCACAATTTTGCTGGTGCTCTCGACCGCCGCAATTCCCGTGCTGCGCTTTACCATGATGCGCGCGAAGGAAACCGAACTGCGCAGAGACCTGCGTGAAATGCGCAAAGCGATCGACAGGTACAAGGACGCCGCGGACTCTAACCTGGTCATTACGAAAGTCGGCAGCAACGGCTACCCTCCCGATCTCGAGACTTTGGTGAAAGGTGTACCCTACGGCGGTAGCGGCACGCAAAATGTGCGTTTTCTGCGACGCATCCCCGTGGATCCCATGACCGGCCGGGCGGAATGGAGTCTGCGCTCCGTGCAGGACGACCCCGATGCGACCAGCTGGGGCGGCGACAACGTGTTTGATGTGCACTCGAGTTCTACCGCCGTGGCGCTCGACGGCACAAAATATGCGGATTGGTAGACGCTCGGACTAACTCTTTCTGTGCGGCAAGAAAATCGGAAAAATTAATCTTCTTTCTCTCGCGGAAATCATCCCGCCGTCGCGGCCGCCGCTTTCATCTTCAACCGCGCATCCGACCAGCCGCGGAAATTCCACCACTTGTGATTCACGCGCACCGCCGCCACATCTTCCGCCGCAAACGGTATCTCACTATGCCCGCGCACCTCGACAATGTGCCCTTCGCTCAAAACCACCTGATCAAACGTGCTTCCGTTCTTCAACTGTACAGAAATCACGCGATAACCGATGCCCGTCTCTTTATCGTCTTTCACCTGCGCCGCTAGCTGGCTCGGAATTGGGACTAATCGCTTCATGGGGTACAACCTCGCTTCTACGTTTAGGGAATTGGAATCTGGGGGCTCGACCTGACACCCCTATTCTACACCAGACGCTGGGAAAACCGGGGCGAAGCTCAGGCGAACTAGCCTGGCGCTAAATCGCTTCACGCTAACGCGCGGCGCCGCCATAAAATTGCGCGATCATGTTCACAATTACTTCTTGCTGCTCTTCGCGCAGCTCCGGAAACACTGGCAGTGCCAAAACTTCCGCGCTGGCCCTCTCCGCGTGCGGAAATTGTCCCTCCGCTCCGCCTAAATTCGCAAAGGCCGGCTGCAAATGCAGCGCGCGCGGATAATAAATCTCCGAAGGGATTCCCGCCAGCCGCAAATATTCGCGTAATTCGTCGCGCCGCTGGCAACGAATCGTAAATTGGTTGTAAACGTGTACAAATTCCGCGGGCGGCGCCGGCGGTGGCGTAACAAATTCCGGTAGATTTCGTTCCGCGAATAATTCGCGGTATTTTTTCGCTCGCTCCTGCCGCCCGCGCGTCCATTTTTCCAGATGCCGCAACTTCACGCGCAAAATGGCCGCTTGCAATGCATCCAGCCGGCTGTTCGTTCCCAAAATATCGTGATGATATTTCGTTTTGCTTCCATGCATGCGCAGCAGCCGCAATTTTTCGTCAAAATCCGTTTTCTCCGTCGTGATCAAGCCGCCATCGCCCGCCGCACCCAGATTTTTCGACGGAAAAAAACTAAAACATCCAAAATCTCCCAGTGTCCCGGCATGCCGTCCGTGATACCGCGCTCCAATCGCCTGCGCCGCATCTTCGATCACCGCCAAATTCCGCGATTTTGCCAATTCCATAATCGGCGCCATGTCCGCCATCAATCCGAACAGATGAACGGGCATGATCGCGCGCGTGCGTGGCGTAATCGCCGCCGCAATCTTCGTCACGTCGATGTTGTAGGTCATCGGATCGATATCGACGAACACCGGCGTCGCCCGAATCCACGCGATCGTTCCCGCCGTCGCCACAAAGCTGAACGGCGTGGTGATCACCTCATCGCCTTCGCCAACTCCCGCCGCCAGCATCGCCAGCATCAACGCGTCGGTGCCAGAAGCGCATCCCACGCCATGCCGCGCGCCCAGCATGCCCGCAATCTCTTCCTCCAGCAGTTTCACTTCGCTACCCAAAATGAAGAGCTGGCTCTCCATCACCTTGGCGATCGCCGCCATCACCTCTTCGCGAATCTCCGCGAACTGCGCCTTCAAATCCAAAAAATCGCACAACGGCGCGCCGGCTGCCGGGTTTAGCCCAGGCGCGCTCGCCCCGGAAGTCTCCGCTCCACTTTGTTTGGCCTGCGCGTCTTGCGCGAAGGGTTTTGCTTGGGCTCTCACTCTTACCCCCAGTGACGTCTCGCCACCCTTCCATTGTAAGCCCGGTCCTCGTACACAAGTCTTGTCCCGGGAACCGCATCCCGGGCGACACGCGCACGCCGTGTATATTAAGGATGCGGCCAAATCGCCCTCCGCCACGTCGTGCGGACTGTCCGATTCCGGACACTTCGTTCCCAACTCCGGGCGACACACTCCCCGCATCCACCCCATCGCTCTGCCAACGCATTGATTCCGCTACCCTTACGCCAAGCCAGCAAGGCACCCAATCTGCAACCTCTATAGCACCACCATGGCTATGGACATTCAACGACCGTCAAACGCCCGCGCCAAAAAGATTCGCCGCATTATTTACGGCTCCGTCGGCGTCCTGCTTCTTGCCGGCGCCACGCTCGGCCTTTCGCATCTCAAACCCGCCGCTCCCTCCGTCGAGCGCGCCACCATCTGGACTGACGACGTCAAGCGCGGCCCCATGTTGCGCGAAATGCGCGGCCTGGGCACCCTGATTCCCGAAGATATTCGTTGGATCCCCGCGCTCACCGAATGCCGCGTCGAGCGCCTGGTCCTTCGCCCGGGTGCCATCGTGAAGCCGGACTCCATCATCCTCGAACTGAGCAACCCCACGCTGCAGCGCGATGCGCTGGACGCCGAGTATCAACTCAAAGGGGCGCAGGCTGACTACGAAAATCTAAAAGTCCAGTTGCAGAGCGAACTGTTAAATCAGCGCGCTACCGAAGCCTCCGTGCGCAGCGATTACGAGCAAGCCAAAATTCAGCACGACGTGGACGAAAAACTGCGCCAACAGGGCTTGGGTGCGCAACTCAACGCCGACCTTTCGCGCGTGAAGGAAGAACAGCTCGCCATCCGCACGCAACTTGAAGCCGACCGCACGAAAAACGCCACGGATTCCGTGCAGTCGCGGCTGCTGGCGCAAAGCACCAAAGTAGATGAGCAGCGCGCGCTCTATGCCTTGCGGCGCAGCGAACTGGACGCCCTGCATGTGCGCGCCGGCATCGATGGCGTGCTGCAATTGGTCCCTGTCGAGGAAGGCCAGCACGTCTTGCCGGGCACTAACATCGCTCGCGTCGCCGACCCCAAGAAACTCAAAGCGGAAATCAAGATTGCCGAGACGCAAGCCAAAGACGCGATGATCGGACAGAAAGCCACCATCGACACGCGCAACGGCATCGTGAAGGGCCACGTCTCGCGCATCGATCCCTCCGTGCAAAATGGCACGGTGACCGTCGACGTGGTGATGGACGAACCGCTCCCGCCCGGCGCACGCCCGGACCTCAGTGTGGACGGCACGATCGAAATTGAGAACCTGCAAAATGTTTTGTATGTCGGGCGTCCCGTACACGGCCAGTCCGACAGCACCGTCGGAATTTTCAAGCTTGACGCTGACGGTTCCGAGGCTTCGCGCGTCAATGTAAAGCTCGGCCGCAGCTCCGTGAACACCATTGAGATCCTCAGCGGCCTCAACGTCGGCGACAAGGTCATTCTCTCCGACATGTCGGCGTGGGACACATTTGATCGCATCCGTTTGAAATAATGTTTTGTGAAGCTTTCTTGGTTGGCCTCAGTTCTCTGATCGGCCTTCGATTCTGTGACGGAGTCTAGCGATGCAGAACATCTGGCAAGACGCGCGTTACGCGGTACGCGCGCTCAGGAAAAATCCCGGCTTCGCCCTCATTGCTGTGCTCACGCTGGCGTTAGGCATCGGCGCGAATACCGCCCTGTTTTCCATCGTGAACGGCGTGCTGCTGAACCCGCTACCCTACCCGCAATCCGACCAACTCGTGGCCCTGTATTCCAAGACCGCGGAGTTCAGGTATTCTTCGATTTCCTATCCGAATTTTCTCGACTGGCAGCGCTACAACAGCTCGTTTTCCGCGCTCGCCTCATTCAGCGCACATAACTTCAACCTGACTGGCGCCGGCGACGCCGAACAACTTCACGGAAACAGGGTTTCCTCCACTTTCTTTCCCGTTCTGCAGGTCCCCACGGTGGCGGGCCGCGGCTTTTCGCAGGCGGAAGACCAACTCGGTGGCACACCCGTAACCTTGATCAGCGAAGGATTGGCAAAACGCAAGTTCGGTTCCGCGGAGCAGGCCATCGGTCGCTCGTTCGCCTTGGACGGTACGCTGCACCAGATCGTTGGTGTGGTGCCCGCCAGTTTTCACTACGAAAATAACAACTACGATAGCAAGGCGGAAGTCTACGTCCCTATCGGGCAGTGGACCGAGCCGCTCTTTCGCGACCGCAAAACCGGTATGGGCATGGACGCCGTGGGCCGCTTAAAGCCCGGAGTTTCGCTGCAACAGGCCGACGCCGATATGACCCAAGTGGCGGCGCATCTCGCGGAAACCTATCCGGACATCGACAAGGGTTCCAGCGTGACGCTGCTTTCACTGAAGGAAAATCTCGTCGGGGATATCCGCCCATTTTTGCTGGTGCTGCTCTCCGCCGTGGGTTTTGTGCTGTTGATCGCCTGCGCCAACGTCGCCAACCTACTGTTGGCACGTTCGACCGGACGCACCCGGGAATTCGCCATTCGTACGGCGATGGGCGCGAACCGTTCGCGGCTCATCTCACAACTGCTCACGGAAAGCGTTTTGCTAGCGTTGGCCGGCGGCTCCTTAGGCATACTACTGGCCACCTGGAGCACCACTGCGGCCATCAAGATTCTGCCGGACGCCTTGCCGCGCGCCGCCGAAATTCATCTCGACCTGCGCGTCCTCCTCTTCACCTTTGCCGTAGCCATTCTGTCGGGACTGCTCTTCGGTCTGACCCCGGCGCTGAAGACGTCGCAGGTACGCATCTCCGAAACCCTCAAAGAAGGCGGTCGCGGCGGCAGCGGCGCTCGCCACCGCACGCAGAGCGTATTCGTCGCTATGGAAATGGCCCTGGCGGTGGTGTTGCTGGTGGCCGCGGGCCTTATGATCCGCAGCATGGCGCATCTGTGGAGCACCAATCCCGGATTCGATGCGCAAAATGTGGAAAACTTCAGTATCGCGACGGCGCGTCCGCTGGGGGATACCCCGGCCGGAATCCGCGCCGCCTTCCGCAGTCTGCACGACGCCGTCAGTTCCGTGCCCGGCGTGCAGTACGCCTCCCTTTCGGACGGTTCGACTCCGATGGAGGGCGATTCCGATGTCCCCTTCTGGCTCGATGGTGAAGCCAAGCCCACGTCACAGAACGACATGAAATCAGCCCTTTTTTACCTGACGCAGCAGGATTATCTGGACGTGATGAAGATCCCGCTAAAGCGTGGGCGATTTCTGGCGGACTCCGACAATGAAAACGCCGCACCGGTGATCGTCATCGATGAGCAGTTCGCCAAACTATATTTTCATGGCGTCGATCCCATTGGGCACCATGTCCATCTGGACATCATCGACATGAACGCAGAAGTGATAGGCGTGGTGGGTCACGTCAAGCAATGGGGACTGACCCGCGACGCCGGCTCGCCATTGCAAGCGCAAAGCTACCTGCCGGTGGCGCAAGTTCCCGATGGATTGCTCTCGAATTTCACCAGGGGCGTACGCTTCGTGGTCCGGACGAACGGCTCCCCGCTTTCCACCATGGATGCCATTCGTCACAAACTGGCAGGCCTGAACAGTGAAATCGTCGTGTTTGGTACCGAAAGCATGAGCGACGTTATCTCCGATTCGCTCAACACCCAGCGCTTCGCGATGATCCTCTTGGGCGTCTTCGCCGCCCTCGCGTTACTGCTCGCATCCATTGGAATTTATGGCGTGCTTTCTTACGTGGTGGGCCAGCGCACGCGAGAGATCGGCATCCGCATGGCTCTCGGTGCCGCGCGCGCAACGGTTTTGCAGATGGTCTTGTGGCAAGCGGGAAGAATGGTGCTGTGGGGATTGGCGATCGGCCTGCTCGCCGCAGCCGGCCTGACGCGGCTGATGTCCAGCATGTTGTTCGGCGTCAGCCCCACGGATCCCGTTACGCTGATCGGCGTGGCCGGGCTGCTGGCCATGGTGGCCCTGGCGGCCTGCTACTTGCCGGCCCACAAAGCCACGCAAGTCGACCCCATGACCGCGCTGCGTTACGAATAACAATGAACTCGGCGAGCGCCATGTTCGTCTTATTGCTAGGGATGGAGAGCTAGTTCATGAACACCGTGTGGCAGGATTTGCGATATGCGCTGCGCATGCTGGCGAAAAGCCCGGGCTTCGCCGCCGTGGCCATTCTCACCCTGGCCATTGGCATTGGCGCCAACACCACCATCTTCAGCGTGGTGAACGCCGTCCTGTTGCAGCCGCTGCCCTTCCCCGAACCGCAGCGCCTCGTGGCCGTCACCGGCACGGACGTGCGCAACAATGAGCGTGGCCGCGCGCTCAGCCTTCCGGATTTTGCGGACCTGCGCAAACAATCCCGCGCGCTCGAATCCGTCGCCGCCAACACCGACGCCAGTTTCACGCTGACCAATCTCGGTGATCCGTTACACGTGCACGCCGAAGTCGTCTCCGCCGATATGTTCACCGTGCTGCGCGCTGCGCCGGCGCTCGGCCGCACCTTCCTCAACACGGAAGACGCCCCCGGAACGCGCGTCGTTATTTTGAGCAACGCTTTGTGGAAGGGCCGCTTCGGCGCCGATCCTAACATTACCGACAAGCGCGTCCGTCTCGACGGTCAGCTCTATAGCGTCGTCGGCGTGATGCCGCCAAGTTTCCAGTTCCCTCTCGACGCCGAACCCCGCGACCTGTGGACCACCGTGGCGGGCGAGCCTGGCCTGGTCGATACCGCTCCCGGCGACGACAAACCCATGTCCGAACAGCGCGGCGCGCACTTCCTCAACGTCATCGGCCGCCTGGCACCAGGCTTCACGGTGCAACAGGCCAATGACGACGCGGCCGCAGTTGGCGCCGCGCTGGAAAAACAGTTCCCCGACACCAACGGTCATCTCACCTTCGGCTTGCAACCGCAGATCGATGCGCTGGTCGGCGACATTCGCCCCGTCTTGCTCATGGTGCTCGGAGCCGTAGCGTTCCTTCTCCTAATCGCTTGCGCCAACACCGCAAACTTGCTGCTCGCGCGCGCCGCCAGCCGCCAGCGTGAAATGGCCATCCGCGTCTCCGCCGGAGCCGGACGCGCACGCATCCTCCGTCAATTGCTCACCGAAAGCCTGTTGCTCTCCCTGGCTGGCGCCGCGCTCGGCTTGCTCATGGCCTTTTGGGGCACGCGACTCTTTGCCTCCATGACCGACGTCCGCATACCGCGCCTGAACGCCGCCCACGTGGACTGGCGCGTCCTCGTCTTCACTCTCGCCGTCTCCTTCGTCACCGCGTTGCTCTTCGGTCTCGCCCCAGCCATGCACGCCACGCGTTTCAATCTTTTCGGATCGCTGAAAGAGGGCGGCCGCAACGCCACCGAAGGCCGCAGCCACACCCGCCTGCGCGGCCTGTTGGTAATCTCTGAAGTCTCTCTCTCCGTCGTGCTGCTGGTTGGCGCCGGCTTGTTGCTCGAAAGTATGCTGCACTTACTACACCTGTCACCTGGCTTCGAGCCCCATGGCTTGCTGGCGTTCAACATCGATTTGCCCAACGAGCGCTACGGCAAGCCGGAACAATCCATCCTGTTTTATCACCAATTGCTCGAACGCTTGCGCGCGCAACCCGGTGTACAGCAAGCCTCCGGCGTTTTGCCGCTGCCTTTGTCCAACGATGGCATCCGCACTACCTTCAAGATCGCCGGCCGCCCCATGCCGGAGAGTGAGCTGCCAAAAACGCAGTTCCGCGGCATCGCCACCGACTACTTTCACACTATGCACATTCCCGTTCTTGCCGGCCGCGATTTCTCCGCGGGCGATGTTCGCAGCGGCGCACCAGTGGTGATCGTTAACGATGTTCTCGCCCGTGAGATTTTCCCCAACGAAAATCCCATCGGCAAGCGCATCACGCCGGAGATCGCCGATAGCGCGAAGCCTCTCGAACGCGAAATTGTCGGCGTCGTTGGTTCCGTGCGCTATCGCTCCCTGTGGAAAGAACCGGACGCCGAGTCTTACATCCCATATGACCAGGACGCCGTCGGCGGACTCTCCATGGTCCTGCGCACCGAAGGCGATCCGTTGCGCCTGGTCCCCGTCGTGCGCGATCAGGTCAAGTCTCTCGACCCGGACCTCTCCGTCTACGCCACGCGCACCATGGACGATTATCTTTCCGCTTCGCTAGCCAATCGCAAATTCATCAGCATCCTGTGCGCCGTATTTGCCGCCGCCGGGCTGCTCCTCGCGGTCGTTGGTCTCTTCGGTGTCATGTCCTACACCGTGGCGCAGCGTACCCATGAACTCGGCGTGCGCACCGCCCTCGGCGCTCGCAAAGCGGATATCTTGCGATTGATTCTCGGCCACGGCATGGCCATGACCGTCGCGGGAATCGCCCTCGGCGTTCTCGGCGCTCTCGCCATCACGCGCGTCCTTTCGCAGGAACTCTTCGGCATCAAACCGAGCGACCCGCTCACCTTCATCGCCGTCGCAGTCGTTCTTGCAGCGGTAGCGTTGCTCGCATGTTATCTGCCCGCGCGCCGCGCGTCGCGTGTCGACCCCATGGTGGCCCTGCGCTATGAATAATTCGCACTATCTCACCGAAAACAGTTCGCCAGCTGTATGGGAGTCTTCTCTATGAACACGGTCTGGCAGGAAATCCGCTTCGGCCTGCGCACCTTGCGCAACAACCCCGGCTTCACCGCCGTCGCCGTCCTCACTCTCGCGCTGGGCATCGGCGCCAACGCCGGAATTTTCTCCGTCCTGCAACAAGTTCTGCTGCAGCGTCTCCCAGTTCCGCACCCCGAGCAACTCACCCTGCTCTACTCGCCCGGACCAAAACAGGGTCACACCAGCTCCGACGAAGTGGACGGCTCCGAATCCTTCTCCTATCCCATGTACAAGGATTTGCGCGACCAGCTCACCACCGCGCAGGAACCCTTCTCCGGGTTGGCCGCCCTCGCCAGATTCCCCGTCAGCCTGGCCTCGCGCGGCCAGACGGAGCGTGCCGACTCCATCCTCGTCTCCGGAAATTTCTTCGATGTCCTGGGCGTGCAGCCCGCTTTAGGCCGCACTCTGCAACCCGACGACACCGCCTCCGAGGGCCGCAATCCCGTCGTGCTGCTCGGCTACGGCTATTGGCAAAAGCATTTTGGCGGTGACACGCGCATTCTCAACGAAAGCGTCCTCATCAACAATCAGCCCATGACCGTCGTCGGCGTCGTCAGCGCCGGCTTTCACGGCATTCAGCTCGGCGACATTCCCGATCTCTACATTCCCATCACCATGAAGCATGTCATCACCCCGTCGTGGGATGGCTTAAACGATCACAAGGATTATTGGATAAAGCTCGTCGGTCGCCTGCGGCCGGGCATGTCGCGCGTGCAAGCCGCGGCCGCCATCGCACCGCCCTACCACGCGCTTCTCGAAGCCGAACTTCCCAACAACTCCAACTTCAACGACCAACAGAAAGCCCAGTTCCTCGCCAGGCAGATCGTCCTGCAGGATGGCGCCCGCGGCCGTCCGCTGCTCGAGCACGACACGCGCCAGCAACTTCTCGCCTTGATGGCCATGGTGGGCCTTGTGCTGCTCATCGCCTGCGCCAACGTCGCCGCTCTGCAGACCGCCCGTGGCGCCGCTCGCCAGAAAGAAATCGCCCTTCGCCTTTCGCTCGGCGGCAGCCGCTGGCAATTAATCCGCCAACTGATCATCGAATCCTGCCTCTTGTCGCTCGGCGGCGCGCTGCTCGGCCTGCTGCTGGCCACCTGGATCAGCACCGGCCTCGTGCGTTTCGCCGCCGCCAACGAAATCGCCGACGGCCTCTCCGGCTCACTCAGTATTCCGGTGCTGCTATTCGCCGCCGCTGTCGCGCTCGTCTCTGGCATGCTTTTCGGCGTGGCCCCGGCGATTCGCGCCACGCGCGTCGAACTCGTCACTTCCCTCAAGGAACAGTCCGGCGGACTTGCCAGCGGCCTCTCTCACGCCGGCTTGCGCAAGGGTTTGGTCGTCGCGCAGGTAGCGCTCACGCTGCTGCTCGTCACCGTTGCCGGCGGCTTTGTGCGCAGCCTCTACAACCTCAAACACGTAGACCTCGGCCTGCAATCCACAAATGTCTTGCAATTTTCCGTCTCCCCGGAACTCAACGGCTACTCCAACGAACGCGCCTACGATTTTTTCCGCCGCCTCGAAGAGCGCATCGCCGCTTTGCCCGGCGTCCGCTCCGTCAGCGGCGTCGAAGAACCGCTGCTCGACAACAGCGATTGGGGCTCTAACATCACCGCCGAGGGCGAACCTGCCGATATCGCCGGAACGCGCGACGTCGAGCGCAACGGCGTGGGCATCGGCCATTTCTCGAATCTCGGTATTCCTCTCTTGCAGGGCCGCGAGTTCACCCTGCAAGACGGCCCCACCAGCCCCAAGGTCGCCATCGTCAACCAAACCATGGTCAAAACGTTTTTTCCCAATACTCCCGCGCTCGGCCGCCACATTCGTTTTGGCGGCCCCGGTCATCCGCTGGACGTCGAAATCGTCGGCATCGTGCGCGACAGCCACCACAATGGCGTGAAGGAAGTTCCCGAATCCTTCGTCTACATCCCCTACAGCCAGGACAAAACCATCGGCCATCTCACCTATTACGTTCGCACCACTCAGGATCCTCTCGCGCTCGCCGCCTCCATCCGCTCCACCGTGCATGAACTCGACGCCAGCCTGCCCATTTACAACGAGCGCACCTTCGACGAACAGCTCAATCGCCAGTTGTCAAACGATCGCCTCGTGGCCACGCTGGCCACCATGTTTGGCGCGCTCGCGGCCCTTCTCGCCGCCATCGGCATATACGGTTTGCTGGCCTACACCGTCACGCAGCGCACCCGCGAAATCGGCGTGCGCATGGCGCTCGGCGC
>Ga0181531_10001194_pt1 | contig 16598 bp, 10 predicted proteins | sample PEATcosm2014_Bin_38_FD_119743 | JGI IMG/M metagenome (GOLD analysis project Ga0181531, IMG submission 119743) | Peatland microbial communities from MTU Mesocosm Facility, Houghton, MI, USA - PEATcosm2014_Bin11_10_metaG | ecosystem: Environmental > Terrestrial > Soil > Wetlands > Peat | place... | reverse complement strand
TGGTCGCTGCCGCCACACCGGCCGATCTGGCGCGCGAGCCGCGGTCGCACACCGGCCGCGCGCTGGCGCAATACGCCGCGGCCAGCAGCGCGGCGGCACTGCATTCCTCCGCGGTGACCGCCTATGCGCACGCCAGCCGCAGTGGCGCTGTCGCCGGCAGCGCGCTGCAGGTCGCGGATCGAGGCGCCACGCAATCCGTTGCAAACAACAGCGTGGTTGTAGTCGCGGATCGAGGCGCCGCACAATCCGTTGCAAACAACAGCGTGGTTGTGTGTGGCGCCCGCGAGCACAACCTGAAGAACGTGGACGTCGAGATTCCGCGCGACCGCTTCACGGTGATCACCGGAGTCTCGGGCTCGGGCAAGTCCACGCTCGCCTTCGACATCCTGTTCAACGAAGGCCAGCGACGCTACCTGGAATCCCTCAACGCCTACGCGCGCCAGTTCGTGCAGCCCGCGGCGCGGCCGGACCTCGACGCCATCTACGGTATTCCGCCGACCGTGGCGATCGAGCAGCGCGCCAGCCGCGGCGGGCTCAAGAGCACGGTGGCGACGCTGACCGAGATCTATCACTTCCTGCGCCTGATCTACGTGCGGCTGGGCACGCAATACTGCCCCGACTGCAACGTCGCGATCGCGCCGCAGAGTGCCGAGTCGATTGTCGCGCTGCTGCTGGACGAATACCGCGGCGAGACTATCCGTCTGCTCGCGCCGCTGATAGCGCATCGCAAGGGCCACTATCGCGAACTCGCCCGTTGGGCGGCCGCGCGCGGCGCGGGGCAGCTGCGGGTCGACGGAAAATTTGTCCCGACCGACCCATTTCCGAGCCTGAAGCGCTTCGTGGAACACACCATCGAGCTGCCGGTGGCCGAGCTGCTGTGCGCCCCGCGCCAGCAGGCCGCGCTGCGTGCCGCGGTGGACGGCGCGCTGGAGCTGGGCAAGGGCGTCGCGCACGCGCTCACCGCCGCCGGCACCACCCGGATCTTCTCCGCCCGTCGCGCCTGCCCGTCATGCGGCCGCGGCTTCCCCGAGCCCGACCCGCGGCTGCTGTCGTTCAATTCCAGCCAGGGCTGGTGTCCGGGCTGCTTCGGCACCGGCGTGCGCGTGGCGAGCTTCGAATCCGATCAGACCGGCGAGGAGGCGCAGTGGTCCGCGGGGGTTGCCGAGGCCGGCGCTGCCGATCCCTGCGAAGCCTGCCACGGCGCGCGGCTCAATCCGATCGCGCTGCATCTGCGCTTCCGTGAGCGCTCGATCGCCGAGCTGACCGCGCTGCCGATCGGGCAGCTGCGTGCGCAGTTCGGGCAGTTGCGGCTCGCGGCGCGCGAAGCGGCCATCGCACGCGACGCGCTGGCCGAGATCGGCAGCCGCCTCGGCTTTCTCGAGCGCGTGGGGCTGGGTTACCTGGCGCTCGATCGTGCCGCGCCGACGCTCTCGGGGGGCGAGGCGCAGCGCATTCGACTGGCCGCGCAGCTGGGTTCGAACCTGCAGGGCGTCTGCTACGTGCTCGATGAACCGACCATCGGCCTGCACCCGCGCGACAACGCGGTACTGCTCGACGCGCTCGACCTGCTGGCCGCCGCCGGCAACACTCTGGTGGTGGTCGAGCATGACGAGGAGACGATTCGACGCGCCGATCACATCATCGATCTGGGACCGGGTGCCGGCGTGCGCGGCGGGCACGTGGTCGCGGCCGGCACCGCGGCAGCACTGCAGCAGAACCCCGCGTCGCTTACCGGGCGCTTCCTGCGGCGGCCGCTGCAGCATCCGGCGATGCCGCGCCGCGCCACCAACGGCCGCAGCGCCGCGCTCGACATCGACGCCGCCAGCCTGCACAACCTGCGCGACATCGACGTGCGCATTCCGCTCGGCCGGCTGGTAGTGGTGACCGGCGTATCCGGCTCCGGCAAATCGTCACTGGCACGCGATGTGCTCTACGCCAATCTGCGCGCACTGGTGGGCTCGAAGTCGCGTGTAGCGCTGGTCGGCGCGCGCGCGCTACGCGGTGCCGAGCAGATCGCGCGCGTGCTCGAGGTCGACCAGACACCGATCGGCCGCACGCCGCGCTCCTGCACCGCGACCTATGTCGGCTTCTGGGACGACATCCGCCGCGTGTTCGCCGGCACCAGTGAGGCGCGCGTGCGCGGCTATGACGCCAGCCGCTTCTCGTTCAATACCAGCGGCGGGCGCTGCCCCGAGTGTGAAGGCGCCGGCACGCGCACCATTGAGATGAGCTTCCTGCCAGACGTCAAGGTGCTGTGCGAGCGCTGTGGCGGCAAGCGCTTCGACCGCGAGACGCTCGAGATCCAGTGGCGCGGTCGCTCGGTCGGCGATGTGCTGGCGATGAGTGTCGAGGAGGCGGTGGAGTTCTTCGCCGCGCATGTGCGCGTCGCGCGGCCATTGCGACTGCTGGCCGATGTCGGCCTGGGTTACCTGACGCTCGGGCAACCCAGCCCGACGCTCTCGGGCGGCGAGGCGCAGCGCATCAAGCTGGTGTCGGAGCTCGCGCGGCTGACGCCAGCGCTGCGGGCGCGCCCCGGGCACACGCTGTACGTGCTGGATGAGCCGACCGTCGGGCTGCACATGGCGGATGTGGAAAAGCTGATTGGCGTGCTACATCGGCTGGTCGACGCCGGCCACTCGGTAGTGGTCATCGAGCACAACCTGGACGTGATGGCTGAGGCGGACTGGATCATCGACCTGGGTCCCGAGGCTGGTGCGGCCGGCGGCCGCGTGGTTGCGGCCGGGCCTCCGGCCGCAATTGCAGCGCGCCAGGCGCGCTCGCATACTGGCGCGGCACTGGCGCGATTCCTGCGCAACCGCGCAGCCTGAGGCAGTCATGGCCCACAACCTGGTGTGCTGGAAGTGCGGTGCCGACCTGGCGGCTCTGACGTTGCCGCTGTCGCGGCGGGATGAATGCGCGCGCTGCCGCGCCGAGCTGCACGTGTGCCGCATGTGCGTGGACTACGACGAGCATGTGGCGAAGAAATGCCGCGAGCCGATCGCCGAGGAAGTCAGCGACAAGACGCGCGCTAATTTCTGCGACTACTTCGCGCCACGTCCGGCTGCCTATATCGCGCCCGAGACCGCCGCCGCCGAGCGTGCGCGCGCCGAGCTGGCGCGGCTGTTTGGCGGCAAGTCCTGAAGCTGCACGTCCCGCGCTGCCGCCATGGCGATCAGCTGCCGAGCCGCTCCGACAGGCGCTCGAGCAGACGGCCCAGTCGCGAGGCTCTGTTCCTGGCCGGCTTGGATCTGGGCTGGCCCGAGCCCTGATCGTTGATCAGCGGCCCGCGCCCGTCGTCCATCTTCAATTCGCCGGCGCCGAGAATCTCCAGGGTTTCCTCGAGCGTCATCGGCTTGGCTGGCGCACTACCCTTGACCGCACCGCTCTGCGTGCGCAGCTTGGCGCGCTTTCCCGTCGGGCCGCGCGCCGCTCGCGCCGCGCCGCTGCCTGGCTTGAGAACCGGTGGCAGCGCGGGCGACTTGTCTTCGATGAATTCGAATTCTTTCTTCGGCGGCGTCGCCAGCACGATGGCCGGCGTCTCCTCGGGCGCCGCAGGGTTCAGCGGCGGCCGCGTCGCCGCGAGCCTGGCGCGCTCACGCTCGCGCAGCGTCACCGGCACCACTGACACGGTTGCAAACTCCGAGCGCACGTAGTGTGCGACCTGCTTGGCGGAGACCGCATCGGTAAAGAACCCCAGTCGCACACCGTACCAGCGCCGGCCATCACGATTGCCTTCGGCCCCATACAGGGTGTAGGCGCTGAAAATGGCGAGCTGCGGCACCTGCGCGATATCAATCGGCTGTACCGACCACATCAATTGCACCGCGTAGCACGGCTTCTCGGCGCGCGGCGCGCGCGCAGCACTTGCAGCGCTTGCCGCGCCCGCCGCGCCCGCCGCGCTTGCCGCGCCCGCAGCGCCTGCCGCGCTCGCGCCGCCTGTGACAGCCGCGCCACTTTCCAGAACAGCCAGTGCGCCGGCATCGCTGATCGGATCGGTGCCAGCGTCTTTGGCGACAACCGCCGGTGCGCTCGCAGCCGGTTTGAGTTCGGGGATCGGCCGCAGCACCGGTGCGTGCTCAGCGGGATCGTCGAGCGCCGCGATTGCCGCGCGCACCTCATTGAGTGAGCGCGCGGCGGCAACGTTTTCAGTCGCGCGTGCCCGGTCTGCCGGCAGGCGGCGCCCCTCGTCGGGAACCAGCGCCAGCTCTGCGATTTCCCGCGGCGCCGGCTCCGCTTCCGGGGCATTGAGCGCAACTGCAGCCGCCGTAGCCTGGTCGGGCGGCGCCTCGGCAGCCATGCCCTGCGCTGCGGCGGCACGCAACCGCTGGCCGGGAGCCAGGCCCGCCCAGGCTCCCGGATAGATCTCTCGCACGATGTCGAGCAGCTTCTCGGCTTCTTCCTGCGTATCGAAATACCCCATGTGCAGGCGAAAGCGCTCGCGCGACTCTTCACGCCGGCGCGAGACAAAAAATGTAAAGCGCTTGAGCCCGGCGTGATTGGGCGGCGTGAGCGTGACCGGGGAGGTCGACGAGCACAGGTTGATGACAAAGGCGTTGAGCGGCGCTGCGCCCGGCAGGCCGGCACCGGATGCATTCATTGCCGATTGCTGCTCGCGATGTGCCTTTTGCATTCGCTGATCCCCGAGGCCCTAGACTCGAAACAAACTGGCGGCACCCGGAAAGAGAAGCGCGGCTGACACGAGCTGCGACGTCGCCCGTGTGGGAGCGATCATCGGCTCTGCGGCAACCCCGCTATCCCTACCATGCTTCGGGACCGGTGGCTTTGCGTCCCCGCCTTGCGACAGGTTTGCCCTTAACGTTCGATTTTGAGTCTGACACCTTTCGACGACAGGTCAAGGCAGATATGTCCGTATCTTCACGGGGTCACGTGATTCGGACTGCAGGACGAGAATCTGTCAAATGTACAAACGCCGGCGTGCCCCCGCCAGCGCTGGCGCATCAGCCGACTGCGCGCCGCAGCAACGCGGTGGAGCCGCTGTGCTGGGCCAGCCGCTGGCTGATGTCCGCGACATTCAACGGTCGCGCCAGCACGAAGCCCTGCGCCACGTCGCAGCCGCGCTGGCGCAGATAATCCAGCTGCGCCAGCGTTTCAACGCCTTCGGCCACGACCTGTCGGCCGAGCGTGTGCGCCATGTCGATGATCGTCGCCAGCAGCGTGGTCGCCTGGTGGTTGTCGGGCACTTCGCTGATAAACGAGCGGTCGATCTTGATCGCATCCACAGGATACTGTCGCAGGTAATTCAGCGATGAGTAGCCACTGCCAAAATCGTCGAGCGCTACGCGCACCCCGAGCGCCGCCAGCTGCTGCAGTGCCTGCCGCGCCTCGTCATCGGCGAACACCGCTTCCGTGACTTCCAGCTCGAGCAGCTTCGGCGGCAGGTCCATGCGCGCCAGCGTGTCGCTCACCAGTGGCAGGAAATCCGCGGCGCGCAGCTGCTGCAGCGCGACGTTGAGCGCCAGACGGCCCGGAGCAATACCCTCGTCGCGCCACAGCGCCAGCTGGCGACAGGCGCTCTCGAGCACCCAGGTGCCGATCTCCACGATCAGGCCGCTCTGCTCAGCGGCCGGCACGAAATCCTTCGGGAAGCGCAATCCTTCGCGCGGGTGCTGCCATCGCACCAGCGCCTCCAGTGCCACCAGCTCGCCGTTTTGCAACGCGTACTGCGGCTGGTAGTAGAGCGCGAACTCGCGCCGGCGCACTGCACGAAACAGCCCGGTCTCGGCCATCTGTATGCACGCGCGCGCCATCCTGCTGTCGAACAACACGGCGCGCGAACGGCCGCTGTCCTTGGCCTGGTACATCGCCAGGTCGGCGTTGCGCAGCAGCTGCTCGATGGAATTGCCATCCGCGGGGAAGCGTGTGATGCCGATGCTGGCCCGCACCTGGTGATCGCGCCCGGCGATGTTCACCGGCCGCTGCAGCGTTTCGATGAGGCGCTGTGCGATCTCGCTGGCCGCCTCGGCCGAGGGCACCTGCCGCAGAATGATGGCGAATTCATCCCCGCCCAGGCGCGCTACGGTGTCACCGTCCTTGACGCAGGAACGCAACCGCTGCGCGACGATGGTCAGCAGCTGATCACCCGCGATATGCCCTACGCTGTCGTTGACGCGCTTGAAATGATCAAGGTCCACGTACAGCAGCGCGCCGCAGCCGGCGCCATCGGTGCCCCCGGCCAGCTCCTGCGACAGCCGGTCGCGAAACAGCACGCGGTTCGGCAGCGAGGTCAGCGAGTCGAAATGCGCCTGGCGATAAAGCCGCGCATCGCAGTCGCGGTTCGACAGCGCGATCTGCAGCCGCGACGTGCACTGCGCACCGTAGCGCAGCAGCTCCTCGGCAGGTTGCATCATGCTGCGATAGCCGATCGACAGCAGCGCCGCCAGCTCGCTGCCGGCGAACAGCGGCCACACATGGCAGGACTCGGCGCCGCACGCCTGCAGCGGCTTCAGGAAGCTGAAACGCTCCAGGAGATGCGGCTGCACCGCGATACCCTGCGTCAGGTCCTGCAGCCCGAGCGTTATCTCCGGGTCGAGATTGACACGGCTGACCGGGCTGATCACGCGGTCGGCACCGGCCATGAACGAGCGCGCGTGGCCGGGCGCGTCACGGTCGAGCAGCGCCAGCGCGGCCAGCGGCGCTGCCGTCAGCTCGCATACGCGCTGCAGGATCGGCTCGATGGACTGTTCCAGGTCCGCCGCCTCGAGCAGCAGCCGGTCGATCTCCGCCAGCCGCTGCTGCGCGCTCCAGCGGCTCTCGAGCGCACTGATCGCAAGGTTGTAGGATTGCGCGACGGCGCGCGGTGTGTCGGCGGCGCCCTGCAGGCTGACGCGGGCAAACTGTCCCTGCTGCAGCCCCTGCAGCGCTGTATCCAGCCGCATCAGGACCGACTGCCAGCGGGCCGCCAGGTACCAGGTCGCCAGCCACACCGCGGCTGCCGCCAGCAGCAGCAGCGGCAGCAGGCCCTGGAACAGCGGCAGCGCGGCCAGCCGCAGCGCCGGCAGTTTTCCATAGGCCACGACACTCCACGGCGCGGCGCTGACGCGCGCGGAAGTCAGATCCACGCGGGCAACGGCCGCGCGCCACGGCGCACCGCCCTGTTGCCAGTCGCGCAGCACCGCTCGCCCGTCACTACTCGCCTGGCTGGCGGCGCGCGCGAACAGGTGCAGGATCTCCGGCGGCAGCGCCGTGCCCTCGAATACCCGGTGCTCGGCCGGATCGACCACGACCATCGCATCCTGCTGCGGCAGATCCTCGGCGCCGCGCCACAGCCACGCCGGATCGATTTCGAACCTGGCCAGCGCCGGCATGGTGGCGGTCCTGGCCAGGCGCAGCAGGTAGACCACGGGCTGGGCCGCCTCGGGCGCCGCGACCTGCAGCACGCTGTCACCCGCCTTGAGCCTGAGCTGCTGTTCTGAGCTGAGCGCGGCGCTATCCTCCGCTGCCCACTCGCCAGGCGGCGACAGCGTAACGCCGCGAAACGCATCGACGTTCAGCATGCGTTCGCGCAGCAGCACCGCGCCGGCGCCGCTATCGGCCGCCGTCAGGTAGCGCGCCAGCGCGTCGGCCTGCTCGACGCGACCGCCCAGCTCGCGCGCGAAACTTGACGCGGCGGCATTGATACCTGCCGTGACCAGCTCGTTGCGGTCGCCGGCGATCTCGTACACTCGGATCGCACAGGCGACAACCAGGCTGATCAGGGCCGCGGACGCAATGACCAGCGCCGTCCGCCGCCACATGGATGGCGGCTTGCCCATGGCTGCAGCGTTCATGAATTGAAGGTGGCTGGCTGGCGATGTGACATCTTTAGTTAATCCGTAACAGCGGATTTAACGACACTGCAACATCGCAATTCAGTGTGTTGGCGCAAACTACCGGCATCGCTTTGGCGCCGATAGTGCGAACTACGTCACAGACGCGGCGCTTCCCTTCCGGGCGCTGACATCGGCGAGCTGGCGGATGCCGTCGTGGGTGTAGCGATAGGTACCGCGCCGCCCGCTCAGTGCGGCGCCGCACATAGCGGCCGCCACGGTCGCGGCCGGAATTGCCCGCAAGCGCGACCAGCTGCCCAGCAGCAGCGGATTCAGCAGCTGCATCGCCAGCTGGGCGCCGAGCTCGAGCAGTCGCGGGTTGCGGCGGCTACCCAGCAGCAGCGAAGGCTGCAGGATATCGAGCGCGCGCAGGCTCACCCCCTCCAGCGCCTTCTCCATCTCACCCTTCACGCGCAGATAAAAATTCTTCGATGCCGTATTCGCTCCCAACGATGACACCACCACCAGCCGCTGCGCGCCGCAGCCGAGCGCGAGCTGGGCGAACTCCAGCACCAGGTCCAGGTCGACCGCACGAAAGGCGGCCTGGCTGCCGGCATCGCGGATCGTGGTGCCGAGGCAGCAGAAGGCATCCTGGCATTGCAGCCCCTTGAGCTGGGCCTGCAGCGACGCTTCGAAGCGCACCACGCGGTTGGCCAGCCGTGGATGGTCGAATAGCAGCGGGCGACGCGACAGCGCGTGTACGCGGGTGTAGTGCGGCGACTGCAATAGCAGCGCCAGCAGCTGGCCACCGACCAGGCCGCTGGCGCCGGCAAGCAGCGCGATCCTCCCTGCGCTTTCAGCCATCCATCGAGCTTACGGTCGCCCGCGTTGGAATTCCAGGCACGATTCACCGCGCAGGTTCACATCGCAGGCACGATTCACAGCGGCAGCGAGATCTGTCCGCCGCGCGACGGTGGCCGGAAATGCTCAACCGACAGCTCGCGCATGCGGCCCATCGACAGGCCGTGGCGCCTGCAGGCCAGGGCAAAGCGGTCGCGCAGCAGCTGCGCCCAGGCGCCGCTGCCCACCATGCGGCTGCCAAAGCGCGGATCGTTCTCGCGCCCATCGCGCGCTGCGCGGATCAGCGACATCACGTGATCGGCCCGGTCCGGCAGGTGCTGATCCAGCCACTGCCGGAACAAATCCTTGAGTTCATGCGGCAGCCGCAGCAGCACGTAACCCGCCTTGGTCGCACCCTGGGCCGCCACCGCAGCGACGATGTCCTCGAGTTCGCAGTCGTTGACCGCCGGGATGATCGGCGCCACCAGTACGCCGGTGGGCACGCCGGCCGCGACCAGCTCACGCACCACGCGCAGCCGCGCCTGCGGCGACGCCGCGCGCGGCTCGAGCGTCCGCTTGAGATCGGCATCGAGGCTGGTGATGCTGACGAACACGTTGACCAGCTGGTCGCGCGCCAGCGAGCGCAGCAGATCAAGGTCGCGCAGGATCAGCGTGCCCTTGGTGATGAGGCTGAGCGGATGGCGCGTGCGCTCGAGCACCTCCAGCAGCGAGCGCGTCACCTTGAGCTCGCGCTCCACCGGCTGGTAGGGATCGGTGTTGGCGCCGATGGTGATCGGCTTGGGCACATAGCCGCGCGCACCCAGCTCCTGCTCCAGCAGCCGCCCGGCATCCGCCTTGTAGAAGATCTTGGTTTCGAAATCGATCCCCGGCGACAGGTCCATGTACGCGTGGCTGGGGCGGGCGTAGCAGTTATGGCTGACCACGCCATTGGCGATGAAATCCTCGGTGCCGGTCGAGATGTCGTATAGCCGCATGGCGCCAGCGAGCGGCTCGATCCGCGACACTCCCAGGCGCGCCTCGCTCTTGACCGCCTGGCCGCAGATCGAGCGCTTACGCATGATCGCGGGATCCACGGTATGGAAGAATCGCAGAACCTCGCGTAATCCTCCCAGCAGGCGCACCACGTCCAGCGGCTTTCCTGGCGGGCGGTGCTTGTGCTCCACGATGAAACTGAAATCCAGTGCCCGCAGCGATTCGCAGAGCCAGCGAATGATGTCCGCGTCGGTATTGGAAATGCGCAGGATCCCGGAGCCGTAGCTGCCTTCTGCGTCGAAAATCCCGGCCAGGAAGCCGGCACGCCATGATCGCGAAGGGTCGGTGGGCCACGCGGTCAGCTCACGCACCCGAGCCACGGACAGGCGAGCGTGGGTACGAATCGCGTGCATCGCCTTGCGGTTCGATGCGGCCGCACCAAACGCGAAGCGCTGCGTCTCGATGTTTGCGCGACGCAACCAGTGCTGCGCTCGCTTCAGGGCTTCTTCATCACACCATGCCAACCGGAACTGGTACTGCGCGCTATGGCCTCGGCCGACACGGAAATGAGAGTACTCGCCGAGCAATCCATCGCCGCGAATTAGGCCGCATAAATAAGCGGTCCGATAGTCCTGATCGTGCTCGGGCGACGCGGCAAATGCGCCGGTGCCCATCAGCTTGTTGCCGGTCGTGAGGTGAGCCCGCTGGGCGGCGCCGCATGGCGTCCCGCTGACGAATTTCCAGCCCCGCTCGGTCAGGAAACGATGGTCCGCTCCGGCAACCAGCTCGGTGCCGTCTTCCAAGGTGATCCGCCAGGCAGGCTTGATCACGCTCCAGTGAGCCAGTACCCGTGTCCGAACGTAGCGCCGATACCAGCCCGCCCTTACAGTGCCGTAGATCGCGTCTCCGACACGAATATCAGCAATCGGCCGCGTCGTCCCGTCCGCCATCAGGATCGACGTGTCGCCACTGATACAGTAAACGCAACCATGCTCGCATCCCCTGTACGGGTTGATCGACTGCTCGAACGGAATGTCCGGCGAGTCGTTGCGGGTGATGATCGAGCGCGCTGCCTCGGGACGAACCTGGGTCGCGATCGAGTCCGGGACCTCGTCGCGATACCAGCCGTCATCCACCGACTCGATCGCCGGCTTCAGGAACCGCGGCTGCGGATTCCCGGTTGCCCCTCGCCCCTTGTAGACCGCCATGACGAGTACTGTATATCCATACAGTAGTCAGGTAAATAGGCCCGGGCCGGTCGCCCACCGGCGCCTCAGCCCGCCAGGAACATCCGATACGCCGGGTTGGCGCTCTCGTCGGTGTACGCGTAGCGCAGATCCTGCAGGTGCTGCAGGAACAGCGCACGCTCGGCCTTCGGCACCTGGATGCCGGCCAGCACGCGGCCGTAATCGGAACCGTGGTTGCGGTAGTGAAACAGGCTGATATTCCACGACGTCCCGACCGACTTCAGGAACTGCAGCAGCGCGCCGGGTCGCTCCGGGAACTCGAATCGATACAGCAGTTCGACCATGGCCGCGTCCTTGCCGGGGGCTGCGGCCGTGCCTGCGGCCGCGGCGGTGCCGGTGGCCGGGGCCAGGGCCGGGGCCGGGGCCGGCGCCGGCGCCGGCGCCGGGCCGCCGATCATGTAGCGCACGTGCAGCTTGGCGATCTCGTTGCCGCTCATGTCGGTCACCGGGTAGCCGGCGCCGCGCAGCTGCGCGATCACCGCGTTGGCCTCGTCCTGGCCTCCGCTAAGCGCAAAGCCGACGAACAGGTGCGCGCGCTCGCTGCCATTGAAGCGGTAATTGAACTCAGTGATGCTGCGCTGGCCGAGCGTCTCGCAGAACTGCAGGAAGCTGCCCGGTCGCTCCGGGATTTCCACCGCCAGCAGCGCCTCGCGATGCGCACCCAGGTCGGCGCGCTCGGCAACGTGCCGCAGCCGGTCGAAATTCATATTGGCGCCGCTGTTGATCGCCACCAGCCGCTGATCGCGGATGCCGGCGCCGACACTGGCGCTGCGTTCCAGGTAGCGCTTGATGCCGGCGACCGCGAGCGCGCCCGCCGGCTCCTGCACCGTACGCGTGTCCTCGAAGATGTCCTGGATCGCCGCGCAGATCGCGTCGGTATCCACCAGCACGATTTCATCGACGTAGCGACGCACCAGCTCGAACGTCTCCTCCCCGACCCGGCGCACCGCAACGCCGTCGGCAAACATGCCGACGCGCTCCAGCGTCACGCGCTTGCCGGCCTGCAGCGAGTGATACATCGCCGCCGCATCCTCCGGCTCCACGCCGATGATCTTGACGCGCGGATACAGCGGCTTGACGTAGGCGGCGATGCCCGCGATCAGGCCACCGCCGCCCACCGGCACGAAGATCGCGTCGAGTTCCCCACCGGTCTGGCGCAGGATCTCCATGCCGATCGTGCCCTGGCCGGCGATCACATCGGGATCGTCGAACGGATGCACAAACACCATATGGCGCTCGCGCACCAGCGTCAGCGCGTGCTCATAGGCGGCGTCGTAGACATCGCCGTGCAGCACCACCTCGGCGCCCAGGTCCATCACCGCCTGCACCTTGATGCTCGGCGTGGTCTGCGGCATCACGATCAGCACCGGGATACCGCGCTGGCGCGCCGCCAGCGCCACACCCTGCCCGTGGTTGCCGGCCGAGGCGCAGATGACGCCGCGCGCTGCGATCGCCGGCGACAGCTGTGCAATCTTGTTATACGCGCCGCGCAGCTTGAAGGAGAATATCTGCTGCAGGTCCTCGCGCTTGAGCAGGATCTGGTTTCCCAGCCGACGCGACAGCCGCGGCGCGGCGTCCAGCGGCGACTCGACGGCAACGTCGTAGACACGCGCCTTGAGTACGCGCTGCAGATAGTCATCGCTCATCAGCGGAAGCTTAAGCCATTCCCGGCGGCGGCACAGCGGCTGGCGGCGCCGGCACAGTGCCTGGGGGCGCCCGCGCGTGATCGCGCGGCGGCCGGGCAGTTCAGCGGCTGGTGCTCGGCGCGCGCTCGGCCGGGGTCCTGATCACGAAGCGGAAGTCGCTCTTGCCGAGCGTGACGATGTCGCCTTCCTTGAGGGTGCGGCGGTTGACGCGCTCCGAGTTCACATAGGTGCCGTTGGTGCTGTTGAGGTCCTCGATGACGGTCTTGGTGCCATACAGCAGCACCACCGCGTGGTGGCGGCTGATGAATTCCGCGTCGATGCGAAGATCGTTGTCCGGTGTGCGACCGATGGTAGTGCGTCGTCCCAGCAGCTGCACGATGCCGGTCTCGCCCTGGGTGCGCACCAGCATGCGCGTCGGTTCGGCATCGCCCAGGTGCTCGAGATTCTGCTGGATGTTGCCGAGCACCGCCGCGCTGCTCGCGGTTGCAGTCTCGAGCCGCTGGATCAGTGCCTCGCGCTGGTCGAGCGACGCACGCACGGCCTCGAGCTGCGTGCGCAGATCGCCGATGTTCTGGGCCTGCGTGCGCACCTCCGCTTCCAGGGCGACGTGGCGTTCCAGTGCAGCCTTCTCCGCGGCCGCTGCCGCCAGCTGTTGCTGTTCCTGCTCGGCACGCATCGCAATCGCTTCCGCCTCCAGTGTCGCAACCCGCTGCTGCTCAAGCTTGATCTTGCCCAGCAGATCCTGTTCGCGCGCCGCGTGCAGCTTGATACGTTCGGCGACCTCGCGCTCCAGCGCCGCCACGCGCTGCGCGCGCTCGCTGATCACCGCCTCGCGATCGCCGAGCAGCGCATCGAACACCTGGCGGCGTCCCTCGAGGCTCTGCAGATTCTCGCGGTAACGCTCGGCGTGCGCCCGGGCATGCGCCAGATCGCTCTCGACCACGCGCAGGCGCCGCGCCTGGGCCTGTCGTTCTTTAAGGCTAGCACTGGCCGAGGCATCGTGCGATTCGATTGTGGCATGCGCCGCAGCCGCTTCCTCGCGCGCCGCCTTGACGTCGGCCCGCAGCGTCTCGAGCTCGGCCATAGCCGCGGCGTAGTCGCCGGCGACGGTCGCGCTTTGCGACTCCAGCTCGGCGATGCGCCGGTCACGCAGCCCGACCTCGCGCTCGAACATGGACAGCTGCTCGCTCTTGCGATTCAGCAGCTACTCGAGGTCGCGCAGATTGGCCGTCAGGTTGCCAAGATTGCTCTCCAGCTGCCCGCGGCTCTCGGTGACCGACGCCAGATCGGATCGCAGTGCACCAATTTCCGCATCGCGCAGGCTCTGCGCGACGCGCTGTTCTTGTGTTTGCTCGTCGTCGTGCGCCAGGTCGGACGCCGCCGTGAGGGCCGCACTGTGTCCCAGCCCTGAGGCTCGCATCGCGGCCGGGGACACCGTCCAGGTGTCGGTCGAGCTCATCGGGTCGTCGGCCCCGATGATGGTAGAGGCGCCCGGCAGTACCGGTAGCTCTGCGGTCTCCTCCAGGTCCACCGGGGTCGGGGTTGTCTCGTATTGCTTGGCCATCAAATCACCTTGATCGGGCCGGCCTTCAGGCCAGACCGAGAAAATTGCGCAATTGCATCGCCTGGCGTTCGAACTCCGGGCCATCGTGCCCGCTCGCGTCCGGCGCCCGAAGGTCGATCACCAGCGAGGGATGGCGCAGCATCCGGGTCTCGCTCCTGACCGCCTCGGTGTCCGGCGACAGCACCACGCGTCCGACCTGCATCGGGCGCTGCTGGGCCAGCGCCAACCCGATCGCGACACCGCTCTCGTGCGCCAGAATATCCACCTGCTTTAATAACATCGAGTCGATCAGATCGCCCAGCGCCGCCGCCAGCTCGGCGCTGCCGGCGTGTGCCGGTGCCGCATCCGACTCCCCGCTACCTGGCAGATCCGGGGCATAGACACAGCGGTCACGGCCCAGTGGCTTCAGCAACGGGCCAAAGAATCGTCCCGAACCCGGGGCTCCGGCAATACACAACAACGCGGTGGCCTCATCGAATCCGCCGCCGGCCGGTATCGCGTAGTGCAGGTGCAGCTGGCCGTAACGGCATTCAAAATAGGCGCGGCGCACCCGCGGCTCGGTGGGGGCAGGAAGGACGGCACGTTGAGCTCTAACCATGCAGCGAATCACCCTGGTGTGAGGCATGCGCCGCCCCGATTGGCGGCGCGCGGCGCGCCGTTTTGGCGTGCCCTCTGGGTTCCATAGGGGGCCATTATTCCTCAACACGCCAGCGCGCCATGCGACACACTGCCCAACTTCTGAGATGGCCTTAAGTCGCCGCGCAGCGGTGCCGGGTTCGATGCCAACGCAGTAGCCAGCCGCTGGCGCCGGCGCGATTAGACATAATCAACTGTGGATCTGGCGTTTCCGATCCGATCTAGCGTTTCTGATCCGGATCGGCGTGGAAGTAGTGCAGGAAGCGATGCACTACCGGCGCGAACATGACCGCGGTGGTTGCCAGTACCGCGATGCCCGAGTACAGCGCATAGGTGCCGGAAAAAAACTTGCCGGCCCAGGTCGCAGGCGTAGCGACCGGACCCATTCCCGAGAGGATCATCGCGGCATTCTCGTAGGCGTCGATCCATATCAGTCCGACGAACCAGTGGTAACCGGCCATGCCGGCCACCAGCGAGACCGCGATCAGGGCGAGACCGACCGAAACGCTGACCGCCAGCCGGCGCAGGAAACGCCGCCGAGGCATTACTGGCTGTGACATGCGCTCGTACATGCGCTCCCTCGGAATGATTGCCGATGACTGCCGGGCTGTCCGCCTACTGTGCAACGGCGACATTTGCCGATGCAAGGGACTTTGGCGCTGCGGTTGACGCGGGCGGGCGGCGGGTGTTCGGATGCCCCGATGCCCTCAATACGCGTACCGTTGTTCGCCATTGTGCTGTGTGGCGCCCTCGGTCCGCTCCGCGCACAGGTGATCACCGAGTCCGGGCCGGCCGAGGACATGCGTAGCCGGCTCGAATCGGCAGCGGCGCAGGAGCAGAGCGGCACCAGGCTGCCGTCGGACCAGCAGCTCGAAGCCGCGGGGGCGCGCATCGGCGACATCGAGATCCGGACCATCCAGATCTTCGATCTGAGTGACCCGGCCGACGACAACTGGCTGTTCCGCACCGCCAACCGCCTGCACCCGCGCACCCGCGAATCAACCATCGCCGCGCAGCTGCTGTTTCGCCGCGGCGATCTGTATTCGCGGCGCCTGCTGGACGAGACCGCGCGCAACATACGCCAGCGGATCGCATTCGTGCGCGAACCGGAGATCCGTCCGATCCGCTATCACGACAATGTCGTGGACCTGGTGGTGGTCACGCAGGACGTCTGGACGCTGCAGCCGGGCGTCAACTTCGGCCGCAGCGGCGGCACCAATACCTCCAGCGTCGACTTCTCCGACTCCAATTTCCTGGGTTACGGGAAATCGATCGAAGTCGGGCACGGCGAGAACGTCGATCGCAGCTCGACTTTCCTGCTGTGGCAGGATCCGGATATCTGGGGCAGCCGTTGGACCGATGGCGCGCTGTATGAGAGGAATTCCGACGGCACCGTCTGGGCGCTCGGTGCCGGCAAGCCGTTCTACTCGCTGGAGACTCCATACGCCACCGGCGGCGATCTCGGCTACAACCATAGCGTCGTCACCCGCTATCGGCTCGGTCTGCCCTATGATGCCTACGACGATGAGCGGCGCACCGGGGATCTGTTCATCGGCGATGCGTTGTGGATCGGCGAGCGCTGGACCGAGCGCCTGATGCTGGGTTGGCGCCTGGATCGAAATCACTTCACTGTGGCTCCGGACGCGCCGCTGCTGGCACCGCTGCCACTGGACCGTACGTTGTCCTACCCGTTCGCGCGCATGCAGTGGATCGAGAACGACTACGACACCATGCGCAACCTCGACCTGATCGCCCGCACCGAGGACGTGCATTTCGGCCTGGACTTGAGTGTCGGCTTCGGCGTGGCGACTCCGGACTTCGGCGCCGACCGCCACTCGCTGATCGCCGACACCGAGATCAACTACGGCTGGCGGCTGAGCGAGCGGCAGGATCTGTTTCTCGCCAG
>Ga0181531_10001193_pt1 | contig 16603 bp, 12 predicted proteins | sample PEATcosm2014_Bin_38_FD_119743 | JGI IMG/M metagenome (GOLD analysis project Ga0181531, IMG submission 119743) | Peatland microbial communities from MTU Mesocosm Facility, Houghton, MI, USA - PEATcosm2014_Bin11_10_metaG | ecosystem: Environmental > Terrestrial > Soil > Wetlands > Peat | place... | reverse complement strand
GGGAGCGTTAGCAGCTCGGGCATCTTCACGCCCACTTCTGCAGGAACGGCAACCATTACGGCAACCTCAACGCAGGACATAACGAAGTCCGGCTCGACAACGGTGACAGTAACCGTTCAGCCCAGCATTGCTTCGGTGACGGTTACTTGCACTCCAGCAAGCCTACAAGCCGGACAAACCAGTCAGTGTTCAGCAACGGTTGCCGGAACCGGAAACTATAGTTCTACCGTGACATGGTTTGCTGACTCGGGCACGATCTCGTCGTCCGGCCTTTATACAGCTCCCGCAACCGCTCCAGGTTCCGGCAAGGCCACCATAACGGCAACCAGCACACAGGACTTGACCAAATCCGGCTCGGCAACAGTGGTTGTAGCCACTGCCTCCACGATCACTTCGGTTGCCGTGACCTGCTCCTCGCCATCCATCCAGGCGAATCAGACGTCTACTTGCACATCGACGGTGAACGGGACCGGGAGTTTCAGCAAATCCGTAAACTGGTCGGTCACACCTGCGAGCATTGGAACTGTGAGCAACTCTGGTGTCTTTATGCCCAGTAGTACGGGAACCGCTACCGTCACAGCCACCTCAACACAGGATTCGACCAAATCAGGCTCAGCAACGGTAACGGTCATCGCGCCTCCGACAATCACTGCCGTTTCCGTGATCTGCGCTCCAGCATCCATTCTGACAAATCAAACTTCTACTTGCACACCCACCGTGGCGGGCTCTGGGAATTTCAGCACGACGGTCTCATGGTTTGTAAGCCCAACAAGCATTGGGACGGTCAGCAGTTCCGGCCTTTTCACGCCGAGCGGCGCAGGAACGGCAACCATTACGGCAACCTCAACGCAGGACATAACGAAGTCCGGCTCGACAACGGTGACAGTCGCGGCGCCTCCCACCATCACCTTAGTCTCCGTTTCCTGTAGTCCGCTAAATGCGTTCGCAGGTCAAACCAGCGATTGCAGCGCAACGGTACAGGGAACAGGCAATTTCAGCTCCGCCGTCAACTGGGCAGTCAACAACATTGCTTCGGGCAACAACACGTTTGGCACCGTCACTTCATCAGGACTCTATGTTGCTCCGCTGACCGTTCCCACTCCTGCGTCCGTAACAATCAGCGCAACAAGTCAGGCAGACAGCACGAAGTCTGGTTCGGCAATGTTATCACTCGCGTACCCGGTTCCTGCCTTAAGTTCAATTTCGCCAACTTCAGTTCCGATCAATAGCGGAGGCACAACTCTAACCTTGACGGGCACCGAGTTCACGCCATCTTCCGTGGTCAGCCAAAACGGAATTGCACTGCCAACAACCTATGTTTCTTCTACATCGCTCAGCGCTCAGATTCCGGCCAGCGAAGAGACGAGCGGGGGAGTGCTCACCTTGACCGTCACAAATCCTTCTCCTGGCGGAGGACAATCGGCTGCGGTCCCCTTCGATATCGTCGCGGGTACACTCACAATTTCAGTTATCGATTTGGCTTCTGGAGCGAATGCTGCCATTCAGATATCAGGGCCGTCAGGCTACTCAGCGCAGGTCACTCAATCGCAAACACTGCAAAACCTGCCATTGGGGTCGTACACAATTGCGGCGAGCAATGTGCACGCCGGGACTTACACTTATTTGCCCGTCACGACATCCACAACCGTAACTCTGTCAAGCAGCACGGCGGCCACGGTGACCGTGGACTACTACAACATTCAGCCTGACACTACCAAGGTGCTCGACTCGGTTGGCCTTGCCAGCCTCAGTGTCGCTGCCGATCAGAGTACGCTTATCATCTCCGGGCAAAGCACGGTTGCGCAAAGCCTCAACCCCGGCGACGTTCTGGTTTGCTCGCCTACAACAGCCATTCCGCTCGGCAAAGTAGTCAAGGTTACCGCAGTCTCGCTTTCATCCGGCTGGTACATTGTTCTCAACTCTCCGGCCACACTCATGGATGCGTATCAACAGTACCAGCTCAGCGCGTCAGAGCAGGTCGATGCAACACAGATCACCAGCGCAGGCGCGGCGGTGCAGGGAGTAAAAATCTTTCGGCGGCCAAAGCCATTGTCTCCAGCCACGGAATCGGACGACGGTTCGGATCCCTGCGCGAATCAATCGACTATTCAGACCGTGCCTGTGAATGTTGCAGTTACGGATTATGTAAATATTTCAGGCACCATTACCGTTTGTCCTACCATTAGCGATACTTTGTCGTGGACGGATAACGTATTTATTGCTTCCGCGCATTCGGAGGTAGATGTCGGCGAAACTGCCGATATAACCACCTCGCTTACAGTTTCTGTGAATCTTCCCCAGACTGAAGTGCCTCTAGGGCCAACAATTATCATTCCTTCGCCTGCATTCGGAGTTAATCCAACACTCAATTTCTACGCTGGCGCTGAAGGATCCGCAAGCGTTAGCCTCTCAGACGAAGTTATTCAAAGCGGCACGGGGCATGTGGGATTCGACTACTCAAATGGAACATTTACTTTGATCAACACCTTTACTGAGAACGCCAATTCCGCTAGTCCTCCACAGTTAACCGGAACTGCTGACCTGACGGCTTATGTGCGCGGAGAGTTTGGAGTAGATCTCGGTTTTGGCGCAATCGAACCGTATGTGTCCATCAAACCATATGGAGAGGCAACTGTCGACACTACACAGATTCCCTGGTGGAACATTAGTTATGGACTGACAGGTAAAGTGGGAATCCACGGTTTAGCTGCAGATGCGCTCGACACGTTAGAAATTCCTTCATCCTCCCCGGACTTTCAAATCCTGGGACCTTATTCGCTTTCAGCACCAGGATCATATCAGACAACGCCCGCAACGATTACCGGAGTTGGGCCGTCTCCGCTAGTCGGATCTGCCACAGCCCAGCCGGTTGCAATCACCGGTACCGCGCTTTCCAACGTGACTACCGCAGTGTTGTGCGCCAGCGCAGGCGGCTGTAATTCGCTTAGTCCAACGTCGGTGAGCGCAACGCAAGTAGACTTAACCACACTTCTTCAGCCCGGTAGCTGGACGGCCATGACCCAAGAAATTGCCGGGAATTCAAATACATTTTCCTTCACGGTTTTTCCACCTCCCGCTACAACTTCCATCCAGGCTGTCCAACCCGCACTCCCGTCCATTTCCAATCAGACTCAATCGGTCACCTTTACCGGCAGCGGCTTCGAGGAGGAGGCCCGGATTGTTGTTTGCTTCCTGAGCATCTGCAACGCGGCTGCAACTGCCACAGTTTCATCCGACGGCACAACCGCATCCGTTACTGAATTACTCGATCACGCCGGATTGTGGACCGCACAGCTCACCAACCCTGACCAAAGTGAGACTCCTCAATTCAGCTTTAGTGTTGCCGGCCCGCTCACCGCCACCATCGCCCCGACAGGCGGTACTGTCAACTCCACAAACTTCCAGGTTCAGGGCAGCGGGGCAACGCCAAGCGGAACCGTAATTCAACAAGTCACTACTCCCAGCGGGCAAGTACAGGCGAGCAATCTTACTGCTAATCAGAATGGTGTCTTTCAGGCCGCGATGTTTACTGAGCCGTCTCCTGGCGTCTACACGCTTTTGTTGACAGACAAGACAACCGGGGAAACAAGCTCCCTCTTGTCCATTGTCATTTCAAACGGTGTCAGTGCACAGATCTATCCTTCGTCCGGAACAATTAACATCACTCCATTCACAGTAAGTGGTTCGGGCGCGACGCCCGGCGGAACAGTTTTGCTCGATGTTCTCACCCCGAACAGCAACCTCATTAACGAAACCACAACGGCTACCTCCAGTGGTAACTTCTCGTTCGCACCTGTTACGCCAACTGTCACGGGAGCTTATTCTGCGGTTTGCGAGGACAAGACAACGTCCGCACAGACAGCATCGATCACATGGAATGTCTCTGCCGGTGCAAGCATCACGGCCTCCATCAACCCGCTAGTGGGCGTAATCAATACTACGGTCTTCACTATCAGCGGAAGCGGTGCAAGTGGCAACGGAGGAGTGACGGCACATATCACGAACCCGTTTGGCCCACAGCTCTATCACGCGCAGGCTTCGAACGGCTCGTTCAGTTTCCAGCCATTTTATGAAACAATAGCCGGCAATTACACGGTCTACGTGAGTGACGACACAACCGGTTCGCAAAGCTCTATCGTCGGCTGGACAGTCAATCCTGACACCAATACCCAATTGCAGACAATGTCGGCTTCGCTCGCTTCGTGGAACCCGGTCTTTGCCACGGGATCGACCACCGTCGCCGTTATGCCACTCACAATCTCGGGGGGCGGAAACGGTGCTCTCACCGGAACCATTTCATCGAACCAGCCGTGGCTCCTCGTGGATGGACACGCTTCGGAGAGCTGGACCGCGCCCGAGAGCATTGCTCTCAATGCGAATCCCACAAGCCTGTCCGCGGGCACCTACAGCGCGACTCTTACAATCACCTCGCAAAATGCTTCCAATCATCAGATCACCGTTCCCGTCACGGCCACCGTCCGTCAGCCGCTCCAGGTTGTAACCACGTCAATCCCGGACGTTCTCGGGGGCGTTCCGTATTCTTCATCACTGGCAGCTTCGGGAGGCACAGGAGCCGGTTACAAATGGAGCCTCGTGAGCGGGTATCTCCCATATGGACTTTCGCTCGATCCTACGTCAGGCAGTCTTAGCGGAACGACGATCGCTGTTAGCAGCACGCAGAACCTCTCATTCGGTGTCGAGGTTGAAGATTCCTCAGGCGCAGACGCTGTCGGCACCATCTCAGTGACTTACCGCTCCGGCCTGTTCGTGTTGATCTATTCACCGAGCAACTTCCAGTTCATCGTGGGCACTGCGTACAATGCCGGGAATTCAATCACCGTTCCTACGACGGGCGGCGAAGGTCAGATTACGTTGACTGCGGTAGGTATGCCACCTGGGCTGAGCATCAACTCCACAAGTGGCCTTATCACGGGAACTCCAACTAAACCCGGCAGCTATTCGGTGAGCTTCTACGCGCAAGACACCGTTGGCGATAAAGGGAACGCGACCTTTACCCTGCAGGTCACGGAGATCCCGCTGAAGATTACCACCACCTCGCTTCCTTCCGCCACAATCGGCACCGCATATAAGCAGTTCATCGATGCGCAGGGAGGTGGCCAAGCCGGTTATGTCTGGTCTGTGCAGGGCAATCTGCCCTCGGGACTTCAGGGCGCAACTCTTACTGGATGCGCACCATGCAACTTTGAGATCGCCGGTACTCCCACCACGCAAGGCACGTATAACTTTACCGTGGATCTTACAGACTCCCTTGGAAACTCAACTTCACAGGCTTACTCACTCTATACGGGCACAGCTCCGCCGCAAATTCCGGCGGCCACGCTTCCTCTGGCTACAATCGGCACTTCATATACCTACACCTTCGCTGCTGCGGGTGGAACCGCGCCTTACACCTGGAGTTTTGTCGGCAGCGGGCCCGATCCCGGCCTGCAGTTTTCACCCTCTGGAGTATTGAGCGGAACGCCAACACTGCCCAGCGCATGCTACAGTGGGCCGAGCAGTTCGTGGTACGGCTTGGTTCCGTCCATCAACTTTACCGTCAAAGTAACCGACGCTAACAGCGAGACTGCGACGCAGCAATTCTGCATGGGAACGTTTTACCCAACCGCAATCGTAAGCGGTGTCACTCCTGCTGATGTTGTGGCAGATGGAGCTTCGCACGCCCTGACCATTAGCGGCACAAACTTCTCTCAGACCTCCGAAGTTTTCGTTAGCGGAGGAACACAGGTTCAGAGTCAGTACGTTGATACGGGTCATGTCACCATTTCACTTATGCCCTCACAAAACGGCTTATTCGCCCTAAATGCTGCGTCAGGCGGACAAGTCACTTTCAACGATGCGTCAGTGCAGACTTGGATCATTCAACCGGCCGCCAATCTCGGCAACCAGAACATGGGGTTCACAATCAGCGACCCGGTTCCATCTGTGACGAGCGTTACGGCCGTTTTGAATAACTCAACCAGTGAGTGCACTGTGAACGAGCTTTGTCAACTTGTAATCAGTGGCTCAGGCCTCGTCTTCGACACGAAGTATCAGATTCAAAATCAGAACATCACACTACAGCGCGCAACTTGGCCAAGCACGAACCTTCCCTGGGCAACCGTGACAACTTCATCCTTTTCCCTGTCAACTGCGGGTACATACACGCTCATCATCAGCAATCCCAACCAGCCGAGCGGTGCCACCGCCACGGCTCAGGGCCAATTCACAGTCAGCCCGTGATAATTGAGGCCATATTTCAAGATTCTGAAGAGAACTACCAAATGAACGGCGCTCGAATTCGATCAACATCGATGAGCACGTGGTCGCTGATTATGCGGGAACTGGCCCGGCTGTTGGCAAGTATCCTAATGTTGTGCTTTTTGATCTCCCTACCGGACTTATAAGCCGCCGTTCCGCACGTATTGACTTGTTTGGCGTATGTGGTTTACTTGAAGTAACTCCTAGTCGGGGGCAAACACAACAAACAAGAAAGGAATGAAGAATAAATATAGCGCGGGACTATTTGTGCTTTTCTGGGTTCTTGTTCCATGCATTTCCCTCGCCCAAACCCAAAGCGTAGCAAGCCTTCAGGCGGAACTCCAGCAACTCCTTGCTCAAGTCTCCTCCCTCGAAACCCAGATCGCTGCGCAAGGAGGCAACTCTTCCTGGTGCTACAGTTTCACCACCAACCTTTCTATTGGCATGAGCGGCAATGCGGTCACTGAACTCCAGACCGTCCTTCAAAAGGACGGCGAATCTGTGCAGGTTACAGGTACCTTCGACGACCACACCGCGTCGGCAGTGACCGCATTCCAAGAACAACATCAAACTCAGATTCTTGCTCCCTACGGTCTAGCCTACGGCACGGGCTATGCGGGCAAATCAACGCGGGCAGAGCTCAATGCGCTATTCGGGTGCACCGCCGCCGCGACAGTCCCGGTTAACGGAAACCAGACGACCATACCGATTGACATCGCAATTAAAACGCTTCCGATACATGTTTGCCCCGCATGGGGATGCAACGGACCGGGGCCGATTTCACCTCCCATTTCAATCACCCCGTCTCTTTCGACGACATTAGCCTTCTCCATCACCAATTCTTCTTCATCCAATATCGCGCTGTCTGGAACTCCGGGTACGCAATACGGAGCATTTATTGAGGTCACGAATTCAGGCAATGCCACGGTGACTGGGGCAGCTTCTGCAAGCTGGATTTCGATAGGCCCCATAGGCGGCAAGTTCTCGCTTTCTCCTGGACAGCAGGATACCATCGTGATGAGCGTGAATGTTCCTTCGCTTGCCGCTGGGGCGACGCTCTCGGGAACGATGACGATCAGCGGTAATTTCCCGACGATCACCATCCCGGTCACGTTTACGAATAACGCCAATGTTTACCAATCGCCATCGGTGAGCCAGGCGAAAGGCCTTACCGCTACCGTGAATGGCAACGCGGTCACCCTGAACTGGCAGCCTGCTACCGCAAGCGACGGTGGCACCGTGATCTATAACATCTACCGCACATTCACAACCACAACGTGCACAATCAACTCCGTCTATCTCGGACAGGTGCACGAGAACTCATACACCGATTCGCCGCTTCCTGCGGGAACCTATCACTACTGCGTCTTGCCGCTGGATACAGCCCAGAATAACGCGGGGTTCCTCTCCGCTAATGTTTCAGCAACAGTCCCACCCGAAGCAACGACCGTAGCGCAGCCGGTTACGATGCAAGTCGATTCTGCCACTCCTGTCGCAACACAAGTGCCTACCGGGGCTACGGGCGTAAATCTTCTGGCATTCGACATTGTTAATCCGTCGAACGATCCAGTAAGGATCACGCAGGTAGAAGCTCTTGAACAAGTCGGAATCATGTCATCGCTGGTTGACAACAGCACCGCTGATTTTATCAATCTAAATCTTTCCTCCGGCGCTAACGGACAAGCTGTTTCAGGAGGACAATTCCAGTTGCTTGGCCTTCTGCCGAATCCTCCGGCTCCGTGGAGTACTAGCGCATACCCCTCGAATCTAGTTATTCCGGCGAATTCGACCGAAGAGCTCCTTGTGACCGGTAGCGTTCCGCAGTACGCCGTTGATCCCAGCATGGTAGGCACGACGGGAGTAGTTGTGATTTCCCCGTTGGCTGCTATTGATACCAATACGAGTCTTCCCGTCGATATAGTCGGGGATGCGTATGGAAACATGATGACCATCATCAAGGGTCAATAACCATTCCTATGAAAATCACTTCTCAAGATTCAAATCAAATGACGCTTCGAGACGGCAGTATTGCCTTCGGTGCTTTTATCGGTATCCTGTTTGTCGCCGCCTGCGGCTATGGAGCGTACTACCTTCTTTCCACTCCGGGGCAGGTTGCAAGAAATGTGTGGATTCCGGGGGTTATCGGCTTGGTGGGATTGATCATGATCTTTGCCTCATCGTCGATCTCGGTGGTAATTGATAAATCACAGGGACAGATTGCCTTTGAGAGAAAGCGGATCTTGGGAACGAGTAAGCAGGCCGAGAATATCGGCGATGCAGTGCACGTGGAGCTTCGCCGTGGTTCGCGCTACGCGCCATCCGACCGACCGGAATTCTCCGTAGGTGTCAGCAATCAGGTGCTCCAGTCCCAGACCGTCATCGTTTTCAAGGACGGTACGGAGATGCCGCTTGAAAACCTGAAGAGCCGGAGCGGTGGCAGCAACCTTTTCAGCGCGGGCGTCATGATGGCGGGCGAAGGGAAGGAGCTCTCCATTTCAAGGCTGGCGGCGGATTTCATCGGCGTGCCGTTCGAAGAGATAGGTGAAGGCATCGGCAGAATACCCCAAGGAGGGATTGAAATGTGACCTACCCGACTCCCATATGCATCTGAGAGATGTACGTCAGGCGTTCTTTCTCTCGTCGCAGTGCGCGTATTCGAATGTCGCTTTCAGTCGGTAGACTCGGACGTTTGAATGCGTCGTTTCGGAGATAAGGATGCTCCTCGAATCGAGCTCAGCGTGGTTCAGAGTAGCGGCTCAATAGCTTTTCTTGTTCCGAGGTTGCCTTCGCGGTCGCCGCCACTGCCGGATGACAACCCCAATTACAGTGAGAGCGATTCGCTGCCGTCCTTGGCTCGCCCCTTCATCAAGATTCGTCCAAGTCAATTTACACGTGCGATTTCGTCGACCACTGGCAGCACGATATCTTGTTGAAGAAATCGCTACGCGCAGAGCAACGTATAAAGCGCTCTCCGAAAAGGAGTATGCAGACCCCGAGGATACTTCATGGTTGGCTGGAGAAGTGCTCTTATCCATTGTGAATTCCAGGGACAACAGACCCGTAGAACGGGAAACGTTGAAGTCGATCCTGGCTGCGTGCAAAGAGAGCCCCAAAGGACCAATTCCTGTCCGGGTGGCGCGTCTTGCGCCTGGAAAACACTTCGGGTGAAAAGTATCAGCACATCGCTCTGAACAATCGAGTATTCAGCCCTTCAAATCTCGACATGGACCGATTCGAAGACTGCTTTCAGACGATAGCCGACCTCATTCGTGAAAGTCTCCTGGGACAAAAGTACGGCGCGTGCGTCCATCGGAAAGCCCGACTCACAAAATACATCCTCAAGTGCCAGCCGCAGCCGCTCGACGTATACACGAACGTACGAGCGGGGGATGCTTCGGGTGAACTTTTCTTTCCCCATCACAGTCGCGGCGTGATGTGCGTAGAACCGATCCGCTCGAATACCTGCCTCAATCTGGGCGGCGCTTTGGGGCAGATGAGAATGGCGGGCCAAATAGTCGAAGAGAATGCGGAGGGCTAATGAAAGCCGCAGATGGTATTCTCTGCCACGATGAACTAGGCAGACAGCGAAGATTTCCTCTCCCGGAGCGCAATCCGTACCGGGCCTATGGAAACGATGCACAATGCGAAAATACGGACCATTAGAGCGCAACGCTGCAAGCTCCGCGAAAAACAGGTCGCAATAATGCAAGAGGATCGCCTCGTACTCACTTCGCATAGGCATACCTCATGCAGAGGCGTTCAATCCTCAAGACGATGGCAGGGATGTACAACACCGACGACTTGCAAAAGATCGGCAGTCGATCCCCAGTGGCTTTTCTGTAGCTGTTGATGGTCTTCAACTGTTGCCATCGCTCGGCGTGCATCGTCGAAACGTCGCAAATGGCAAGGTCAGTCTTGTCCAGGATTTCGGTTAGTGGCGGAGCGCACCCCTCGTAGACAAGAACGCGATGACCATGATCTCTGAGAATCAGTTCGTCTGTAGCCATACGCTCGGCGTCTGCACCGAGAAGAAGAATGTTTGCCATAGGCATACTCTCCCTTCCATGAAAGCTGCAAAACGCGGCTTATTAGCCGGAGCCGCGGAATCTTTCCTGGACTGGAGATGTGAACCTGTTGCGCCTAGCAGCAAGAATGGAGCTGCTCGATCCCATTGGGAGGACTGAGAATCCTCCTCTTGACAACGGGGCTATGCGACTCATAATTAAACGGTTCCGCATAGCGTCACCAATCGAATTGGTGGTGGCGCGTATGGTGTTCATCTGGTCTGTCCAGGTGGATACCTGCCGCGATGTATTGCGGCACCCGGAGTGGTGTTCCACCACCACTCCGGGGCTTCTTTTATAGTGATACCTTGGATTCGATATCCCTCGATGGGACATATTGGGACATGGAAGCGTAGGTATACAGAGTGGCGGGAGTAATTGGCAATGCGTCGATCTCGATTGAACGCAGATGAAGACCTCTTGAACGGTTGGAAGGCGATTGCAGTGTTTCTCGAAACCAGTCCGAAGAACGCCCGTCGATGGGAAGTGAAGGATGATCTCCCGATCATTCGCCCCAGGAGCGGCCGCAAAGGTCCGGTCTTCGCAAGCATGCGTGCGCTACGGGCATGGCGGACCGGCGGCATCTCGAGCGCTATCGTCGCGGGCAACCGTCTGATCGTCTTTGACCGAAAAACAAGAATACTCTGGGCGCACGATTTTTCAGCGCCCATCCCGCAGTATGCCGCCGATGAACTGAAATGGAGGCTCGGCTTAATTGATCTCCACGGGAATGGCGACCGGGGCGTCTTATTTGCAACCCAATTCCTCGATCCGAGCCGACCCGGCCAGTTATTATATTTTTCTTCCGAAGGCAAGATCGAGTGGGTATTGGAGCCGAAGCCGGACCTGCGAAAACAGCACGGGGAGGGCTTCGAGGATGCCTGGACGATAAGGCACCTCATTACTGTCCCCGACGGAGCGGGCCATTCGATCTATCTGGCGGTGGTAAATGACGCAGGATGGGGCGGCTGCATCTTGCGGTTAGACGCCCAAGGCAAGCCCAAAGTCCAATTCGCAAATGCCGGGTACGTCGAGCGCCTCTGTTTGGTGGGAGACCCCGATGACCGGCTCATTGTTGCCTGCGGCGAGAACAATGACTTCGACTGCGCGTTCGTTGCTCTCCTGGGAATCGATGATGCGCCGTCATGCTCGATTCAGGGCAATCGGACCGTCTATCGATTTGCGAACGCTCCCAGCGAAGTGCCCCGAAAATATATATTGTTCCCGCAGACGGAAATCATCGCGGCGCGTAAGAAGCCATACGGCCACGCGCAATGCATCCGGCAGTATCCGGGCAGAGTCATCGTGGAGGTCGAAACGAGCGGTGACGGCGGATATTTTCTCTACCACTTCACAGAATATCTGGAGCCGATGTATATCTTCCCAAGTGGAAGCCACGAGAACTTCCACCGGTCGCTGGAGGCGGCTGGGGCAATCGGGCATCCGTGGTTAGAATGCCCTGAGATGATGAACGCCCTCCAACTCAAGGTCTGGACGAGAGTTTCCGGCTGGGAGATGCGGGAAATACAGTGGCGGGACAACCCATGGAAGGATGACCCCGCAGCACGGCTGGTCTTCCCCGGTTGAATGACTAGGTTTGCTCAAGGACTTCATGCCATACGGCGAATATCCGGCGGGCGCTTTTCAGGTGAAGCGAATGCTTGGCCCCGGAAAACGGGACTACTGGCTTATCGAAGTTCACCCGGTGCTGGGGATACGTGCCTTGAACAGGCATTTCTATCCACGGCTGGTCGTGCGATGACCTCGCGGGGAGCCTCGGCTCCCCGCTTTCTTGATTCTCAAGCAGCGATAGCTATTCAGAACATTTCTAGGCTTCAGTCTGGCGCTGCTCATTATTCGAATACTCCGTGACTTTCACTGCCGGGGGTGTAGGCAGACGTTATTAAGCTCGTCGAATCTGCAGGTCAGCCGCGACCATAATTGCTTTGGTAAATCGTGCGGTGCGCCCACACCAGTATCCTGCAATGGCCTATCCGATCATTTGGAGCGACTGAAAGCCATCATCCCTAGCGGCGATAGTGGAGGACCACCTAAAAGATGGAATCTTCGTGCCAATAGATATAAGAACGCCCCGTCTCCGGGGCGTTCAAAGGTCGCTCAGTGAGCGGAGCCTTACGACGAAAGCTTACTAAGAATAGCCGGGCAATCGCCGCTCAAGTACACTTCTGCTACTTTGTAGCATAGGTGTCGCATATGTCAAGGGACAGTGCACCGATAAAGCTGCGAACGAATGCCCGGTATCTCTGCCGGGCATTCATTCCGTGTGGCAGTTCCTGCCGGGCCACATCTCTTGCGAGGCGTAGCGCTCCCTCTACTTTACATGAAGTTCGAGGAACGAGCGTAGGAGTACATTCAGCCGGCACCTATTGAAGTATTCACCTTCAGGAGAGTGCCGTATGCTAATCGTTCCTTTTCAAGCCCCGCTTGGATACAAATGGGTAATCGTATCTTCCTACTTCGATCCCACAACAAACACTTTAGTACGCGCACGCGACCATCATCGCGATTCCTTATGTTTACTGGTGTCAGCGGGAAGCGTGATTGTGCAATCCGCGATCAAGGATGCTGTCAAGTTCCTATAACTTACCAGCATCCTGCCTACTCCGCTCATTTCAAAGAGTCCATGACATCTTCCCCCTGGATTATGTATCATGAAAGCCCTCCGAAAATTATCCTCCACTGGATAGGAAAGCTATGTCCTCTGTTGCAGAAAAATCACGAAAATACATTCTGGGACTTGACCTTGGTTCTGCTTCGCTGGGATGGGCGTTAATTGGCATTGACGCCATGGAGAGGCCAACTTCTCTGATACGTGCGGGGGTTCGCATATTTGAACCCGGCGTGGATGGGTCGGCGCTCGATATCCAGCAGGGAAAAGACCAATCGAAGGCCGTTGACCGCCGCGAAGCCAGGTTGCGTCGTCGCCAACTGCGCAGGCGTGTGGCGCGGCAGCGCGAGTTGTTTGGAGTCCTGCAAGGGGCAGGTCTTTTACCAACTGACGATACCCAAGTAGCAGGTATCGGATCGGAACAACGGCATCGAATTCTCAACGATCTAGATGTGACTCTCGCAAATCGTTATAGGACAGGCGCGGGTCAGGAAACATTCGCCCAGATGCCGCTCTATGCGCTTCGCAAAAAGGCCCTCTATGAGCCGCTTGCTCTCGATGAGATGGGCCGTGTCTTCTTCCACCTCAGTCAGCGTCGTGGCTTCCAGTCCAATCGCAAGGATGTCAAGAAAAAGACGAAGGACTCTGAAGACCAGGGGCAGGTCAAGTCCGCAATCCACGAACTCGAACAGGCAATCGAAGCTGCTGATGCAAAGACGCTTGGCGAGTATCTTGCCGGACTCGATCCACATGAGCAGAGAGTCCGTCGCCAGTGGACCGGAAGGAAGATGTTTGAAAAAGAGTTCCAAGTGATCTGGGACAAGCAGAAGGAATACCACACGGATCTTCTTACATCGGAGTTGTATGATCGCATTTGGGGATTACTCTTTGACCAGCGTCCCGTTTCGGCGCAGAAACACCTGGTGGGAAAATGCGAGTTGGAGCCGGATAAACGCAGAGCGCCGTGGGCAGCGCTTCCGGCGCAGCAGTTCCGGTTGCTCCAGAAAGTTAACGACCTCCGGCTAATCGAAAAAGACGGAAACGAATTGCCATTGAATGAGGATGGACGTATTGCCGTCTTCAACCTACTTGAGAATCAGGGAACGCAGACCTTTGCGAAGATCAAGCAGCACCTTGGCCTGCCCAAGACCGCGAAATTCAATCTGGAACGCGGTAAGGCAAAGGAGCTGAAAGGCAACGTCACTGCACAGTCCATGCGCAAGGTCTTTGGCGAACGCTGGAAGGAATTCTCGGCGGGAAAGCAAAACCAGATTATCGAGAATTGGCGCAACAGTGAAAAGGACGAGGAGTTGAAGCGCGAAGCGATGGAGCATTGGGGGCTGGATGAAGCAGGTGCGAACGCGCTGGTGAATGAAAAAGCCCCGGGAGATTATTGCTCATTGTCTCTTGTGGCGCTCGGCAAGATTCTTCCTCTGATGCGGGCAGGAAAATCTTTCAAGGAAGCCGAAACGGAAATCTACGGCAACCGATTCTCCGGAGCCGAGATTCATTCTCTCATCCCTGTATTGCGTCCGAACCGCAAGCATTTTCGCAACAGCGCACCGCCGCCCCAGGACCCACTCATGGCCAGCATTGCTAATGGGCTGAGGAACCCTGCCGTTGAAAGGTCGATCACGGAGATGCGGAAGGTGGTCAATGCCATTGTGCGCGAGTACGGACCGCCTTATGAAATCCGTATTGAGCTGGCACGCGAGCTGAAAAAGCCAAGGTCGAAACGGTTGGACGAAACTGCACGGAATCGAAAACGTGAGGCGGAAAATAAGGCATTGGCCGAGCGGATGCACAGAGAATGTGGCATCCCGCAACCACCTTCCCGCAACGATTTGGAAAAAGCAAAGCTGTGGGTTGAACAGCAAGGTGAATGTCCATACACAGGGCGGTCGCTTCCTTTTTCCCGTCTGTTTGACGATAACAATGGCTTCGATGTGGATCATATTCTTCCACGCAGCCGCCACCCGGACGATTCCTACCAGAACAAAGTTCTGTGCTGGGGCGATACGAACCGCATGGTAAAGCGCAACCAAACGCCCTACGAAGCGTTTGCCGAGCAGGACCCGGAGAATTGGTATCAAGTTCTGGCGCGTGTAGCACGGTGGAAGAATCCCGGAAAATCACGGAAATTCGAGATTCACAGCACTGACGAACTTGCGGAGTTCAGTTCGCGTCAGTTGAATGACACGCGCTATACCAGCCTGCTTGCCGCAAGACTGCTGAGCACGCTTTATGGCGGACGAGACTCGGCAGAGAATGGCCGCAACCGCCAAATCATCTTCGCCTCCACCGGAGCCGTCACCGCAACACTGCGACGCAACTGGGGCTTCGAACAGATTCTGCGCAACATTATCCCCCTCGAACCAACAGAAAGCACTGGAAAGCCCAGGACCGATCACCGGCATCATGCCATCGACGCCATCGTGATTGCGCTTACACGGAATGATGTCATTCAGGCAATGGCGCGTGCGTCCGCGTTGGAACCCTGGCAGCCCGGTACGCGAAGCTGGCGCCATGTACCGCAACCTTGGCGTACGCCGAATTTCTTCCGCTCTGTCGAGGAGCAGGTTCGAGAGATGCTCACCTCCCATCGGCCAGAGCATAAAGTCAGTGGAGAATTACACAAGGGATCAAACTATGGGCGGCCTTATCTGTACAAGGGCAAGCCTACGGTGCATTCACGAGTTTCAATCTCTGCTTTGAAGGCACAGGACATCGAAGAAGACGATGTCATCGTTGATCGCACGATTCGCGACATTCTTCGCGCCAAGCTGGCAGAAATCGGCGGCAACCCAAAGGCATTTGAGAAGCCCGAAAACACGCCTTACTTACTCACCGCAGCCGGAAAGCGAATTCCTATCCGAAAAGTTCGCATCCGGGAAACCAAGAATCCACTGCGCGTGGGCGAGGGATCGAGTGAGAGGTACGTCGCCTCTGGCGGCATACATCATGTGGAGCTGTTTGTAACGCGGGACGAGAAGCGCAGGGAAACATGGGACAGCCGCGTTGTGCAGATTACCGAGGCATACGAGCGCCGACGCGCAAAGAAGCCTGTGGTTGCACGAGTTCTTGAGGAAAATCCGGAAGCGCAATTCCTATTTTCCATTTCAAACGACGACACCATCGAAATCAAAGACGGTGATAGGCATAAGATCGTCCGCATCAAGAAATCAGGCGAAAACAAGCAGATTTTCTATGTTCCTGTGAATGATGCCCATACGGATGCGGATCAGAAGAGGCTGAATATCGCTTCATCCAAGTATCCGAGCACATTGAAAGCTCTTGAACCGCGCAAGGTTGTCATCGATCTGCTTGGAAAGGTGCACCCGGCCAATGACTGATCGAATTGTCGAAATCGCTAACCCGGCACGGCTGAGCGTCCGCGATTCCCAGCTGGTCATCGAGATGGTGCAAGCTGAGCAGCTTTCGCTTCCCTTCACGACACCAATCAGTGAAATTGCTGTTCTGCTACTTGCACATCCTCAAGTAATCCTTTCGCAGGGAGTCTTATCTAGTCGATCCTGAAAAGCCAATAAAACCCCTATAAATCCTGATGAAATGGGTCATTGGTTGCTTTAGAATTTCCGTGAGGGCGCAGCAAATGGCCTGGAAACCGGGGAAAAACGATGCAGCCCAAGCG
>Ga0181531_10001190_pt1 | contig 16622 bp, 21 predicted proteins | sample PEATcosm2014_Bin_38_FD_119743 | JGI IMG/M metagenome (GOLD analysis project Ga0181531, IMG submission 119743) | Peatland microbial communities from MTU Mesocosm Facility, Houghton, MI, USA - PEATcosm2014_Bin11_10_metaG | ecosystem: Environmental > Terrestrial > Soil > Wetlands > Peat | place... | reverse complement strand
GCGGTTTCTAAGGATATGGAACACCTGCCGGCTAGGTAGTTGCTAAGGGCACCTGTGGAAATCCCCAACTGAGCGGCAAATTTCCTTTGTGATATATTTTTTTCTTTCAAATAGATGCGAAGAGGATGGGTCATATTGCCTAGGTAGATTGTTTTCAAGATCATGAATGCTACCTAAACGAGGTATTTCTATCAACTGTTCATATTTATGTTGCAAAAATGAAGATAGTCGTTCATAATCGTGAACGTTCTATCAAAAAGGAGGGAACAGATGAAACAAATAACGATGGACTTCCAGACGTACGAGGAAGAATTAGCCCAGGCTCAAATTTCAGGGAAATATATGGGATTATCTGAAGTGATGAGGTATTTAGAAAGTGGGATGACCCTCGAGACATTCTTAAAAACGGATCGATATCTCAACGAAGAAGCTATATACAAAGAAATCAGGACCACTCCATGGAGAAGGATATTGAAAGCGTTAGAGGGAACAAAGTTCAACTAAAAAATCACTCCCTGGGAATCAGCCCCCAAGGAGTGACAGATAAAAATACAAAGGAAGAAACTAATGTCAGTCACAGAACATACACTCACGTCAAAATACGAACAAGAAATAATTTTCCATCTCAATGAGATCAAATATTGGGAAGACCAGGCCGAAGAGGCCAAATTCGAATTGGATTTGGCTTTAGATAAGGTCCTCCACCACCAGAATCAGTTGGTGGCTTTGGAGGAACCGACATGCGCCTAAGCGACGAACAGATCGAAAATAAATATTTTGCATGGTTAGATGAAAATTGCGAATGTGATATCGAGGATAACGGCTGCACGTGTCTTAACATCGATGGTTGGTGGAAGGATTATTTGCAAGACCTCGCTGAATCATCTATAGCATAAACAAACAACAAAACACACATACACAGGAAAACATTATGTCAAATTTCTTTGGAGAAGACGATAAATACATGGGAAACACAGACTATTTCAGAGTGGGTAAAATCCCTGAAGGGGAAAGCGTAAAAATAAGACCGTTATCAACGGCGATTACAGGGTGGGAGTATTGGGAAGAAACGAAACCAAAAAGGTTCCGTCCAAAAGAAAAGCCAAGAGCAGCCAAAGAGTTAAGGGAATTCGCGGCCTTATTGATATGGAATTACGAGTTACAAAGGGTCCAGATTTGGAGTTTCCACCAAATGACCATTAAGAATTCTTTGCAGAAATTGATAGCCACTTATGGAAATCCAATGAATTTCGATGTCCTGATTACCAAGATGGGAACTGATAAGGAAACCAGGTACTACCTAAAGGCGCTTCCAGGGACCAAATGCCCCAAAGAAGCCCAGGAGCTGTTGGAGATGCAGCCATTGGAGCTGGAATTGATCTACGAGGGGAAAGACCCATGGAAAGAGGTGGTTGCTAATGAGGTTGCCTAATTTTCCTACTGAGAAAGAATGGCTAGAATGGCGTCGACGAGGAATCGGCGCCAGTGACGCAGCGTCTGCGATGGGAGAGCCTACCGCTTTCAGAACCCCTAGAGAGTTGTGGAAATCCAAGCTAGAGGGTACGGAGGTTGCAGACAACCACGCAATGAAGACAGGGCGCGACAAAGAAGGTCCCGTGCGCGATTGGGTGAACCACACTCTAGGGCAGAACTTTGAGGCTGCGCTGTTTCAAAGCGACGAGCACCCTTGGCTAATGGCCTCGATGGACGGCATTCTAGGTACCGAGGATCTGGCTTTGGAGATAAAAAACGCAGGGAAAGAAGATCACACCCTAGCCGTTAATGGTACTGTTCCCCGTAAGTACTGGATACAATGCCAACATCAAATGATGGTGATACCGTCGCTTGATAATGTTCTTTATGTCAGTTGTCCAATAAAAGGAGAACCATCAGAAAGTATTATTATTAAAATAGAAAGGGACACCCCCTATATTAATAATGAATTACTTCCTGGGTTGAAAGCATTCTGGCACATGGTACAAACAAAAACGATGCCCGAGGCTACCGATAAGGATCTGTTGGACCTGGGGGATAACCACATCTTTAAAGAGTTCTTGGAGAATGCAGCCGAGCTTAAAAAGCGCAAAGAGGCCGACGAGCGTTTCCGTGAGCAGCTGAAAGAGTTGTCAGGGGGCCATAGTTGCACGGCGTTTGGTGCTAGGTTCGTGAAAGAGGAGCAGAAAGGCAGCGTGGATTATTGCCAGGCAATTACCGATTATGTTGGTGAGATGAAGGCGAAGCATCCTGAAATACACTTTCCGGCTATCAGTTACGACCCCTACCGAAAACCCTCTTTTATTAAATGGGCTCTTCGTGGAATATAGATATTATCTACGTTTCTCATAATGTAGGTTACTCCTAACCCTCGGGGGCGTTCCTCGGGGGTTTTTCATTTCACCCTTCCGGCCCCCCAAGCGGGCTTCTTACTACATACCGTGCTGTGGATCGCATTGATCGAGTCGTCATGACAGGCGGCAATCATTTCCAACCTTTCCAATCGCATCCTTATTTCGGCGACAATATTTCCTTTTTTTTCATTTTCCCTTGGGAATTCGATAATCTTTGTAGGCGTAGCCATAAAAACAATCCCTCTTTTATTTTTTTTAATACATGCCCTGTAGAGCATACACGCGGAAAATGATTTGCATCAAATGATTTGTGAAGATTAGGATGATGGCACAAAATAAAAATGCTCCCAACCAGTGTGGATGAGAGCAAGTATTAAAAAAAGAAGGGCTTCCCCCGTCGAAAGCGGAAACCCCGAGATGTTCTTGCGTAGAACGCTAGCGATCTTAATCGAAGTGATACCAAAGTCACAAGATAAAAGAAAACTTAAATCTCGAGTCGGGGGAAAGTCCTACAACAACTAGGAGTTTTCTCATGACATTCTCTTCTCAACATCACAGTTTCGACGTCCTCTTAGCCTCGAGATACGGAATCGAGTGCGCTATCTTGATCCACCACTTCCAGCATTGGATACGCATAAATCAGGCATCAAATCGCAACCTTAGGGAAGGAAGGTGTTGGACCTACCAGACAAGAAAGGAGATTCAAGCTCATTTCCCTTATTGGTCGTTTGAAGAAGTGAGATACCTTTGTGAAAAGTTAGTTTCTAAAGGCGTATTGGTAACTAATAATTTTAATAAGTGCAAAATAGATAAAACACTTTGGTACGCCTTTAAAGATGAAAAATTATTTGGTGTTGATAGAGAAAGTTCAAAAAAGTTTTACGAAAGGGAAAATTCCCCTTCGAAAGGGAAAATTCCCATCTCGAAAGGGAAAATTCCCACACCAATACCAGATTCTAAACCAGATCCTAAAGCTAAAGAGAATCCTCCTCTTCCTCCTCCAACTAAGAGTCCTGAAAGTTCCGAGGATTTGAAGAGGAAGATGATTTCTTTGGGATGGACTAAAGAAGAATTTGGGAAAGCTTGGGAAAAATATGTATCTTACGGAGCCGGAGAGATTAAGAATGTTGAGAAGTGGTTAATCTCCGTTCTGAAGTCCATAAGGTTAGAAGGGGAAAAATCAAAAGTGATTCTTGATAAGCAAGAAAAAGCTTTAGAAATGCGAAAAGATTCCGAAAAAAAGTTAAAAAATGACAGGTTGAAAAAAGAACAGAGTATTAAAAATCTTATAAATGATAACAAAAATTATTTTAATAGTATTAAAGAAATTGGAATGTCAATGGGGAAGTTCGGATCTATTACTGAAAAGACTGTTAAATTGATAGACCGTCTGGAACCCGTCTATGGGGAGAGATACAATTGTTCCGTGGATTTTCATGAGGACAGTTTTAAAGAAATTGTGGAAAAACATCTGCTTAACTAGGATATTTCCTAATTTAGGAAGGAGTCATATGAACGGAATATCACAAAGTTACGATTGCGACAACGTCACGGTAGGGGGTGGACACTTCCAAAGCGACTCGTCCGACTACAGCCCTACCACCTCAAACGATTATTCCTCGAACATTGTCGTTGGAGGGGGGCACAACCAATACGATCCTTGGGGGTACGTTGGTAATGGGGATTTGGTAAACCGCACAGAATCGGTCTACAATCGTTCCGTGCCTCAAAGTGGTACCACCATACTGGGCATGAACGGATCGTCGATCCTGGGGCGAATTATGACGGTTGGTAACGATTCTGAATCAAGGGCCTGGACCAACCGCAGCGAAAGTCAATCCGTCCACCACAGTTTGGAAGCTACCAAAGAGATGGCTTTGGCTTTTGGGTATGGACTGGCTAACGATCATCAAAGCATGTTAGAGCACGGCATCAATGCTTTTGTTGAACAGGGGAAATCTATTGTCAGTTTGTGGAATGAAACTGTCGATTTGTTTTCCGGATTAAAGCCAGGAGAGGGTACAATCCCCGATTCACCAGATCGGGATAAATAATATGGTATGGATATTTTTGAGCGCTTTTCTACTGATAACAGCTGTTGATTGTGTGGTAAAGTGGAAAAGGACCTAATAGAGATCGATGTAACAGGCGTTGCGCCCCTCGATGGTCCCTTCTCCGGGGATTATCTGTTCAGCATTGGGATTATCCCCTGTAATAATGTTACGCCACAGGTTGGGGTTATTCAGGGTACAGGCCGTGAAACATATCCCCATGAACAGCAGGATTGAGACGACTATGGAAACAAAAAGGGTGGCTACGGTTTCTTTCACTTTAAAAGCTTTTTTTTATGATGTTTACTGTAGGTTTGGGGTGTGGTATTCCCGCTTCATCGGCCATGACATTTTCAATGACCGCTGCTTCTCCCACAACGATGTCTTCTGCGATTTTGAACCATGGTGAGGCGCAGGAAGACAAGATTATCATAGGTAGTAAAAAATATTTCATAAGTTCATCCTACTCTTGTTGCTGAGATTCTTCCAAAACAACTTCCCCCGGAAGCAAATGTCGATTGAGCCACCAGATAATATAGGGTGGTCGAAGCGAGAGTTACACGGAAACTTGGTATACTAATGGTCATTTGGCTGAACGCAGAAACTATGTTTGCATACTGATCCCCCTGAGTTCCCGCTATGGTGGCACTGCTAGCACTGATTCCTGCTGTAGCCACTGTACCTGTAGTCGCCACAAAATTAACTATCCCTGTAACGTCCCACACCCCAGCAGTCAAACTAATATCGCAAACGTTAGCTGCTACAGTAGTTGATAAAGAAGGATTTCCAGTGGCTCGAATCTGTTCACCTAAAAATCCCGCTGGGGGAGATGTATTTGCGTTATTACCCTTAACCTGCACCCCTGTGCTTAATACCGAGAAGTTTGTTGTGTCTACCTGAGGAACGCCAGAAGATATGGTATCGAACACTCCTCCGTTTGCCGTAGCTAGTCCGGATATCACATTAGCTGCTGAAGAGTAGAGAATCTGATTGATCGTTGAAGTAGCGGGATAGGTTGCTGTTGAATAAGCAGGATTTGCAGACGCCCCTCCCGATTGAAGAATTTGTCCCGAAGTCCCAGGTCCCACTGAAGCTACAGCGCTAGAGGCTCCTCCTACCAGAACATCGTACTGCGTAACAGTACCTGGAACACTCACTGCTTTAAAACTTGGGGTGGCTGTACCATTCGAAGTTAAAACATAGCCTGAGGTGGAGGAGGAAATTGGGGCCAGATTTCCAGCATTATCGCAAAGCACTACTTGAGGGGTGTTTCCTGTTACCGGAGTAGCTCCGGTGATTCCAGCTATGTAACAGACGTTTTGTCTTCCTCCTAATGACCCTTGAGTACCAATTCTAAGGGTATTTCCTTCCACAGCTCCGACATTACCGATATAAATATTCCCTTCTCCTGAACCAGAAAAAGAATAACCAGCCTGATATCCTAAAGATACCCCATATTCACCGGTTGTGGTTAGGGAGCCTACAGCCACACCAAAACCATTTGAAGAAGTTGAAGCACTGTATCCGATCGATACGTTTGAAGTTCCTGCATTATCAACAGCCGAATATCCTATGACTACAGAGTCATTCCCCGATGAAGTTGCAGCGTCCCCTATTGCTAGTGAAGCAGCTCCAGTAGCTGTTGCCGAATATCCAATTGCAACAGCCTTGAGACCTCCAGATATTGAAGAAGAAGGGCCAATAGCCAAGTTGTTATTACTATCGACCAAATTTAAGGTCATTGTTGTTGATGTCCCACTAAAATTAAGTGTTCCCGAAGAAGCAGGAGTTTCAATAGTAACAGTTGTTCCGGTAACAGAACCTGTATTTCCATCTATTGTCTGAATGGCAGTTGCGCCTGAATTCGCTTGAAAAGTAGGTTGTGCGCTCCCTCCATTAGAGGTTAAAACGTATCCTGAAGTACTAGGGGAAATGTTGTTAAGGGTTCCATTGGCTCCGCCGGACTGAACGTTGTATTGTGTTGGGCTGTAATCGCAGCTGTTATTTGTTGCCATGTAATTTCCTAATTAAGATGTGAAATAGAAACCCTGAAACAAAAGGGTGGTATCATTTGCAAAAGCAGTGTTTGTGAATTGAGTTCCCACTGTAGGACTTCCACTGGTACTTATCAAAATTAAATAATTATTTCCAGAATTCAATTCTCCTAGTAGTTGGAGTGTGGCTGTTGGAACTGTTAAAGCTGTGGCGTTTAAAAAGAAATTAGACCCATACATACTGGCTGAAAAAGGCAAAGTCTGGATGGTGGCGACTCCTGTTGCAGACCCCACGTTCGTTAGATTAATGGTTCCCACCACATATACAACGTTTCCTATTTTTGTATACTCAGCCTCTTGGAGACTATAGGTAATACCTGTAGAAGATCCTCCAAATGCGAGGGTAGGGACAAATGTTCCCGTTTGATAAAAAGCCGTCGCTAGACTTACGAAACCGTTTGCATCGACGGAAAAATCTGCACTGTTGTAATGGCTAACACCATTATCTCCCACTGTCGAGCTGGCAACCGCCTGGGATCTCTGGATATCAATAGTATAGGTGTTGGCTGCTAGGGAGTTTGTCTCTATGACGTTGGCGGTGGTGCCCGCTGCTACCTGTCCCCCTGTTACAGTTACAATCCCGCTGGAAGTTGGAACAACGGGATTGGTGCCGGGGGCCGTATGAGCATCTACCGTAAATCCTGTGGTTGCCACTCCTGTGGTGGAAATTGTAATTGTATTTCCCGATCCTACTGTTGTGATTCCAGTTCCCCCCAACACATTTAGATTTCCGGCCATGGCAGAAGCTGTGCCCGTATTCTCAGTATATAAAGTGGCAATCCCCCCCGCAGGTTCAATCGTCAAGGTAGACGTTAAAGGAGTACCCACTGTTGTGATATATACACCATCTCCGAGCACATTAATGTTATTAAGAGTGGCCGGGACTGCGCCACCAGTATTTCCCGTAAGCGTCTCTGTAAGTCCTTCAGATCCAAATTTAATCCATATAGGAACTACATTTCCCCCCGCCGAGTTGAACCCTTCCAGTACCCAATAGGCATTATCTGCGGTGTTTAACCACTTCTGTTGGACTAGATATTGAGTATCTGTCACATCTGGGTCTCTAGGTAGAAACACATCCACAAACGGTTGATTGGTAGTGCCACCGACAGAGCGTGCGTACAGAGAATTGACAGGAGTGTTGTTAATGTAGTTGGTCATTAAGTTACCGTTAAATTTCCTACTGCATCAAAAACAACCCAATTGGTATTGGCAGTTGTGCAAAGTAAGAATGCACAATCATATTGGAAGGTGGAAGCTAAGGAGCCACCGGTACCCGATGTAGTCACTGACTTCCCGAAGTTGATCTGCTGACCACTATTTTGAGCAATCTTCCAGCCACCTGCCCCGCTGTTACCGCCGACAATGGCGATCAAGGTTCCTTGGGCCGCCGTTGCAGGAAGCGTCAGAGTTACCAATCCGGCATTATCTGCTATGTAGCCTGTATTGATGGCTCCTGAAGCACTTGTGCCAGTTACGTCCACCCAGGTAAGACCACCCCCACTGGAATTGATGGTTATCCCTCCAGCAGCGTTTGTGATCGTTACCCCAGTTCCTGCTGTTAGAGTAGCTAACACGGGATCTGCGCCTGTAGAACCTATTGGGATTTGGCCATTAGTGGCCACTCCTAGGTTATTAATTGTGTGGGAATTTGCCCCGCCAATTAAAATGGAATGTTGAGTGACTGCATTACCATTGAAGGTACCCGCACCATCATAGCCTACTATCCCGGCTGCTGATAAATTAATTGCGTTGTTGGTTGCCATAAATAATTATTCCTTTGTTAAACTACTGTGGGATTGCCCATGCTGCTAAGTACATTCCACCTTAAATTTGTCACAGAGCACACCATTCTTAGGGAGTCTCCTTGCTGGGTAGATGTCAAACTACCCCCTACGCCGGCCGTGGTGGTTACATTCCCAATCTTGATTGTCTGACCTGCGCCCTGAGTAATACTGAAACTGGTAGAGCCATCGAGGGTCACTTCAATGATGTCCCCCACTAAAGAGGTTGCCGGGAGAGACAGGTCTAGGACCCCTCCACCTACGCATATGTATCCCATGTTTGAAACTAGGGCCTGGCTGGCAAAGATCCGATTCCAAGCCGGCAATCCTGTAGCCGATATAGTTAAGGTATTTGTCGAAGGATTACCCGTAACTGAGATATCACCACTTCCCACAATGAAGATGGTATTAGCGCTATTAGGCCCAACAGGACCCCCAGTATTGCCCTCTGCGAAGTCTATAATCCCCGGAGTAAGGGGGATATTTATTGGGCCTTCCTGGCTCATGGGTTAAACCTGGCTAACGTATTGAACTGCTAAATATACTAATCCTGTTCCTGTGGCACCTTTAACGTAGTATTGCCTGTTTTGAGGAGCAAAGACCCCATTACATGCTTGGGGGGGACTGTTGGAAGTGTTGTCATAAAGTTTAAAAGAGTTCCCGGGCAAAACGTCATGGTCTGTCACTCCGTCCACTGAAATGGTCACAAATACGCTACTGTTGTTGGTAAAACAAATAATCGCACAGGGGTGCACTAGGGGTGTTCCTACAGGTTGGTAGCTGCCTGTGAACGTTGCAGAATCTATGCTGCGTAAAGGCTCGTAGAGCAGTTGGTTTGTGTAGGCCATAGGGTCTCCCTCTATTAGTTGACAATCCACCAATTGACGGTAGATGTGTCCGATGCATTGGATGAGTTAATTACAAAGCTGGTAGCTGCGATAATGGATGCGGTAGGGGCCGAAAGAACGCCTTGTGTCCCCCCGGGTGTATTGACAGTCAGGAAGATCTTGGAGGAAGATGTTACGGCTGTAGTAGCTACTGTAATGCTTCCGGCTGTCATTGCAGCGGATGTGCCGATAGAGGCATTGGATCCCGTTGCAATACTTAGCTTATTTCCTGCTGTACCCAGGACGACATTCCCATTAGTTGCTGTAATGGCGCCTGATGTGGCTGTCAGAGTGGTAGAGGCTGTCAGTGATCCCGTGACCGCGGTATTACCTGTGGCATTACCGATGTTAGTAGCACCTGTTCCCCCGGTCCCAATAGTGGTAACGCCAGCTCCTGAGGTGTTAATGTTGGTAGTACCTGTAATGGCAGCTCCGCCAGCAGATGCGGTAATCCCCCCTGTAGTAGCTGTTAGTCCAGTGGAAGCAGTCAAAGAGCCTGTCACAGCAGTGTTTCCTGTGGCATTCCCAATGTGAACGGCTCCTGTGCCCCCTGTACCGATTGTAGTAACGGCAGCACCAGATGCATTCAGGCTAGCAGTTCCCACCTGAGTCAGCGCCCCTAGCGTAGAGAGCCCCGTTACCCCCATAGTTGAGGAGACGGTTAGGGTATCTGTAGAAAGACCACCAGTTACCGTTAGCCCATCAGTAAAATCAATCGTTCCATCCACAGTGACGTTTCCATCTACTGTCAGGTTTGTTGTTACTGTTAGGGAGCCTGGAACAGTCATCGAGCTAGGCAAAGAGAAGGTAATTTCCCCCGAACCTGCCGTGGTTGTAATCTGGCCTGAGGTGCCGGCTAATTGGATATTTCCAGCAGAGGGAGTAACAACGGTAGCGCTTTGATCACTCAAAGTAGACAAAGCCCCTGCCAGCGTTCCTATTAGGGTCCAAGTTGCAGAAGAGGCGTTTCCAGAAGTGCTAAGAGATGTCAGCACATACTCAACATTCGTAACGGTGTCAATCCATCTTTTGCCAATCGGGTAGTTGTTGTTGTTTGCCGAGGGAGCTACTTTTGCTATGATGGGGATTTCAACGTTTTCGGGTCGCGAACCAAAGCCCTGCGTATATAGATTTGCCCCGGATGAGGATGGTGAATATGACATGGAAACTCCTGTATGTGTTAATTGAAAATTAAACTTTACAAGGATTTCCGCGCTACCTGAATGGTAAGTATTTTCTTGTGAACGGGAAGTGTTTTTTTTCGTGGAATTTTAATCAGATTGTCTAGAAAATAGACGCAAAAAAGGACAGAAATATGGAATGGCTTCAACTGATAATGGGATCTGGTGGGCTTTTGGGTGTCTTTATCTTAATATTTAGAACAGGAAAAATCGTGGAAAGAATAGATAATCTCGAAGAAATGAAAAAGGACGTTAAAGAAATAAAAACTACTATGAACTCGATGGCGATACAAATTGCGAAGCTCGAAACTAGAGTGGAAGAAAGAACGCTAAGAGTTGTTCATGTAAATCAGGAAGAAAGAGAGTTGGTAAACAGATGAGTGGATTTGAAATGTTCAGCGGAACGATTTTTAATGCGTGGCTTATATTCAGTGCGTTTGCCTTGGTTAGGATAGCCATGTCATTAGAAAATATTAATGATAAAATGAAGGATAAAAAATGATATTAGGGCTTTTAATTGGTTTTATATTTATGACTGTATGTATCGTTTTTGGATTGTGCAGCAATGAATATGGATATTTAGATTAATCTTCATCACTTATATCTAATAAAGAAGGGTCATCCTCAATCTTTTTTTGTAAATACTCAAAATTCCTATTCATAAATGTCACATCCTTTCGGACGGCTCCATCAATTACATTCAAGTAATACTTTCTAAGAACGGGGCTTTTTACAATTCTAGAGATCAATTCGGCTCCTTTCAGTCCGGCGAACGAAGCTAAAGCGCCACCTGCTGTAGGAAGGATTGCCGCTGGATTGGTGACGGCCTCAATGAGTACCGTACCGGCGCCTCCCGTGGAAATCTGTTTTATGTTCCTTTTGAGGAAACGAGAGGCTTTTTTACTGGACTCGATCGCTCCGTGAGCTTCTTGGGCTGCCTTCCTGGCTTCGTGATATTTGGGATTGGTTTTTCCATATTCTTCGATACCCGATTCCACCACATCACTAAATTCGTTCAGATTTGCCTTGGCCGACTTCCTGCCAACTTTGTTGCCCTTAAAATCATCGTATAGTCCAGATTTTAACTCATTGGTTTTGATACCAAATTGTTCCAATTCTTCAACCGAGATACGACCCCTACCCTTTCTGATCTTATTTATAAGCTCCTCAGTCTTTTCAAGAGCTTTTGTTGAGGACGGAGACTTTCCACCTTTTTCTAATTTTATTTTCAATTTCCTGGCTTTTTGGAGGATTTGATTACCATTGACATAAGCTCCAGAAGGCCTCAATTGTCGCATATTCGAATACAAAGAATTCTTATATTTCTCAGCACCATTAAATCCTGATTCGGTTCCCAATGACCCCAACATTACAGTAGCCATTTTAATGTTCTTGGCCGTTTCAGGATCTACCCCCATCTGTTCCGCAAGCTCTTCTGCTCCTATTCCAGCAGTAACTAAACCCGCAGACTTCATAAGTCTTTTGGAGGTGCTTTTTAACCAATCGAGTCCCTTTAAAACTATTTGACCCTTTTTTCCTGGCAACGGGATTAATAAAGAGGTTAGATCTCTTGTAAATTCACTGGCTTTTTCTTCGCCATGTGTCCTGGGTTTAAGTCGCTCAGAGTTACCTTCCTGTAACTTTCTGGATGTGGGAAGAATTTTTCCTACTATGCTATCTTCATAGGATACCCTTTCTTCCCCCAATAAATCTGATAGAGGGGCAGACACGCTTTCTAAAAGCTGAAGAGCATTCCCTGGTGCTCCTGCTATCTCCTGAAGAACGTCTGAGCCCAATCGCGAGGCGTTTCTTAAAAGCCACTCGCCCTTACTTTCTTCATAATCTTCAAACATCTCTTCGGAGCTGTCTTCTTCCTTTTTCTTTCCCACATTGAATATTGCCCTAGAAGATGTTCTAGATTCGGTATGGGCATTACTTTGTTTGGGCTTTGTAGGGTCTATTCTAAAAACAGAACTCATTATAAACTCTCATAGAAGGAGTCTTCCATAATTTTATACCCGGCCTTTTTAGCCATTTTTAAAGCGTTCTCTTCCTTCTCAGCATCACTTTTACCCGTAGCTTTTTTTAGAAGCACTTTAGCCTTTTCGGCCGTTAATGGCGTTCCAGGGGTCACTTTTACTATTTGTTCAAGTCTTTCGGGGGACATTTCCTTCTCGCGAATGGTTTGTAACTCATAAGCAAGGCTATCCATTTTGGCTTTCCCATAAGGCTTCATGGCTGCGTCTACTCGGCTATCTATATCTTCTCGCACATACCCATATTTCTCTCTATCCTCATTAGCCAATTGATCAGCGATTGCGGCACGTTGTTTCTCTAGATCCAGAACCGTCTTAGACATCAGCAATTTTGTTTTTTGAGCTTCTTTGGTTTCCCCGGCTTTCGCAAAGGCCGCGTCGATCTGCTTCTCAATGAACTGGTTAGGCCTTCCTCCGGAAAGTTTGCCAAGAGAACCCATAAGGTTTATTTTTGCGGATGCCTGAAGAGCCGCTCCCTCAGACGTTCTTAATTGAGGCAGCCCTAGAATATCAGCCCAAAAATCTCCTCCCCATGGGGACATATTCCCCGATTCTACAGCGGCAAGCGCAGAATTTATCGCCACATCCCTTTCTGGAAATCCGTTTGCTGAAGACCTTATTTCATCTAAATATTTTCCGGATCTTTTGGAATGATATTCTCGGTCAGCCTCAAATTTCTTCTGTTCCATGGACTCTTCTTTTCTCTTTCCCTCCATGACCTTGGGATACTTTTGGTTTAGCCATGCCTTTTGTAATTCACTGTCTTCCTGGGAAGGGATTTCCGATGGGATTTCTTCAGTCCCCTTTAGTTGGTCTTTAAAAGATAGCTCATCTTGTCCCATCTTCGGTTCACCCAACGCCGTTGTTTTTTCAGAAGGGTTTTTACTGAAGTATTTTTTAAAAAGTTCAAATTCTTGTTCGGCCTTTTCCTTTTCCATCTTAAGCTTATTCTGAAATTCTCTAGCTCCAGAATATCCTTGATTAAGACCAGCACCAAACTTTTCAGCTACTTCCGCCCAAGGATTATATTCTTTTAGTTGGATCATTATTTACCCCCAAACATATTTCCACCAAGGCCGCCCGCGAACTGGCCTCCTATGCCCCCCAAGGCTCCTAACAGTTGCTGCCAAGCGCTAGGGGATTTCTGAAGGAATCCCTGTTGATAAGGCCTTTGATTCAATAGTTGGTTGCTCATGCCCAATAGGTCCTGGATAGCCTGGTTCTGGATGCCCATGCGCTTAGATTGGAGATCCTGTGCAAAGTCCGATCCAGCCTGGTTCATGGTGTTCTGGAAGCCACTACTTCGTCTAGCGCTCAATTGTCTAGGATCTCCAGCTGCTCCGCTGAATCTAGAGGCTAGTTGGCCTTGGAGGCCCTGAAAATCTCTCCATGCAGGAGCTTCCATTTCTGCAAACCCTTCTTGATCCCCACTAGCCAGACGGCCTAAGAAGCTGTCGGGACCTAGGTGACCAAACAGGCTTTGGAATAGGCCCATCTGCTCGGGGGTGAACTGCTGCATGTTGAATGGAGTCTGCCCACCTCGGCTCTTGCCATAGGACACCTGAGGCCCTCCTGTGGGATTGCGTGAACGTGCACCTGTGGCGCTGGGCATTGTCATAGAAACCTCTTTTTCTTGGCATCATAGCAAAGTAAATAAATTCTTACTACTATGCCTGGCTAAGCCATTCTAAAATGACAGTTCCATTCGTAATTGATGGAGGAGAACCCCCACCCGCTGTGATGACAATATTTGTGGGTGTGACGTAAAGATTCACCTGGTTGGTGGTGCTAACCACGTCTACATAGGGTAATGGGTACCAATTAGTCCCATCAGTAAAAGTGCCGTAAATCTTGACAAAGTTGGTTATATCCCCAAAAGTCAATCCATGAGGAATGTTCCCAGCTGAGGTGAATGTGTAAACTTGCCTCTGAGATTGTTGCCTACTCGCTGCACCCGCTGAAAACCATTGTTCACCAGTAACAGAAGGCGACCCCGTAGCAAAGATACCAATGACCCTAGCGTTTACCCGATTAGCGATATCAACATAAGCCTTGTCTATTTCAACAGTCAGAGCCTGTGTGCTCTCCGAGGGGAAATTGCGCTGAGAGCGAAGATAAGGAGCATTCTGTACAGGATTCACGAGAGGTATGGTCCTCCCGGATAGATGTCTAATACAGCTGCATGAAGGGTAACCTCGTTAATTGCATTGGCATAGTCACGCATCTGCGCATCATTAAGAGTTATTCCAAATTGGACGGTGTCCCCAATTAAAGAAGTATTCATGCGATGCCAGATTTGTCTTTGTCTGGAAGCTGTTGGCATTTGAAGATTTGTGTTAGCGGGTGTCAGCCCTATATTGGTCGATTCAGGACACGTATAGAGGACAGTTGAATAGAGGATAGCATCGTTAGGATCGTTAGGATCTGTGACCTGCGTAGACATATTCCACGCATCATCAGGGTTCATCGATAAATAGATATTTAGCGTCACTTGACCAATATCAGTAGTATCCATGAGGTATTGTTGGGTGCCCATGCGCACTTGGCGACCCTCTCCCCATGATGGAGGGAATTGCTTACTTTGGATCAGTGGTTGACTGAGCCTGGAAAAAACCCCCAGACCCAGGTATGGTGCAGAGTTGTATGCGATATCAACTGTAAAGTTATTAATATCAATTATGGTTTGGACCTGTCCCACGATATTATTAATGGTAGTGTCCCCTAATGCTCCCATGAAATAAAGATAATCACCGCTGGCAACGCAATGGTTGTAAGATGTGATTTGAGATTGCTTCGGATCTGAAACACCTGAAATAGCAGAAACATACCCTGTGGGCGCTTCTCCTGTACCTTCACCCTTGACCACAACAAAACCCTGTGGAGTTCCGGCTACAACCGTAGGAAATAAGGCTTGCGTCTCGCTTGAATCCCAAGATTGCCACTCTGTCCAAGTTTGGTAAGGCAAAGTTCCCCACGTTACACTGGCATAGCGCCAGAATGAGCCGTGAGTTGTGTAATTCTCGTAAAATATGGCCCAGGTATCTTCCCTATAGTTGTAAAAGAAAGTTTGTGTCGGAAAAATAGGAGCCACCCCCTGGGCATTATTATCTTCCAATGCCTGAGGGCAGTAACTAAAATACAACCATTCCTTAAAGAAGTCCCTGGCTGAGTTGATGCGTTGCACTCCAAAATTAGTAGATCTGATGAGGAATGCTTCATCGGGTATCTGAAGGTCTATGCGCTGTGCCCCGGTTTGGGCAGTAAGAGCAAAGCCATAAGTTCCAAAGGTTATTACCCCTCTATCCAAAGTGATCCCAGAGAATGTAGCACTCGCACCCAGTTCTGAGTTGATTGTGTAAAATAAGAAAGGCTGTAAATCGTTGGATGTATAGATAAGCCTCGTCTGACGGCCCGTAAATCCCACCAGCAACACATCTTCATTTATCCCTACCGTAACGATCTGTTGCTGTATCCCTGCTGCTAGCCAGCCGCCTAAGCCGTTCTGATCGACATAGTAGGCAATAAGCGCCCCTCCCTCGGCTGTCACATTCACGAGGGCTGTTCCTGCCGTGAGTATGGGGTTATAGACGATCTTGGCTGCTGGTGTCACTGTTCCATCGAAAGATGAGGTGTAGTAGGGAGCCCCGTTCCAACTCCAGATGATGGTGTCCTGGAGATATATAGCAGGAGTTCCGGCTATTGCTGCCGTACTGGTATTGATGTAGCAACCAAAGAAGATAAGCCTGTCTTTGTAGGCAAAGATCATCTTAGCCCCTACCAGGTAATAGGGTTTGCCATTTCCAGAAGTATAGTTGTCTATGGTTACGCTGGTTGCGGACAGAGGAGGTGCAAAGTTGACCCAGCCAGCAGGTGAGTTAGAAGGCAAACCAGTAGCATTAGTGGGGTCACCGTCATACCATTTTATCCCGTCTCCCATAGATGGACTAGTTGAGGTTGGCACGACATTTGTTAGGTACTGGATAATGCCACCAGAATAAGTTTCGCTGGCTATCGCTGCATATGGGAAGGTAATAGTTAGTTGTGTCCCGGAGACAGCGGTAACGTACCCCGTTTGGCCATTGATCGTTTGATTATTTGTCCCAGTAATTTCATTAACGAAAACGAAGTCTCCAATGACGGCTGGGGTGCCCGTTACGGTAATTGTAATGGTTGTAGCGGTTGTAGATACCCAGGTAGTAATTGCCTGGATCTGCATGCCAGGGGTTCCGTTGGTCGCCCATAGAGCCTGTTCGAAGTTTGTTGTCCAGAATTGGTGATGAT
>Ga0181531_10001188_pt1 | contig 16634 bp, 17 predicted proteins | sample PEATcosm2014_Bin_38_FD_119743 | JGI IMG/M metagenome (GOLD analysis project Ga0181531, IMG submission 119743) | Peatland microbial communities from MTU Mesocosm Facility, Houghton, MI, USA - PEATcosm2014_Bin11_10_metaG | ecosystem: Environmental > Terrestrial > Soil > Wetlands > Peat | place... | reverse complement strand
CGCTTGAAGCGCACGCGCGTTTCGACATGACGTTGCCGAAAAGTCTCCTTCGGCGTCACCAGGCAAACGGCGGTATGGACGCGATGGTTGCGGCCGGAGAGAAGCCGCAAACACTGCGCCGCTTCGTCGAGCAGCTCCGCCTTCGGCAGGATTCGCCGGCCGACGGCTACCACGGTATCGGCGGCGAGAATGTAGGAGCCCTTAAGCTCGTCATCGATCTGGACCATGGCGAGTGCTGCTTGCGCTTTCAGGCGCGCAAGTCGTGTGGCGCAGGCCCGCGGTAGCTCACCCCGTTGCGGCGTCTCATCGATATCGGCGGGACGCAGCGCGTCCGGCTCGATGCCGGCCTGATTGACCAGCGAGAGCCGGCGCGGCGAGCCGGACGCGAGGACGAGTTTTGGGCGGCCGATCATTTGAACCGGTAGGTAATCCGGCCCTTGGTCAGATCGTAAGGCGTCATTTCCACCAGTACCTTGTCGCCGGCGAGCACGCGAATCCTGTTTTTGCGCATACGTCCCGCCGTGTGAGCGATGATTTCATGCTCGTTCTCGAGCTTGACGCGGAAGGTGGCGTTCGGAAGCAGTTCCGTCACGACACCGGGAAATTCCAGCAACTCTTCCTTCGCCATTCGCTTCCCGGAGATCGTTGCGGTCTGGCTGCGACCGTAACCGGAGGTGGACCAGAATTTTTGCGGAACCTAGCGGATGGCGGGCGGCTTCACAACTGCCGTGCCGGCGCGCGGCTTCGGCATGCTCATTCGTTGCCGGTGCTTCGGTCGACGAAGCGTTCGCGAATGTGTGCCAATAGCTGATCGCGCACCTCGCGATAGGCGTCGAGCCGTTGCTCGCGGCTGCCTTCGACACCGCTGGGGTCTGCGGTCGGCCAATACTCGACGTCCGCTCCGCTGGTGCGGGTGATTTCGAGCGCTCGGTGATGCGCTTCGGGCGCAAGCGTGACGATGAGATCGAAATTGAGCCCTTCCCAGTCGTCCAGTTCTTCGAAAGTGACCGGCTTGTGCCGGGAAATGTCGAGCCCGATTTCGGCCATGACGGCGACCGCGAACGGGTCGAGTTCGCCTTTGCGCGCGCCGGCCGAGCCGACATAGATCGCGCGGCCGAATATTTGCGCGAACAGGCTCGCTGCCATCGGCGAGCGCAGCGAGTTCAGCCCGCAGGCGAACAATATCGCCAGAGGTCGGCGCACTGATGGCGGCATCGGGCGACTCAGCCCCTCCAGTGCAAGACGGTGATCAGCGTGAACAGCCGGCGCGCAGTATCGAAATCGACATCGACTTTGCGCTTGAGCCGCTCCATCACCAGCCGCGAGCCTTCATCATGCAAGCCGCGCCGTCCCATATCGAGCGCTTCGATGCGGTCCGGCGTGGCGGTGCGGATCGCGGTGTAATAACTGTCGCAGACGACAAAATAGTCTTTCACGATGCGGCGGAATGGTGCCAGCGACAGCAGGTGCGCGATCACCGGCGTGCCGTCGGTCAGCCGAATATCGAAAACCAGCCGGCTGCCGCTGATGCCGAGTTGCAGCGTATAAGGTCCGCCGTCGTGGTCGACCGGCGTGAATTGGTTTTTTTGAATGAGGTCGTAGATCGCGACCCGGCGCTCGTGCTCGATGTCATCGTTGGTGGTGCCGAGCGAAGCCTCGTCGAGCGTGACCGCCGCGAGCCGGCCGGCTTTATTCAGATTGTCCTTGTCGCGGCTTGCGCGCGACATCAGCGATTGAGCCGGATGGCGACCGAACGGGCGTGGGCCTCGAGCCCCTCGGCATTGCCGAGCGTGATGGCGGCGCCGCCGAGCGCGCGCAACTGTTCGGGGCCGCATTTGAGGATCGACGTGCGCTTCATGAAATCGGTGACACCGAGGCCGGAAGAGAATCGCGCCGATCGCGCGGTTGGCAGCACGTGGTTGGATCCCGCCACGTAATCGCCGATCGCTTCCGGGGTGTGCGCGCCGATGAAGATCGCGCCGGCATTGCGGATGTGTCCGGCAAGCCGCTCGGCGTCGGCGGCGACAATTTCGAGATGCTCCGGGGCGATGGCGTCGATCAGCTGCGGCGCCTCGTCAAGCTTGCGCAACAGGATCACCGCGCCAAAATCCCGCCACGACGCGCCGGCCACCGCTTCGCGCGGCAAACCTGCAAGCTGGCTCGTAACCGCGCGTTCGGTTTCATCGGCAAGTTTCTCGTCGTCGGTGATGAGGATTGCCTGCGCGCTGGTATCATGCTCGGCCTGAGCCAGAAGGTCGGCGGCGATCCAGTCGGGATTGCCGTCCTTGTCGGCGACGATCAGCACCTCGGAAGGCCCGGCGATCATGTCGATGCCGACCTTGCCGAACACGATGCGCTTGGCCGCGGCCACATAAGCGTTGCCCGGCCCGACGATTTTGGCGACCGCGGCGATCGTCTCCGTGCCATAGGCCAAAGCCGCAATCGCCTGGGCGCCGCCGACGCGAAAGATCTCGTCGATGCCGGCAAGATTCGCCGCCGCCAAGACCAGCGGGCTCAGTTTGCCGTCCGGCGCCGGCACCACCATCGCCAGACGCGGCACGCCGGCGACCTTGGCCGGCACCGCATTCATCAGAACCGACGACGGATAAGCGGCGGTGCCGCCCGGCACATACAGCCCCACCGCCTCGATCGCGGTCCAGCGCGAACCGAGTTCGACGCCAAGTGCGTCGGTAAAGCGATCGTCCTGCGGCAATTGCCGGCGGTGGTAAGTCTCGATACGGCTGCGCGCAAGCTCGAGCGCGTCGAGCGCGTCGCGGCTGCATGCTTTCACCGCCGCCGCGATCTCGTCTGGCGTCACCTTCAGCCCGGCTCTGTCGAGATCGAGGTTATCAAATTTGCGCGTATAGTCCTTAAGCGCGCGATCGCCGCGAGCGGCGACGTCGGCGACAATGCCGCGAACCGTGGCTTCGACGTCCGCCGAAGCCTCGCGCTTGGTATCGAGAAATGCGCGAAATTTTTGCGCAAAATCGCCGGAGCGGACGTCGAGGCGGATTGCCATAATGCCGACCTGAGCTGACTGCGCGCTCAGTAGCAGTCCACCGATATTATAACAATTCTAATATTGGGCTTTTAGATTGACAAAAAGTCCGTTGTTCACCAACTCCTTGCTAGAGCAGTTCGCGGCAGAGGAAACGCGCTTTGCCATTCATGTCGAATCGCACGTCCGGAAAGATCGGCCGGCAGTTTCTGGCGGCGCTGATGCTCGCCGCGGCATTGGCGTTGGGCGTCGTCGCCGCGCACGCCGACGACGCCGTTTCGCTGTCGATCACGATCAAGGATCACCAATTCGACCCCGCTGAGTTGCACGCACCGTCCGGCAAGGCGATCGCGATCCACGTCAAGAATCTCAATACGATCGTCTCCGAGTTCGAGAGCGGCGATCTGCATTTCGAGAAAATCGTCCCCGTCGGCAGCGAAGCAGTGGTCTATGTGCGGGCGCTGCAGCCGGGCCGCTACAATTTCTACGACGATTTTCATCATGACACGCAGGGCTTCCTGGTCGTGCCATGACTTCCTGGTCGTGCCATGACTTCCTGGTCGTGCCATGAAACGTGAAACGAATTACGAAATGAAACGTGACATAAGAGTTGTATCGTGAGGTGGCCGTGTTAGCCGCGCTGTTGATCGTGTTCCGCGAAGTCTTCGAAGCCGGCCTCGTTGTCGGCATCGTCATGGCGGTCACGGCTGGCGTTGCCGGGCGCTCTGCTTGGATCGCCGGCGGTGTCGCGGCCGGCGTGCTCGGCGCTTGCGTGGTGGCGCTGTTTACCGGCGGCTTATCCGAGCTGTTCGGCGGCAGCGGCCAGGAAGTCTTCAATGCCGGCATTCTCGGCTTCGCGGTGCTGATGCTGACCTGGCACAATGTCTGGATGTCGCGGCAGGGCCGCGAACTGGTCGCCGAGTTGCGCGCGGCCGGCGAGGCGGTTGCCGCCGGTTCCAAATCCCTGCTGGCGCTTGCCATCGTGGTCGCGATCGCGGTGCTGCGCGAAGGCTCCGAGGTGGTGCTGTTTCTCTACGGCGTCGCGGCGGCGCAAGGCGGTGCGAGTTGGTCGATGGTCGCCGGCGGTTTTGCAGGCCTCATCCTCGGCTCGTCGGTCTGCCTGTTGACCTATCTCGGCCTCATCACCATCCCGACGCGCTACCTTTTCAGCGTGACCAGCGCGTTGATTGCGCTGCTTGCCGCCGGCATGGCGGCACAAGCCATTGCCTTCCTCGAACAGGCCGACATCGTCACCGCGCTCGATCAGACGGTGTGGGACACATCCTGGATCTTGAGCGATTCAAGTTTATTGGGCCGGGCGTTGCACACATTGATCGGCTATGTCGATCAGCCGACCGCCATGCAAGTCGTGGTCTACGCGGCCACTCTCGGCGCTATCATCGTGCTGATGAAGCTTTTTGCCGCGCCCACGGCACAGAACCCGCGCCCCGCCTGATTGCGGGATTAGGCCGTTGCCGTGCCCGCGCCGAAATGGTCCGGGCATAAAGCCGCCGTCGAAACCTCGCCGAGATCGGCAAGCTCCGCTTCCAGACATTCGACATCCAGGCGAATGACACCGCCGCCGGAGAAGATCAGGCTCACGACCCCGGCCGGAGCATCCGTTTCCGCGAATTCGACGGCCAGCAGATTAAGCCGCGCATTCTTGTCGGTTTGATCGAGATTGCGGCATTTGCAGGCGGTGACGCGCTCGAAACGCAAAGCCGTCCGGCACCGCCGGTAATCCGCATCTGGCCTGGCGTCGACCGCGCTCATCCAGTCGAAACGGTTGAGCGCGAGGACGAAGCGGCGCTCGTGTGGCCGCCAGAAAATGTCGGCGACCTTGACCATGGCGTCCTGTACATGCGCCGACACCACCTCGATGTCATCTTTGTCGAGGGCGACGAGCTTAAGATCGTCCGTGCAAGGGTCCATCGTGATCGCCCGTTCTCCGCTTCTCCAAAGCTAGGCAGGACGGCCACGGGCCGCAAGGCCCTGTCGGCACGGCTTCGTCTGGATACGGCTCTCCGCTTAGAAAGAGACGCAGGCGCTTCGCACGATGACGATAACCGAATGCTGGCGAAATTCGCGTTTGTATGCCGTCACAATGGCGTCAAGCCGCGCCTCATCATCATCGTTTCCGGGCAGCACGATTTCAACGCCTTTGGCCGGCTCGCGCACGATCGCGCCGTCGGCGGTATCGCGCCATTGCCCGATCGCTTCGGTGATCATCAAGCCGTTTGGAAAGCGGGGGATCATTTCGCGCCCGGCGAAGCGCGCCCAGGCGGCTTCGCTGACGCCGAGCTTGCGGCCGATATTGCGCCCGAACAAGAGCTGGGCGATCTGCTTTGGCTGTTGCGGACTGCGGCACGTCAGCACTTCGGCAGCGATGCCGGATTCCGCCGCGGTGAACTGAATGAAGCCGAGCGAAAGGACGAGGGCGAGGGGTATCGAGGCGGCTCGCCGCTTCATGTCTCCTCGGGCGGAGAAAGTTCGCCACCGCGCCGCAGCATTCGGTCGCGCATCGCGTTTGCCGAGCCCGCGGCCCACAGCACCATGGTGCATACGGCACCGAACAGGCAACTCAGGAGAACAGTCTGCATCGACAAATAGTCCGAAAGGAGTCTCGTTGCAAAATAGTCGGCGGACCTTTCATAATCGTTAGTGGACGTAACCTTCGCAAATGACGCCGCTTTTTTGCGACAGGGATTCTCGGCGCTGGATTTGCGTTCGGTCGCCCGGCGCGCTAAGAGCAAACAACAAAAGTATTTGTTAACTTGGCTTGTCGTATCTGCAATCATCTTTTGCCCTGCAGTTCCAGGCTGGACCATGCGGTGGCAAAGGCCCGACTGCCAAGGATGATCTTCACCCCATCTGTTGGCTTTTCTTTCGCTCCCGTTAGGGATACAAGCTGCCTTTCTTGACAAGGAGGATTTATGGCGAAGAGGAAGAAGAAGCGGCGCGCGTGGACTTCAGGCGAAGTCCGTGAGCTGAAGACAATGGCGCGCAAGAAGACCAGAGCGGCACAAATTGCCAAGAAGCTGAAGAGAACCGAAGGCGCGACGCGCCAAAAGGCTTTTAGCATCGGGCTCTCGCTCGATTCCCGTTCCTGACGATCTAGCAGCACATCTCTGCTTTGCACCTTTAGAGCGGCGGCGGCCTGTGAAGACAGTCCGTCGCCGTTTCGCAGATATTTGTCGATGCCGGAACGCCGGTTGCGGCCTTCGCATAGGAATGATATCCGCGATCATCTGCTATCGATTGGTCGTGGCGCATGATGCCGGGGTGCGCTGTCAGGGTGGGTTCTCCGGGTTGATTTTCCAAGGCCCGGTAGCCGGCGGGTCTTTTTCGACGTTAACTAACGGCCGTGAACCTGCCTCAATGCGTCTGTAACTAAGAGTATAGTGATCCTGGCCACCAGCGGGGGGTCTCCGGTTCCGGCGCTCGAAGAGCGGCCGTCGATCGTTAGACGGCTCGGACCGGGTTTTCCGTCCGCTACGGTGGTACGCAGGTCTCCAGGTACGCGCGTCCTATGAGCCAAACCCCCGGCCCGCTGCGGCAGCAGCCCGCCAGTTCTGAACTCGCAGCCGCGCTCGGCGCGTGCCGGCGGGTTTTCATCGCCATCGCTCTGTTCAGTGGCGTGAGCAACCTTTTGATGCTCGCGGGCGCGCTGTTCATGCTCGAAGTCTATGACCGCGTGCTGCCGAGCCGAAGCGTGCCGACGCTGGTAGCGCTGTTGTTTCTGGTCGCCGGCCTCTATGCCGCTCAGGGCATTATCGACATGCTCCGCAGCCGGATCCTGGTGCGTGTCGGCCATAGTCTCGACGAGGCGATGAGCGCGCGGGTTTACGACGCGATCGTCCGGCTGCCGCTCAAGATCGGCGCCAAGGGCGACGGCACCCAGCCGATCCGCGATCTCGATTCAGTGCGAACCTTTCTTGGCGGCACCGGGCCGATTGCCTTCTTTGACCTGCCGTGGATGCCGATCTACCTCGGCATTTGCTTTTTGTTCCACGTCCTTCTCGGCCTGACCGCTCTCATTGGCGCCGTCATCCTGATCACCCTTACCGTGGTGACCGAGGTGCAGACGCGCCGTCCGACCCGCAGCGCCAGCCAATTCGCGGCGGCGCGCAGCACGCTCCTGGAAGCGAGCCGGCGTAACGCCGAGGCGATCACGGCCATGGGCATGGCCGGACGCATCTCCAAGCGCTGGAATGAACTCAATCGCAACTACGTGGCGGCGAGCGGCCGGGCTAGCGACGTCGGCGGCGGGCTTGGCGCGATGGCGAAGGTTCTGCGGTTGTTGCTGCAATCCGCGATGCTGGCGGTCGGCGCCTGGCTCGTCATCAATCAGCAATCGACGCCGGGTATCATCATCGCCGGCTCGGTCCTCGGCGCGCGCGCCCTTGCGCCGGTCGATCTCGCCATTGCCAATTGGCGCGGCTTCGTCGGCGCCAGACAAAGCTGGCAGCGCCTGTCGCGGCTACTCGGCCATTTGCCGCAGCAGACCGATCCGATGCCGCTCAAGCCGCCGGCGCGTTCGCTGGTCGTGCAGAACGCCGCCGTGACGCCGCCCGGCCTGCAAAAAATTGTCTGCCAGGACGTCAACTTTACGCTGGCCGCCGGCAAAGCGCTCGGCGTGATCGGGCCGACGGCGTCGGGGAAATCTTCGCTGGCGCGCATGCTGGTCGGAGTCTGGGCGCCGGGGCGCGGCACGGTGCGGCTCGACGGCGCCACACTCGATCAATGGTCGCCGGAAGCATTGGGGCGGCACGTCGGCTATGTGCCGCAGGATGTCGAGCTGTTCGACGGCACCGTGGCGCAGAACATTTCGCGGTTCGACGAACCGTCCGATGCCGACGCCATTATCGCCGCCGCTCATGCTGCCGGCGTGCATGATCTCATCATTAATCTGCCGGACGGTTATGAGACCATGATCGGCGATCATGGCAGCGCACTTTCGGCCGGGCAGGCCCAGCGTATTGCGCTGGCGCGGGCGCTCTATCGCGATCCCTTCTTGGTCGTGCTCGACGAGCCGAATTCCAACCTGGATGCGGAAGGCGACGAGGCGCTCACGCGGGCGATTCTCGGTCTGCGCGCCCGCGGCGCTATCACGATCGTCGTGGCGCATCGCCCGAGCGCGATCGCTGGTGTCGACTACATCCTCATAATGGCCAAGGGCCGCCAGCAGCAGTTCGGGCCGAAAGAAGAAATCCTCACCCGCGTCACCGCGCCGAATCCGGGGCCGCGCGCGTTGAAAGTCGCTGATCAGGGAGGCGCGGGATGATCAAAAAAAAGACCGGCGCGCCGCTCAAACGGCTGGCGGGCACGATCCAACCCCGGCTGGTTTGGGTGATCGGCAAGATCAACGCCGCGTGGTGCTATGTCTTCGGCGAACGGGCCCCGACCGATAGCGCCGACGAGTCGATCCGCCGGCACGTGACCGCCGGCACTATCCTGGTCGTGGTCCTGCTGTTCGGTGTCGGCGGTTGGGCCTCCACGGCGGAGATTTCCGGCGCGCTCATCGCGCCGGGCTCCGTCGTCGTCGATTCCAACGTCAAGAAAGTGCAGCATCCGACCGGCGGCGTGGTCGGCGAGTTGTTTGTGCGCGACGGCGATCATGTCAAGGAAGGCGATATACTCATCCGGCTCGACGAGACGGTGACGCAGGCTAACCTGGCCATCGTCACCAAGGGTCTTACCGAACTCTATGCGCGCAAGGCGCGGCTCGCCGCCGAACGCGACGGTGCCGATTCGGTCGCGGTGCCGCCGGAGCTTGCCGACAATGTCAACGATCCCGAAGTGAAGGACGCGCTCGCCAGCGAGCGTAAGTTGTTCGATTTACGCCGCCAGGACCGGCTCGGCCAGAAACAACAGTTGCAGGAACGCATCACCCAGCTGCAGCAGGAGATTTCCGGTCTCGCCGCGCAACAGGATGCCAAGGACAAAGAAGTTGCCTTGATCGAACAGGAACTGCAGGGCGTGCGCGATCTATACGCAAAGAACCTAGTCCAGCTTAACCGGCTCACCTCGCTCGAACGCGACGAAGCCCAGCTGCAGGGCGCGCGCGGGCAGCTCGTCGCCCAGGCCGCGGAAGCCAAGGGCAAGATCGCCGAGATCCAGCTGCAGATCATCCAAGTCGATCAGGACCTCTCCAGCGACGTTGCCAAGGAGCTGCGCGAAACCGACAGCAAGATCGGTGAATATGTCGAGCGCAAAATCACGGCGGAGGATCAGCTCAAGCGCACCGATATCCGCGCGCCGCAAGACGGCATCGTGTTCCAATCGACCGCGAACACCGTCGGGGGCGTGATTGCCGCCGGCGATCCGATCATGCTGATCGTGCCGAAGTCCGATAATCTCCTGGTTGAAGTCAAAGTCGAGCCCAAGGACATCGATCAGATTCAGTTCGGCCAGCCGGTCTTGCTGCGGTTTTCCGCGTTCAACACGCGCACCACGCCCGAAATCCAAGGTACCGTCGTGCGCATTGCGGCGGATACGACCACCGACCAGCGCACCGGCCTGAGCTATTATCTGGTCCGCATCTCGATGACCGCCGATGAAATCAAGAAGCTCGGCGACGGCAAGCTGACGCCGGGCATGCCGGTCGAGGCCTTCATCCAGACCGGCGACCGCACCATGCTGTCCTATCTGGTCAAACCGCTGCACGATCAGCTCATGCGGTCGTTCCGGGAAAATTAGGTCCACCGCTTCACTTCGCGCCGCCCGATAAGGTCGCTATAACCATGGCGGCGCGGTTCAGCGCGGTCTGGGTTCGGGGAACCATGCGGCGATGAAGAGAATAGCCCGCTGGGCGCGACAGGTCGGTGTGGCGCGAGCCGTGTGCATCTTGCTCCTGTTCGCGCTGGTACCCTTGCGTCTCGCCAACCCCCGGCCGCTCGAGGAGTTGCGGGTCCGTACTTTCGATCTCTATCAAGTATTGCGTCCGCGCGAGCAGACGTCCCGGCCGGTCGTGATCGTCGATATCGACGAGGACAGTCTCAAGGCTATCGGGCAATGGCCGTGGCCACGCACGACGATCGCCGATTTGGTCACGCGCATCACCGAACTCGGGGCGGTGACGATCGGTTTCGACGTGATATTTGCCGAACCGGATCGCATGTCGCCGGCCGTTGCCGAGCATAGCTTTCGCGGCATCGACGCCGATACGCGGGCGAAGTTGGACAGTCTGCCGAGCAATGATGAGGTCCTCGCCGCCGCGATCAGACAGTCGCGCGTCATCGTCGGGCAAGCCGGCGCCGCGACGGCCACACCAGAGTCGCCAGCCGAGATGGCGCTGCAGACCGGGTTCGCCGTTCGCGGGCCCGATCCGGCTCCCTATGTCGTGACGTTTCCCGGTTTGCTGCGCAACGTTCTGCCGATCGAGCAAGCGGCAGCGGGCCGTGGCCTGTTCTCGATCAATCCGGAAAACGACGGCATCGTTCGCCGCGTGCCGGTGATCATGGAGGCGCAAGGCGCGCTAGTGCCGTCCCTGAGCATGGAAATGCTCCGGGTGGTCAGCCAATCGAGCGCAATTCTGGTGCGGGTGGACGAAGCCGGGGTGCAGGCGGTCGCGGTGCCCGGACTCGAAGTGCCGACCGATCGGAATGGCCAGCTTTGGGTCCATTTCAACAAGCACGATCCGGCGCGTTTTGTCTCGGCCAAGGATATTCTGCAAGGCCACGTGCCGGCGGATCGGATGCGCGGCCGGCTGGTGATCATCGGTACGTCCGCGATCGGCCTTCTCGACCTCAAAACCACCCCGGTCGAGGCGGCCATGCCCGGCGTTGAAGTGCACGCGCAAATTCTCGAAAGCGTGCTGACCAAGTCGCTTCTGGTCAATCCAAACTATGCCATCGGCGCGGAACTTGCGGCCGCGGTGCTCATTGGCCTCATTATCATCGTCGCCGCGCCGATGCTGTCGGCGACTGTCGTCGTTCTTCTCGGTGCCGCATTGATTGCCGGACTGATCGGATTTTCGCTTTATCTTTTTGTCGAGGACAACCTGCTCATCGACTTCACTTATCCGCTGATTTCGAGCTGGCTGATCTACCTCGTGCTTACTTTCGTGAATTATTTCCGCGAACAGAAGCAGCGCCAGCAGATTCGCTCCGCCTTCGGTTTCTACCTGTCGCCGCACATGGTCGAACAACTGGCGCGTTCGCCGGAAAAGCTCGTGCTCGGCGGCGAGGAACGCCGCATGACGATTCTGTTCAGCGACGTGCGCGGATTCACCACCATATCGGAGCATTACAAGGACGATCCGCAGGGGCTCACCCGCCTCATGAATCGCTTTCTGACGCCGCTCACCAATGCCATTATCGAGCGCAAGGGCACCATCGACAAGTATATCGGCGACGCCATTATGGCGTTCTGGAATGCGCCAGTCGATGATGACGAGCAGGAAGCCAATGCCTGCGACGCCGCCCTCGAAATGCAGGCACGGGCCGCCGCGCTCAACGTCGAACTCAAGCGCGAAGCCGAGGCCAATGGCGGCAAATATATGCCGTTGCGCATCGGCGTCGGGCTAAATACTGGCCCCTGCGTCGTCGGCAATATGGGATCGGATTTCCGTTTCAATTATTCGGTGCTCGGCGATACCGTCAACTTTGCGTCGCGACTGGAAGCACGCACCAAGGATTACCGCCTTCCATTAGTCATCGGCTCGCGCACCGCGGAAGGAGCCAAGCAGAAGTTCGCCACGATGGAGATCGATCTGATCCAGGTAAAGGGCAAAACGCAGCCCGAGGCCGTGTTCGCGGTTCTCGGCCGCGCCGAGGCCGAGCAGGACCCGCGCTGCGGCCAATTACGTGAATTGAATGCGCAGATGCTGGCGCGCTTCCGCAAGCAGAAATGGGACGAGACGCTTAGCTTGATCGATCGCTGCCGCAAGCTGGCCGACGGCTTCGATGTCGCAGGTCTCTACGAGATGTATGTGGAGCGTATCGAGACCTATCGCGCCGATCCGCCCGGGCCGGATTGGGACGGCGTTTACGAGGCGGAATCGAAGTAATCAGAAGCCGAGCGAGGCGGGCGCCGACTGCCGGCGCGCGGCGGTGTGCGCCGTGGGCATGAATTGCCGCACCCCGCCGTCATCGAGTACGAACAGCGGAATAGCCTTGGCCATTTCGCTGTCCGCGACCAGCGTCAGCCAGCGATTGTCGAGTACGATCCAGTTGCCGTCGTCACGTACGGCCACAACGGCGTGATCTTCGTCGGCTTCGGTATTGCGGACAACGACGAGCTTTACATCGGCCGCGGGAACGCCGGCCTGCGTCAGCGCGACGTATTTCGCGATTGCGTAGTCCTCGCAATCGCCGCGGTGGGTCGTGAGCGTTTCGAGCGGCGCGCTCCAACGGTCGGGCACGCCCCATTGCGCGAGATCGCTCATCGGCTCGATCGCTAGATTGACGGCGCGATTGATGACGCCGATACGGGCACGGCCGGTGAGCTTGCGGCCTAGGTCGACGATGGCCAGGAAGTCTCGCGCCGCCGCGGGGCAATGGTCGATGTCGTCTTGGCAGTGCGCCAGAATCTTGTTCTCGGCGCGGATATCGGCCTCGACGCCGCTCCACTTCGCAATAACTCCGCCATAGGCGATAGGTGTGGTGGCAAGTCCGAACGGCTCCGCCACAGGTGGTGCAACGGCCGGCGGCTCCGCCGGATCGAGCGCCCCCAGTTCCGCCGGCGCGTTATCCGGCGTCCGAACCGATTTCTCGGCGGAAACGTCGCTCTGAGCTTCCGGTTCCGCTTGGGCCTGCCGTATCTGTGTCTGAGCCGGCGCCTGCGCCTGCGCTGAGGCCTGATCGGCCGCGACAGAGATTGCGTCCGCCGAAAAAATGGTATCGGCCACCGTGCTCAGCTCCACGCCGAAGCGAACGGGCCACACTACAAGGAGTGCGGCAAAGCTCCACGCCGCAACGCGACACAACATTTGACGACCCCTGAACTACGGGGTTCGGCGCTTGCGCGCTCTCTCCCGGCTTGTTGTTCAGGGACGCCATAACGTACGAGCTTCTGCTTACGAGTTAATGGGTACGTATTTTGCGGAAGGGATCGAAAACAGCGTGTAATGATCGCCACGCCATTGCGAACAATTTTATCGATTGAGTTTGGAATCGCTTGAACAACGTGCCATTTCTGCGGTTAAATGCGATAGTTGGACTTGTAACTAGTACGACCGGACAACAGTCCGACCGCACAAGAGCACGGCCGCGAACGTCGGCATTGGGGGGATTCATGGACTGGATGCGCCACGTCAAGTTTTGCGGCTTTGCCGTCGTCGCACTCGCACTGACGTTCGGTGCAGGTCTTGGGACCGCATCCGCGCAAGACAAAACCTTTGAGTTAAAGCTGTCGCATTGGGTACCGCCGACGCATCCCTTGCAGAAGGCAATCCAGGACTGGGCCGACGACATCCAGAAAGAGTCGAACGGTACCATCACATACAAGATCTATCCCGCGCAGCAGCTCGGCAAGGCGTTTGACCATTACGATATGGCTCGCGACGGCATTGCCGACTTCGTTTACGTCAATCCCGGGTATCAGCCGGGCCGCTTCCCGATCATCGCGGCCGGCGAACTGCCGTTCCTCGTCGGTAACGCCAAGGGCGGCAATCGCGCGATCGACGCCTGGTATCGCAAATATGCGGCGAGCGAAATGAAGGATGTGCATTATTGCTTCTCCTTCGTGCTCGATCCGGTGGCGTGGCACTCCGTCAGCAAGAAGATCGTTGTGCCGACTGACATTTCTGGCATGAAGATCAGGCCGGCCCAAGGCACCATCGCCGCCTGGGTGACGCTGCTCGGCGGCACCAATGTGCAGTCGAGCGCGCCGGAGGTGCGGGATATTCTCGCCAAAGGCGTCGCTGACGCGGTGACCTTCCCGTGGGGCTCGACGGTGCTGTTCGGCATCGACAAGGTGACCAAGTACGACATGGAAGAGCCGCTCGGCTCGGTGATGTTCCAGTGGCTGATGAGCTCGGCGACCTACAACGCCATGTCGCCGGCGCAGCAGAAGGTGATTGACCATCACTGCACGACCGAATGGGCCGCCAGATTCGCCGACCCGTGGGTCGATTTCGAGCACGACGGCATTGCCAAGATCAAAGCCGAGCCAGATCACGAGGTCTACAGGATCACGGACGACCAGCTCACCCTCTGGAAGAAATCGGCCGAGCCGCTCAAGCAGAAGTGGGCGGACGGGGTAAAGCAGGCAGGCGGCGATCCCGACACGATCTGGAAAGAGCTGCAGGCGTCGCTGACGCAATATAGCGCCGGCTTCTGACCGGGTCTGATCAACCCTGGCGGCGGCGGCGAGCATCTCGCCGCCGCCGCCACTACGGGCAATGCCGATGGCGGAAGCCGCTAAACCTCACGCCGAGCCTGTCACCCCGACTGTGCGCAAGCGCAACGCGATGGATCTCTTCATCGACGCCATCGAGCTGATCGCCGCATTCTTTATCGGCATCGTCGCGGCGGACATTTTCATCTCCGTGATGCTGCGTTATTTCTTCAGCTATCAAATTCCCGATGCCTATGATTTCGGCCGGCTCTTGCTCGGCATCCTGATCTTCTGGGGCATCGCGGCGACGTCCTATCGCGGCAATCACATCACGGTCGATCTGCTCTATGCCAATGTCGGCGACCGGGCTAAGCGCGTCATCGACGTGTTCGCCACGCTGGTGCTGTTGTTTGTGGTGACGGTGCAGACCTACACGCTGTTCGACAAGGTTCGCGGCACGATGGCGGACCACGTGCTCACCTTCGACCTGCGGCTGCCGGTGTGGCCGTTTTTCCTGGTGGCCTGGATCGGCGACGTATCGGCCGTGCTCTTGATCGCGGTGCGCACCTATCGGCTGATTTTCCAACCGGATCTGTTGGGCGGCCAATATCAGATCAAGCCGGTCGAATGAGGCGCAATCGGATGAGGCTCATTTGAGCACCGACGCGGTCGCGATCCTCGGCTTTGCGGCCCTCTTCACGCTGATGCTGTTGCGGGTGCCCGTCGGCATGGCCATGGGCCTTGTCGGCGTCAGCGGGTTTGCTTACCTCGTCGGCGGCAACGCAGCGCTGAAAAGCGTCGGGCTGACCTCGATGCGCACCGTGACCGACTACACTTTCGGCGTCATTCCGATGTTCCTCCTAATGGGGGCGTTTGTCGCCAATTCCGGCATGAGCCGCGAGCTGTTTCGCGCCGCCAATTCCTTTGTCGGCCATTTCAAGGGCGGCCTTGGTATCGCCACCATCGCCGCCTGCGCCGGCTTCGCCGCGATTTCCGGTTCCTCCGTCGCCACCGCCGCGACGTTTGCCACCGTCGCTTACCCGGAGATGCGACGCTACAATTATCCGCAATCATTCGCCACCGGCGTGATCGCCGCCGGCGGCACGCTCGGCGCCATGCTGCCGCCTTCGACCGTGCTCGCGGTCTACGGAATCATCACCGAGCAGGACATCGGCAAACTATTTATCGCCGGCATCATTCCCGGTCTGCTCGCCGCGACAATGGACATGCTTACCGTCGTGATCATCGGTAAGGTGCGACCGAATTTCCTGCCGGTCGCGCCGCGCCATTCCTGGGCCGATCGCCGCGCCGCATTGCGCGACATTTGGGGGACACTTGTTTTGTTCGTCTTCGTTATCGGCGGCCTCTACGGCGGCTTGTTCACGCCGACCGAAGCCGGCGGCGTTGGCGCTTCCGGCGCGCTGATCATCGGCGTCGCGCGCGGCAAGCTGAATCCGGCGCAAATCCGCCGCTCGCTTCTGCAAGCGGTGCGGACCGCCGCCGCCGTGCTCACGGTGCTGATCGGCGCGCTGTTGTTCGGCTATTTCCTCACCGTGACGCAGACGCCGCAGGCGGTGACCGCATTCCTCACCGGTTTAGGTCTCAGCCGCTACGGCGTGCTGGCGCTGATCATGCTGATGTACATCGTGCTCGGCTGCCTCATGGACTCGCTTGCCATGATCATCCTGACCATTCCGATCATATTTCCGGTGATCATGCAGCTCGGCTTCGATCCGATCTGGTTCGGCGTCATTATCGTGATGACGGTCGAACTCGGGCTTATTCACCCGCCGGTCGGCATGAACGTGTTCGTGATCAAAAGCGTGGTGCAGGACGTCAGCTTCTCGACAATCTTCGCCGGAGTCCTGCCGTTCATCGTCACCGATCTGATCCGGTTGGTGATCCTGATTGCGTTTCCGGTTTTGGCGCTGTGGCTGCCGTCCCACATGTTACGGTGACGGCTGCAATCAACTCCGCCCGCCGCCCGCGAGCACGGCACGCGTGGCGCGGTCGGGTCCGAAATCATCGACGCTGTCGATGGCGAGAAGGTCGGCAAGCCGGGTGCGCGCACGGTTGACGCGACTCTTGATGGTGCCGACCGCACAGCCGCAGATCGCCGCGGCGTCGTCATAGGAGAAGCCGGAAGCGCCGACCAGGATCAGCGCCTCGCGCTGGTCGGAGGGCAGCTTCGCCAGCGCGGTGCGGAATTCCTCGAATTCCACGCGGCCGGTTTGCTCGGGGTGCGATTTGAGCGTGTCGGCATAACGCCCATCTGGGTCCTCCACTTCGCGGCGGCGCTTGCGGTATTCGGAGCGGAACAGGTTGCGCAAAATGGTGAACAGCCACGCCGGCATGT
>Ga0181531_10001185_pt1 | contig 16646 bp, 24 predicted proteins | sample PEATcosm2014_Bin_38_FD_119743 | JGI IMG/M metagenome (GOLD analysis project Ga0181531, IMG submission 119743) | Peatland microbial communities from MTU Mesocosm Facility, Houghton, MI, USA - PEATcosm2014_Bin11_10_metaG | ecosystem: Environmental > Terrestrial > Soil > Wetlands > Peat | place... | reverse complement strand
GCGCACGAGCAGCTTTGATTGCTTCAACCATCATTTCTTTCAATGCTTCTTGTGTAATAGTGATTCCTTGTTCTGGCATAGTTTGTCCTTTATAGTTGTCTGTATTTTTCATTTACCACACCTCATCACTGAAGACGGAGTGTTCTTCTGTCATTAAGTTGAGTAGTCTATACATCCAATTTGTGTTGTTACGCATTTTTACACGCATATTGTCTTTGAATTCCTCACTACGAATCTTCCCCTTATTACCCAATCCAATCTTTCTCCGAGTAGATGATGATTGATAGGTTCGTAGGGGAGGTCTTTCTCCTCCATCAGTCAGATTGCGAAGAATGCCTGTGCCATTATCCTTGCGACCAAATAATCGGATATAGAACTTCTCCATTTTGTAAGCATCTTCTTCTGAGTCCCAATGCTCCACGATTATTCGTGCTCGTGAGGGAGGAGCCCACCCGATGGTCCTATGTTTGCGAAAAGCACGATTACCAGAGCCTTTACCAACGTAATACGGAGTTCCATCAGCTCTATTCCATATATAAGTGTAGTAATTTAACATTTGCGATACTTCCTTAAGTGCTGAAACCAGAACGTGGCTCGACTGTCAAAGTCAGGTGAACCAAATTCTTTGATTGCTGCTTCATACGTAATTGCTCCTTGCTTGATAAGTCCGATTAGCACAGAACGCCATCCACGAACTTCCCTGTGTGCTACGTTGCTAGTGTCAACAGTTACATGTCCCCATTCAGGCATATCGTGTAGAGGAAATCCACCAACGTACTTATGAAAGCGGAAGAAGTGATCGTTAGGATCGGTAGATATGTAATCCGACTCTAGAATCTCTTCGATAGTCTTCTCTACATACAATGCAACGTTGTCTTTGATACCGTCCCTGAAGTGAATGTCTTTGTTGCACTTCTTCAACCTTCTAATCAATTCATTGGCGGCTAATCTTTCGCCTCCAGATCGATCAGCTTGTTCAAGTTCATCTTGACCATGAATTCTGAACTTGGAAGCTTGCTTCAGTAAATCTTCACGTTCACGACAGACAGCTTCTTCAGGGTTCAGTCTCTTGTGTGTAAGCTCTAATGGATCTGTCTCGACAAGTGGAGCAATACCGCTCTTCTTAAACTTTTGACTCTTCTTTGGCATATATCGTCTCGTATTTGTTATCAATAATTATTGGACAGCGATTGGTTTCTGTGTTTATGAGCTCAGCCGTTAACTTAGCTTCGCTCATAGTGTTTACCCTTACTATTTCGTATCCCAACTCATTAGCTAGATCTAGGTCCGTCATATCGCAGATGATCGTGCAATATGGTGGAGTTATGTGTACAAAAGAAAGAATGGAAGATATATCAGAATTCCTGTCTACAACGTAGAAAGCTGGAACTGATATGTCTTCCATTCGGGTCCTAGATAAAACGTATTGGGAGACTTTGGAGTCTCCCAATTTGTTAGCCGATTGAGGATTCAGAACGAATACGTCTGAAACGGTCATAGTTGGTTGGGGTTGGTGCAGCCACAACTCCGAAGAAGAAGTTATAGGCAGCAGCAGCCGCAATTAATCCACCAGGATCTAGTGAGTTGCTTCCTGCTGGGAAGTTCTGAACCTTAACAGAGAAGTTCTTCTGGTTCAGGTTAGTCTTGCCAAGGGACGAAGCAATGAATGCCTGATGTCCGAAGATATAAGTGTGGTAAGCAGTGTGGCTTGAAGACTGCCAGTTGGACTCTGTTGGCACAGCGTTGGATTCGTAGAATTCGCAACCACCAACGTTGCCGATGCGTGATCCCTTGATTCCAGCTAGTGCTGGGTTATCAGAGGCCAGAGACTCAGAGAACTTCTGGAGATCTGTGTATCCACCAGCTGTGCTGTCATTGACCAAGTCATAGGCAGTCAAGCTGTGGGTGATACCAAACATTAGACCATTAGACTTTGGCTTAACGTTCTTTCCACGTAGTCCCCATACACCGTGACGAGCAACAGCAGCAGTTAGATAGCTACCATCGTTTACTTCAATGTCGTCAACAGAAGCGTTTGTGTTAGCCTGTACATCAACTGCTGTCGCAATAACAGTGTCAACGGACAGAGCGCCACGATATGCTAGGAGAGCCGCACCTTCAGCAACTGTGTTACTGATAGCAGTTAGCACAACTTTGTTGGAGAAAGATACATAATCAACATAGTTAGATAGGTTGATTGTACCGATATTCTGAGTTAGAGCCTGACCAGTTCCTGGTGTACCTTCTGTCGCAGGAGTGGTATTGGCAACCATGGCGGTATAGTCGAAGATCTGCATAGCGACACCGCTCATGTCAGGCATGACTTTAAGATCACAAGCTGGGTAGAACCATAGGTTCGATACCAGAGTGTCCAAAGCCACACGGTCGTAGTAAACTGTCGGATATCCAGCTAAACCGCTAGAAATGACAGAAGCTGCTGTGGGCAAAGCCATATTAATATTTCCTTTAGTAAGAGATGGCTTCCACCTATGTTATTGACTAAACCTAGAAGCTAGCTGTTTATCAGCTAGAGCTTTCAGCTTATCAAGTGGCATGGTGTAAGCTTCGTCTTCGGTTGGCTGTGTATTAACTCTAGAAGTTGAAACTCGTCTACTAGAACTAATAGTGCTTCCCCTCTGACTGCGTTGCTGCGTCGTATTCTCTACTTCTTCAGCAGTCCGCTGTTGGGTAGTAGTGTCAACGTCCGTGGCACCGTCCGCTCCCGCAGCTTCAAGAATAAGCAGTCCGCTCTTCTTCAAGTCTTGGTAAGCCTTCTCAAGGTTGTCTAAGGTGAACTCTGTATAACCGTGGAGTTTTACCCAATCGGTTATCTTTTGTCCGTTCTCAGGCACCTTCTTATAATCTGGGTGCGTAGCTACAAAGTGTTCTTGTACTCGGTTGCTACGAGCAATTGCTTCTTGTTGCTCAGCAATTGTTTCAGTGACGACTTCTTTAATCGTCTGCTTAGGATTCTTCTTAAGCTTTTCGGCTACTACATATTCGACATCTTCTTCCGTCTGTTGTTCAGCAGCCGCTTTAGCTTTAACTTGAGCATTTAGCTCTCTAATCTTTTTGTTGGCGTTCTTCTTGCCTTCGGCAATCTTATCAACCAACTCTTCAAGGCTCTCTGCCTCATACACATCAACGCCAGAACCATCTGCGTTGTCAATTTCCTTGCGATAGATGGTGATCTCTGGCCCAGGATCTTCTTCTACTATCTGTTTAGTATGTGGTTTTTCTGGATCTTCTTCCCCATTAACGATAAGATCGTCAGCAGGAGCCGTGAATCTTCCTTTATCGTCACGGAGAGTTTCCTTCTTCTTCTCTGGAACAGACAGCTCACCAGACAGTTCTTTAACGGCTAATGCTCTGAGTTCATCTAGTGATAGTTGTTCAGCTTGAGCCAATTGTTCCGCAGTCAATTCTGTTTGCATAGTTATTCCTTATCAGTTTCTAGATCACCTAGAATATTGTCGTCTTCCACTTGTGTTTCATCGAACGCTTTAGTTACTTCTAATGCTTTGAATAGATCAGCGAATCCACGCTGTAAGGCTGAAGCTTTCAATCTCTTCGCTTCTCCCTTAACAGGATCTTCTTCATCCAGAGCCTCCTGTACGGTATTCTGTACGATATTGTTTGCCATCTGCTTTACAAATGACCAACCTGGAGTATTAGTAGTAGCAATTAAAGCAGCTTTTATAGCAGTGATTCTTGAGACATCGTTTGTTGTCATTATTGTCCTTCAGTTTGTGACTGTCCCGCATTTTGCATATTTTCCATCTGTGCAGCAGCATCCATTTCGTGATTCTTCAGTAATGAACGAACAGTAGCTACACCAGCTTGAGCAGAGCCTTTAGCATCTATGTTCTCTAAATCATCCTGGTGCTTCTGTTGTTGTAGAGCCATCATTGCAGCTCCACGACTCATAGCTTGATTCTTCTCTTGAACACGCTTCAAGTCTTCTGGTGTCATTGGAGTGATTAGGCCATTGATATCCCAACCCATCATGTCTAGTGTTTGGGCTGTGAATTCCGTATAGTTGAACTTGATTCCAGCAGTTTCAAACTGGTCAGCAACAGGACCAGCCGATACAAGCTGAATGACCATAGGAGCAAGCTGAGCAGCAGCGAACTTGGCCATCATATTGGCACCAGCTACTACGTCTACATCTACTTCAGCGTTGTAGACATCACTGATGTCACCTTCATAAGCTTTGCCTTCTTGAGCAGTCAATATTTCATTGACTTGTTCGATAGACAGATGTTCATGCATCAGTTCTAAGAATTGCTTAAGCACAGGAATGTAAACCAAGTCTATGAAGATCTCTAAGAAGTACTGTAGACCTTGGATAATGTCGCCAGAGAATGCTTGGACTCCTTGGGCGGTTCTCATAGCCTGACTTGGCATGTTGTCACCGCCATTGGCACCAACTTTAGCCATAGCACGAGCATCAGATTCAGCAATCATGGTCATGCCAGCTTTGCTGATATCTGGAACTACTAATGGTTTTAATTCACCTGATTCGGTGATGACTTTACCAGGACTAACTGGGATAGATTGAGTTCCTGGACCAATGCCTTTCAGTAACTGGAATACTGGGTTGAGAACGAGAGCCATTCCATCAATGGTGTTATTCATAACACCTTGTTGTAAACGCTGTTCTCCAGCAAGCAGTTTCGCTATGCCGAAGCCCCATGCAGATCCCAATACGTCAATGAATGCACAGGAGACAAATGGCAGTTTGCCAAATTCGTTCTCTTCATTACGAATTACGAGCTTACGTTGCAACACGGTTACTACACGATCTTTGGTCCAGTACTCTAGAATCTCCAGAGGTTGGGTGTATGGATCTTTGGACGTTTGTTCTGATTCCAACTTGGCTTGGAATTCACGCCATACAGCTCTCTTATCAGCAGCAAGGGTGTCTTCGGCAGGCTCCATTTTGTTAGCCAAAAACGATGCCAATTCTTCATCTGTAGGAATGTCTTTGTATTTCGGATTGTCGCGTAGTTCAGCTAATCCATAAGAGTCAGTCATGAATTGCTTGATAGCGAACTTAGCTCCGTGTTGTACATCCTGGCGCTTTAATCCTGGGTCTACTAGAACCATCTTCAAATCAAGGCACTCATACATTGGCAATTCGATGTCTACTTCTTTCATCGTGCCAATCATCTTGCCTTCAGGACCCTTCTTGTAGACCTTCTTACGAATGTTCTTAGATTCCCAACCAACACAACCGACCATCCATCCATAAGTCAGGGCAGTCTTCAGGGACAATCTCATCTCTTCTTTTATCTTGGCTTCTTTCATTGCCCAATCAAGAAGGCTGGCATTAGCACGAGCGGCTTCAGGTGAAGTTCTTCCGATAGGATTAAGCAGGAATGGGCGTCTCTTTCCCTGAGCGAATAGCGACATGTGCAAAGCATGAAGAACTTTCTCAATTGCCGTTAGGCTTAAATGCATTGATAAGTTGGCTCTGGATTTACCGTCAGACCATTGGCGGGGCTTTACATAAGCACGAACCAAGTCATCAGCATTTTCTATACCTAAAGGAACAAGTCCCTTGGATTGTAGATAGCTGATAGTCTCCCAAGCATCTTGAAGAACAATACCAAGCGCAGTGTGGTCATCCCAACTCTCTCCTACTACCTTCACTTCTTCTTGCGTGATTGGTTTCTGGGCCAGACCTTGATCGATAGCTTGCGGGAGATCACCAAATCCACCCTGTGCGCCATTTATGATTGGGTATTCATTAGGATTCATTATTATTCCTTTACTCAAAGCCTGTGATATCTGGCTGTTCCATTTGGTATAGCTCTTGCTCAGTCAGGACCTTCACTAGAGAGTTTTCTCTGTCTCTAATCATTGCTAGTATGGGATTAGTCGGTCTAGGTGACATCGGAAGTACCATAAATTCTTTAGTTAGCTCCTGATACAGTAGCGAAGACGTATCTGGATAGTCGTCATGACCGTATCTACCTTTTGGGAACTCACAAGATTGCTCTACTAACTTCTCGAACTTAGGTAGACCAGCAAAGAATTTGAATCTACCGTTCTTGACCACTGCTGCCCATGAAGACACTCTTATGTTCTTCGCATCAGCTTGGTTGTTGACTTTTACGAAGTCCGTAGGGAGCACCATATTTCTAGCTCTAGCATTCATTCGTAGGAACTCGTTGAAGTAGATACAGGAAGCAGTCTTCTCAAAGAGAATCTTTACTGGCTTGTGAATAAGAGCCATATCCATTATGTTGAGAGCCAATTCCTGTGGTACCCATTGCCCACCGCGTTGATCGGTTAAGTAGGCTTTACCGAGACTATCCATCCGTCCTATCTGGATTACACTGTCATCTGCTTTAACACTGTCTGTAGAAGCAAGATCAACCATCATGATTGCTAGGCTTAGGTGTGGGGCATCAGCAGCAGGAATGACAGCATCGTACAACTGAGACTTTAATATGACAGCTTGAGAAGTATGAACAGGTTGTAGAAGATATTGACAGGAGAAGATAGCAGGATCATCCTTCTCCATCTGCTTTAATTCTTCTTCTAGGAAGCCGCCTAATTGACCGTTCTTCTTAGTGAATCTAGGAAATCTAACGCTCTTTCCGTCATCACCCCAACAAGTCTTAATACTGATCTTCCACTTGCCTCCATCTGCGTTCCAGCGAAGAATCTGTTCGTACAAGTCGCCATGAGCCCAACGAGTACCACTAACCCAACTAGGACAACCAGGATTGATAAGAGGCTGACAGTTTGTGTAATCCTCTTGAACCTTTGCCAATAGCTTGGGGTTTCTGAAGTTGGATTCGTTAAGTAGATCATCGAAGACACCTAAGTCGTAGTGTTGACCAGTCTTAATGCTCTTAGGAGAAGCTACTGTACAAGTGGCTTGAGCAATCTGTTTCCTCTTACGACAAGGAACAGTGAACTGCATGGTGGGTTTCGGACCAAGTTCTTTTGGGGTTCCGCAGAACTCAGGAAAGAACTCCTTCAAGCGACTGCCTTCAGCTTCACCAACAAAGTGAGATCTGATTTGCTTGAGCAGCGTTTGAGTGACAGGTACGCTACCCTGCATGAGCAAGATAGTGATATCGGGGAAGTTCAGGATTGCCTGTATGATGACAACTATAATGGCTGTAGTCTTGTAATGACCACGAGCCCACAATGTCATAATGTTCTTTATGACATTCTGTTCTACCCACGATTTGGTTTCATCAAACTGTGGGTATTGATCAAACAGTTCCTGATGGCAAGGTTGGAAATCATAGCCAAGGATTTCATTGGCTAGGTACATTTTTTCTTTCTTCGCTCTTTCACGAACCTCAACCTTCTTTAACGCCTCTTGCAATACTTCTGACATTACTTCCCTTTATGAGCTTTTAGGGCATTCTGATAAGCAGCAATAGCGGCTCCCTTCCCTTCAGCTTTTTCGATTCGCTTGAAATTACCTGTAGTCTTTGTGCGACCTAGAGCTTTTACCGCAGCTAGTCCACGAGGACCGTCTGGTTTATGACCCTCACCAACCTTTACTAACTTTACTTTCTTATTAGTTGGCTTCTTCATTCCAGAGATAATGTCGGAGTTCATTCCTTTAGGAATAACTTTCTCACCTTTATGAAGCTTATAAAGACCAGTCTTATTTACGGGGCCACCTTTCTTCATACTGGCGAGCACTCTCCCACCACCCACTGGTCCAGGATTACGATCTGGATTAAAGTCTCCTTCACCAATAGGTTCTGGAGCACGAGGACCGACTGGAAGAGGTCCTCCAACAGGACTGCGTCTTGCTCCAATGTTCGGATTGACATTAACTTTTGGAGCTGGGGTACCTATCGGTGCTCTACCTGCGCCATTTAATGCTGAGAAACCATTTACACCTGCCATAATTACGCCTCCACTTTCTTATTGCGTCTTTCTTCTTCGATCTGTCGTACTATTTCATCTATTTCGGAAGATCCTATATCCGAATTCTCTAACAGTGTTTCGTTAGTTGGTCTTCCTTTCTTCGGAGTTCGCTTCTTTCTTTCAGTCAACTTCACATACTTATCTACTAGGCCAACAAGTATGCGATTATCTTTTTCGGTCCTTATTCTGGCAGTCAATATACCCAGCAATTCATCTTTGCTCATAGGTATCAAGTCCGCTCTATAACCGTAGTAGATAGCAATGAGTTCGCGGGTATACGCAGAACTAAGAGCTCTCGTGGCTGACAAATCGGTATTATTATTAGAAGTGAAGGCTAAGGCAGCGGCTCTCAATCTATCTCCACCAGTTTCAAGATAGATATCCAAGAATTTCTGCTGCTTCACCGTCAGCAAGTGATACACTGGATGCTTCTTTATACCTTCTAATGTTCTATAATCTACTGTTTCCACTGATACTCTCCTTCTTAGTATGCTCCCACCATGCCAACATATCCGCTGGTCTGACCGCATGGAATGAAGAAACTTTAGACATATCTACCTTTGGATCAAAGCCATCTTTGTAGAACCAATGATCAGATTTGCCAGTATGATGTCCTGGTAAGAACACTGGTTGAATGTTGTTATGGAACAGGATCTTGCTGACAGTTACATCTTCTGCCCAATGGGAAGGTGTGGCGTTGTCGGCTACTATGTTAATAGCTCGTTTAGATAACCAATATCCAGTTCCACCAGTAGCAACCCGTCCATTCAGATATCCAGCGTAGTCCCAGTAGCCACTTAAGGCTTCATGGATGATTCGGTCTACATAGACTCCAGTATCGTCATCACACTTGAACAACATGTCATATCCATTCTGTTGAGCGTATTTACATATATTGATGGTCTTGTGTGGCAGATGGGCATAGTCATCTGGACAATCCAGGAAGACTTCGTCTTCCTTAGGCTGTCTATTGTGAGGGGTCCCATAGAACAGTTTGTAATCTACATGTTCCTTGAATCTCTCAACATCTTTAAGCCATGTGCTACGAAGAACACCAATACGGTCATTAGGCCCCGATATGTGAATATCTGTGCCATAAGCCTCCCCGTTATAAGCTTTGGCTTTATCGAATGTTGGAGAGTCAGAAGATTCCCACTTGGTGTAATCGAATTTATGGCATACAGGGATAGCTATTAGGATCTTAGGTAATGGACCTAATGGTTCATTGGCACGAGAACAACTCCCTCCAGTATGGGTGACTATCAATCTGTTGAAGTCAGCAATTCGATAACCAGAGATCAGAAACATTTTACTGAGTTCCTTCTCATGCTCTAATCCACCCTTACTGTAAGAAATATGTAGTCCATAAGAGCCGATTTTCTTATAGTCAGACAGCCTTCTTAGACCAGGATTGAAGCTAATTCCACCCCAGCAACCATGCCAATAAGGCATTGCTATCTTGACTCCTTCATACGGAGATTGGTCAATTAACTGATGCCATCCACAATCACCACGGAGGCTAACTTGATGAATCATAGGGTACTTATCCAGTATCTGTTTAGACTCTACTAACCAAGAGCCACCTAGTTGGAACTCCCAATCATCTTCACAATGGAAGATGTAGTCAGTCTTCACTTGGGAGTATGCTCTATCAATGGAGTAGATCTGGCCCCTACGACATTCATTCTGTATCCAACGAACAGTACCTATATTGGAGGAATAGTAGTGTATGTTTTCACGCATCCATTGAGGCATTGGAACAGTTGAATCTTCTACTATGATGGTAGAATCTGGCTTGGATCCTCCACAATTGACTCGGATCAGGGAATCCAGAGTCCTCTTGAGCAGGTCGTGTCTATTACAACTCGTGACTACTAGCGTGATATTAGATCCCATTGGTCTTCTTAGGTTTACATGACTCTATATAAGCATCTGTATGTTGGAGCCACACTTTCATCTCCGATGGAGTTAAGTGGTGGATACAATGATCTAGTTTAAGGGAGCAATCCCAACCATCTTCAGCTTCGTGCTTACACTGGATATATCCCCAATCTTTACCTTCTATATATTTATCAGGATGGAACTGACCGACACCCCAATCACACATGTGGGTACATTGCTTACTAGAGGTCATCAATTACTGTCTCCTTGTTTTGTGCTGCCAGGAATTCAGCAGTACGCTTATCTATATAAGCCTTGAACTCTTCCTGTGTGACTCCTAGCTTATCCATCACAAAAGCCATCATCATGTCTAGCTTAGTGATCATATCTATCACTTCTCTAGAGGTTTTCTTTAACGGTCGATTCTTCATTTCGGACTCCTAGCTTCTCCAGCAACAGAGATTGGACAGGTTCTGTAGATTGAGAGTCAGGTGGTACTCCCAGCTTCTGCATCAATAACAAAGTCGCTGCCTTAGAAATAGCTTTCTTTACTGCTGTATTAGAAACAATATCCTTCTTAGCCTGTTCCCTTATGACAGTAGCTACTTCCTGGGATAGAACATCGTCTAGTAGCTTATCCAGATACATGGTTACTGTCTGAGTTAACACAAGTCTATTTGGATTGGTTGGATCTATGGTTATATTTAGCATATATTGGTCCTATTTCTTATTAGTATAGAGAGCTACTAGGAAAGTAGGACTTGATTACCTATAAACCGATGATAATGAAGGAAGTAATGATGAAACGACTGAGAAGAGGAGGTTTTGTGGATACCAGGTGAAAAGAGGAGGTTTTGTGGGAATACCATGGTGACCCGTTCACCATACTCACCCTTGGGACCCTACACCCGTCGGAAGTTCCAAAATAAGGAACTACTTTCCTACTAGGAAGCACTTGGAAGGAGTACAAGTCTCACCGAAGTGAATGACTTGTAACACTTTACAGTGCTGGAAGACCTTCATTATCATGGGTTTATATGTCATCGTGGCTGTTATTCACATGGTTGGGATGGCAAAATAGTATGCCATGGTATTCTGGTCATATTTACAGGTATTTCTGGCATATTTACACACTGCCAAACCAAGCAAGCTGACCAACAAAAGCTGATAGGTGATGGGATCTATTGATTCAGATCAGATCCCAACTCAAGGTGCAAAGGCATTTATTATGAAGATCTCATAGGTCCTAATCTATTAGCATATTTACCGCTTAGTCGCCTTCAGCTCCTGCGCTATTTAAGAATCCCAAGGGATATGCTTCGATTGGTAGATGTGCTGCTGCTGTCTTCCTATCCCTCCATAGCATATAAGATTGTTATAGTCTGCTGGGTATCACGAACGCTTTATTTGTCAAGGCTGCGCTCACTACGTTCCACTGCGGAGCTAATCTTTGCTACTAGATAATCTATATATTGTTTAGGCCGCGGATTCGTTGAGATAGGCTAGTCACTGATTAGCTCTCTCCGTTCCACTTCGTGTGCTCGCAAATCAAGCTGCTCGTCAGTCGCTTCGCTCCTTCCTGCGCCAGATTTGTTCCCTTGACAAATAAAGCTACACTACGCAAACACACTACGTCGCTTCGCTCCTCCGTAAGCGTGTTTGCTACGTTTACGTGATACGTATAGTTCTCGACAGCAGCCGCACACGGCTCAGGAGCTACCAATGGCTAAGATCAGAAGCTCATGGCGTAAGCGATTTGGCACTGAACCACTGAGATCGTTTGATTCCGACACCAGTGAGAGCTACAGCCTATTCGGGTCGGTGATTAAGATACCGTCCAAGAGAGAGTTGCCTAAGGTTAAGCATGTACAACCTACTGGCAATGAAGTGTTCGTTCCTGCTGTTAACGATCTGCCGTTGACGACAATCACGACGGTCAGACAGGATCCACTGCTTACTGACAATCCTGACTGGCAGTACAGGTATTCTTCCCAAACTTTGAGGGATAGAGAACGAAAGCGAGAGCGTACATGGATGAAATCGAGATAATCACACTTTTGGAACGTAAGACAGAAGCTGAATTGCTGAATTACGTTCTGGATATCTTGTCTAGGCCGAAGGTTATGGACCGTCAGGACATAGCTGAACTGGCGTTCATAACCAGTGAGTTCGACCGACGAGACAGAGTGAAAGCTGGTGTGTCGATTCTCAAGACACACTGTGGATGCTAACGCAGTAGCTAACCAATTACATTACAGGAGAGGACAATATGACAACGACGAACGTACCGAAAATGGATCTGACAAAAATGGATGCTTCTGACATTCGACGCAACTCGACGTATAACCTTAAGACGAAAGTACTGAAGGCTTACGGTGTCGTTGTTCCCTTCATACCTTGCTATCGGTGCAATGCCACTGGCTTGGTAACGCTGGGAACAGGAAACCTTTCTGGTTCAGGCCGCTGCCCACTTTGTAAGGGTGACAAGCGACTGACACCAGAACTCATCGAAGCAGGCATTCGGTTCGATGAGAGCCGAAGGCGTGAAGCTGAGACCGCAAGAATAGCTGCGTTCACTGACTTCGCAACCATTCTGAAGAAGGCGGCTTCAAAAGAACAACAGCCAACGGCTGCATGAATTCTCCCCCGAAAGGCTGGAGTGCTTGTATAGGCTCCAGCCTTGACCTTAACTCTGTACAGACAAATCCTCAGGAGATTGATATGAATATCATGACGAACGTTCGATTCGGAACTGCGAATACAATCCGTTGGGTTGCGAGCAAGATGTACAACGCTGCTGATTCGCTCAGTGGTAACCATCCAGTTGAAGTAATTCCCACTGCAAAGAACAGCGAACCGAAGAGACAGAGGACGGTTCGTACCATCGAAGCCACGAAGAAACCGAACATTCGTGTGTTCTTCAAGAAAGCGTGCAACTGGATAGTCGAGCATGTATTCGGTCTATTATGCTCGGCATTGGCGTTTATCTATGGATATTATGCCCTGATGTTCCTGTGGTTCACACTCACAGTCACAGTTCATCCATTGATACTCGCTTACTTCGGTGTGTATGCCATCGTAACTGTTGTTACAGTTCACTGGGCATACGAAGACTTCACAAAAGAACCAGTCAGACTCAAGATCTGGGTTCCGACTGGTACTTGCTAAGTTCTCCTGAGGCGAACCTTCGGTCGGGGGATCGAAGGTTGGAGAAGCTGGTGGGTAGTGCCCTTCGCATTGGGCTCCTCAACTACCCACCAGTTAACTTGCCAACTACAAGGAGAGCCACAATGACACCACAACTTGAAATACAGGTGTTGATAGGAGCAGCTTTCATTGGATTCTGCTTCGTAATCGCCACCTTGCTTCCAACAAGACCGTCTTTGAGGGCTAACTGGAAGGAAAGACCCAAGAAGGGGGTAATAACCAGCTTGAAGATAGGGGTCTGGGGGAGGGACACTGATTCTGCGGATGACAGGATGAACGCCATCCATGACCAAGCTCTGAAGGAGTTAAATCGGAGAAGAAAGGAGGGTAACACTTGAGCATAGAAATACTGACTCTACGACGGCTGCACGAGATGTATATCGTGCATAGAAGTTCCTGTGCTCTTTGCCATTCAGACGGTCCTACACTCTGTATGAAGGGCATGGAGATCACTAAGGAATTCCATCGGAAGCTGTACTTTGAGAACAGTAATGTAATGACTGGATTCAAGCAGCTTGCGCCAATGCAGGTCAGAGATTTCACGTAGTTCAACGAGCACAACAACAAGGAGAGCAACATGAAGAACTGGTTCGTAAGGCTGAAGAAGGAAGACCAAGGTCAGGACATTGCTGAATACGCAGTGATGCTGGCTTTGATTCTGGTCATCTCCATTGGAACGGTGAAGCTGATTGGTGGGGCCGCCACCAATGTCTTCAGCTCCGTTGCCAACTCGATGTCTGCGGCGTCAGGCAGTAACTGAACCTCAACCTATCTCAACTGGAGACACTTGAATGGAATTGGAACTGTTGGTTCAGGAACTGACCAAGGAGCGGGATGAAAGAGAAGCTCGCTTACAACTTGTCAACCAAGCTATTGACACGCTGGAACAACTGTCAATTCACTCCGTCAAACCACAGCATAGGGCTGCCAAGAAGGCAGTGAAGCAGATTGGCAAGAAGCTTCACTGGACGCAACGCCCTGAGAACAGACGGAAGTTGTTCCGTGTCATACGGGGTATGCAGGCTGCAAAACAGGCTGCATAACTGGGAGTGTGGGTAAGCGTCTTTGCTTATCCACATTTCTACAACCACAACTCTGTATAGACAAACAAGGAGAGTAACTGAATATGAAGCTGAAGAATGTAGTCCTGCCGTTCACTCTGGTTGCTGCGTTTCTGAGCCTGTCAACCTTCGTTCACTCTCAGACGCCTGACAAGACAGCAGGTCCTGTGGCTGTGACCCTGAGTCTTACGGAAGCAGAGTCACTGACTATGACCCCTTCTTCCACCTCTCTCACCTTTTCCCCAACAACTGGGGATACTACGGGTGAGAAATACGACACTACAGCTACGGCAGATACCGTGTCGGTTACCTACGCTCTCGCTAGCCACCCTACGACGAGAGATATTTACATCGATGCTTACTTCACTGGATCCACCGTTTTATCGGATTCCAATGGAGATCTGATAACAACCAGTTCTACCAGTATCACATGGACTGGCCCTTCGGCGGCAAACAGCTTCGGTAACGGAATGCCTTGCACTGGAACCTACTCCCAACTGGATGGTTTGGGAGCAGGTAATCAGTGCGGGTTCGCTCACCTACCGATTACTGCCGCTCCTTACGGTGGTACATGGTCGCCAGTTTTCACACTGGCCATTAACAATCCTGTGTATGTCAGTCCTGGAACATACACAGGAACCATGTACTTGGAAGCGATGGCTTTCTAGTCATCCCAGCCTGTGGGGAGGAAACTCCCCACAGTATTTTAGGAGGATACATGAGACATTTAGTACTGCTGCTCCTTTGCTTACCATGTTATTCACAAACAATCTCTCCTATAATTCAGGAGTGCGGCAGAAAGTGTTCCCATGAAGTCATTCTGTCCAACAACAGTTTAACACCAATGGTAGCTATAATTAGCGCATACAGCTTTACTGTTGTAGACAGGAGACCCCAACTACGAAAGCTGGATGAAGGGGTTAATGTTCAGCTCAGCGAACAGAGTGCAAAGATCAGACCTAAAGACTCCCACTCCTTTGATTACAAGATAACTTGTCTGAAGTTACCTTGCTCCGTTGCTATCTACGCAACAATGAGCACAGGTAAACCTAACAGTGAGGGAATTGTGCTCAAGCTTGCCCTGCCTCATATGGTTTACATCTGTGAAAAAGAGAAGGACTGTCGGAAAACGATTCTAGGAGAGTAGCTATGAAGGTACTTGTACTTCTAGTCTTTCTGAGCTTTCTGTCATTCGGGCAGATAGTACAACTTCAAGGCGGGGATTCCACTGTTTATAACGGTTATGGATCTACTGCCACGATGTACTTTACTTCTAGTACTTTACTATTGTCCAGTGGATGCGAATCTTTCTGTGGATTGGCCATTTCAGAAAGATTCACATACAAAAAGAGTCTTGTTGTAGTTGGTGACTCCTCATTCTCTTTGAATGTGGATAACGCTGGACTGTCCACTGAAAACAGAGGGATTGCTGTTTATTATGGAGCATTCTCTGGGTTTATCGGTGCCACTAGCAATCCCTTCGATCTCCCGTATTTAAAGCTTTCTAAGCCCAAGAACTTTGGAGCAGGACTTTCGTATTTTACAGGAGTTAACGCTTGGAAGTTCAAAGGGATTGCTGTGATAAACGGCAACCTGAAGTCAGTTGCTGAGAGTGTTTCTTTCAATGGAGCAAAGCTACACTTTTCCGAAACAGCAGGTCTGTCTGCTAACAGACTATTGCTTTCTGGAAATGTAACGTACAAACCGAAAGCTAACAGCTTTCTGTTTGGATTACATCAGGATTTCTATTACAAGGGAAATCCTGGAATACTCAGTTCCTGTGGAACCAGTACTAACGTGAGAAACGTGAATCTCTCCTTCTTTGCTAGTAATAGTCATTATCTGTCCAACTATATCACTAGCATTTCAGGAGGGGCAAGAGTGAAGATTAAAGATCTGACCTTTGGGGAATATGTAGCTAAGTCCCAAGGTAAGACTTTTTCTTTAGCGAGCGCTGAAGAAAAAGTCAACAATCATTTGAATGTATCAGGTGGTTTACAGAACAAAAGCCCTTCCTTCGGACTCAACTACGTGAGTAACAAGATATCCGTCTCCCTTTCTGATTCTCTTTCGTTGACTCCGTTGGGATACCAGAAATCACAGAATGTAACGATTGCATTCTACATTCCCAAGACTGGCGTACTTTTACACCTTGGATTCTTAAAGCAGACCAGCCAGTCACTAAGGTATACGGCTTACGGTACTGACTATGTAACAGGGCCTATCAAAACAACAGCTAGAGTTAATGGCCGCAGACAGGTTAGTAATACTGGTAAATATACAATCTCTGGTTCCGTTAAGGACAGTAGAGGAAAGCCTGTTGATGGGGCGGCCTTGTTGGTTGGTAAAGCCTACGCCTTCACGAATGAAGAAGGGACATTCTTCATTCATGTCAAAAAGAACAGACCGTACTTGTTGTCTGTTAAGACTGATGAGTTTACATGTCCTGGTAACTGGTCTGTGGTAACTGCCCCCAAGGAAGTACAGCCAGCTACTGAAGTTCTGATCGTTGTAACTACCAAATGAGGAGGAGCCATGAAGGAGCGAAGGGAAGAAGGACAAGCAATACTGGAATTCGCCTTGATGTTG
>Ga0181531_10001183_pt1 | contig 16654 bp, 16 predicted proteins | sample PEATcosm2014_Bin_38_FD_119743 | JGI IMG/M metagenome (GOLD analysis project Ga0181531, IMG submission 119743) | Peatland microbial communities from MTU Mesocosm Facility, Houghton, MI, USA - PEATcosm2014_Bin11_10_metaG | ecosystem: Environmental > Terrestrial > Soil > Wetlands > Peat | place... | reverse complement strand
TGTAGAGATTAACACATCGAGGAAGGCCAGGGCTCTGCCCTGGACCCGCTGGGGCCTGAGGCCCCAGACCCCCATTCATAAGGAATCGTTTGGAGAACGGCGAGGCCAAAAACCTATTCCCGGTAAAGGCTGCGCCCAGGAAGCAAAGAGAAGCCGCGCAGCGCTAATAGGGGCCTACGGCCCCGTCGTGCGCAGCACGCCTCCGGCGTGACGGGTCCAGGGCAGAGCCCTGGCCTTCCTTTGCTTACTTTCTCTCTTGTCCTAACGCTTATGGGGCAGAGCCCCGGCTCTTGCTGTCCGCTTGCACGACAAAAAAGCGCTGTGGAGCCACCTGGCGTCTTGATTGATCGTTTTTATTTGGAGAGCTTAGTGTGCGCCGACGCGGCCTATGACCGTTGGGACCCACATGCCTTACCACGAGCCCTTCGATTTGGGGCGAGCTCGCGAGATCATCGCTGACCTTGCCCACCTGGAGGGTGCCACACTGCCGATGCTGCACGCGCTGCAACGCGCATTTGGCCATGTGCCGGATGCGGCGGTGCCGCTGGTGGCCGAGGCGTTGAACATGTCGCGCGCCGAGGTGCATGGCTGCCTGACCTTTTATCATGATTTCCACCGCCAGCCGGCTGGCCGGCATGTGCTGAAATTGTGCCGCGCGGAGGCGTGCCAATCGGTCGGTGCGGACCGCCTGCACGCGCAGGTGCTCGCCGAGTTGGGTGTGGACTGGCACGGCACCACCACGGACGGGCGCGTGACCGCCGAGCCGGTGTTCTGCCTCGGTTTGTGTGCCTGCGGACCGGCGGCGTTGCTCGACGATGCGCCCCTGGCCCGGCTGGACGCCGATGCGGTGCGTGCCGCGCTGGCCGAGGCCGCATGACCACCACGCTGTTTGTCCCGCGCGACATGATGGCGGTGGCGCTTGGCGCCGATCGCGTGGCAGCTGCGTTGGCCGAGGGGGCGCGGCGACGCGGCGTGGATGTGCGGATCGTGCGCACGGGGTCGCGCGGCCTGCAGTGGCTGGAGCCGCTGGTGGAAGTGGCCACGCCGCAAGGCCGCATAGGTTATGGCCCGGTGCGGCCGGCCGATGTGGGGGTGTTGCTGGATGCCGGGCTCCTGCACGGCGGCGCGCACACGCTGCGCATCGGGCGGCCCGAGGACATGCCGTATCTCGCGCGGCAAACCAGGCTCACGTTCGCGCGCTGCGGCATTACCGATCCGTTGTCGCTTGATGATTATCGCGCGCATGGCGGATTGGTTGGGTTGGAACGCGCGCTGGCAATGGCGCCAGAAGCGGTCGTGGCGTGCATTAAACTCTCCGGCCTGCGCGGCCGCGGCGGCGCCGGCTTCCCTACAGGCATCAAATGGGCGACCGTGCTCACGGCTCAGGCGGATCGCAAATACGTTGTATGCAACGCGGACGAGGGCGACAGCGGCACGTTCGCCGAGCGCCGGTTGATGGAAGGCGATCCGTTCTGCCTGATCGAGGGCATGGCGATCGGCGGCATCGCTGTCGGTGCGAGCAAGGGGTTTGTATATCTACGCAGCGAATACCCGATCGCGGCGGAGATTTTTGGTCGTGCAATTGAGGTTGCGCGTGAAGCCGGTGTGCTGGGCGTATCCGTCCTGGGATCGGGACGTGCGTTCGATATAGAGCTGCGGATCGGCGCCGGCGCCTATATTTGCGGCGAGGAAACCTCCATGCTGGAAAGCCTGGAGGGGCGGCGTGCCATCGTGCGCGCAAAACCGCCGATCCCCGCGCTGCATGGGTTGTTCGGCAAGCCGACGCTGGTCAACAACGTCATGAGTTTTGCCGCTGTGCCCTGGATTCTGACGCATGGCGGCCAGGCCTACGCCGATTTTGGCATGGGACGATCGCGCGGCACGTTGCCGATACAGCTTGCCGGCAACGTGGCGCGCGGCGGCCTGATCGAGGTCGCTTTCGGGATCACATTACGAGAAGTGATCGATGATTTCGGTGGCGGCACGCTGAGCGGGCGGAAGGTGCGCGCGGTGCAGGTGGGCGGCCCGCTGGGCGCCTATTTTCCTGCGCACATGCTGGACTTACCGGTCGATTATGAAGCGCTGGCCGCCGCACAAGGCCTGCTGGGCCATGGCGGCATCGTGGTGTTCGACGACAGCGTGGACATGGCGCGCCAGGCGCGGTTCGCGTTCGAGTTTTGCGCCATCGAATCCTGCGGCAAGTGCACGCCGTGCCGCATCGGCGCCACGCGCGGCATGGAGACGGTGGACAAGATCATTGTCGGAAACCAACGGGCGCGTAATTTGGAAATCGCGCAGGATCTTTGCGAATTGATGACGGACGGATCGCTCTGCGCCATGGGCGGCCTGACGCCGCTGCCGGTGCAGAGCGCGCTGCGCCATTTTGCCGAGGATTTCGAACGGCCGCCGCTGCTGGCAGCGGCGGAGTAGGAGTACGCCTCAGATGTCGCTAATCAAGGAAATCGATTACGGCACGCCGATCCGCGTATCGGAAGCGCGCGTGGCGCTGACGATCGATGGCCAGGCGGTAACGGTGCCGGCCGGAACGAGCGTGATGGCCGCCGCGGTATATGCCGGCACGCAAATCCCGCGGCTTTGCGCGACCGACTCGCTTGAGCCATTCGGCAGTTGCCGGATGTGCCTGGTGGAAATCGATGGGCGGCGCGGCACACCGGCTTCCTGCACCACGCCGGCGGAAAACGGCATGGTGGTGCATACGCAGACGCCACGGCTGGCGAAGCTGCGGCGCGGCGTTATGGAGCTTTACATCAGCGACCATCCGCTGGACTGCCTGACCTGCGCCGCGAACGGCGATTGCGAGCTGCAGGATATGGCCGGCACGGTCGGCTTGCGCGAAGTGCGCTACGGCTACGAGGGCGACAACCATTTGCGCAACCCGGAGGCGTTGAAGGACGAGTCCAACCCTTATTTTACCTACGACCAATCAAAATGCATCGTGTGCAATCGTTGCGTGCGGGCCTGCGAGGAGGTGCAGGGCACGTTCGCGCTGACCATTGCCGGCCGCGGCTTCGAGTCGCGCGTGGCGCCTGGCGCCACCGATTTCTTCGGATCGGAATGTGTTTCCTGCGGTGCCTGCGTGCAGGCCTGCCCGACCGCGACACTGACCGAAAAGAGCGTGATCGAGCATGGCCAGCCGGAGCATTCGGTGATCACGACCTGCGCCTATTGCGGTGTCGGCTGTTCGTTCAAGGCGGAGATGCAAGGGTCGACCGTTGTGCGCATGATGCCTTACAAACACGGCGGCGCGAACGAAGGGCATTCGTGCGTGAAAGGCCGCTTTGCCTACGGCTACGCGACGCACAAGGACCGCATGTTGAAACCGATGGTGCGGGCGAAAATCACCGATGCCTGGCGCGAGGTTTCGTGGGACGAGGCGATCGCCCATGCCGCCGGTGAGTTTCATCGTCTTCAGGCAGCCCATGGTGTCGACTCAATTGGCGCCATCACGTCATCGCGCTGCACCAACGAGGAAACCTATCTGATCCAGAAACTGGTGCGCGCCGGTTTCGGCAACAACAACGTGGACACTTGCGCGCGCGTGTGTCACTCGCCCACCGGCTATGGGCTGAAAGTGACGCTGGGGACCTCGGCCGGCACGCAAGATTTTGCCTCCGTGGCACATGCTGACGTGATTCTTGTGATCGGCGCGAACCCGACCGATGCGCACCCGGTTTTCGCGTCGCGCATGAAAAAGCGGCTGCGCGACGGAGCCAAGTTGATTGTGGTGGATCCGCGCCATATCGATCTGGTGCGCTCGCCGCACGTGCAAGCCTCGTACCATCTGCCGCTGCGGCCGGGCACCAACGTTGCTGTGCTGAACGCCATGGCGCACGTGATTGTGACCGATGGGCTCGTCGCCGAAGATTATGTGCGCGCGCGCTGCGACCTGGCCGACTTCGAAAGTTGGGCCCGCTTCATCGCCGACCCGCACCATTCACCGGAGGCGGTGGAGGCTTTGACCGGCGTGCCATCCGCCGATGTACGTGCCGCCGCCCGGCTGTATGCGACCGGCGGCAATGCGGCGATCTATTACGGTTTGGGGGTCACCGAACACAGCCAGGGTTCCACCACGGTCATGGCCATGGCGAACCTGGCCATGGCCACCGGCAATATCGGCCATGTCGGTGCCGGCATAAACCCGCTGCGAGGCCAGAACAACGTGCAGGGCGCGTGTGATATGGGCTCGTTCCCGCACGAATTTTCCGGCTACCGCCATGTGTCCGATGATGCGACGCGCGAAACGTTCGAAGGTTTATGGGGCACCCATCTGCGTTCGGACCCAGGGCTTCGCATTAACAACATGCTCGATGAGGCCGTGGAGGGCCGTTTCCGCGGCATCTACATCCAGGGTGAGGATATCGCGCAATCCGACCCGAATACGCAGCACGTAACCGCAGCTTTGGAGGCGATGGAGTGCGTTGTCGTGCAGGATCTGTTCCTGAACGAGACCGCGAAATACGCGCACGTGTTCCTGCCGGGCAGTTCGTTCCTGGAAAAGGACGGCACTTTTACCAATGCGGAGCGCCGCATCAATCGCGTGCGTAAGGTGATGCCGCCGATGGCCGGCCTGGCGGACTGGGAAGTGACGGTGGCGCTTTCCAACGCCCTTGGCTACAAGATGTACTACACGCACCCCAGCGAAATCATGGATGAGATCGCAGCGATGACGCCAACTTTCTCCGGCGTTTCCTACGCCAAGCTGGATCAGGTCGGCTCCGTGCAGTGGCCATGCAACGATGCGGCGCCGCTCGGCACACCGGTAATGCATATTGACCGGTTCGTCCGCGGCCTCGGCAAATTCATGATCACCGAATATGTGCCCACCGAGGAGCGCACCGGCGCCCGCTTCCCACTCATCCTGACCACCGGCCGCATCCTTTCGCAGTACAATGTCGGCGCGCAGACGTTGCGTACCGAAAACCGCAAATGGCACCGCGAGGACGAGCTCGAGATCCATCCGTTCGACGCCGAAAGCCGCGGCATCGTGGAGGACGACCTCGTGCTGGTTGCCAGCCGCAGCGGCGAGGTGGCGTTGCACGCGCACATCACTGAGCGCGTGCAGCCGGGCGTGGTTTACACCACGTTCCATCACGCCAAATCGGGCACCAACGTAATTACCTCGGAATTCTCCGACTGGGCCACGAACTGCCCGGAATACAAGGTGACCGCGGTGCAGGTACGGCGTACCAACCGGCTTTCCGATTGGCAGGAACAATTCGCGGACAACGAGGTGGCGCTGAAGCGCGTTGACATGCTGGCGCCGGCCGCGGAGTAGGGTGGTGACTGACGGCGGTAGCAGCGAGATCGAGAAATTGGCGCACATGGCGAATCAGATCGCCAATTTCTTCCGGCCCTATCCGGAGCAGGCCGCGCGCGATGGCGTGCGCACGCATATTCTTTCGTTCTGGACGCCGAAGATGCGGGCCGAATTGTTGGCGCACGCGGATGGATTGAAGTTGGACCCGCTGGTGATGGCCGTACTGCCCGGGCTGGCATAAGGAAGGCCAGGGCTCTGCCCTGGACCCGCTGGGGCCGTAGGCCCCAGACCCCATTTCATAATAAGGGATTCGGAGCCTTCTTGGGCGAAGCCCCAGAAAATGGTGGGATTGTACAGGCTTCGCCGAGAAGTCAGGGAAAAGCCGCGCAGCGCTCAATGGGGTCTGGGGCCTACGGCCCCAGCGGGGTCCAGGGGCAGAGCCCCGGCCTTCCTAAAACTTCGCTGTCTGCTTGCCCTCCACAAAAGCGTCCCGCGCCCGCTGACTATCCTCATGCATGTACATTTCGAGCGTAAACCCCTGCTCGAATCGGTAATCGCGATCCACGTCGCGCGCCTCGATGCCGTTCAACGCCTGCTTCGCCAGCACCAGTGCCTTGCGGCTCTTGCTGGCGATCATGGCGGCGAACGCGCGCGCTTCCTCCAGCAGCGCCTCGGGCGGCACCACTTTCTCCACCGCGCCAAGGCGGAACATCTCGGTCGCATCAATGCGGCCGCCGGTGAAAAATAGTGCACGCACCTTGTGCAGCGGCAACATGCGCGAAAGGTGCGAGGCGCCGCCCATCGCGCCGCGGTCAATTTCGGGTAGCGAGAAAAAGCAATCGTCGGCGGCAATGATGGTGTCGCTGGCGCCACACAGGCCGATACCGCCGCCGATAACAAAGCCGTGCGGCACTGCGACAACCGGTACTGGGCAGGCGCGTACGGCGCGAAAGCTGAGGTAGTTGCCCTCGTTGAGCGTCACGATGCGCTCCGGATGGGCCTGCATTTCCTTGATATCCACGCCGGCGCAGAAACCGCGGCCCGTGGCGCGCAGTAGCACACACCGAATTTCCGGGTTGCTGCCTGCTTCGCTGATAATACCCGGCAGGGCATTCCAGCCGGCGCTGTCCAGCGCATTGACCGGTGGATGATCGATGACGATTTCCGCGATGGCGCCGTGAATTTCGGTATGGATGGGCATAGTGGCGTTACGCCGGCGGCGCGCCGAAATCCCATTTATGGCCCCAGATGCTGTCGATCAGGCTGGTCGTCGGGGTAAAGTTCGACCAATCCACCTGCCAACCCTCGCAGCCATATTCGATATCGAAGCCACTGGGCGAACGAACGTAGAAAGAAATCATCTTGTCGTTGGCATGGCGGCCAATGGTCGCGGAGATGTGAGCGCCGCCGCGCACCGCGCGATCGAACGCGCGGCCGACATCGTCGATCGATTTGGTCTCCAGCATCATATGGATCAGCCCGCTTGGCTGCGGAAATTCCGCGACGGCTACGGTATGATGGCGTGGGTTGTCGCAATGCAGGAAATACAAGCCAAGCCCGGGGTCCGCAGGATTGCCGGAAAGGAAAACCCGCACACGGTCGGTATCGCCGAATCCCAGCAGATCGACAAAAAAGCTGCGGCTGGCTTCGAGCTTGGTCGTCGGGAACACCACGTGGCCGAGGCCCATGTTGCCGGTGACGAAACCGCTGACCCCGGCCGGCGAAACGAACGGAACGTAATCCAGGGTGTGGCCGTGATAGAGTTCCAGGCGGTTGCCATCGGGATCGGCACAGCGCGCCAGGCCGTGCGCGAGGCGGGCTCGAGCCTCGGCGGCGCCGGCGACCTCAACCGCCACGCCGGCGGCGCGCAAGCGGGATAGTGCCGAATCGTATTCCGCTTCAGAGACGAATTCCAATCCGGCGGTCGAAAAACCCTCCCGCGCGCCTTCAACGATCAGTAGGCGAAATGGACGCCCATCGATACGGAATGCCAGGCCGCCGTCGGACGGCGGCGTTGCTTCCATGAGCCCCAGCACTTCGGTGGCGAACCGCCGCCAGGCCGGTAGGTCGCGTGTTTCGGCGACCACATAGCCGAGTGACCCGACGCCCATTGAGTGCTTCCTCCGAAACGCGGGCTAAGCCCGACCCGGCCTATTCCTAAGGCCGGGGTAGCCCCGGCGCAAGCGGGATTCGTCGCTAAGAGGGTGTTATTGCTACGCAAACCAGCAATCGGGGGTGGCAAAACCGGTTGGTTCCGTGTAAAGGCAAGGCGCCAGGATACGAATGGGCGCGGCGTGGCGTAGGGTTCGGTGTGCCGGCGGGAGAGTGGCGTGGTCGATCCGTTGCGCGAAAAACTCTACATCCAGGACGTGACGTTGCGTGATGGCATGCATGCGATCCGCCACATGTATGGGCTTGGTCATGTGCGCGCCATCGCGCGGGCGCTGGACGCGGCCGGCGTGGATGCGGTGGAAGTTGCGCACGGCGACGGACTGAACGGCGGGTCGTTCAATTACGGTTTTGGCGCGCACACCGATTGGGCGTGGCTGGAAGAAGCCGCCGGCGTGCTGCAACGGGCGGTGCTGACCACATTGCTGCTGCCTGGCGTCGGCACCGTGGAGGAACTGAAACGCGCCTACGATATCGGCGTGCGATCGGTGCGGATAGCGACACATTGCTCCGAGGCCGATGTTTCGCGCCAGCATATCGGTGCCGCACGGGATCTCGGCATGGATGTAAGCGGCTTCCTGATGATGTCGCACATGCTGGCGCCCGAGGCTTTGGCGGCACAAGCGAAACTCATGGAATCCTATGGTGCGCACTGCGTCTATGTGGTGGATTCCGGCGGCGCGCTGGACATGGACGGCGTGGCGGTGCGCCTGGCCGCGTATGATCGCGTGCTAAAACCTGAAACGCAGCGCGGCATCCATGCGCACCAGAATCTTTCGCTGGCGGTAGCGAACTCGATCGTCGGCGTTCAGAATGGCGCGATCCGCGTCGATGCGTCGCTGGCCGGCATGGGCGCCGGCGCCGGCAACGCACCGCTGGAGGCGTTCATCGCGGCCATTTCGCGCAAGGGATGGAAGCACGGATGCAACGTGCACGCGCTGATGGATGCCGCGGACGATCTGGTGCGGCCGCTGCAGGATAGGCCGGTGCGCGTCGATCGGGAAACATTATCGCTTGGCTATGCCGGCGTATATTCAAGTTTTCTGCGCCACGCGGAAGCCGCGTCCAAATTATATGGCGTGGACACACGGGTGATATTGGAAGAACTTGGGCGCCGCGGCATGGTGGGCGGACAAGAAGATATGATCGTAGATGTGGCGTTGGATTTGGTTAAGGAAGCTCAGGGATAAGGGGGTACGATGCTGCGCTTGCCTTCGGCGACCGGGGGCTTTGCCCCCTGGACCCCCATCGGCGTGCCGCCGCCTGCGTTAGCGCTGCGCGGCGGGGGTTCTCTGTACTGATTTTGCAAGACTTTATTTGGCCGGGTTACCCTGCGTCGATGCCAGTCTCGGCACAAATGAAATGGGGTCTGGGGCCTACGGCCCCAGTGGGGGTCCAGGGGGCAAAGCCCCTTGGCCTTACTTTTCGAGTCAACGCACGCCCTGCCGCTTCACGAACACTGACAGAAAGCGCCTGACATGTCCGAGTACAACCAAAGCCAGTACCGCCTGATCCTGGCGCAATTGGTGGAATTCGAGGAAGGCACGCTCAGCATCAATTCCCTAGTCGCCGACATTCAGGATCCGTTCAGGAACCTCGTGGGCGAGGCGGAAGGGTGGAAGAAGGCGTTCATGGATCATTGGGTGGTATTGGAGGAAATCAGATCAACCGAGACATTTCGCGGTCATCGGGGGCTTGTTGGCCCGGAAAAGCAACGTGCGGCTGACGCGGTCGCGTCATTGAAGGCAATGGTGCAAACTCGCATTGATAATCCGATGGATCCCAACTCCCCGCTGAGTTGACCGATATCAACGCGTAAGGGGGCTACGGCCCCTGAGGGTCCGGGCCAGCGTCCTGGCCTTCCCGGTGCCTTCTGCGCTCGCCGCCCCGGCCCTGCAGCAGCAGCGTTTCCTTCGGCGCCAGCAAGTTCCGCGGCAAGTAAGTGGAAAACTTATTCATCTCCGGAATAGACGAACCTGTTTCAAAAAACTTTGTCGTGCCGGCCATGAATTTGCGTCGCAACAACTCGGCCCGTTCCTTTTGCAACAGGTTCTTCTCCTCCAGCCCAGCAATATCTGACAGCACGCGCAGGTTCCGCGCCGACATCTCCATGCGGTCCGCAAACCTTTTATCCCGATAGTAGATCACGTTGTCCCACAGATCGAGCAGCAGTCCCTTCACCTTCTCGATCACGTCGTTCAGGCCGCGAAATTCAAACACCTTGTCCAGCCCGGAATCGCACGAGTTCAGCACCAGGTCGGTGGTGGATTGCACGTTCAGCTCGGCAAATGCTTCATAGAGCAACGAAACCGCTTCGATCGCCGAAGCCACCCGCATCGGACTGGAGAATTTGCCGCCTTCCTCTGGCAGAATCAGAATCATGTGGCCCGGCCGGTTGCCGCCTGCGTAGATTTCCGCCTGCAGGGCACGAATATCCGGGTCGGTATCGCGCTTGAGCAGCGTAATGACGTTGGGCAGGTAATCCACCGCGAAGCGCAGGCGGTAGAGCGGATGGGCGATCATCGTGGCGGCATCGGGCGATTTCGGTCCGCCGCTGGCGGTGGCGATCACCACGGACCACCACTCGGCGTCGGCGAATTCGCCGACATCGAGTGCCTTCATCACCTGGCGCTCGACATTTGAAAAAGTGCTGTTATAGGCCAACATGAATTTCTGGTAGCAGTCCAGCACCTCGGGGATTTTCACCTCGCCCGACTGGCGCGTCAGTTCGCGATAGACGCGTTCGATCACGTCCAGCACATTGCTGCTGTCGACGGCGGCCAGCAGATTGGCCACCCCGCGCACGATCTCTGTTCGGAGCATAAGGGTGGCTCGCCTCCGGGGCGCGTTCTGTCTGCGGGAAGGCCCGGGTCGCCCTAGGCTCGGCGGTTTTCGCCGAAACTGCCGCGCGCGTCCAGCGCGGCCTGCAGGATGTAGGCGGCGGCCATGCGGTCCACGACGGCGCGGCGGCGGGCTCGGGTGAGATCGGCCTCATCGATCAGGAACCGGTTGACCGCGGCGCTGGAAAGCCGCTCGTCCCACAGCGTGGCCGGCAATCCGGTGGCATCCGAGAGGGCGCGGGCCCAGTCGCGGGCGCTTTGGGCGGCCGGGCCGAGCGTGCCGTCCATCGAGAGCGGCAGGCCGACCACCAGGCCGCCGGCATCCTGCTGGTGTGCCAGTGCCAGGATTTGCGCGGCGTTGAGCGAGAGTTTGGCGCGCTTGAGGGCCGCATGTGGGCTGGCGATCACCAGCGCCACGTCGGTCACCGCCACACCGATGGTTCTGGCGCCCGGGTCCAACCCCAGCAGCCGCTGGCCGGGCTTGAGCGCCGCCAGCAGGTCGGGCAGTGGCAGGATCACGTCGGCGCGCGCCGGTGGTTGAACAGCTTCATCGCCGCCGTTATCGTCCCGCGCCTTGCGCCGTGCCAGCCCGGCTGGCCGCATAATTGCTAGGATTTCCCCCATGTCGCTCGACCCCGCGACCGTCCGGCGCATCGCCCGGCTCGCCCGCATCCGCGTGGAGGATGACGCCGTGCCGCGGCTGCAGGGCGAGCTCAACAACATTCTGGGGTGGATCGAGCAGTTGAGCGAGGTGGATGTGGAGGGCGTGGCCCCGCTGACCGGCGGCGCGCAGATCGCGCTGCGGTTGCGGGAGGATGTGGTGACGGACGGTGGGTATGCCGAACGCATTCTGGCCAATGCGCCGGACCGCGCGGGCGCGTTTTTTGCCGTGCCGAAAGTGGTGGAATGATGTTTTTTGATTTGTCCATTGTCGAGGCGGCGGCGGGGTTGCGGCGGCGGGAGTTTTCCGCGCGCGAGCTTGTGGGGGCGCATGTCGATGCGGTGGCGTCGCTGAACAAGCGGCTCAACGCATTCATTACCGAGACGCCGGAACTGGCGTTGGCGCAGGCCGATGCGGCCGATGTAGCACTGGCTGCCGGCACGGCAGGGCCGCTGGCGGGCATTCCGCTTGCCATCAAGGATCTGTTCTGCACCGAGGGCGTGCGCACTACGGCTGCCAGCCGCATGCTGGCCAATTTTGTGCCGCCGTACGAAAGCACGGTGACGGCGAATTTGTTGCGCGATGGCGCGGTGTTTCTGGGCAAGGCGAATTTGGATGAATTCGCCATGGGCTCCTCCAACATGACCTCGGCGTTCGGACCGGTGGAAAATCCTTGGCAGCGCGCTGGGAGTAACGCGATTCTGGTTCCGGGTGGGTCTTCTGGCGGTTCCGCTGCGTCGGTGGCGGCGCGCATTGCCATGGGGGCGACCGGGACGGATACCGGCGGATCGATTCGCCAGCCGGCCGCGTTTTGCGGCGTCGCTGGGATTAAGCCGACGTACGGGCGGTGCAGCCGCTGGGGCATTGTGGCGTTTGCGAGTTCGCTGGACCAGGCAGGGGCGTTCGGCCGCAGCGTGGCGGATTGCGCGGTGCTGCTGGGCAGCATGGCGGGCTTCGATCCGAAGGATAGCACCAGCGTGGACCGGCCGGTGCCGGACTATGTGGCCGCAGCGCGGCGCGGCGTGCGCGGTCTGCGCATCGGCGTGCCGCGTGAATACCGCATGGACGGCATGAATGCCGACGTCGAGGCGCTTTGGCAGTCAGGATTGCGGTGGCTGCGCGATGCCGGCGCCGAGATCGTCGATGTTTCATTGCCGCACACCAAATATGGGTTGGCGACCTACTATATCGTGGCGCCTGCGGAAGCTTCTTCCAACCTGGCGCGTTATGACGGCGTGCGTTTCGGGGTGCGCGAGGATGGGGAGGATTTGATCGATCTTTATGAGCGCACGCGCGAAACGGGTTTTGGCGATGAAGTGAAGCGGCGGATCATGATCGGCACGTATGTTTTGTCCGCTGGGTACTATGATGCGTATTATCTGCGAGCGCAGAAAGTGCGGGCGCTGATCCTGAAGGATTTTACCGATGCGTTCGCGCGGGTCGATGCGCTGCTGACACCAACCGCGCCGACGGCGGCCTTCGCGCAAGGCGAGAAGATGGACGACCCCATTGCCATGTATCTGAACGACGTGTTTACCGTGCCGGCCAGCATGGCGGGCGTGCCGGGCATGAGCGTGCCCGCCGGGCCTGATGCACAGGGGCTGCCGTTGGGGTTGCAGGTGATCGGGCGGCCGTTCGATGAAGAGACGGTTTTTGCCGTGAGCCAGGTGATCGAGGATGCGGCAGGGTTTTCCGCCAAGCCGCAGGTGAGGGCTGGAGCATGACCTACACGCTCGAAGGCAACACGGGCTCTTGGGAAGTCGTCGTCGGCCTGGAAGTCCATGCCCAGGTCATCAGCCAATCAAAGCTGTTCTCCGGCGCCTCGGCCGAATACGGCGCGGCGCCCAATAGCCAGGTGAGCCTCGTCGATGCCGCGTTCCCCGGCATGTTGCCGGTGCTGAACCAGGAATGCGTGGCGCAGGCCGTTCGCACCGGCCTCGGCATTGACGCGCACATCAATCTGGTCAGCCGCTTCGACAGAAAAAACTATTTTTATGCTGATTTGCCAAGCGGCTATCAGATCAGCCAATTCGCGCACCCGATCGTCGGCGCAGGGGCCATCGACATCGAACTCGCCGATGGGAGTACCAAGAAAATCGGCGTTACGCGCCTGCATCTGGAGCAGGATGCGGGCAAGTCGCTGCACGATCAGCACGCGACCAAATCATACATCGATCTGAACCGCTGCGGCGTCGCGCTAATGGAAATCGTCAGCGAGCCGGATATGCGCAGCCCCGAGGAAGCCGGCGCCTACTTGCGAAAACTGCGCACGGTGCTGCGCTATTTGGGCACCTGCGACGGCAACATGGAGGAAGGTTCCATGCGTGCGGACGTGAACGTGTCGGTGCGCAAGCACGGCGAACCGTTCCGCACGCGCTGCGAAGTGAAGAACGTCAACTCCGTTCGCTTCGTGCAGCAGGCGGTGGAGGCGGAAGCAAAACGGCAGATAGAAGTGTGGGAGGATGGCGGCACGGTGCTGCAGGAGACCCGGCTTTACGATCCCTCGCGCGGCGAAACGCGTAGCATGCGTAGCAAGGAGGATGCCCACGACTACCGCTATTTCCCAGATCCCGACCTGCTGCCGCTGGTGCTGGATGAGGATTGGGTTGAGTCGTTGCGCGCCAAATTGCCGGAACTGCCGGATGCCAAGCGCGCGCGCTTTACGCAACAATATGGCATTCCGTTCTATGACGCCGGTGTTCTGGTGGCGGAGCATATTACCGCGGACTTCTACGAGACCGTCGCAACTGGCCGCGACGGTAAGATCGCGGCCAACTGGGTCATCGGCGATTTCTTCGCCGGCCTGAACCGCACCGGCCACTCGATTGAAGACAGCCCGGTTTCCGCCGCCGCGTTAGGAAAACTGCTGGACCTGATGGCGGACAGCACGATCAACGGCCGCATCGCCAAGGAGGTGCTGGAGGTGATGATGGACACCGGCGAGGACCCGGCCGCCATCATCGATGCGCGCGGCCTGCGCCAAGTGACCGACATGGGTGCCATCGATAAGGCGGTGGATGCGGTGCTTGCGGCGAATCCCGACAAGCTGTCGGAATACAAGAGCGGCAAGGAAAAGCTGTTCGGGTTTTTCGTTGGCCAGGTCATGAAGGCGATGGCCGGGAAGGGCAATCCGGCGCTGGTGAATGAGGCACTGAAGAGCAAGCTGGGGTGAGAAAGTTGCAAGGGAACGAAGGCCAGGGCTCTGCCCTGGACCCGCTGGGGCCGGAGGCCCCAGACCCCATTTCTAAAGAATCGGGGTCTGGGGCCTCCGGCCCCAGCTTGGTCCAGGGGCAGAGCCCCTGGCCTGCTTCCCTATGACTCACCCCCCCACCCTAGAACGCAGCATGAAGCTGTTCGGCGCGCTGCTCATTACGCTGTCGTCGCTCACGCCTGCCTCCTCCGTGTTCATCATCATGCCTGGCGTCATCGACCAGGCCGGCACCGGCGCGCTACTGAGTTTCACCGCCGCGGCCCTGGTGAGTTTGCTGATCGCCTACGTCTACGCCGAGCTGTGTTCGGCGTTTCCGCTCACTGGTGGCGAGTATGCCATTGTCGGCCGCGTGCTCGGGCCCTTCCCGGGCTTCATCGTGCTCGGTGTCAATTTGCTGGTGCTGCTGCTGAACATGTCGGTGATTGCCCTCGGCCTCGGGCCCTATCTGGCACCCGTGATCGGCAATGTTTCGCCCGCATGGACGGCGGTCATTTCGGTGATATTCACCACGCTGTGCGGCATTTTAAATATCCGCACCAATGCCCTGATCACTGGTGCGTTCCTGGCGCTGGAGGTCTTGGCACTCGTTATCCTGACCGTGCTCGGCATGTGGCACCCGATGCGCCCGATCGCGCCCATGCTGACGCACCCGGTGGTGCTTTCCAATGGCCACCTGGTGCCGGCGGGGCTAGCGGCTTTGGGCCTTGCCGGCTCGGCCGCGATTTTTGCCAATTACGGTTTTGGCAATGCGATCTTTCTTGGCGAGGAAACCCACGATGCGCCGCGGCAAATTGCCCGCGCCGTGCTGCTGGCGCTGGTCATCGGCTTTATTACCCAAGTCATTCCGCTGGCCGCGGTGCTGACCGGCGCTCGCGATCTGACAGCCCTGTTTGCCAATGGCGACGGAATGTTCAGCTATTTCGTGGCGGACCGCGGCGGGCGTCTGCTCAGCATCGTCATCAGCCTCAGCATCGCGCTGGCCATCATCAACTGCAACATTGCCTTCGTGGTGCTGGTGGCGCGCCTGCTGTTTTCCACCGGCCGCGACAATGTCTGGCCCGCCGCGGTGAACCGCGCGCTGCTCAAAATCAGTCCGCGCTTCGGTTCGCCCTGGGTGGCGACACTCGCCTGCGGGTTTCTGGCCGCGACCCTGTGTTTTGTGCCGCTGGACACGCTGGTGGTGCTGACCGGCACCACGATCGTGGTGGTCTATGGGTCGCTGTGCGTGTCGGCGATCGTAGGGCGGCGCACCGGCCGCACCGCGCATGCGGCCTATAAGATGCCGTTGCACCCGTGGCCTTCGATACTCGGCCTGGCCGGCCTGGCTTATGTGATCTACGCGAACGCTCTGGACCCCGAGGTTGGGCAGCCGAGCCTGAAGGCGACAGCCATGGTGATCGGGGCTTCGGCGCTGTATTACTGGCTCGTGCTGCGGCGGCGTGGCGCATGGGTGCTGCACCAGCCGATCGACCCAGCCGGCCCGCTTTGAGGCCAGGGTGTTTGACGCGGCTAGTCTGCCTGCCTAGAACACCCCGGCAAACGCCGTGTTGCACCCCGGCGGAGGGGTGGCCGAGTGGCTGAAGGCGGCGGTTTGCTAAACCGTTATATGGGGTCAACCCGTATCGTGAGTTCGAATCTCATCCCCTCCGCCAGTCTTGCACCTAACGCCTTGTTTTAACTGCGATTTTTCACACGGTTGATTGTCGGCCCACATGGCGGCCCACACTCGCGCCGACGGCTTGCGATCTTGCGCCGGTGATCTACGCCGCCTAGCGTTCGCAATGGAACCGGAGCCGACAACGGGAGGGCGGTCAGGTGCGGTACGCATGGCGGTTTGGCCCTTTCCTCGCCGCGCTCGCTCTTGTGCCGCTGCCGCTGCGCGCGGATGAACAGTTGGTTCCGCTCGCTATGAGCGGAGACTGGGCGGCCTTAGCGCACAAAGCCGACATAACTTCTCCGCCTGACGTGTGCGTTCTGACGAACCCGGTAAGGCAAATCGCATTTCGTGCCGCGTCCAGCGGTTTTGAAATTAGAGTCACTAATGAAAATTGGTCCTTGCCGATCAACGTGAGCGGCACAATCCAAATGAAGGTTGGCGATATTGCAAAGTCCTATGATATTTCGGCAAACACGGATACAATGATAGTTGCTTCCATTTCTGAAGCCGAAATACTCGAAATCTTCGGCGCAATGGACAAGTCTTCGTCGATGCTTGTCACTGTAGGTAAGTCGAAACCGTTTTCGGTGTCACTCAATGGCAGTTCGCGCGCTACTAACGCCTTCCGCACTTGCGCCGGCCTTGCCGGCAACGACAAGAAAGGCGGCGAAAATCCATTCCAGTAGGGACTTGCCGGCCGCGCGGATCGGAGCGACCCGCCGCCGGCGCTCGGGGTTGCTGACGGGACTCGCCGAGTGATCCGGGCCGCTGTGACGCACCGCGCGGCCACCGGGTCCGTTCAGGCGGGCGGCGCAAATCGGCCGTACCAGCTTCGGGC
>Ga0181531_10001181_pt1 | contig 16663 bp, 15 predicted proteins | sample PEATcosm2014_Bin_38_FD_119743 | JGI IMG/M metagenome (GOLD analysis project Ga0181531, IMG submission 119743) | Peatland microbial communities from MTU Mesocosm Facility, Houghton, MI, USA - PEATcosm2014_Bin11_10_metaG | ecosystem: Environmental > Terrestrial > Soil > Wetlands > Peat | place... | reverse complement strand
TGCATTTCGGAGTTGAATCCGCGAAAAAAAGAACCAAAAAACTTTTGTTCATGAGGGTTAGAACGTCACTTTTACGCCGCCGTAGCCGGCAATGGGGGTTCCCGGGCTCGCGGTGCGCGGATCCATAACACCGCCTGGCACCATCGGCCAGGGCACCGCGGTGACCGGAGCGAAACTGCCATAGGTGTCGTACGGCTGGTTGAACACGTTGTTCACTAGCCCGAAGACTGAAATGTTGTCGGTGATCTTGTACGAGGTATTCAGGTTCGCGACCACGTAGCCGCCTACCTGCTTGGTCAGGTTGGCCTCGTCGCCGAAACGGTAATACGAACTCTGCAATATCGTGGAGCCACCGATGGTCCAGCGATCGGTCAGGTTATAGGTCAGCACCACGGTGCCGCGGTGCAGCGGAATGCCGGGCAGGCGGTCGCCCGCCATCACGTGCTCGTTGCCGTTGATGTCGGACTCCGGGTTGGAGTCGCTGCCCAGCAGCAGCGCGGTCTGGAACGTGGCATCGGTGTAGGCGTAGCCGAGCGTGGCGTGCAGCCTTTGCGTGTCATAATGCAGATTGAGTTCCACGCCCTGGCGCAGGGTTTTGCCAGCGTTGGTGTAATATTCCAGGTTCGGGTTGTAGAGCGTGGTTTCGTAAACCAGGTCGTCGCGGTTCTCGGTGTGGTAGTAGTCCGCGTTCCAGCTCACCTTGCCCTGTGCGAAATCCGCGATCGTGCCGCGGGCGCCGAATTCGAAGGTGCTGGAAATCACCTGCTTCAACGGCGGGTCGCCGACGAAGAAGCTCAGCAGCGAGCACGGATTGGCGGCACTGGCGCAGGACAGTTCCAGGGGTGTCGGCACGCGGTTGGTCTGCGACCAGCTGCCATAGACCTGCAGCGCCGGGTTGATGCGGTAGGTGAGCCCGGCGCTCGGATTGAAATGGTTGTAACTGTTCTGGCCGGTGACCGGGCCGCCGGTCTTGTCGTGCAGATCGACCTCGGCATTGTTGAACCGGCCGGCCAGGCTCAAATCCAGATTGGGCAGCAGGGTGAGGATATCCTGCGCGAAAACGCCGTAATAGCGCGTGACCGTCGCCGCATCCACCGGAACGACGCCCTCGCTCGGCTGATCCTGCAACACCCCGGGACCGACGAATTCACGCGTGTAGGGGTTGAACCCGCCGTTCTCGTAGTTGCCGTTGAACACGCTGTCAGAGCCATCGAAGCTGGCGCCGGCGACGAGATGATTGTGCAGGCCGCCGATATCGGCCTCGTTGGTGGCCTGCACCGAGGCACCGTAGGAGGTGCTGACCAGCACCTGTGTGCTGAGGCCGGAATAAATGCCGCCATGCAGGAAATCCGGCGTCGGCACGCCATTGCGGCCGGTCACCACGGTGCCGTCATCATTGCACAGCAGGCCGGTGCCGTTGTCGCACGGCGACACGTCCGCGGTGGTGCCGTTCGGGATGAGCTGATTGAGATCCTGGAAGTAGGCGAGGCCTTGCAGGGTGGTATTGTCGGTGACGGAATAGGTGCCGTTCAGGTTTACCGAGACATATTTGTTGCTGACCAGGTTCGGCGCGGTAAAGATGTTGGAGATATCGGCGTTCAGCGCCTGCACCGGGCTGGCGCCCGGGTTGCCCAACTGGTTCGAGGCCGCCGTCACGCCCAGGTGCACCTCCGCGACGTCGCTGCGCCAGCCGAGATCGGTGTAGAGGCGATAGATCTGCGAGGAACTGGTCTGGCGAAACCCGTCGTCGTGAATGATTTCGCCGGCGCCATAGATGGCGAAATTGCCGACCTGCTGGCCATATTCGAGGCTGCCGGAGCCGCGGCCATAGGACCCGCCATAGCCGATGAAATCGCCGCCGTGGAAATCGAACCCGTTCTTGAGCTGCACGTTGACCGAGCCGCCGAGCGCGTTGAGGCCGAACACCGGATTGGTGGCCTCGACATTGACCGTGTCGATCGCGATGGAGGGGATCAGGTCCCAGTTCACCGTATCGCCGAACGCGTCGTTGAAGCGGGCGCCGTTCACGTAGACTGCGAGCCCCTCGGACGTGCCGGCCACCGGCGAGGCGGTAAACCCGCGGAAAATGATGTCGGGCTGGAAGACGTTGCCTTCGGTGTCGTTCAACGTCACGCTGGGGATGTTTTCCAACATGGCGCCGGTCAAGGTCGGGATGCCGGTGCGGTCGATGTCCTGGCTGCCGAGCACGTTGGTGGCGTTCGGGAGTTGGTCACGGTCGATGCCGGAGCCGAGCAGCGGCGTGCTGCCGACCACATTCACGTCGGGAACGGCGACGGGTGGGCTGGCGGGGGCGGTCTGGGCGTGCGCCAGGTCGCAGGCGGCCAACGCCAGAACGGCGCCCATCGCAGCGGTCTTTTGCCTCATGGTACATGCTCCCCAATCGCGCCGCCGCGGGGCGTGCGTCGTGTCTGTCAGATTGCTGTCAGCTTTCTTAACCAGGTCCTGCGCATCGGCAATGGTGCCGACATGACAGATCGATCACATTTTCATGTCAGCCTGTTGTCAGGTTCCGCCGCGCCGCGGGACCGGCTAGGATCGCGCGGCGCCCGGCGCTGGGATGAGGTATGACGCTGTTACCGCCAAACATGGCCGACCGGATTTTCTGCCCCGCACGCGACGGGGCGGCGCGCGGCGCTACCGCCATGGTGTCGGCGATGGCTCATGTCGCGGCGCTGGCGTTGCTGTTGACGGTTGCCACGCGGCTGCCGCCGGCACCGCCGGATGTGCCGGCGATTCCCCTGCTGTTCAGCGCGCCGGCGCCGGCATTGTCCGCCGCGGTCCCGGTGCATGCCCCCGTGGCACCGGTGGCGGCCCCGATCGCCCGGCCGGCACCGGCACCCGAAGAAGCCGCCTTGCCGGTCGCCGCAAATGCCACCGTGCACACCGCGCGCGCCCGACCCGTGCGGCGTGAGGCTGCGGTGGCAGCGGCGCCGGCCAGGCCGCGCGCGCCGATCGCGCCCGCATCGCCGGTGACCGCTTCGGTGCCACCGCGCGCGGCGCCCCCGCTCGACGGCGCGGACGCGCAGGGCGTGGCGATCGCGCGGCTGACGAGCAGCATTCACGCGGCGGTGCAGGTGGCCGCGGCGATGCCCCCGGCGGCGCGCCGCCAGCATCGGGAAGGCCGCGCGCAGGTGCGGTTCTCCTATCTCGATGGCGCGGTGGCGGAAGTGGCGCTCATTCAATCGAGCCAGTCCAGGCTGCTGGACGACGCGGCGCTGGCCGCCGTCGCGCACGCGATTTATCCGCCGCCGCCGGCGCCGCTGCGCGGCCGCAAGGTGCCGATGATGTTGTGGATTGAATTTCGCATGGGTGCAGCCTCGGCGGATGGCTGATTAACCGGTTGGCAACGAAGCGGCCTTAGCGTCGCGGGTCCGCAACTTCCGGACCGCGCGATGCCAGATACACCGGTGCCCGCCCGCTTGGGTGCCGCCGCCACCAGCGCTCTGCCGCCTGATGTCCTGGCCGCGCAATGGCGGCTGCTGGAGGCGGCGTTTCGCGCGCCGAGTGCCGCCGGATTGGTTCAATGGCTGCCCGCGTGCGCGGGCCTGCTCGCGTTCGCCGCCAGCCGGCAAGCCTGGTGCATGGCCTGGGCCCTGGCGGTGCTCGCGGCGGCGATCTTGGTACGGCGCCAGGCCGCCGCGTTCGAGATGCGTGCGATCGGCGCGAGCCCCGCCGTGTGGGCAAGCCGCCGCGCCAACGCGCTGTGGGCGCAGGCGGCCATCCTCGGTGCCGGCGGCGGGCTGGCGCAAGCTGCCGGCGGCCCGACGGTCGGCCTGCTCGCCGCCGTGCCGCTCTGCTTCGTCGCCGGCGCGAACGCCGCGCATGCCGTGCTGGCGGGTGCCGCGCGCGGCCAATTGTGGTTGTTGCTCGCGCCGCTGGCGGCCGGCGGCCTGTTCGCACCGCAGCCGGCGGGCCTCGCGGTTGCCCTCATGGCGGCGATGACATTGGCTGGCGGGCTGAAGCTGGCGGCGTCCACCGCGGCGACGGCCGGCCTGGCCCCGGACGCCAGGGCGGCACACATCGACAGCGGCGGCGAGCCGCTGGCGGCGCACGATTTCCAGCGGCTGCTGGGGCGCTGCCAGATCACCGGACTGCCCAACCAGCATTGTTTTGCCGAAATGCTGGCACAGGAAAGCATCCGCGCCGGCCGCGCGGGCACCAAACTCAGCCTGCTGCTGCTGCAATGGGACGAATTCGAGCGGCTCGCCGCGAGTGCCCCGCAGGCCGTGGTGAACGCGAGGCTTGCCGACCTGGCGCGCTGCCTGGGCGGCGAGCTGCGCCGCTCCGCGGACGTGATCGCAAATTTGGGCGGCGGCCGTTTTGCGCTGCTGCTGCCGTTCACCGACGCACTCGGCGCCAGCACCGTGGCGCACAACCTGCAAGTGGCGGTGCGCGGGCCGGGACCGAAGGAAGCCGGCGAACCCCAGGCGCCGTGTGAAGCCGTCAGCATCGGCGCCGCGACCTACTGCGGCAAGGGCACGCTGCCGGCCGACCAACTGATGCGGTTCGCGGAAGAAGCCTTGTCCGCGGCGCGGCGAACCGGAGGCGACCGGGTCAACCGCTACGATCCCACCGCGGCCACGCTGCGGCCGCCGCCGTACACCGGCCCGCGAACAACCGAGAAGCCGTTAGCCTTGACGCGTCAGGCTCCCTAAAGCGCGATTGCGTAAGTTTGACACAGCGAAATACTGAATGAACAAAAGTTTTTTGGTTCTTTTTTTCAAAAAAGAACTTCTTCTTGAAGAAATCACCCAGCCGCGCATCTGAGACATACAAGCCCAACTGAGTAGATTCCGACGCTGCCCCGCGTCACGCCGGGCCCGTACAGCAAAACACTGGCCCTTGTTTTTTACCCGCGCCAAACCGAGCCGAGCATGAACCTTATTGCGTTACAGCATGTGCAAGTAAACGTTCCGCCGACGATGGTGCCGGAGGTGGTGGTCATTATCGTTGGGTTCGGGAACGCCGCCGACGTAGTGCTCTGTCTGCGCGCGTTAAGCCGGCTGCGGGGCGGACCAGGATTTGACGTATTTATCGCGGAAAACGGCGGTCCCGATGCAATGGACGCGCTGCTGGATGCCTTGATGGGACCGGACAGTCCCTGTGCGCATCCGCAGGACGAACCGATCTCCAGCGCTCCATTGTCGACGGCGGAGAGCGTGACTTTCAGGCTGCCGCGGGTCGACCCGGGTGGCGACGCGGTCGTCCATGTCCTGCAAATGCCGGAAAATCTCGGATATGCCGGCGGCGTCAACGCCTGGCTGCGGCCGCTGCTGGACTGGCCGGGCTGGCAGGCGGCCTGGATTCTCAACCCCGATACCGAGCCGACGCCGACGGCGCTATTCGAGCTTGCCGCCTATGCCGCAAGATACGGGAAAGGCATGGTAGCCAGCCGAATTATTTCGCCAACGATGCGGCGCGGCGCGCATCTTTGCGGCCTGCGCTGGAACAAGATCAGCTCGCGGACAGTGTCCGTAGAGCACCCGGCCCAGGCGATTTTGTTCGGAGCCCCGAGCGATATCGAAGCACTCATGGACGCGCCGGACGGCGCCTCCATCTATGTCGCCCGCGATCTGATCGAGCGTATCGGCCTGATGGATGAGCGCTATTTTCTCTACTATGAAGACCTCGAATGGGGTTTCAGGGCGAAAGCGCTCGGCGAACTGGGCTATGCGCATCGCGCGCGCGTGGCGCACAAGGGCGGCACGACGATCGGCAGCTCCGCGAGCCGCGCGACCAGAGCGCCGCTGGCGGTCTATATGGAGTTTCGCAACCGGGTTTTGTTTGTTCGCGAGCGGTATCCTACCTGGCTGCGCTGGGCGCTGCTGATTCAGTTGGCACATGTCGCATGTTACCTCCCGGCCGGTTCGTTGCGCAATATGTTAGCGGCCTGCCGCGGGTTGCTGGCCGGCTTGCGCGGAGAAAGCGGCAAACCCGTTGAATTTCTTCGCACGCTCGAGGCACCCGGTACGAAATCGCTCCACGCGGCCGATTTTCCGAAATTTACGGGGCGCGCTCCGGTATCTGCGATCTCTCCTCGGCCAGCCGCACAGCGCTGACGACGTCGGCGAAGCAAGGAAGTATTTCTTTTTTGAAAAAAAGAAACAAAAAACTTTTGTTAATTTGATTGCCGCGGCTGGTGCGATCGGGACGTACTCAAAGAGAATAAAAGTTTTTTGGTTCTTTTTTTCAAAAAAGAACTACTTTCTTCGCACTTACCTTACCTTTGTCAGTGAGTCACCCTGCAAGCGGATTGGCATCACTTGTCAAAAACCAGCAACGTACTCGTCGCGCTCGCGCAAAGTCTGCCTTGTGCGTCGACAAGTTTGCCTTCCGCGAAGGCCGCGCGGCGGCCGAGTGAAATCACCACGCCCTCGGCGCGCACCGGCCCGCTGTCGCGTGTCAGGGCGCGGTGGTAGGCGCGATTTTCAGCTCCAGCGTGGTGTAGCCTTGTTGCGCGCTCAGCCGCGAATGCACCGCGCAACCGACGGCGGAATCCAGCAGCGTCGCGGCGTAGCCGCCATGCACGGTACCGATCGGGTTGTAAAAACGTTCGTCGGGATTGCCTTCGAAGACGACGTGCCCGGGTTCCAGTTCCACGGGCCGGAAATCCAAAGTTTTGCCTATTCCGGTGAAGGGCTCATCCCCGAAGAATCTCTGCCGTAGTTGTTCCAGCCCGTTTGGCGCATTCACGATTGATTCGTTCACAGTCAGCTCCCTAGAAGTTGGCTGTCATGGCAATCTATGCCGGGACACGCACCACACACCTATACGATAGGTGGCGCAACAAGATGAGCCGCGTTGAGGAGGAACGGATCAAGGCGGAACTCCTAGGGAGGACGGAGGTGCTCTACCTTCGAACCCGGAATGAGGCCGACGACCATTTATCGTCCTATGACTATGGGTTGAACATGTATTGCTGCGTAGGCAAAGCGAGAATATCACCTTGATATATCGTAAAATTGCCAGCTGGATCTTTGTTTTCGACATAGCCGTATGGATTCAAAACGGTGGTGATTTGTCCAATATAACCCGCGAGAGGACTCGGGCTTCCAACTTGTTTTCCTTTAACTGTACAGTAGGTGTACACGCTGCTGTAAGGAACTCCTTTCTTACTTTCTAACAAGCTTAGGCCGAATTTCGGAAAGTATGTGCCGAATAATTCAATTTTTTGGCTGCATGGAATTCCGGTTGCGTAGGGAGCACTTTCTAAGCTTGTCACGGAAACAGGAGCAGCGCCGGAGCAATTTATGCCGGGTACACCGGCCTCACTTGGGACAAGAACACCATCGATAGAAATCGTTGCCGGTGGCCCACCCGCTAATACGCACGCCATCTGCGAATTAACAACGTTCGTCAGATTCGGATCGTTTTTGTAGGTTGCATTTTCAGTAATAAGCCATCCATTGGTCTGGCCCTGCTTATTAACATTAGCGATGATTGAAACCTTCAGCAATACAACAGGCCTGGTTGTTGTTCGCGCATACGCATTAAAAGCGTCCGTAACACCATCCAAGGCTTGTGCTTGCCCTGAGACAGGAAGATACGCGCCTGCAACCGCCGCAAAAACCAGCGCTGTAGCGGCGTTTTTGATGCTCATTCTACCCTCCTGTTCAGTAGACACTCCGACCGCCCACGTATTGTCCACGATCTCGTCGGGACCACTGGTGGGCACGAATGAGGGCCGCCGCGAGTCTCGCGTCGGTCATGGATCAGATACTGGGTGTGCCCCGGGTCACCTGCGGTCTCCTGCCTGAAGTAAAAACGTGCAGATTGCGCTCATTTACACGCAATCTACGCTCGTAAGTGGCGCCACGTCCAGGCGATTTCACTGGCTCGGCTCATCGTTCCGCAGTTCGCACCGGAAAGGCTCGGTTGCGCCGCCATTGCGATCGCAGCTCCATCGGCGGGTGGGGCGGGTCACCGGCTATTGCGGAACCGCTCCACCGCGGCCACCAGCGCGCGCCGCACCCCGGGCTCCAGCGCCGAGTGCCCGGCGTCCGGCACCAAGGTCAGGCGCGCGGCCGGCCAATGCGCCGCGAGCTCGAACGCGGTCACCGGCGGACACACCATGTCATAGCGGCCTTGCACGATCTCGCCCGGCAGATGGCCGATGCGGCTCATGTGGCCGAGCAGGCCCTCCGGCGGCAGAAAGAGATTGTTGGCGAAATAGAATGCCTCGATCCGTGCCAGCCCCAGCGCCGAGCGGTCCTGCGCGAAACTGCTGACCGTGTCGGGGCTCGGCAGCAGCGTGCTGCAACTGCCTTCGTATATCGACCAGGCGCGCGCCGCGGCCATGTGCACGGCGGGATCGGCGTCGGTCAGGCGTTTCAAATACGACCCCAGCAGATCGTGCCGCTCGTCCGGCGCCAGGTGGCCGGCGAAAGCGCTATGCGCGTCCGGGAACACGGCGCGCAGGCCGTGCAGGAACCAATCCACCTCGCTCGCCCGGCCCAGGAATACGCCGCGCAGCACCAGCGCCACGACGTTCTGCGGATGCGCCTGGGCGTAGGCGAGCGCGAGCGTGGACCCCCAGGAGCCGCCGAACAGCAGCCAGCGGTCGATCGCCAGGTAGGTCTGCAAGCGCTCGATGTCTTCCACCAGCCGTGAGGTCGTATTGGCCTCCAGGCTGCCGAGCGGCCGCGACCGGCCGGCCCCGCGCTGATCGAAGATCACGATTCGCCAGTGCGCGGGGTCGAAGAAGCGGCGATGCACGGCACCGGCGCCGGCCCCCGGGCCGCCATGCAGGAACAGCACCGGCCGGCCACGCGGATTGCCGGCCTGCTCCCAATACATCACATGGCCGTCGGTCAGCGGCAGGTAGCCCGTCTCGTACGGGCCGATTTCGGGAAACAGGTCTCCACGCGGCATGGGCGGCAATCTACTGTCGGCTCGTGAGGATTTGAAGGACGTGTTGATGGCGATTATTTGGGCGCGGGTGTGGGTGGCCACGGGGGCCCTGGCAGGTTTTTCCGCTGTGGCCATGGCCGCCGTGGCCGCACACGCGCTGCCGCAGCGGCTGGATCCGCGGGCGCTGCATGCGGTCGAAAGCGCGATCCAGATGCAAGGCTGGCACGCGCTGGCGCTGGTGCTGACCGGACTTTTGGTGGCGCGCGGCGGCCCAGCGCGGTTGGCCAACCTGGCAGGCGGCGCGTTTCTGCTCGGGGCGCTGCTATTCTGCGGCTCGATTTATCTGGCTGACCTGGCGGGCATTCACTTCGGGCCCACGGCGCCGGCCGGGGGGCTGTTGCTGATGCTCGGCTGGCTGTTGCTGGCAGCTAGTGCGATTGTTGGCGGCCGCGAGCGATAGGCAGGTAAGGTTTAAGGCCAAGGGGCTCTGCCCCCTGGACCCCCGCTGGGGCCGTAGGCCCCAGACCCCGATTCATTTAAGAGTCGTTTGGGGAAACGGCGAAGCTAGAAATTCCAAGCTATTTTATGGCTTCGCCGCTTAACATAGTGATCGAGCTTTGGTCCCGCTACGGGCTTCGCGCGTATTGGTGGCTAGCCTCGATGCTTGTGCGAGACTCGGAACAAATTGAATCGGGGTCTGGGGCCTCCGGCCCCAGCGGGTCCAGGGCAGAGCCCTGGCCTTTCTTCCCTTGGTCCTGCTGCTTACAGTAGCGCCGATGCGGTCGCGCCCCCTGATTCGCGCCGCCTATCTCGCCGCCGACGGTTTTTCGGACCCGCTCGCCGAGGAACTGGCGCGCCACGGCGCCACCATCGCGGCGTGGCAGGGAAGGCTCGCGCTCTCGCCGGATCCGCCAGTGGCAGCTTCGTGGTCGTTGAACACCTGGCGCGCGCCGCAGGAAATCGCCGCTGCCTCGATCAGCGAGGCCGCGGCCGCGCTGCGCGCCATTCAGCGCAACTGGGGCTCGTATCAGGCGACACATTTTCGGCGCGCCGCGCTGATCACGGCAAAGCTGCCGGTGCTCAAACCCAAGAAGCTGGCTTTCCCGCAAATGCCCCCGGCCGGGCACCTCGGCGCTTGGACGTTATTGGAACCCGACTGCCTGCTGGCCAGCCCGACCCAAAGCAGCCCTTTCATCAACGGGGAGCCGATTTTCGTCGAGGATCGCGCCGGCCCGCCGAGCCGCGCCTACCTCAAACTGTGGGAGGCCTGCACCCTGTTCGGCGCCTGGCCGCAACCGGGCGAAACCTGCCTGGATCTCGGTGCGGCGCCCGGCGGCTGGACCTGGGCGCTGGCAACACTTGGTGCCCGCGTCACCGCGGTGGACAAGGCGCCGCTCGATCCGGCGGTCGCCGCGATGCCAGGGGTGACGATGCGCCGGGAAAGCGCGTTCGGCCTGGATCCCGGCGCCGAGCCTCCGGTCGACTGGCTGTTTTCGGATGTCGTCGCCTACCCATCGCGGCTGCTGCGGCTGGTGCAAGACTGGATCGCGGCCGGCCGCGCGCGGCAGGTGGTGTGCACGCTCAAGTTCCAGGGTGCGACCGACCACGAAACCGCCGCCGCGTTCGCCGCGATCCCCGGCGGCACGGTGCGCCATTTGTTCCACAACAAACACGAGCTGACCTTTATGTGGCGCGCTCCGGTTGCCATCATCCTCAACCCGGTGTAAATAGACCAGTTGAATTGACTGGTTGAAAGAGCCGCCATGCGCGAAGTCCAGGCTTCGGTCGCCAAAACTCAATTGTTGGCGCTGCTCGACGAGGTCGAGCGCGGCGAGACGTTGGTCATCACCCGGCACGGCAAGGCCATTGCGCGGCTGGTGCCCGAGCAGAACCGCCGCCAGCAGGAAATCGACGCGGCCGTGGCGCGCATCGAGGCGCGGCGCAAAACCATGCCGCGCGTCACCACCGACGAAATCCTGCAGTGGATCCGCGAGGGCCGCCGCTATTGAGCCTTGTTCTCGACGTTTCTGTCGCCCTTGCCTGGATCCTGCCCGACGAAGAGGAGCCGTCGGCGAGCGCCGCCATGGCGTATGTGAGCCGGCACGGCGCGGTCGTATCGCCGATCTGGTGGTTCGAGCTACGCAACGCGCTGCTGATGGCGGAGCGGCGCAATCGCCTGACGCCAACCGCGACGGCGCAAAGCCTCGACGATATTGGCAGGCTGCCGATCGAGCCGGATAGTGAACTATCCGAGCACGCCATTTTTGCGCTGGCGCGGACCCACCGCCTGACCGTTTATGACGCGGCCTACCTGGAAATCGCGCTTCGCCGGCATTTATCGCTGGCCACCCTGGACAAGGCGCTCGCGCGCGCCGCGATCGCCGAAGGCGCAAAAATATTCGCCTGAAGGCCAGCGCTCTGCCCGCAGGGCAATTGCGCGAAGCAAACCCTTCAACGCCGCAGTTCAACTGAATTCCTAATCTGTGTAATCTGTGGATAGTTTTCTCTTTGGCGAGTTCAGCCCGCATTTCGCATGTGCCACATCTCGACCGAGGGCGAATCAAAAAGAGTAGAGATCCACAGATTACACAGATTAATACCAACCGCCGTAATTGCCGACTCTTCCGGCAATTACGGCGGTTGGTATGCGCGCCGGGTTGGCCGGCGGCGGCGCGCGAAAAATGACCTTATACCAACCGCCTTAAATTTTGACCTGTCAAAGGCCAGGGGCTCTGCCCCTGGACCCCGCTGGGGCCGTAGGCCCCAGACCCCGTTCATAAAGAATCGTTCGTGGAAACGGCGAAGCCAAGAATCCATGTTATTTATAGGCTTCGCCAAGAAGGCAAGGAAAGCCGCGCAGCGCTAATGGGGGTCTGGGGCCTCCGGCCCCAGCGGGTCCAGGGCAGAGCCCTGGCCTTGACCGCAGGAGTCGAGATTTTCGGCGGTTGGTATTATGCCTACGGCCCGTTGACCTGTCCTTACAGGTCAACAATTAGGGCCGTTGGTATAAGAATTCAGGTTGATAAACAGGGTACGGGAGCACGCTCCGCCGTGAAGGGGTCAGCGCGAGCACTGGCCATCCGCTGCGTGAACGTCAACCTGTCGTGCCCCAGCGCTTGCTCAATGTGCTCGTCGCACCGTCACCTGGTCCAGCGCCAGGTAGCCGATATCATTACGAAATCCGAATGTCAGCCGATCCGCCCCGGTCGCAGCGACGGTGCTATGATAAAAAATCCAGCCGCTTCGCGGCACGCTGGCCAGCACCAGCAGCGGAGCGCCATTAAAGCTCACGCAAAAATCATTCGGCAGCGCGCCGTCGCTCGCCATCCAGAACCCGATGCGCAACCGCTGTCCCGCAACGTCGGAAAACGCCTGGCTAAGCGTGCCATCCGCGCCGCGCGTACCGAGCAACGCATAGTGCGAACCCGCATGCGGCGCGAACCCGTCATAGTCCTGGTTCATCACCAGCGTGAACGCGGCACTCAGCGCCCAGCGGGCGAAGCTGCCGCGCTCGAAGCCGCCATTGTGGAACGGGTGCGGCCCTGCACCGCCCGCGCCCCCCGCGGCGAGCGCTGCGTGCGCCAGGCCGACGAGCAGTCCCACGGCAACCGGAATACGTAACATCGATCTGGCTTTCGCTCTCATATTGTATGTTTTTTAATACTATTATCAAAATTTGCAACACATAATTCTCATGCCTCGGCGCGGTTGCCGGCTGTTGCCCGCCCCGGCGCCGGCGGCCTAACCTGCGCCCGCAAAACAAACAGGGCGGCTCCGGTCATGCGGCGTGACATTCTCATCGGCGGAGCCGTCGTGCTCGTCGCCGGGCTCATCGCGCTGCGCTATGCCGGCAATCACGTTGCCAGCAACGCGGTCGACCTGGCGCTGACGCACCTGCCGCCGGGTTACACCGCCACCCACGGCGCGATCGAAATCGACCCGGCCAGCGGCGCCACCCACATCGACAAACTGCTGCTGCTCCGCAACGGGCAGCCTCTGTTCGCCGCCGACGACGCCACACTGACCGGCATCGGTGAGCCGGATGCCGACGGCGTTCCGGCCCGCCTGGCGCATCTGACCGCGCACGGCGCGTCGTTCCTGACCTATCGCCGCGTCGACCGCATCGAGCTCGACGGCGTCGAGCTGCACAATCTGCGCGCCCTGCTCGATCCGGCATCCTACCCGACCGGCAAACCCGCCAGCACCGAGCGCATGAAGCTGCTCGAGTCGGCCGATATTTACGGCGCCACCCTGCACGTGGAACCGCCGCCGCCGGCGAATGGCGGCCGTGCGGTGCCGCCGTTCGACGTTACCGCGCAGCACGCCCACGCGGCCGGCATCAGCGCACGGCTGTTTTCCGCGCCGCCGCCGCCGAACGCGCTGAGCGACCCCGCCTTTGCCGCGGATCTGTTGCGCGCGTTTGCCGAGGAGAGCGGCAGCGTCGAAGGCATCAGCGCGCAAATCCCGCAGGGCGGAACTTTCACCATCGGCAGCGATACCGTGCAGGGTTACGATGGCGGCCACGTGCAAAGCGAAACCCTCGAGGCGATCGGCTGGGTCGGCACCCGGGTGCCCGGATCGGTCTCATTACAAAAATTCGAAATGAAGAACCTCGACACGACGCGGCTGCTCGACCGGCTGCCCGCGATGCTCGCCGACCCGAAAAAAGCCGGCGCCCAACTCAGCGACTCGGTGCGCTACGACAGCCTCGACCTGCATGGTTTCAAGGCCGATTTCCCCACCGCGCCGCTGGTGACGTTGCAAGCCGTTTCCGCCACCAACAGCTACAGCGACGCCGGCGTCATCACCGGCGCCGGCACCCTGACCGGCCTTGCCATCGTCACCACCGGCCGCCCACTGAAGCCGGAAGCGCAGCGCGCGCTGCAACAATTCGGCATGGCGGATTTCGCGATCGACGCGTCGGGCAAGAGCCGGCTCGACCCGGCAACCGGCCGGGTGACCGGGGAAGCTTCCGAGGTTTTCCGCGATCTCGGCACGCTGCACATCAGTGCGGACCTGGATGGCGTGCCGCTCGGCCAGCAGGACCCGGCGCACGTGGCCGACGCCTTCCGCGATACCAAACTCATTGCCGCCGACCTGCGCTGGGACGATGCGTCGCTGGCCGGCCGCTTGTTCAAGATGGCCGCGGCGCAGACCGGCAAATCGGAGCAGGAGCTGCGCGCCACCATTTCGCTGGGCCTGATGGGGCTCACCGCCATGCTGCCCGACCAGCCGGACGCCGCCGACCAGGTGAACGCGTTCCTCGACGGCCGCCACAGCCTGGAGATCAAGCTGGCGCCGCCGGCGCCGGTGCGGCTCGGCGATCTCGCATCGGTGCCGGTGCCGCAGAAGGCTCAGGTGCTGGGCGCAAAAATCAAGGGAGGTTAGTAAGCCGGGGCTCTGCCCCGGACCCCGACGGCGTGCCGCCGCTGGCGTTAGCGCTGCGCGGCTTTCCCCAACGGTTCTTAATGAATGGGGGTCTGGGGCCGCCGGCCCCAGCGGGGTCCAGGGGCAGAGCCCCTGGCCTTCTTACCCTTTCTTCACGCCGGCACGCGCACACTGACCGGTGTGACCCCGCCGCCCCACACCGAACTCTGGCAGCCGACCACGTTCCTCGAGCGTGGCGTCGCGGTGCCGTTCACCACGCCCGTCCTCGCCGGCGCCCGCGCGCGCCCGGGCGCGTCCGGCATCGACCTGGTCGTGCCGCATCCCGCCGGCGTTCGTGGCGTTTACATCATGGGCTGGTCGGCGCTGCCGGATTTCTGCGCCGCGACGCTGCACGACGTGATGCTGTCGGAGCGGATTTCCACGCTGAAGGCGGTTACACCGTCGCACATCCGCACCGCCGCCCGCGCGATTGCCGGCGAGGGTGCCGCCGGCCGCGGTGCCCGCGAAGCGGCCCATGTAGCGACCGAGGCCGATCGCCACGAACTGCTTCTGACCAACATTCTGCTGCTGCAGCTGCTGGTCGAACAGACCCAGGGCAGCTGCCCACCGCCCGCGGAGCTCGACCGGCGCGCCAAGGCCGCGATCTTCGGACTCGCAACGAAGCTGCAGCGCGCCGCGCCGGCCATCACCAACGATATCGAGCTGCTGTCATCGCTGTTCGCCGGTCTTGGCGTGGGGGCGTCGCGCGGCGGGGCGCGCTGCGCGCGGCAGGTCAACGCGATCCAGGCCATGATGGCCGAGGTCAGGCCGCTCGCCGACCGCTACCCGGGCCCGACCGGCCTTGCCGCGTCGCTGGTGCTGGGCGCGGCCGAGGTGACGCTGGCACTGGCGCGGCGCACGCTGGGCGAGGCGCAAGCGCGGCTCGACGATTTTCCCGCCTTGCTGGCGGCCTGGGCGGCGGATGACAAGGCGGTCGCGTCGGTGCTGGCCCGCCCCGATTGGCTGCTCGACGGCTGGGAGCATATCTGCCTGGTCTGGCATCTCGCGGACCCCGCGCGCCGCCGCGCCGCGATCAGCGAAATGGCGCTCATGGTCCCGGTCATTCCCAAGGAGGCGAGCGAATGGCTGGGGCTCTCGATCGATGAGGGCGAGCACCAGCGGCTGCGCAAGATTGTCTTCAGCTTCGAGGATTGGCGCAGCGGCAACCTGGTCTTCGATCTGATCGGCCGCAACGAGCTGATCCGGACGCTCGCGGCGTGACCGGCGCCGGATCGGCACCTGTGCTGGGCCCGGAAATGCGCTCGGTGCGGCGCGAGCTGGCGGGCGCCGACGACGCCCGCGTGCTGCAGGTGCTGCGCTACGTGGACGGCCTAGCGGATCGCGGCCAGGCCGATGGTTTGCTGGCGCCGCTGCGCGACCGCCTCGGGCGGTTGCGCCCGGCCCGCCCGCTGCGTTTCGCGCGCCTGCTGTTTGCACCGCTGGACGCGGTGATCGTCAGCGCGCGCGACTGGCGCGCCGGCGCACCGCATTTGCCGCGCTCCGCCATTGCGCCGATCGTCGCGATGGCGTCCCGCGCCTTGCCCGATCTGCTGCCGCCGTTCGAGGCCATCGTCAGCGACCATGCCAGGCCCGAAGCCGCGCGGGTTCGCGCCGGCGGGACAATGCTGTGGGCGCCGGTGGCGCGGCTTCTGCGCGCCGCGGAGGCGCAGCCGGAGTGGCGCGCGGCCGGGCTGCCGCCCGCCGCATACCGCGCCCTCGCCGCCGGTTGCGCGCGATGCCTCGGCGCCGCGGACGAGCTGGACGATCTGAACGATCCCGGCCTGCCCGCGGCCGACCTGGACCGCGCTCTGGCGGCACAGATGAAGGCTGCCGAGGCCGATGGTCCGATCGCCTGGGGCATGATGCTGAGCATTTTGTTGCAACAGTTTCCCGGCGCTGAGGCGCCGCACCGCGCCGCCGCCGCCGCGAGCGCCAACCGCGCGCTGCAGCAATCCGCCGAGACAGCGTTCGAGGCGGCGTGGACCTGGATCGAGCGCGCCGCGAACGACACCGGCGTGGGCGATCCGGCCGAGGCTGCCGCCGGGCTGCGCCGCCAGACCGGGCTGCTCGAGGTTCTGGCACGCGACCCAAAGCAACGGCGACGCGCCGTCGCGCTGCAAAGCGAACTGCGCACGGCCGCCGCCCGCCGCGTCGAGAACGTGGTGCAGGATCGGCTGGTCGGCCCGCTGCAGCGCATGACCGCGGCTGACGCCGCCGCCGAAGGCGTGCTCACGGCGTTCGAGGCCGATGCCCGCGCGCTGCGTCAATTGGACATGGAATCGCGTCGGCTTGGTAACGGCCACGACGTACAATTGCGCGCTGCCGCGGCCGCGGTCACCGCGCGCACCGACATGGCGCCGATGGA
>Ga0181531_10001180_pt1 | contig 16666 bp, 17 predicted proteins | sample PEATcosm2014_Bin_38_FD_119743 | JGI IMG/M metagenome (GOLD analysis project Ga0181531, IMG submission 119743) | Peatland microbial communities from MTU Mesocosm Facility, Houghton, MI, USA - PEATcosm2014_Bin11_10_metaG | ecosystem: Environmental > Terrestrial > Soil > Wetlands > Peat | place... | reverse complement strand
CTGGCGGCGCAAAGCAATGAGCCTGAAGCCGCCGGATCGGAGACAACGCTGCGCATTACCAGCCGGGCCGTCCTGGTGGATGTCACCGTGACTGACCGCGACGGCAACCCAGTTACAGGGTTGAAGGATTCCGCCTTTATTGTCTCCGAGGACGGCAAGCCGCAGACGATCACTTATTTCGAGGAGCACAACGGTGCGCTGCAGGCGAAGCAGGACCAGAAACTGGAGTTTCCGGCCATGCCACCCGACGTCTTCACCAACTTCTCTCCACTGGCGCCGCCTGCGGCGGTCAATGTGCTGCTGCTCGACTCGCTCAATACGCCGATCGAAGACCAGATGGTGGTGCGCGAGCAAGCCAAGAACTATCTAAAGACCCTGAAGCCGGGGTCGCGGATTGCCATCTTTGTTATGGGCATGCGGCTTAGCTTTGTGCAGGGATTCGCGGACGATCCTGCGATTTTGGCCGCCGCCCTGGGCTACCAGAAGAACGCCAAGCCGGAGTCGACGCCACTGATGCCGTCGCAGGAAGAATCCAGCGCCGAGTCCAATGTCGTCGGCATGATGAGCGTGTCGGAAGGGGGGGGGCCGGGCGGCACTGGAACTACCTCTGCAGCGCCGGCGGCCATGATCGCGGCGCTGCAGGGTTTCCTGCAGGAAACCCATTACGCCCAGACCACCGACCGCGAGTACCGCACCCTCCAGAACCTGCAGCAGCTCGCCACGTTCCTCGGCGGTTTCCCCGGCCGCAAGAACATGATCTGGCTTTCGGGAACCTTTCCGCTGGCGCTTTTCGGCGCAACGGATATGCGCTTTGAAGGGGACATCAAAAAGACCATCAACCTGCTCAATGCGGCGCGCGTCTCCATTTACCCCATTGACGCCCACGGCGTGGTGGGCAACTCGCTGTACACGGCCGAGAACACGATGGATCCTTCCATCTCACAACCGAATCAACTGCTGGGTCCGCCTCCCGGCGTGACCTCTGGATCACCCAACGCGGGCCAGGGCGGGTTTTCAAACTCGCTCATGACTGAGAACAGGGAACTGAACGCCAGCCACTCGACCATGGAGATGCTGGCGCGTGAGACAGGCGGCGTGGCCTTCCATAACTCCAATCGGCTGGGGGACGCCATCAAGAAGGTGGTTTCTTCCAGCGCAAATTTCTACACCTTGTCGTACGCGCCCACAGACGAGAAGATGAACGGCGCCCTGCGGAACATTGACGTGAAGGTGGGGGGCGGCAAGTACACACTTTCTTACCGCCGAGGCTACTACGCCCTGGATGCCGACCTGCCCGGCGCGGCCCAGACAATGCGCAACAGCGCCCTGAGTCAGCAGGCCACGCAGGATCCAACCTTGGTCGACCCCTTGCGGCCGTTTATGGATTTCGGCATGCCGATGACCGAGCAGATCCTCTACAAGGCTATGATCCATCCTGTTCCGGTCAAGCCGGATACGCCGGACTCTGACAAGCCCCAGGTGAAAGGGCCGCACGACAGTTATAAGGTGGATTTAGCCATCGATTTCAAAGACCTGAATCTAAAGCTTGATCCCGACGGCAATCACGACGGAACCCTCAATGTGTCGCTCATTGTTTACGACAAATTCGGCACGGTAGCCAACCGGCGGGACCATATTGTTCAACTCAAAGTCAAGCCGGATATCTACAAGATCTTCCAGCAGACAGGCGTACAGTTGCACGCGCAGATCGACGTACCCAAGGGCCAGTATTGGCTGCGCACCGGCATCTTCGACGAGTCGACCCGCAAGGTGGGCACGATGGAACTTCCGCTGAGTTCAGTGAAACCGCTGGAAACCGCAGCCCGCTAAAAGGGGGAGGACGGGCTGCTTATTTTGCCATTCGCTCGGCCATCTTGCCGAGAACGGGAATCATAAACCGATTTCCGTTGAGCGCGACGAGTGAGGTGGCTATCCAAACACCAAACCAGAGCGCCCACGCGACCCGTGCGGCACTCAACAGATAATAAGCTCCCTGGTGCAATGCAGGCTGTGCGAGCATGGTCAGGGCAAGGCTGACCGAAAACGCCGCGAGGTTGAGGAAGATGGACTGCCATGCGTGGAAGCGAATGTAGGGGCGGTTCTTGTAGCGCCGAAGAACCAGGAAGAACATCGCCGGCACAAAGGTGACGTAGGCGAGAGCGGCAATGCCATTATCAGAAAAGCCAGACCGCGTGGTTTCAGACACGATAGCTCCTTTCGATGGGTCGATCGATTTGTGAAAGAGAACCCGGACGTTCAGATAAGGGGTCTGAAATAGACGGGTTCCCGCAGAGTGTGTGCACTCTATCGGCGCGCAGTGCAAAAATGTTTAATCACAATTTTCGCGGAATGCAGGGCCCGAGATTTGTCTTGTTTAGATAAAGGAAAAGGGAGCCGTCCTGGGGTTGAAAACGCCATTCTGCCCGCTCGACTTATTAAAGTATCTCCTTCAGGACAATCGAAACCGTTCGGCTCGATGAACCGCTCAGCACAGTCAAGCGTAGAACAGTCCCTACCGGTTGGGTGAAGGCGCTCCACAAGGTGTCGTCCTTCGGGGGAAGGCCGTCAATTTGGGTAATCACGTCTTCTTCCTTCAGGCCGGCCGCCGCCCCTGGACCTCCGGGAATAACCGTCTTGATCGTCAGGTGATCGGGATCGGGGTCCAGCACGAGTCCGGCGCGGTTGAAGATGTCGGGCTTGCCATAGCTCCCGTTCTTTTCCAGGTATAACGTTCCGTGCGGGTAGTCGAAGACTACGCTGAATTGCTTCAGGACGCGCTGTCCGATGTTCCCGGCAATGGTTTGCGATGCATCCGCGCCCTGGGTGTCAGTGGAAAGCACGGTAACGGGTCGATCGATGCTTGCTTTCCCGAGCTGCAGCGTGTTTGCGCGCGCATAGAAACCGTGCGTTGGGCCGCCCCAACCTTCGCCGGCGTAGCCGTGAATCGTCGCGCCGTACTGGGCGATCAGGTTGTGTTGCTTCGCAAAGGGACCATAGAGCGTGAAAGAATACATATCTCCGGTGTCGATGCCGAAGGCGCCCGGAATTCCGTCTACGCTGCCATCGGCCACCAGGAACCCATCCTGGTAATGGATCGGTACAGCATCTCCATTGCCGGAGTAGCTGAAGCCCTTGGGCTCGAAGAAAGTAATCTCCTGTTTCTCGAAGTCGACCCGCACAGGTATTTCCCGCAGCAAATCAATGCCAACCAGGATGCCGTCCTGGCCCGCGCCAACCTCCGTATCGGCCACGGCAAATGTTTGGTCGGTCATGGTAAGGCCGCCAATATTCACCGTCTTCACAGTCACGCCCCGCGCGGCAACGGAACCCCCGCCCGCACTGATTGAGCCTGAGCCCTCCAGCCTGAGGCCAAGCCGCTTGGCCAGGCTGGCAGTCATCATGTTGGTGGAACCGGTGTCAAAGATCGCGTCGAAGGGCCCTTGGCCGTTGATCATGGCCATGAGCTCAACACCATGTTTCGCGGATACAGTGACTCCACGCGCTGCACCACCAGAAGGTCCGGCAACTGGCGTCTGGGCTGTGGGTGGCGATGCCGGAGCGTTTTGCGCGTCGCTCCGCAGGGCGGCGATCCCAAGGCAAAGGGGAATGATTCCCAATGTCGCTCTTGCGATGAACGATCTGACAGTCCTGGTCATCAAAGAGGCCTCCGTAGGGATCTTTGAGAGCTTTATTGGCGAACCTGCTACGCCATCGCGGCAAGCACAGCGTCTGAGAACTGGCTCGTGCCCGCCGTCCCGCCCACATCGCGTGTCAAAGTTTTGTGTTCGGCATAAACCGCTTCCAATGCCTTGTGAACACGGTCGGCGGCAGCGTGCTCGTCCAGGTGGCGCAGCATCAGCACTGCCGATTGAAGCAGCGCCGTAGGATTGGCAATGTCCTTGCCGGCAATGTCCGGGGCGGAGCCATGGACCGCTTCAAAGATGGCGCACTCATGGCCGAGGTTGGCGCCTGGAACCAGGCCGAGGCCGCCAACCAGGCCCGCGCACAGGTCGCTGACGATGTCGCCATAGAGATTCTCGAGCAGCAGCGTGTCGTACTGGAAAGGGTTCATCACCAGTTGCATGCAGGTGTTGTCGATGATGTGCTCGCCGTAGAAGATCTCAGGGAATTTCTCGCTGACCAGGCGTGCGCAGCGCAGAAACAGACCGTCGGACATCTTCATGATGTTGGCTTTGTGGATGGAGTGGATTTTCTTGCGGCCATGCTTTCGGGCGTAGTCGAATGCGAATTTAGCGATTCGTGTCGAGCCCTTTTCCGTGATGACCTTGATGGATTCCACCACGCCGGGGACGACCTCGTGCTCCAGGCCCACGTACTCGCCCTCAGTGTTTTCACGGACAATGATCAGGTCCAGACCAGGCCAATGGGTCGCCATGCCGGGAAGATTCTTGATGGGACGGAAGTTGGCGAAGAGCTCGAATTTCTTGCGCAGAGTGACATTGATGCTCTTGAAGCCGCCGCCGACGGGCGTGGTCACCGGCCCCTTGAGCGCCACCTTGTTGCGCTCGATGGACTGGTAAAGCGCCGCCGGGATGTATTCGCCGTAAATCTCAAAGGCCTCCGCCCCGGCGGCGAAGCGCTCCCAATCAAATTTGACGCCAGTGGCTTCAAGAATGCGGAGCACGGCCTGCGTGACTTCAGGGCCGATACCGTCGCCGGGAATGAGGGTTACTTTGTGGGTCTTCGCGTCGGTCGTCATAGCTTTCGGCCTCTAGCTCCTAGCTTCTGTTACCGGGTTGGTGAAATGTTAGCCCGAACTGGGCATGGGCTTAAAAAGGTGGAGCGGCCCGAAATCCGAAGCTCTTCGCGGCGCGCTCAAGAGCCTCGTCATTCGTCCAAATTTCTGTTGGAGTCTGCACGATGATGAGTGACGCAATCAAGTGAGCATCAACAAAGCCTACGCCAAGGGTATAGAGCTTGCGTATTTCGATGAGTTGTCTGACCTCGTGGAGTTCCGCCACGGGTAGCTCTGGGAGAAGTTCAAGCGATGCCAACGTCAGATCCCGGTCATGGAGCCCGCCGAGGGCAAGTTCCGCTACGACGTGGGGGTGTATGACCGCTCTTCCTGCATCCAGCAGGTCCAATACGTGCCGGTTTGCTCGCTGAAAATGATCGACCCAAATGTTTGTGTCGATCAAGATCAGTGTTTCTCGCGGCGAATCGATCACGGGATCCTGCGCCGAGGAATTGGCTTGAGGTCGGGCATTGTTCCACCTAGAGCCGCCAACCGGCGAGCCGCCTCGCGCTGGACAAGTTGGGTAAGGGCCAACCTTATCAACGCGGCCTTCTCCGTGATGCCAGTGTATTCCTGTGCCTGGCGGATCAATTCGTCGTCGAGTCCAATGGTAGTGCGCATGAGAGCCTCCGCAGCATCAATTATAGCATCGTTTCGGTGATGATTTCAGCACCTTTAATTGACGCGCTGGAGGCTAGCGGCTAGAAGCTAATAGCTACTTCTTCGTCTTGCGCCCGCCCAGCAGGCCTTCCAGTTCTTCCTTGAATTCGCGCACATCTTTGAAATCGCGATAGACCGAAGCGAAGCGGATGTAGGCCACAGTGTCGAGGCCTTTGAGATGTTGCATGATGAGTTCGCCGACTTCGCTGGTGGTGCGTTCGCGCTCCGGGGCGTCCACCAGAAATGTTTCGGCCGCGTCCACAATGGCTTCCAGCTTGCTGGCCGGGACAGGACGCTTTTCGCAGGCGCGGAGCAGGCCGCTGAGGACCTTCTGGCGGTCGAAACGCTCGCGGCGGCCGTCTTTCTTCACCACCATGTACGGAATCTCGTCGATGCGTTCGTAAGTGGTGAAGCGGCGCAGGCAGCTCTCGCACTCGCGCCGTCGGCGGATGGAGTCGGCCTCCTTGCTCTCGCGCGAGTCCACGACCCGATCCTGCCCGAAACCGCAATAGGGACACTTCATGCTTGGCTGATTCTAAATCAGTGGACAGTGAGGGTTGGTCAGCGAGCATCGGACGCGGGCACGAGGGAACGGATCAGCTCAAGAACTCCGCAACGGCGGCGACAACGGTCTGCTGCTCATCCTCGCGCAGTTCCGGGAAGATGGGCAGGGCCAGCACTTCCCTGGCAGCGCGCTCGGCTTCAGGGAAATCGCCTTCCTTGTAGCCGAGCCCCTTAAGCGCCTCCTGCATGTGGAGCGGGACGGGATAATAAATCTCAGATCCGATCTTGCGGGCGCTGAGGAACTCCCGAAGTGCGTCGCGGCGAGCAGTCCGAATGACGTATTGATGCCAGACGTGCCTGCAGCCGGGCGCCTCGTGCGGCAATACCACGCCGTGAACTGGATAAGGCCCTGATTCCGCAAGTCCAGCGTTGCGGAACAAAACGTGATAGCGACTGGCCAGCTTCCGGCGAGCCTGGTTCCAGCCGTCGATGTATTTGAGCTTCACATGGAGAATCGCGCCCTGGATGCCGTCGAGGCGCGTGTTCCAGCCGATCTCGTCGTGGTAGTAGCGGCGGCGCATGCCGTGCTGGCGCAACATGCGGGCGCGCTCGGCCAGGTCGTCCGAGTTGGTGGTAACCATCCCCGCGTCGCCCGCGGCGCTCAGGTTCTTGGTCGGATAGAAGCTGAACGCGGCAGCATCGCCCAGCCCGCCCGCCTTTGTCCCCTTCCACTCGGCGCCCCAGGCCTGGGCGGCGTCTTCAATCAGCTTGAGCCCAAATTTCTTGCTGAGGCTTGCAAAACCATTCCAATCGGCGCATTGGCCGTAAAGGTGGACGGGCAGGATAGCTCGGATTGGAGTTCGCTGGGGTGACTTCAGGACGGCTTGAACCGCTTCGGGGTCCATATTGAAGGTTACGGGGTCAATATCGGCCAGAATCGGGGTTGCCCCGGCGCGCAGAATGGCGCTTACGGAAGCGAAGAAGCTGAAAGGGGTGGTGACGACGGCATCTCCGTTCTCGATACCGGCGGCGGCAAGCGCCAGCCATAGAGCGTCCGTGCCTGAGGAGCAGCCGATGGCATGGGCGACGCCCAACTGCTCCGCCGCAGCTTTTTCGAATGCGGCTACCGGCTCGCCCAGGATAAATTGCTGGGTTGCCAAAACGCGGCTAACTGCATCTAACAGTTCTTGATGAAGCGGGCCGTATTGCCGCTTCAGGTCCAACATGGGCACCGGCTGGGTGGTTTCCACGGGAATCCGATGAGCGGTTTGCGTATCTTGCACCCGCTTATTTTACCAGCCGCCCTCTCCGGCGCTACCGGCCATCTGGCCACCGCGTCCCATTGAGCGGAGAGCCACAGCCAGGGTGGTAAAGGAGTAAGTCGGCAATATGCGTTATTCATTTCAGGCATCGCCGACGCACGAAATTTCGCGCTCCGCCGTTCCGAATCGGGACAAAGCGCGTTTGGACGTGCGGAGGCGGAGTTGAAAAGGATCGTCAATGGCTGTAATGTTGAGCCATTGCGGGACTTGGCGGCGATCGGGTTTCCGAAGCCGTGCCCGCCTATTTGTTTTTTCACCAACAGCAAGCGCATTTCAAAACAAAAGAGAAAGTAGGAGATCGGCACATGGAAAACAAGCCGGCACAAAATATTCAGGACACGTTCCTGAACACAGTTCGCAAGGATAAGACTCCGATAACGATTTATCTGGTGAGCGGTGTCAAACTGACCGGGAAGATCCGGTCGTTCGACAAGTATTCTGTGCTGTTGGAAAACAATAGCCAGGAACAATTGATCTTCAAGCATGCCATTTCGACGGTGGTGAGCAACCGGAGCGTGATGCACACAGAGCATCGTCCTGTGGCTGTCACGACGGGAATCGGGCCGTCGGCGGTGAGCAGTATGCCGTCCGCCTCGCCAGCCACCGCGGAGACGCGATAGCACGCGAGGAGCGGTCTCGATTGGCAGTGGAGAAAAGCAGGACCGGCTCGACGGGTGTCGTGCCCGAAAGGGCGGTCCTGGTGGGCGTAAGTCTGGGAGTTCGCTCGCGCGGCAACCGCGCTGGCGTCTCCGGCGCGCGCTTGGCTGCGGCCAACGCGAGAACTGCCGGGGACGAATTAGTGCGCCCCGAAGAATTCGCGTCACCCGAAGTTGTTCATCTCCCCGGCGGAGGTATTGGATCTTCGCCGCAGGCGGGCGCGATGCCGGGCCTGGACGCGGAAGAGTCCATGGCCGAGTTTCGCGAATTGGTGGCCAGCGCCGGCGGCCACATCACGGCAGAACTGATGCAGCATCGATCGCGGCCAGACCCGGCCACCCTCATCGGCGCGGGCAAGGTTGAAGAGATTGCCGGCGTGGCCGCATCCACTGAAGCCGACCTGGTGCTCTTCGATCACGACCTTACTCCTACTCAATTGCGCAATCTCGAGTCCGCGCTGCCGTGCCGCGTGCTGGATCGCACCCAGCTTATCCTCGACATTTTTGCCCGCCATGCGCGCACCCGGGAAGGACAGTTGCAGGTGGAACTGGCGCAGCTGGAGTACATGCTGCCGCGCCTGACGGGCAAGGGTAAATCCATGTCGCAGCTGGGAGGAGGCATCGGCACCAGGGGCCCCGGCGAAACCAGGCTCGAGACGGACAGGCGGCAGATTCAGGCCCGCATTGACCATCTCAAGGGCGAGTTGGAAGGCGTGCGCCGTGTGCGCAAGCAGCAGCGCCAGCGGCGCGAATCAGTCCCGGTGCCGACGGTGGCGCTGGTGGGTTATACCAATGCCGGCAAGAGCACGCTCTTCAACTGCCTGACCGGAGCGCAGGTGCTGGAATCCTCACGGATGTTCGCCACGCTCGATCCCAAGCTGCGCGCCATCGAATTGCCCAGCCGGCGCAAGATTCTCCTCTCCGATACGGTAGGATTCATCCGCAACCTGCCGCACACGCTGGTTACCAGCTTCCGCGCCACGCTGGAAGAAGTAGCGCAGGCTGAGGTGCTGCTGCATGTGCGCGACGCGGCCTCCACCTACGGCGAAGAACAAAAAGCCCAGGTTGAGAAGGTCTTGGCCGAACTCGACGCGCTCGGCAAGCCGCGCATTGAAGTGCTGAACAAGATGGACCTGCTAGGGGAGCACGAGCGCGAGGGTCTTGCATCGCGCGGCGAGGTGATGGTTTCAGCGCGAACAGGCGAAGGGATGGAATTGCTGCTCGCGGCCATCGACCTGGCTCTCAAGTCCGATCCACTGATCGAAGCGGAGTTGCGCGTTCCGCAACAGGAGGGCGGCGTTCTGGCGGCGGTGGAGGCGGGGATGGTAGTGCACAGCAGGGAGTATGAGGGTAACCTGGTGCGGCTCAAGGTGACTGGGCCGGCGTCGCTGCTGGGCCGTCTGCGCAAATACCGTGTGCGGGGCGAATCTGCACCCAAAACTAATGAGCAAGTAGATTAGATTCTTCCAGCATGCGGAACCTTAAAGCTGGTGTCTCCGTATCCCCGAATAAGAAACAACGGGACAAATGGGGAGTTCAGTCCGATGACAACCCATGTGAAGTTAAAGTCCGGGCGAGCGAGTCTGCTCGCCGCGTGTGGTCTCACCGCAGTCATCATCCTTCCGCTGCTGCCAATCGGCAGGTGGATCGTGCCCGGCGAATCCATTTCCGCTTTGCTTGGCCGGGAAGCGGTTTGGTGGATTTATGCGGCAGCGGTTTTGATCTGGTTAGTTATTGTCGAGCGGCTTCCTCTCGCGACAATCGGGATTCGCCGGCCTGGGTGGAAGACACTTCTATTCGCGGTCCTGGGCGCCACGGCGGTCTTGTTTCTAATGATCCTTCACATGGGTGTGATCGTTCGGATCTTTCATCTGGACACGACCGTCGCCCTCGCGCAGCAAAGAATGATTCTTAGTCGGCCTTACTGGTTTCGCGTGTTGCTTGTGCTGCGAGGTGCGGTCGTCGAGGAGATCCTGTTCCGCGGTTACATGATCGAGAAAGTGAGGCAGCTCACCGGCAGCGCGGTACTGGCAATCGGTGTCTCCGTGCTGACGTTCACGTTGGCACACTATGCGGGATGGGGGCTGGTCCAGCTCATTCCTGTATTCGGCGCTGGTGTCGTCCTTGCCCTTTTGTATACTTGGCGGCGCGATCTGCCGTCGAACATGCTGGCGCACTTCCTGACGGATGGGGCGGGCTTTCTTTTAAGATGAGCTCGAGGACACGCTATGAATCCCGTCGAAGGCGGAACAGCTCCATCCATCACCACGCTTTCCAGCCGCGAGATCTACCGCAACCACTGGCTCCGGTTTCGCGAGGACGAGATTCTCAGGTCAAACGGGCAGCGGGGCATTTACAGCGTGGTGGAGAAAGACGACTGCGCCATCATACTGCCCATCGACCAGGGCCAAGTCTGGCTGGTGGAGCAGTTCCGCTACACCATTCAGGAGCGCGCGCTTGAATTGCCGCAAGGCGGTTGGGAGATGGAGGTCGATGATCCCGAAGAGCTGGCGCGCGGAGAACTGAAAGAGGAAACAGGCCTGCACGCCGGGCGGATGGACTTCCTGGGATCGATGTGGATTGCCTATGGCTTCGCGCGGCAAAAACAGCATGTCTTTCTGGCGACTGAATTGGGCACGACGGAGAAAGACCCCGACCCCGAGGAGCACGACCTCGTGGTGCGCTCCGTGACAGTGGAGGAATTTGAAGACCTGATGCTAACCGGTGTAATCCGAGACGCCAGCACCTTGGGTGCATGGAGCCTTTACCTGTTATGGAAGGCGCGGCGGAACTGAATGCTGCCGCGCCCCGGTCGTCCTCCCGGATCGCTCTCAGGCAGGATGAAATTTCTTGTTGGCCCGATACGTCAGCATGATAAAGATCATGAGGACGATGATCTGAATGGTCCCGAAGACCGGTGAAGTCATGGTTGGCGCAGCGTTCTTCAACGACGGAACCTTATCGAAGGCCTGTGCAACCAGTACGAAGAAGTTGAAGTAATACGCTGCGCATATCGAGACAACGTAGACGGAGCGCCAGGGGCCGGCCAGCTTCTGAACGTAGAGTGCAACGATCGCCAGCAGCAGCGCAATCACCGACAGGATTCCTGTGACAATCCCCGGCGTAATGCCTTTGAACGGGAAGAAGAACCCTGTCAGGCTGGTGAAAAGGGTTGTGACGAGGAATAGGTCAGTCAGAATCCTGAGCTTCCTCGAAGTGAGCAGACCCCAGAGAACGAAAATCCCTGCGCCTATGCCTACCAGGCTTAGAAACACATGGAGGAAAGTGAACTGCACAAAGCTTAATCCGAGAATCATCGATTCGTCCTTTCGTGAAGCGGGAAAGTTTTGACACCGGTCGTGGGGATCTACGAAAGCAATGGGGAAAGAACAAAGCGTGACCGGCGGGTCTGGATCTGCCATCCCTCAAGCCGCGCGAGCCGGCTGGGTATCAAATCTCGCGTCCAGATTGCGCCATGGATCAACGCGGAAATCTTAACATAGGGTGCATTGAAGCGAGCTATTAAATCGTAAGTAAGCAAAAATGTCCCTTGAACGCCACCCCTTGAGGATGCGAGCCGGGAGATAACAATCGTGCGGAATCGCTCCGCAATCTGTGTCACGGCCAGCGGAGTTCCCGCTATAAGGGACAGGATTTTGGGCATCGCGTCCGCCTCGGACAAGTCGCCCAACGTGGCCGGAACTCCTAATAAACTACTTTGAAAAGGTTGCCCTTACTATCAACGGCTACGCCATTAAGAAGGCCTGCTCGCAGACACTCCACCTGGATAACGGTTCCTCCATCGCCGGTTGCGGTAACCTGTTTGACTTGCATCCCCAAGACCTGAGCCAGGAAGTATCCCTGGCCGTAGACAGCGTCCCATGCAAAAGCAAGATTGGGCTGCGGCAGGTAAGCAGCGGGATCTTGCGGAGTCCTGGCGTCTACGAAGGAGGGCGTCACAATGGTCCATTTTCCCTGGAACGACTCGCCGTGGGCTTCGACCATAGTGAACTTTCCTGAGGTTGTTCCGGAGAATTTGATCGTAATGAGCGGCGGCGGGGCCTGCGCCGCCATTGGCCCCTGGACGGGATAAAGGGTCTCTCCAAATCCGGCTATACTTCCCGATATCGCACAAACGCTGAACAGGATGAGAACTAATCTGGTTTTCATGGGAGATCCTCTCTCCCAGTAGACACCCTGACGCCGCCTGAAGTTATTGCGGAATCCGCGGGCTTGTCCGCGAGTTATCCTCGAGTCATCCGCGATCTGCGACCGGAATCCACGGCGAAGGGTAAACCGGGCCAATGTACTCGGCGCGAGGGCGGATGAGGCGGTTGTCGTCGAGCTGCTCGATCACATGAGCAGCCCATCCGGAAATGCGGCTGATGGCGAAGATGGGCGTATACAGATCGATGTCGATGCCCAGGGTGGCGTACGTGGAGGCGGAATAGAAATCCACGTTGGCGTTGAGCTTCTTGTCCTGGTTGATGTAAAGCTCAATGGCGCGCGACATTTCAAACCATTTGGGTTGACCGGCATCCCTGCCGAGCTGCTCGCTCATCTTGCGCAGGTGGGTGGCGCGAGGATCCTCGGTCTTGTAAACCCGATGGCCGAACCCCGAGATTTTCTGGCGCGCGGCCAGCATGCTCTTGACATACTCCACAGGATCGGCCCCGGCTTTGTCGATGGCGTAAAGCAGGCGCATGACTGCTTCATTGGCGCCTCCGTGCAGCGGGCCTTTGAGCGCGCCAATGGCGCCGGTGATGGCGGAGTGTATGTCAGAAAGCGTGGCGGCGATCACCCGGGCGGCAAATGTCGACGCGTTCAGTTCATGATCCGCGTGCAGGATCAGAGCGATATCCAGCGTGCGGGTGGCTGTCTCTGAAGGCATTTCACCATTCAGCATCCACAGAAAATTGGCGGCGTGCGAGAGCGAGCGGTCGGGCGGGACAATCTCCTTTCCCTTGCGCAGCCGGTCGTAGATGGCCACCAGCATGGCGATCTGCGCCGTCAAATTATAAGCCTTGCGCACGTTGGCGTCGTGGGAATTGTCCTTCTCGTCGGCATCGTAAAAGCTCAGTGCGGAGACGGCCGTGCGCAGCACCTCCATCGGCGTGGCTGTGACCGGAAAGGCGCGCAGCAGATCGATAACCCGCAGGTCCAGCGACCGGGCAATCGCCAGTTGCGACTGAAACTCGCGCAAGGCAAGCTGGTTGGGCAGAAAGCCATTCCAAAGCAGGAACGTGGTCTCCTCGAAGGTCGAGTTGACGGCCAGTTCGTGGATATCGATCCCGCGATAGGCGAGCACGCCCGCCTCTCCGTCAATCCAGCAAATTCCGGAGTTCGCCGCAACAATTCCTTCCAGACCCTTCCCAGCGACAGCAGTCGACATAGCTCGCGGATCTCCCTCTTGCGATCTTTTTTCTAATTGAACCCATTGTACCGGCCTCAAAGAATGCGGCCCGGCGCAGGAATTACAGCAAAGATGTTTATAACGGAACCATTCCATCCTTGTCACGGCAGGCGGGACGGCGAGCCGCTTTTCCTTGACGGCGGGCATTCGTTCTATATTCTTGTAGACGCGCCGATAGGGTGCCGGGCCGAGCGCTCCAATCGCTTTTTTGACGGCTGGAGGTTCACAAATGTCGGGCGGAGACTGTGCAGAAATCGCTGCACCGGCGTCTAATGAGAATAAAACGTGCCAACTAACGAGCGGACCGCTCAACGGACCGCAAATGATACGAGAGGCCAAAACACATGACAGAAGATCTTGAAAATGCTCCCAGGACATATTCGGGTGCGTTGCTGGCGGTAATTGCCGTCGCGCTGCTCTGCGCACTGGGCGGGCTGATCTGGAGCTACACTCTCAGCGGCAAGCTGACGGCGCAGCAAGCGGAGCTGACCGACGCCAAACAACAGAACGTGAAGCTGGCCGCGGAATTGCGCGAGACCAACGCCCGCCTGAACGTGGCCACCGACGAACTGGGCAAATCTCTCGGACTGACCCAGAAGCAGATGGACCAGCGCGCCCAGGAGATCATCCGCCGCGAGAAGGCCGAGGAGGCTAACACCGAAGAACTTGCAAGTGCCCAGAAGCAGACCGCGCAGCAGGTGAGTGCGGTTTCCAGCGCCGTGACCGACGTGAAGACGGATGTGGGTGGCGTGAAGACCGACGTAGCCAAGACGCAGAGCGACCTGGCCGGCGCCATCGCCCAGTTGACGACGATGAAAGGCGATTTGAGCGACCACGGCAGCCTGATCGCCCGCAATCACGACGAACTTGAAGTCCTGAAGCACAAAGGGGATCGGACCTTCTACGAGTTCACCATCGCCAAAGGGCAGAAAAAGCCGGTCGGCACGGTGAGCCTGGAACTGAAGAAGGCTGACCCCAAAAAGAGCAAGTTCACCCTCGTGGTCTACGCGGATGACAAAACTTACGAGAAGAAGGACAGGAACCTCAATGAGCCGCTTCAGTTCTACGCCGGCAAGGATCCGCTGCTCTTTGAGATCGTGGTGAACTCGGTCAGCGGGAAGAACACGGTCACCGGGTATCTGTCCGTTCCGAAGAGTGCGCCCGCTCCCGTTGCTACTGGACGGTAACCGTTGCGTGGGGCGCGAGCACCAGACTGGGCTGATAGCGCAAGGCGAAAGTAAAGTTCAGGTCCTTGCGCGCGTCCCATTGCTGCTTGTTCATGCGGAATGAGGAGGCGAATTCTCCCTCCAGCGTTTGTCCGGGGGCGATGGTCGCCTCGGTGGTGGGCAGAGCTTTGCCGTGCGGCACGGGCATATTCGGGTATGCGAGGAATATCCGATCGTAGTCGACCGCGGTTGCCGCGTAGCTGGAGTGAATGCCGTCGTCCAGTTTGACGTTGGTCATGACATTGTGCAGAAAAAGCGGCTCGCTGCTTTGGTTATGCAGGCGAACGTGTGTAAATACCAACACCTGATCGAAGCTTTCCCTGGGAATAGGCGCCCCGCTGGCGTCGAATCCGGAACTTTCTGTGTGCTGGGGGTGAGCCCACACCTCAACAATCTCGCCGGTCGCCACGGGCGGCTTTTGCCCGGTCATGAAGTAAATGGCAATCGCCGAGGTTACCACTACGGCCGCGATCCAGGTGGCCATCACCACATGACTGGTGCCCTTGGTGTAGTCCTCGCCGCGCGCTGCATCGTCCAATTCGGGGGAATTCTTTAGGAGTAGACTCATCGCGCCCTTATCTTATCTCCAGAAGCATAAAAAGAGACATAAATTCGTGCGCAGGGCTGCGGATTAATCCGTCGAGTTGCACTGAAAGTAATGCTTCCTGGTCTGGTTTTGGGGTCAGGTTTCGAGTCCGGTTCAAGGGCGCGGCCTTAGCCCAGCCAGCAAATCTTCCGCCTTGCCGGTGTTCAACACGTCTTCCGGGCCTAACCATGCGCGGCGGAGTTGGCGAACTCCGTACTCCATTTTTCCCAGGTTGCGGGCATCGTGCGAGTCCGAGTCGATGACAATCCTGCATCCCAGTTCCCTGGCCAGGCGCAGGTCGCGGTCGTTCAGGTCGAGCCGCTCCGGCGCGGCGTTGTGCTCCATGGCCACGCCCAGCTCCGAGGCGCGGCGCAACACCGCACCCAGGTCCAGCGCAAAAGGTTCCCTGCGCAGCAGCAGACGTCCCGTGGGATGGCCAAGAATGCGCACGTACGGATTTTCAATGGCCCGCAGCACGCGAGCGGTCATCTCTTCCCGGCTCTGCTCGAATCGGGTGTGCACGCTGGCAATCACAATTTCCATCTGTGCCAGCACTTCGTCATCTAGGTCGAGTTCGCCGTCGCCCAGGATATCCACCTCAATGCCCGCAAAGACGCGAATGCGCCCCTGCATCTGCTTGTCCACTTCGTGAATTCGCTGGATGTGCTCGAGCGCCCGCTTTTCGTCCAGGCCGTTGGTCATAGCCAGGTTCTTTGAGTGGTCGGTGATCGCAATGTATTCGTAACCGCAGGCCAGTGCGGCCTCGGCCATTTCGCGAATTGTATTGTGGCCGTCGCTGGCGTTGGTGTGCATGTGCAGGTCGCCGCGGATGTCGCTCTGTTCGATGAGCCGGGGCAGCGCATGGCGAGCCGCAATCTCGATCTCACCCAGGTTCTCGCGCATCTCGGGCGGCATCCAGTCCATGCCCAGCGCCGCGTAGATTTCTTCTTCGGTTGCCGCGGCCACGGTTGAGCCGTCGTCGAGCCTCGCCAGTGCCCACTCGCTGAGCGTATAGCCCATTTTGAGAGCGCGTTGCCGGAGCGAAACGTTGTGTGCCTTGGAGCCGGTGAAGTATTGCAACGCCGCTCCATAGCTGGCGGAGGGTAACAGACGCACGTCCACTTGCAAGCCGTTCTCAAGATGGAAGCTCACCTTGTTTTCGCCTTTAGCGATCATGTCGTGTATGTCGGGGTATGCGGCCACGTATTCCACCGCTGCGGCAGTATGCTCGGGAACGCAAGCGGGTCCAGTGACCAGCAAATCCAGGTCGCCGGCGGTTTCGCGGCCGCGCCGCAATGAGCCGGCGGGTGTTACTCGCTCTATTCCGGGGAAAGCCAGCAGGTAGGCGGAAATGCGCCGCGCGGCTTCCTCTGCAACGTCAATGCGAAACCGGCCCGCGCTGCGCCGATAGTCTTCAATCCCCTTGCGCAGTTTTTCAATCTGCTTTTCGCCCATCCGGGGCAGCCCGTTCAGTCGGCCCGCCTCAATCGCCTCGGCGAGTTGGTCAATGCTGCTGATCTGAGCCGCGGACCACAGCAGCGCG
>Ga0181531_10001179_pt1 | contig 16671 bp, 10 predicted proteins | sample PEATcosm2014_Bin_38_FD_119743 | JGI IMG/M metagenome (GOLD analysis project Ga0181531, IMG submission 119743) | Peatland microbial communities from MTU Mesocosm Facility, Houghton, MI, USA - PEATcosm2014_Bin11_10_metaG | ecosystem: Environmental > Terrestrial > Soil > Wetlands > Peat | place... | reverse complement strand
GGTGGCCCACTACAACCTCGGCAATATCCTCCGCGAACTCGGCCGATTCGACGAGGCGATCGCCGCCTATCGCCAGGCCGTCGCTCTCGTACCCGGATCGGCCATCGCCCATTGCAACCTCGGCATCGCCCTGGAGCATAATAAAAATTTCGTCGAAGCCATCGCCGCCCACCGTCGCGCCATCGCCTTGCAGCCCGATTTTTCCCAGGCCCACAACAATCTCGGAATCGCGCTCAAGCATAATGGTCAACTCGATGAAGCCGCCGCCGCTTTTCGCCAGGCCATCGCTCTCCGATCCGACTACCCCGAAGCCCTCATGAACCTCGGCAACGTTTACCGCGAAACGCTCCAGCTCGACGACGCCCTCTCCGTCCAGCGCCAAGCGATCGCTCTCCGTCCCAATTATGCCGAAGCCTTCAGCAACCTCGGCAACACATTGCGAGACCAGGGCCATCTCGATGAAGCCGTCGCCGCATATCATCGTGCGATCGCCCTCAAGCCCGACTACGCCGAAGCCCACAACAATCTCGGCAACGCTCTGAAAGACCTCGGCCGGCCCGACGAATCCATCGCGGCTTATCGCCAGGCGATCGCCTTAAAATCCAACTATGCGATTGCCTTCTTCAACCTCGGCGCCGCCCTTCGGGAGAAAGGCCAACTCGACGAGGCCGTCGCCGCCTATTCCCAGGCCATCGCCATCAATCCCCGCTACGCCAAAGCTCACAGCAATCTCGGCAACGTCCTCAAGGACCGGGGCCAACTCGACGACGCCATCGCCGCCTTCCGCGCCGCCATCGACATCAATCCCAATTTGCCCGAAGCCCACAGCAACCTGGTCTTCTCGCTTCAATACCATTCCCAGTCCTCAACCCAATCCATCGCAGCCGAACTGAGTCGCTGGAATCAGCGACATGCCCGGCCACTGGAGAAATTCATTCAGCCCCATGTTAATGATCGCAATCCCGACCGCCCTTTACGGATCGGTTACGTCTCCCCCGATTTTGGCGATCATCCCGTCGGCCGAAATCTCCTCCCCTGGTTCCACCTTCACGATCGCCGCCACTTCCACATCACCTGCTACGCCAACGTGGCTCGTCCCGACGCCCTCACCGCCCAATTCCAACCTCTAGCCGATAGTTGGCGGAATATTTTCAACGTCCCCGACGAAAAAGTCGCCCGGCAAATCCGCGACGATCGCATCGACATCCTGGTGGACCTCTCCCTGCACACCGACAAAAACCGCCTCCTCGTTTTCGCCCGCAAGCCCGCCCCCGTGCAGGTGACGTACCTGGGCTACCCCGGCAGCACCGGCATGAACACCATCGACTATCGCATCTCCGATCCGTTCCTCGATCCCCCGGATGCGGACGATTCCGCCTACAGCGAAAAAACAATTCGCCTCCCCCGAACCTATTGGTGTTACCAGCCCGGCATCGATCCCACCATCGCCCCAGAGCCGTCGCCCGCCTTGAAAAACGGATTCGTGACTTTTGGTTGCCAGAACAACTATTGCAAATTATCCCCCCCAGTCTGGGCCGCCTGGGCGGCCATCCTCCGCGCCCGCCCAACTTCCAGGCTCCTCGTCTACACCGCCCGCGGCAGTCACTGCGAAACCGCCCGAAAAATCCTCACCGATGCCGGCATCGATCCCAACCGCCTCCTCTTTTCCGATTCCCGCGGCCCCGCCTATTTCCTCCGCTACCACCAAATCGACATCGCCCTCGATCCCTTCCCCTTCGGCGGCGGCACCACCACCTGCGACGCACTCTGGATGGGTGTGCCCGTCGTCACCTTTTCCGGCCAAACCCCGGTAGGCCGCGGCGGCCGCAGCATTCTCTCCAATCTCGGCTTGCCCGAATTAATCGCCGCCACGCCCGAGCAATACGTCCAAATCGCCATCGACTTAGCCGCCGATTTGCCCCGCGCCGAAGCCCTCCGCCGCGGCATGCGAACTCGCATGCTCGCCTCCCCCCTCATGAATGCGGAACAGTTCGCCCGCGACATCGAAGGCCTCTATCGCCAAATTTGGCACAATGGACGCCAAACGCCGCCGGCCGGCTCTTAACTCCATAACCGTATAATCTATAAATACTTGCGCGGTTAATGAACCCGAGCAAATCACTCAAAACCTCAAAAAACGATATTCCACGTTGAAACTGAGTCTCAATACCGATAAGTTTACTTTGACGTACGAATCAGCAGGTTTGTCGAGTTGGAGATTTCATGCTCACGGACGGTCAACCGGTTAGTGCCCCAAGCATCTCACTCCCGCAACTGGTCGGATCATCCCGGCGCGCAAATCCGCACATTCGCTTAATCCGCAATTCCGGAATCATCGCCAGCGCAATCCTGATCCTCGGCATTCTCATCTGGCAAGCCTTCACCTCTCACGGCAACCCCGATCCAACCGTCGGCGGCACCAGCCACGTTTCCAAAGTCCTCGACACCGGCATTCTCGTCTTCCGTGAAGGCCTCGAAGCCATCCTCGTGCTGGCCGCGCTGACCGCCAGCCTGACCCGCACCGAAGACGGTTTTTGGAAGCCCGTCGCCCTGGGCGCGAGCATTTCATTTGCCGCCACGGTCGCCACCTGGTTCATCGTGGTCGCTTTGATTTCCGACATCAACGCCCCCGCCCTCGACGTTCAAGCCGCCACCGGGCTCCTCGCCGTCATCGTCCTGCTGGTCATCATGAATTGGTTCTTCCACAAAATTTACTGGACCGGCTGGATCACTCACCACAATCGCCTCAAGCGCGACCTGACCGAAACCCCCGGCCGCAGCCGCGCCGCCATCTTCCGCGGCCTAACCCTCATCGGCTTCACCTCCGTCTACCGCGAAGGCTTCGAAGTCGTCCTCTTCCTCCAATCCTTCCGCCTCCAGGTCGGCTCCCATGTCATCTTTGAAGGCGTCGTCGTCGGACTCGCCCTCACCGCGATCGTCGCCATGCTCACCTTCGTCGCCCATTACAAACTCCCCTACAAGCGAATGCTCGTCCTCACCGGCGTCATGATCGGCATCGTCCTGATCGTCATGGTCGGCGAGCAAGTCCAGGAAATGCAGCAAGCCAATTGGATTCGCACCACCACCCTCAACATCAACATGCCCGGTTGGCTCCTCACCTGGTTCTCCATCTACCCCACCGTCGAAAGTCTCGCCGCCCAGGTCGGCATCGTGGCGTTTGTCATCGGCTCCTATTACCTCGCCCGCCGAGTCTGCACCCGCCGCCGCCCCGGCGGCCCCAACCAAAACCAACCCTGCATCGTCCCCGATTGCGAAAACTGCACCATCGCCCACCCCGATCAAAAACTCGAATCCGCCGAAAACCGATAACCGCGCCCGTCTCCGCCAAATCGCAATCCCAATCGCGATTTTGCCCTTGAATATCTACAAAATTGACTCCCATCGTGCGTTCAGGCGACAATAGCCGCGCTAAAACCGGGGAGGGCGCAAGCAGTAGCTCCGGTCATTACTTCGAGTTGTCTCCAGGGCTGTGGCAGCGGCGAGGTTGGGATGGGCGTTCCAATATCACAACGGCCAATCTATCGACCCAGCGGCAAAGTCGCGTGGCGTGAAGGCTTCCCAATGGCCTTGACCACCACGCTCCTCGCCATCGCATTTGCCCTGGGAATGAACTGGTTGTTCCTAAAGGGTTGGTACTTCCCCTTTGCAATTCCGACAGTCGCGGCGGCCATGCTGGGGGCCATAGCTTCCGTAACCGTGCAGAAGGCCAAATGCCGATCCCCACTTTTGGCCGGCTCGTTTGGAGTTTTTCTAAGCGTAATTCTCTACGGCGGATTTCTCTACTTTGGCATGCTCTCCCATCTGGGCCTCCGCAACGCCGCGCGATTCGATTTATTTCCGGATTACATCCGCTTTCGGCTGCGATCCGAGATCAATCGAACCTCCGAAGGGCCCGGAAACTCCAGACCAAGGCCAAATCCGACTGAGAACGGCATTTTTCATCTGGTCGAGATCGGCATCGTGATCTTCCTCATCCCACGCCTGGCCTCGCGCAAGGCGCGCCGCGCGTTCTGCGAAAAATGCGGCGAGTGGACGCAGCAGGATTTCGTGACTTTTCCCCCCGGAAATGCAAAGGTCATCGCCGATTGGCTGGAAAACGATGAACTGGCGCGCATTGCGGGCATTCCGCTCTACACGCCCAAGGGGAAATCAAAACGCGCCACCATCGCCGCGGTCGAGCGATGCGTTCAATCCACCGGGGAGAACTGCCCCGTCTATTTCGCGGTCAAAGATTCCTCCGCGGCGTTCGGAGCGAGGCAAGTCGTTTTCGACGAATCCTACGGCAGGATTTCTGTGCCGAGAGTGGAATTAAGCTCTGACGAGCGAGCCGCGCTGACGCCCGTGTTTCCGCAACTCAGCTCCAAACTGCCGGCCGCCGCAACATCGGACAAGCCCGATTTCCGCCGCGCAACGCCTTTGATCGAAGTCCAGCAAATTCCCCAATTCGAGGCAAACCTGGTCCTGAATAAAAAATCCATATTTGCCGGCACCCTTCTTACCCTCTCATTTCTGCCCGTATTCTGGGCCAGTATCATCGGAACGTTCGTTGGTATTCATTACGGCCTCAAGCAATTTCTTCCTCCCGACGGAAAGCCCAATCCACTCCATCCCATACAATGGCTCGCGCTCGCTGTCGTTTCTCTCGCCGTTGCGATCGTAAGCGGATACATAGGGCAAAAAAATTCCGGCGTCCTCGGGAATCGCCTTTATCGATATCTCTCCCGTCAGTCACTCGCCCAGCGACGCAACAAATGGGTCGATCCCGATCGTCCCAGCGATCTCCCCACCTATTTCGTTCAGGTTGTCCCGCGTAAGAACTGGGGCCGGCCGATGTGGGAAACGGCCGTCGACACGGGCTTCTTTCAGATCGATGCCCGCCGTCGCGAATTGCGATTCGAAGGGGATGTCGAGCGATTCCGAATCCCAATCGCCGCGCTAACCAGTTGCGAACTGGAGAATTATTCCAGAAGTGCCGGCACCACCCGTCTCCAATATTGCGTAGTCGTTCTGCGCGGCAAGACTGCCAGCGGCCTGTGGGAGGCGCCGATTTCCCTAAGGCAGACGAAATGGTTCGTGCCGGCCAACCACCGGCAACAAACCGCCGCCGAAATCCTGTCCCAAATTCTTCCCCTCATGCCACTTCAGCCGCCGCCCCTGCCGGATCCGTTGGCAGCGATCGCCGGCGCATATCCAATTCTCCCGCTGGGAACGCCGATACGACCGGGCAGCCCGGCGCCCGTCCTGAGAGCGCGAAGCGAGATTCCTCGCCGTTTGGCACTCTGGATGCTTGTGTCCTTCGTGCTTGTGGTGTTGGTCATCTGGCTCAACAATAACGCAAAACGCATACGTCAGACCGGCTCTCAAGGTACGGCCGTCTCGCTCCCCATGGCGCTTGGCGATTTTGGGCTGACAATGCCCATGCGCGTGACCAACGTACGAATCGGTCAGCAATTCACGGATGCTCCGCCGTACTTTACCAGCGGCGGAGACTGGACCGTTCTCCAGTGCTCGCCCGCTGCCGATCCGCAGGCCACAATCACCTTTGCATACCAGACGCCCCAGACCGTGGATCCGAACACGATCCTTGAAAACGACGCCGCGATCCTCCCGGGCGATCCCGCGGCAGGGGCACGATTTGTCACCGCAATGGCCAAAGCGTTTGGCGCTACGAATCCCCCCGCGCAACCCGCCACGGCGCCGCGCCCGCTAAAGATGGGAGCCTTTGTCGTCGGGCAAAATCTCAGCAATCCTCAGGCGGGTTTCACGCCCTGGTCCGGCACCTGGGTCGCCATGAAATGGATCCTGCCCTCTCAAGGTCTGCACTCCACAATCTGGCTCAACTACGATGCGGCCACCGGCGACGCACAATTTGTCCAGAACGATCCAACCATGACCGACCCGCTGCTCCAGACCCTCGCCGCCGAGATTCGCGACGGCTCGCTGGCCGCCGATCAAACTCCCACATCCCAACCTCAAAACTAAATCTCACTTCCCCCCCGCGCACCACTCCCGCCACATCCCCCGATACGCCGCCTCCATGTTCTTCGCGAATTTCGCCGCATCCATCAGTGGCGACTCCATCATCCGCTGCCTCAACCCCGCCCGCATCTCCGCCAATCGCGGCAAATCGCCCGCCAGATCCGCAACGATCTTCACAAATTCCTCATCGCTATTGGCCGCCAATTCCCGCATCTTCAAATTCGACAGCATGCTCCATCCCGCGCGTCCGACGATCGTCGGCCCGATCAGCGTCACCACCGGCACGCCCATCCAGAACGAATCCAAACTGGTCGTATGCCCGTTATACGGAATCGTATCCAGCCCGATATCGATCCGCCGATACGTCTCGAGATAATCCCGGCGGGGCAGGACCGCCACAAATTCAAACCGATCCGCCTCAATTCCGTGCTTGCCCAGAATCTCCGACACGCGCCGCCGGCCCGCGCCTTCGTGGCAGAGCATCACCATGCGCGACCCCGGCACCGCCTTCATCGCCTTGGCCCACAGCTCCAGCGCCCGATCGCTCACTTTGCAAAAATTGTTCAGCGAGCCAAACGTGATATATCCCAGCAAGTCCGCCGGCAAAATGCTCGGCTTGGGTCCGTCGGCGTCCCCCTGGCCCACCACCGTCATGTCATAACACCAAAACGTATCCGGCAATCGAATCGATTTCTCCGAATAATCCCCGTCATACATCCCCGGCGGATCGAGATACGGATCGGTTATCCGGTAGTCAATCGCCTCCATCCCCGTCGTGCTCGGATACGCCAGCCACGACACCTGAACCGGCGCCGGCCGCCGCCCGAAAACCGGCAGCCGGTTATGCGCCATGTGCATCGTCAGGTCCACCAGAATATCGATTTTGTCCTCCCGAATTCGCTCGGCAATTCCCTCATGCGTCAGCCCCAGAATATTTTCCCAGTGATCGACCTTTCGCCGCAGAGTTTTGGTGACCTCGTCCTCGTGCGAAACGCACGAATAGCAAAAAATCTCAAACTGCGACCGATCGTGCCGCGAAAACAGCGGGTCCGTGAAAAACGCTTGGCAATGATCCCGAAAATCCGGCGAAACATACCCAATCCGCAGTTTCCGATCCGGCGACCGATCGTTCTCGTGCGGCCGAATAAACGGCTTCAGCGGCTCACCATGAATCCGGTCCCACTCCCGATTCTCCCGCAAAATCGCCTGCGAATCGTATCCCGGATGAAAGTGAATCGTGTAAACCATGTTGCTGTGCGTGTTGTGATCCGGACGCGTCTCCACCGCTTTACGATACATGGCGATCGCCGTGTCCAATTGCCCCATGTCCTTGGCGGCGTTGGCGTAATTGCAGTAGGCCTCCGCGAATCCCGGCGCCAGTTCAATCGCCCGCGCCGATTCCCGCAGCGATTCCTCCGGCTTCCCTGCCGCCTGCAGCGCATTGCCCAAATTCCCGTGCGCCGCGATATGATCCGGCTGCACTTCCACCACCTTCCGGAAGCACCCGATCGCCTCCTCAAGTTTCCCCATCGCCTGCAGAGCCGTCCCCAAATTATTGCGCGCCCCGATCAAATTCGGCTTCAGTTCCAGAGCCTGCCGATAGAGCGCAATCGCGTCCTCATGCCGGTCCCACTCCTGATAAATATTCCCAAGGTTCACCATCGCCTCGGCGTAATTCGGTTCGACTTCGATCGCCTTTCGAAAATAAGGCTCGGCCTCCTGCATCTGCCCGACTTTCACCAGCGCATTTCCCAGATTGTTATTCCCCCCAGGCAGATTCGGATTGATTTTCAGCGCCTGCCGAGCCGCTTCGATCGCCTCCCGCGGCTTCCCCATCTCCAATAGCGCCACGCTCATATTGGAATACGCATCCGGATACTGCGGCCTCAACCCAATCGCCCGGCGATAACACAAAACCGCCCCCTCCCAGTCCTTCCGCGCCTGCATCATATTTCCCAAATTATTGTGCGCCTCCGGCATGTCCGGCCTCAGATGCAACGCCCGCTGAAAACTAACCTGCGCCTTGTCCAATTGCCCCAGCAGATAATAAACATTCCCCACATTCGCATGCGCCTCCGCATAATCCGGCTTCAGTTGAATCGCCCGCCCATAAGCCGACAGCGCTTCATCAAATCGTCCGCGCGCCTGCAGCGCATCGCCAAGCCGGAAATGCCCAAACGGATAATTCGGCCCCAGCGCCAGCGCCTTGCGATAACATTCGATCGCCTCGTCATACCGCCCCATGGCGTGCAGCGCCGCCCCCAGATTCCCATGCACCTCCGGCAAACTCGGCAGCAGCGGCGCCGCCTGCCGAAGCAATTTCTCGGCCGCCTCAAATTTCATCGACTGCAGCACGATCACTCCCATCATGTGCAGCGCTTCGGAATGCTGCGGCTGCCGTTCCAGAATCGGCCGATAGATTTGCTCCGCCTCCGCAAGCCTGCCGGCCTTCAAGTGGGCGAACGCCGCAGCTAAATTCGGATCCTTGGACATATCTATGATGTTAGAGCGTTTCCCATTTCATAATAGCGTCTGCGTCGCAGCCATTTGCGGCACAGGCTAGGCACGACGACGAAGCGTATCTGAAAATTGATACGTTGAGGAGGAGTAACGACGCATGGGCCGCAAATGGCTGCGACCCGAAGGGTTGCGTCCAGAGGGGCCGCTCGCGTCGTTATCGCTCCTCCGAGGGTCCATACGAACCCGCGTCGTCGCTCTTCCTAGCGCCCGGCCCCTCTGGACGCAACGCAGACGCTATTATGAAATGGGAAACGCTCTGGCCCAACCCGCCCCCATGTGCATCCGGCCGCAAACTATGGCAAAATCGCGTTTTGCATGAAAAGCAAACCGCCGACGCACTGGAACAAAGTCGCCGCATGGTACGACCAACTCGTCGGCGAGCAAGGCAGCGAATTCCACCGCCAAATCGTCATCCCCGGCGCGTTGCGCCTAATGAAGCTGACGGCAGGCGAAGCCGCCCTGGACGTCGCCTGCGGCCAAGGCGTCTTATGCCGAGCCCTGGCCGAACGCGGCATAATCCCCACCGGCGTCGACGCCGCCAAAACTCTCATCGAATCCGCCCGCCAGCGCGGCCCAGCCACCATCCATTACCACGTCGCCGACGCCCGCCATCTCGAATTCCTGCCCGAAAATCATTTCGCCGCCGCCGCATGTTTGCTCGCCATCCAAAACATCCAGCCCCTCGCTCCGGTGATCAGCGGCGTCGCCCGCCTGCTAAAACCACGCGGCAAATTCGTCATCGTCATGGTCCATCCCTGCTTCCGCGGCGCCAAACAGACCAGCTGGGGCTGGGACGATTCCGGCAAAATCCAATACCGCCGGGTCGATCGATACTTGATTCCCCGCAAAACCCCCATCGCCACCCATCCCGGCTCAAATCCCGACGAGTACACCTGGACATTCCACAGGCCCGTCGAAGCGTACATCAAGGCATTCCGTCAGTCGGGATTGCTGGTTGATGCGATGGAAGAATGGCCCAGCCACAAACACAGCGACAGCGGCCCGCGCGCCGCCGCCGAAAACACCGCCCGCAAGGAGATCCCCCTCTTCATGGCCATCCGAGCCCTAAAAATCCCCTCCGCGGATTTCCCCCACCCCGACCCCGCCGAGACCATCGCAGAATTACCCGGCAGCGACGAGCACTCGATCGACGCCTGAATAGTGTCGGTATACTTTGAGCGCATCGCCATTAAAATCACACCTTCGCGTCTGATCATTCCTCCATCGATTCATGCGCCATCCCATAGGAGACGGCGACTTCGCTCAAGCGGTCGTCCATCGCGCGGCAATTGGCGATTGCGTCGTAGCGCTTGAGTGAAGCGAGTAGTGATTCGTTCGCCGCCTCGGGCATTTGCAGATACCAGGCGTCCTGAATGCAGTTGGCCAATCCGTCCGGGGTGCCGTCGTAGAGGCAGCGCTCCTGCAGATTTTCCGGAATGATTTCGGGATAGAAGCCGTCAGCGGGCACGACCGGCCAGCAACGGGCCATCACCGCTCGCACCGCGTAATGATCCACGGCGGCGGCGCGGCGGGCGCTGAGGAAAACATCCGTCTGAAACATCGCGGCCGTGTGAGCGTAATCGTCCCATTCGGGCAGCGGCGTACGCGCGAAATCCGAGGATAGCTCCTTCACCGGGCCGACCGTCACCAGATCAAAATTCTCGCCGCGGTCGCGCAGTAAATGAAGGCCGTCGTTCAAGAGACGCATATCGGTGTCGCGGGTCTCGACGAAAATCAGCTGTTTGCGGCGCTGAAGCTGCTTGAAGGGAGATATGTCGCCGCTGACGCTCAGGTCAATCGGCGGCGGCATCAGGCGCGTCTTCTGCAAAATCTCCGGCATGGGATCGCGCGTGGATAATTCGGGATGACGCGAAATCAACGCCGATGCGCGACGAGCGAAATTATCGAGATGGTAGGAGGTGTTGAACCATAATTCGGTCGCCGCCTGTGCGGTGGCCATGTTGACCACGTCCTTGGCGTTGATCCGGACCGGAGGAGGGTCGGGAAGCTGATTGTCGTGGAAATAGACGACCGATGGTTTTTGCGCGACTTCCGGCAGCAGGCGAACCAGATCGGCAAGGTTCAGCGCTTCGCTGGTGAACAGGAGATCAACCCGCCCGACCCAATGGCGGGAAAGCTGTTCGGCGAACCAGTTGGCGGCGGCGGTGAGACGGCGCTCCATGCGACGCGGCGGAAGTTTGAGAAGCGTCCAGCGATGCCGGCTATGGTGAATCAGCGTTTCCAGCATGATCTTCCGGGCGCCGCCGTAGAACGGTTCCAGCGCCAGGATATCGAGCTGATCGGATGTGGGATTTTGCGGAAGTGTCAAATCCAGCCGCCTTCGAATCATACTGATGATTCAACGCTCGGCCGCGGAGATTGTTGCCTTCAACGGGCGCAGCCTGAAATGGAATCATCGCCAGATATGTATCTTATCGCGATAGCTGTTCTAGCAGATAGGACTTGGATTGGTCTAGGTTAATTCGCTCCTGCTGCATGGAATCGCGGTGGCGGATGGTGACGGTCTGGTCCTGGAGGGTCTGGCCGTCGATGGTGATGCAGAACGGAGCCCCAATTTCGTCCATGCGGGCGTACCGTTTGCCGATGGCCTGTTTGGCGTCGTATTCGCACGTAAAATGCGGCCGCAATTCGAGGTACAACTTCTCGGCAATCTCGGGCATGCCGTCTTTGTTGACCAGCGGGAAGATGCCGAGCTTGATGGGGGCGAATTGGGGCTTGAACTTCATGAACATTTTGCTGGGGCGGGATTCATCGGGCGTGTAGGCCTCGCAGAGTAGGACCAGGACCGCCCGAGTGAGGCCGCTGGCGGGCTCGATCACGTTGGGGATATATCGGCTTTTCGCTTTGATCTGGTCTTCGGAAGCGCCTTGCTCCTTGAGTTTGAGTTGAAGCTCCTGGTCGAAGTAATCGAGCTTTTTGCCGGAGTGCTGCGAATGCTGGGTGAGATCAAACTCGCCGCGGTGGGCGATGCCTTCGAGTTCGCCGAAATCGGGGGTGGTGAAGGGGTATTTGTATTCGATGTCGACGGTCATTTTGGAATAGTGGCTCAGCTCGTTTTTTTCATGGTCGCGGAAACGGAGGTTGGCCTCGGCCACGCCGAGAGAGCGCCACCATTCCATGCGCTTGGCTCGCCAGAATTCGTACCACTTAAGAGCTTCGTCGGGATGGCAGAACCATTCCATCTCCATCTGCTCGAATTCCCGCGAGCGGAAGATGAAATTGCGAGGCGTGACTTCGTTGCGAAAACTTTTGCCGATCTGCGCGACGCCGAAGGGGATGCGAACGCGCGTGGTATCGATGATGTTCTTGAAATTGAGAAAAATCCCCTGAGCGGTTTCGGGGCGGAGATAGGCCTTGATCGGATCCACGGCTCCGATTTCGGTGGTGAGCATCAAATTGAACTGGCGCGGCTCGGTGAGGGTGCCCTTCACCTTGGCGTCGGGGCCGACAATTTGCGCGTATTCGGCCAGCGCGACCAGCGGCAGAGGTTTTTCGAATGAGAGGTTGGGGTCGGAGCCGTAGGCCTTATCGCGTTTTTTTTGCGCGGCGGCGCGGCTGTCGTCATCGCCCTGAATGAAGGCGAACATCACGTTGCCGGTTCCGTGGCCGAGGACGGAGAGATGGTCGGCGCGATATCGCACTTTGGATTCGCGGCAATCGACCATGGGGTCGGAAAATCCGCCGGCGTGCCCGGAGGCGACCCAGGTTTTGGGATTTTGGATGATGGAGGAATCGAGGCCGACCATTTCGATGACGTGGCCGTCGGGTCCGATTGGGGGGCACTCGACCATTTCGTGCCACCACCAGTCGCGGATGTTATTTTTCAGGAGGACGCCGAGGGGCCCGTAATCCCAGAAGCCGTTGATGCCGCCGTAGATTTCGCTGGCTGGGTAGACGAAGCCTCGCCGTTTGGAGAGGGAGACGATTTGTTCCATGACGGATGAGTCGGGCATGGGTGATCCTTAGTGAAACGTGAAGACGTGATGACGTGAAAAGATGCTCTTCACGTTTTCACGTCTTCACGTTTTCACGGCATCACTTTTTCGCAGCCGCCGCGGTCTTGGCGGCGTTGAGCCGTAGCGTCAGACGACTGCGTCTCCGCGACGCGGTGTTTTTATGAATGGTGTTCTTGGCGGCCGTCTTGTCCAGACGCGCGGCGGTCTTGCGCAGTTCCGTCTCGGCCTTCGTCAGATCGCTCCCCGTCAGGGTGGTCAAAAACGTCTTGATCTGGGCCTTGAGGACGTCTTTACGAGCGCGATTTCGGGCGCGGCGTTTGATGGATTGGCGGATGCGCTTTTTTGCCGACAGTGAATGAGCCACGAATGGTTCTCCTACAAACAATCGACGCCGGCGAACGTGCGGGCACGGCGGTCGTGCCAACAAATGCGTCCGCAACGGCGTGGGTCAGAAGTTTAGGGATTTGGCTGGGTTTGTAAAGGCGAGCGATTGAGGCAGTAGTAGCATCCCTTCAATAGTCGGGGCTTTCTGCCGACCAAAAGCGTGCATTGAACCGCAAAGTGCGCGAAGAAAAAAGTCAGTTTTGCCACAGATAAAAAGGCGGATTCACACAGATAATACAAAATCAAATCTGCGTATTTCTTCGCGTCCTTCGCTTCTTCGCGGTAAACTGAATTTGATTTAACCGCGAAGAAGCGAAGCACGCGAAGTAATACTCAGGAAAGCCGTCATGGGCTTTGGCGAATCCGCGAACCCGGAATTGGAACAAATCGCAAGAATCATCGTCGATGCCATCTACAAGGTGCACTCGAGCCTGGGCCCCGGACTACTCGAATCGGTTTACTCGATTTGTTTAGCCCACGAACTGCGCAATCGCGGCCTGAAAGTCGACCGCGAAGTGATAGTCCCAGTCCTCTATGATGGCGTGCGCCTCGAAGCCGGGCTAAGGCTCGACCTCCTTATCGAGTCCTGCTTTATCGTTGAGGCCAAAGCCGTCGAGAAACTGATCCCAATCTTCGACGCACAATTGCTCACCTACCTAAAACTGACCGGCCACATCCCGGGATTTCTCGTCAATTTTAATGTCCCCCTGATCAAGGACGGCACAAAGCGAGTCATTCTCTCCCCCAAGTCCCGCCCCTCCTAACTCCCCCAACCATTTCTTCGCGTTAAAAAAGATACCAAGTTAAACCGACATCCCGTCCTGGGCATCCGCTTGCTGAGCCGCTTTCATCGCGTCCCATTCCTCCGCCGTGATCATTGCTTCGCGCGCCTGCGAACCCTTATAGCTTCCGACGATTCCCGCGGCCGCCATCGCCTCGATCAGGCGGCTGGCCCGGCTATAGCCGATGGTCAACCGCCTCTGCAAAAGGCTCACGCTCCCGCGCTTTGTCTCCAGCACGACGCGAACGGCCGCGTCGAACAGCTCATCCTTAGCCGCCTCCTCATCGATCGTCGTGGAGGATTTGATCTGCACCAATTCCGGCTCGTATTGCGCCTCCGCCAGGCTGCGCACGATCTTGACGCTCTCGCGAATTTCCCGGTCGTCGATGTAAGTCCCCTGCCCGCGCATGGGCTTCCCCGCCCCCGGCGGCAAGAACAGCATGTCCCCCTGGCCCAGCAGCAAGTCCGCACCGTTCTGATCCAGCACGATTCGGCTGTCCATCTTGCTGGCCACCCGAAACGCAATCCGGCTCGGCATGTTGCTCTTGATCAGTCCCGTCACCACATTCGCCTGCGGCCGCTGCGTCGCGACGATCAAATGAATTCCCACCGCGCGCGATTTTTGCGCCAGCCGCACGATGAACGCCTCGACCTCTTTGCCGCTGGTCATCATCAAGTCCGCCAGCTCGTCGATGATGATCACGATATACGGCAGATGCTTGGGAATGTGCGCTTCCTCCTCCTCCGAAGCCGGCTTGAACCGCTCGACCAGTTCTTCCGTCGTCAGCGCGTTGTACCCCTTGATATTCCGTACGCCCGCCTCGGCCAAAAATTCATATCGCTCGTCCATCTTCTCGCACGCCCATTCCAAAACGCTCGTCGCCCGGCCGACATCGTTCACCAGCGGACACATCAAATGCGGCACGTCCTTGAACGCCGCCATTTCCACCATCTTCGGATCGACCAGGATCAGCTTCACCCGGTCCGGCCTCTGCTGGTAGAGGATCGACATAATCACGCTGTTGATGCAAACCGACTTGCCCGACCCGGTGGTCCCGGCGATCAGGCAATGCGGCATCTGCGTTAAATCCGCCACGATCGGCTCGCCGCTGGCGTCCTTGCCCAAAAATAGCGGCACCCCCATCGTCCGCGTGTGGTCCGGCGCGGTCTGCATCAGCTCCTTCAGACGCACTTTTTCCTTCTGCGCATTGGGAACTTCAATCCCCACGGTATTTTTCCCCGGCACCGGCGCCACGATGCGCACGCTTTGGGCGCTGAGCGATCGCATGATGTCGTTGGAGAGCGCCGTGATGCTCGAAACTTTGATTCCCGGCGCCAGCGCCAGTTCGTACATCGTGATCACCGGCCCGGTGTCGATTTCGACCACGTGAGCTTCGATATTAAATTCGCGCATCGCCTGCTCGAGCACCGCCGCCATCTCGCGGACAAATTTCTCCTGCACCTGCGCAAACCCATGTTCGGCGTCCGCCAGCGCATCCCACGGCGGCAGATGATATTCCCCCAGCTCCTTCGGCGGCGGTGGCGGGGGGCTGATCTGCCGCGGCTTCACCATGCTCGGCAAACGCACGATAATGTCCCCGCGCGGCGCCGGCGGCGGGGGGACCGCTTCCGCCTTCGCCTCCGGCTCTTCCGCTACCTCCTCCTCAACCTCCTTGACGGCTTTTCGCCTCGAGGCCTTCGGCTCAACCGCCGCCGCTTTGGCGTCCCGCGTCACGAATCGCGGCAACGACGGAAGTTTCGGCAGCGACGGAAATGAAAATTTGAATCGAGGTTTTTTAACTTTGACCCGCGAGTACGCCTCAACCGCCATGGCCGGCGCTCGCAGCACCAGATCATCCGCCGCCAGCAGCAAGCCGAGCAAAATCGCTGTTACCAGGGCCAGCCGCGTGCCGACGGTGTTCAGATGCGCCTGCAAATAGCTGGACGCGACGATTCCGATCACGCCGCCATGCCCTTCGGGGAATCCGCTGGGCGAGCCGGGGACCAGATTATGGACCAGCGCCGCGAATCCGACCGAGAGCATCAGCAATCCGCCCACGCGGAACCAGACGTCTGTCAGCTTCCCGTGATAGCTCAGCATCGCCAGGCAAACGCCGCTGAAAAATAGCAGCGGGAAGACCCCCTGGCCGATCGCCAAAAATACGTAATAGGCGACCAGCGCCCCGACGCTGCCGCAGATATTCTGGATCGGCGGATACGGATACGCCGCATGGCTCGGCCAATCCGTCGGATGAAAGCTCGCCAGCGCCAGCATCAAAAACAGCCAGCCCGCCCAGGCGACGAACAACGCCATCGGTCTAACGATATGCGATCGATCGATCATTGAGTCCCCGTGTGGCCAAATCCCCCGTGCCCGCGTTTGGTGGCGTCGAGATCCTCAACTTCCACGATCTTCACGCGCGGCACCGGGCAAACCAGCATTTGCGCGATCCGCATCCCGCGTTCGACGGCGAACGCGGCCTTCCCCAGATTTATCAGCGGAACGCGGATTTCGCCCCGGTAGTCGGAGTCGATGGTTCCCGGCGTATTGATCATCGTAATTCCATGTTTCGACGCCAAACCGCTCCGCGGCCGAATTTGCGCCTCATACCCTCGCGGTATCGCCATGGCGAATCCGCACGGTATTAATCCAATTTCGCCGGGCTGCAGGGAAGTCGTCTTTTCGACCGCCGCGCAAATATCGAATCCCGCCGAATCGTCCGTCATTCGCTTGGGCAGGGGCAGACCTTCCCCCCCCGCCAAACGTTTGACTTTTATAGTTATCGGGCGGGGCAACCGGGTAACTCCAATCGTCGCCTTGGGGATCATCCAAACAACGCAACTGACCGTTGCAACAGGATATCGGCGAATTCGCCCTTCGAGCGGGAGGGGAGCCTTTCGGTCTTGCCGCCGGGATAAAGCAGCGTGGCGGCGATATTCGCATTGGCAATCGTCTCGATTGAATTGTAGATGATCAAATCGACCCGCTTTTGTTCGATTTTGCGGGCC
>Ga0181531_10001177_pt1 | contig 16686 bp, 14 predicted proteins | sample PEATcosm2014_Bin_38_FD_119743 | JGI IMG/M metagenome (GOLD analysis project Ga0181531, IMG submission 119743) | Peatland microbial communities from MTU Mesocosm Facility, Houghton, MI, USA - PEATcosm2014_Bin11_10_metaG | ecosystem: Environmental > Terrestrial > Soil > Wetlands > Peat | place... | reverse complement strand
CGCTCGACGTCGCGCCGATCATCGATGACGGGATCGTGCTCGTTCCGGTGCGCGTGATTTCCGAGGGGATGGGCGCCTACGTGCAGTGGGTTCCCAGTGAGCGCGTCGTCGTCGTCCGGTATCTCACCGCGCCGGTCCCGCCGCCGCCCTCACCGGTACCCACCGCCGTGCCGACGGCCGCTCCGCTGCCGCCGACCCCGTCGCCCTCCCCGACCCCGACGATCGCGCCGTACGGCGGTTTCGTCGAGGGCGCGATCTCCGACACGCAGACCTACAACGAATTCGCCGATGGGCAGCGCTGTCCGCAATCCTACGATCTCGATGCGGCCTATGCGTTCGGCCACTCGCCCTGGGCCGTCAAGGTCGACTACCGCCAGGACGTGTACGGCACGACGAGTTCCGTCACCGACGCCTTCGGCAACCACTATACGGGTTTTGCGACGATCGACGGCGGCTACGCCTTCACCCCCGAGTTCGTCGGCCGCCAGAGCACGCTCGACGGGCGCATCGAGTATCAAGTCGCCAAGCCGCGCGTCTACGTCGGCGTCAGCTACATCCACACCGCCAACAACTATGGCTACCCGCAGCTCAACGGCGTCGGCTTCGGCGTCGAAAAGCTGCCCGAGTTGCACCAGGGTGTCAGCTTCTTCGGCTCCGCGTTCTACTACCCGAGCGCGAGCGGTACGTATACGATCAGCAATCCAGCCAGCCCGAACGTGGGCGTCTCGTACCGGCAGCAATATGCGATCACGAAGTACGACATCGGACTGGCGCTCGTCGCCGCCCACTTCCCGGTCTACCTCTACGGCGGGTTCAGCGGCGATGAGTACCGCGCGCGGACGGCGGCCCCGATCAATCAGATCCACGACGGCCCGTACATCGGCCTCGGCGTGAAGCTTTAAGGTCGGAGGACACACCGTCATGCGCATGATCCCGCGTCTCCCACTCATCGTCAGCGTCGTGACCGTCGTGCTCGCCGGCCTCGTCGCCGGCTGCAGCGGTGGCGGCACGAATTGCTGCACCGCGCCGGCCTTCCACCCGACGCCGACGCCCGGACCGGGCGGCGTGGTCCCGACACCTACGCCGGTCCCCGTCGCGACGCCGACCCACACGCCGGTTCCGGTGCTGACGCCGACGCCGACGCCCGTTCCGACGCCAGTGCCCACGCCGACACCGCCACCGGTGCTGGTGGCCTGCAATCAGGGTGCGGGGGCGATTCCGCTCGGACCCGCGCTGGCACCGTTCGCGATTCTGGCCGGCTCGACGGTCACCAACGTCGGACTCACCAACGTGGGCTTCGCGACCGGCGCCGTCACCGCCGGCGTCAACGACGATCTCATCGGCGTCTCGCCGGGAACCGCCATCACCGGATTCTATCCACCCGGTACCGACACCGACGGTCCGAACGCGATCTACGGCGCGGGCTACAACCCGGACGCAGCAGTGCCGCTCGCAGCGCAGAACGCGCTGATCGCGGCCTACAACGCGGTCGCTGCGAAACCGGCCACGGCAACCGTCGCCGGCGATCTCTCTCAAGCGAATGTTCCCGGCTACCCGACCGGCACGCTGCCGCCGGGCGTCTACAAATCCACCTCGACGCTCTCGATCGCGAACGGAAACCTCACCCTCGATGCGCTTGGCAACCCGCAATCGGTGTTCGTCTTCCAAATGGAGTCGACGCTGGTAACGACGTTCAACGGCATCACCAGCGGCAACGTCATCCTCGAGAACGGCGCTCAGGCGTGCAACATCTACTGGCAGGTCGGCAGCTCCGCGACGCTCGGCGGTGCGACCTTCTACGGTAACGTGCTGGCCAACACCGCGATCACGATCAACGCCCCGACGTTCGGAGGACGCGCGCTCGCCGAAGGCGCCGCCGTGAGCATCCCCGTCGCCGGCGGCTCGATCATCACCAATCCCGGCGGTATTTAACCCCCACCAGCCGTCCGGGGCCACGGTGAAGGCCTAGCGGTGTACCGCTAGGTCTTCACCGTTTGCAGCTCGCGCACGATCTGCGCGCACGGCGCGCACAGCGTCGAGTGCTCGGGATCGCTGCCGAGCGGAAGATACTTCCAGCAGCGCTGGCACTTCTCGCCCGCCGCCGGCACCACGTCGACGCGCGGCGGCCCCTCGGCGACCTCCAGGCTGCGCAGCGAGGAGACGACCAGCGCCTCGCGCAGACCGTCGCCGAGCGCGGCGATCCGTGTGCGCTGCGAGGGCGGCACCGTCACGGTCGCGTCGAGCTGGAAGTCGCGCAGGCCCTCGTTGCCCGCGACCTGCGCGCGCAGCCCCTTGAGGACGGCCCACGTTTCGAGCGCCGGCTCATCGAGACCGTGAACGCGTGGGAACGCGACGTCGAAGATCGAGTCTTCGTCGGGACGCAGCGCCGGATCGAGATGCTGCCACGCCTCTTCGGCCGTGAACGAGAGGATCGGCGCCAGCAACACCGCCACGGTGCGAAAGATCTCCAGCAACGCCGACTGCGCACTGCGGCGACGCGCCGCGTGCGGGGCCGAGCTGTAGAGCCGGTCCTTGAGTACGTCGACGTAGAACGCCGAGAGGTCGTCTTTGTCGAAGCGCTGGATCGCGACGTACGCCGCGTGCAGGTCGAACGCGCGCAGCGCCGTGCGCACCTCGTCGGCGAACGCGTCGAGCGCCGCCATCGCCACCCGATCGAGCGGCTCCATCCGCTCGCGCGGGACGACGTCGGCCGGCCCCAGCCCGTCGAGTGCGCCCAAGAAGTAGCGCAACCGGTTGCGCAGGTTGCGATAGACGTTGGCGAGGTTGTCGAGCAAGTGCGCGCCCAAGCGGCAGTCGCCGGTGAACTCGGTCGAGGCGACCCACAGGCGCAGGATGTCGGCGCCGTACTTCTCGATCGCCTCGAGCGCGCCGATGTAGTTGCCGGCCGACTTGTGCATCGCGTGGCCGTGCTGGTCGACGACCCATCCGTGCGAGATCACTTCCTTATACGGCGCGATCCCGTTGATGGCGACCGAGGTGATGAGGTTGGAGCGGAACCAGCCGCGATACTGGTCGCCGCCTTCGAGGTACGCATCGGCCGGGTACGGCATGCCACGCTCGACGAGCACGCCGCGCCAGGTGACGCCGGACTCGAACCAGATGTCGACGATGTTGCGTTCCTTCTCGAGCGCGGCGCTGCCGCAGCGCGGACATACGACGCCGTCGGGTGCGAACGTCGCCAGCGGCTCGGTCCACCACAGATCCGACGCGTTGCCGGCCTCGAAGGGGCGCGCGCGCATGATCCGCGCGAACGTTCGCGCGACACCCGGATCGAGGAAGGTCTCGTTGCAGTCGCGGCAGACCAGGGCCGGGATCGGCGTCCCCCACACGCGCTGGCGGGAGACGCACCACTCGGGGTGGTTGCCGACCATCTGCGACATGCGCGTCTCGCCCCAATCGGGGAGCCAGGTCACCTGGTGGGTCGCCGCCTCGGCGCGCTCGCGCAAGCCGTGGCGGTCCATGCCGATGAACCACTGCGCGGTCGCGCGGAAGATGACCGGGTTCTTGCAGCGCCAGCAGTGTGGGTAGCTGTGATCGTACGACTCGGCGGCGATCAGCGCGCCGTCGGCGCGCAGGTCCTCGATGATCTTGGCGTTGGCGTCGAAGATGAACAGGCCCGCGTACGGTCCGGCCTCGGCGGTGAAGCGGCCCGCGCCGTCGACCGGGTTGAGGACCGGCAGCCCATAGCGCGCGCCGGTCTCGAAGTCGTCGGCGCCGTGGCCGGGCGCGGTGTGGACCGCGCCGGTCCCCGTCTCGAGCTCGACGTAGTCGGCCAGCACGATCAGCGCGTCGCGGTCGAGGAACGGGTGGCGCACGGTGAGCCGCTCGAGTGCGCTGCCGACGAACTCGCCGCGCAGCGTCCCGGCCGTTCCGAGCCGCTCGAACAAGGGTGATGCCAGTGCCTGCGCGACGATCACGTCTTCCGCGCCGGCCCGGTAGACGCCGTAGAGCGCGTCGGGCTCGAGCGCGATCGCTACGTTGGCCGGCAGCGTCCACGGGGTGGTCGTCCAGATCGCGACCGAGAGCGGCGTACCGTCGTCGTCCAGGCCGGCGCGTTCGAGGATCGCCGCGCGCTGCGCGTCGTTGGCACGGAAACGCACGTAGATCGAGGGCGAGGTGTGGTCCTTGTACTCGATCTCCGCCTCGGCGAGCGCCGTCTCGTCGACCACGCACCAGAGCGTTGCGCGCAGCCCCTTGTAGAGGTAGTCGGCTTCGGCCAGATCGGCCAGCGACTCGACGATGGCGGCTTCGAAGGCCGGCGCGATCGTCATGTAGGGCTCGTTCCAGCGCGCGAACTGCCCCATCCGCTGCATCTGCCCGCGTTGCCGATCGAGCCAGTAGAGCGCACGCTCGCGACAGGCCGCGCGCAGTGCGATCGGGTCGGCGGTGCGGAAATCTTCCTTGCGGTGCAGCAGCGTCTCGCGCTCGATCGGCAGACCGTGCATGTCCCAGCCGGGGACGAAGTCGGCCGCCTCGCCGTCGAGCAAGTGGATCTTCACCAGCGCATCCTTGAGGAAGCGGTTGAGGAAGGTTCCCATGTGCATGTCGCCGTTGGCGTACGGCGGCCCGTCGTGCAGGATGAACGGCGCACCGCCCTGCGCACGGTTGCGCTCGAGCCGTTTGCGATAGATCTCCTGCTCGAGCCACCAGCGGGCGCGTTCGGGTTCGCGCTTGGGCAGCTCGGCGCGCATCGGGAATGCGGTCGCCGGCAGGTTGAGGGTCGAGCGGTAGTCGCGGGTGGTCTCGGGCATGCGACCGGACCTGTTCTACGCCGCGGCGCCGACCTCCACGTCGGGTCGCAAAGCAATCGGCGCCGGCACCTCGCTCGCGGCGCGCGCCTGCAGCCAGCTCTGCCGCAACAGGAACCCACCTAGGACCACGTACCAACTGGAGAGCGGATCGCGGGTCACGGCGACGAGGACGACGCCGGCCAGGACGAACGCGGTCGCGAAGCCGATCCCGACCCGAGCCGCGAAGCGGGTCGCCCGCCGCACGTCGCCGCTGCGGTGCCACAGGATGTCGCGCAGCACGCGCCCGCCGTCCATCGGGAACGCCGGGAGCAGGTTGAAGACGGCCAGCACGCCGTTGGCGACCGCGAAGTAGGCGATGAACAACGCCGGTGCGTCGCTCGCCGGACCGTGCGCGAACCGTTCGAGCGCAGCCAGGATACCGAGCCCGAGCAGGCCCAGCACCGCACTTGCCGCCGGACCGGCCACGGCGACCAGCGCGTCGGCGCGCGGCGTCGCCGGTTCCTCGTCGAGCAACGCGACCCCGCCGAAGAGGAACAGCGTGATCGCGTCGGTTCGCACGCCGAACCGGCGCGCGGTCAGCGCGTGGGCGAGTTCGTGAACGACCACGCTGGCAAACAGGCCCAAGGCGCAGACCGCACCCAGCCCGATCGCCTGCGGTCGCGGCACCGTCGTCAGGCTGCTGGCGAGGGCAAACGTCACGAACGCATACACGGCGAACCACGAAATGTGGACGCCGATGCGAATGCCGTAGAGACGACCGATCGTAACAGTCCCTCGCACCGTGAGCGCGACGTTCGCGCGCGAGTGTTACGTGCCTGCCGACTTTCGTGTCGTTCGCGTCACGATTTCTTGCAAGACGTCGAAGTTGCGCTCGGCGAGTCGCTCGACGTCCGGCCCGATGTCGCGCAGATGTGCCGCCACTTCCGCGCGCCGTTCCCATGCGTCGTCCAGTCGGCGAGCGAGCTCGTCGGTCGACGGCATCGCGGCCCCGGGGACGAACAGCGGTTCGAGCGGATAGCGGAGATCGTGCGTGAGCGCGGCGACTTTCGGGTCGTAGGGCAGCGACATGAACGGGACGCCCAACCGCGCCGCGATGATGAGGGCATGCAAACGCATGCCGATCACGAGCGAAGCGCGGCCGATGACCTGTGCGGCTTGGCCAAGTGGATAATCGGGGAGCAGCACCGGCGTCGACGCACACCGCCGGATGACGGTGGTCGAGACCTCGGCGTCGGAGGGGCCGCCGAGCGGCAAGAACGCGACCCGCGCGCCGAAGCGGTTGGCGATGTGGTCGACGGTGAACGCCAGCGCTTGCGCCGTCGCCTCGGCGCCCTGCCACTTGCGCATCGAGATCACCACCAGCGGCGTCCCGTCGTCGGCGAGCCCTTCGGCCGCCAAATCCAGCGGTTGACCGCCGGGTTGGAAAAGGAAGACCGGGTCGGCGGTTCGCTCGACCGGCACGTCGGGGACCAAGCCGCGGAGCAGCGTGCGCGACTGTTCGTCGCGCACCGTCGCTGCGGCCAACCCCTTGCAGCAGTTGCGCACCACCGCGCGGCCCCAGAAGTCGAGCGGCCCGATCGACTGCGCGAACACCATCGTCGGCTTGCCGGCGTGGACCGCCGAGCGGATCACGGCGCCATAGTAGAGGAGGCTGCGTAAGCTGGTGACGTTCTGCAACAGACCGCCGCCGCCCGAGAGGACGACGTCGGCGCGGTCGATGGCGGCCTTCACCCGGCCGCGATCCATCCGTGGGGTCGCGTCGACGGCGTACGTCCGCTCGGTCTGGGTCGGATCGCCGCTGAGCACGTCGACCTCGCAGGCCGGCCAGCGGTCGCGCAGTTGCTGCACGATGATCTCCAACAGTGCCTCGTCACCCAGGTTGCCGAAGCCGTAGTACCCGCTGAGCAAGAAGCGCGGCCCCATGTCACGCGCTGGACGGACGAATCCGGCGGTAGATCACGATCGCGATCGCGCCGACGACGACGCCGAGCACCGCCCCGTTGACCACCCGCAGCGCCGAGATCGCCAGGTGCGTGTGCAGGTGCGAGAAGGTGTCGACGACGTCGCTCAGGCCCAGGCCGATCGCGAGCGCGAACAGCCAGCCCCAGCGAGCGCGATCGGTCGGCACCAAGGCCGGGAAGAGCATCAGCGCCGGGAAGCCGACCACGAACTCCTTGAAGCGCGGCCGAACCTGCAGCAAGGTGGTGAGGTGCGCCCGCAGCGCGAGTTCGACATTCGAGGGCGCGATGTCGCTCTGGTTGCCGCTGCGCACGAGCACCAGGTACCCGACGCCGAGCAGCACGACGCCCAGCAGCAGCTGCAATACCGTCACCGGCGCAGCGGCCAGTCGATCCGGCGGGATGCGCGCTCCCCAGCGCGGGGTGAGCACGTAGAGCGCGAGCGCGATCAACGCGGGGAGGATCAGTACCAGCCGCACGCCGCTGAAGCGGTCGATCTCGAGCATCGTCAGCGGGGTCGAGAGCAAGCCGACGACCACCAAGACCCCGCCCAGCGTCACCGCGGTCGCCAGCGCGACGACCCGAATGCCGTCGAGGATCGCGGTCCCGGTCGAGGGCGCGCGCGGCGCGCGCAGCGCCGGCGCGATCGCCGCGAAGCCGGCGATCGGGAAGAGGATCCCACCCAGCAGCCCCAGCGCTTTCCGCGCCGCCACGTCGTGGTGGACGGCGAACCCGCCGAGCACCAGCGCGAGGTCGAGCACGACGGCGGCGATCAGCCAGCGCGGGCCGCCGATGCCGAACTCGCCCAGCAAGAGCAGCAGGATCGCCGGCACCGCGAGCGAGGCGATCGCGATCTCCCACCACACCGACACGAAGCGATCGAACGGCGTGGCACCGCCGATCCGCAAGCCCGAGGAGCGAATCCCGGCCGCGATGCGCCGCACCAGCTCGACGTTGGTCGCTTCGATCGAGCGGCCGTCCCATTGGTGGGCGAACGGGCGCAGGTAGACGACGCGCACGTTGCGCTCGCGCACGCCGAGCAGGTAGCGCTCGACGATCGGCCCCGGATCGAGCTTGTCCTGTTCGAGTTTGCTGATCGCTTCGACGCGCACCGCGTTGTCGGGCAGCTCGCGCGCGAGCCCTTCGTTGCCTGCCTGATCTTGCTTGGGGTCGTAGGTCTCGATCGTCCCGAAGTCGAGCTTGAGACGCTTCATCGCGGCAGCCGTCACCGGCAGTTGGTCGGGGTACCCCAGCACCTGATTGCGCAAGCCGAAGAAGATGACCGTCGAGACGCGGTTGCCGCGCACGGAGTCGGAGAGCAACGCGTCGATCTGCGGCGGTCCGAAGCGCTCGTCGTTTTGCAGCCGCGGGACCAGCTTGAGTCCGAGCGAACGCGCCAGTGCGACCCGATCGCTCGGCAAGCCCAGGCCGACGGTTTGGAAGTAGTCGCTCTGCGTGCGAATCGCGTAGACTGCCGGCAGGGCGCCGGCCGGCGTCAGCCGGCGGACCGCGCGGGCCGAGAACTTGAGCGGGAGTTGCTGCGCATAGCGCGCCGCGGTCGGCGCGTCGTAGGCGAGCAAGTACATCTCGTCGGCCTGCAACTGATGGCTGGCGGCGAGCCGCGCCAGCACCGGATCGCGCAGCCCGGTCAGCCGGGCCTGGTCGAGCAGGGTGGCGCCGGCGTAGGCAGCGGCATTGGCGGTGGTCGAAACTTGGCCGCCTAGCTCCTCTTGTACGGCAAGCGACGTCAGTCCGGCGCGCCGCAGCGCGATGAGGAACGCCCGCTGATCGTACGCGTAGGAGCGAGCCAGGGCCTGGAAGTCCTGGTCGTCCATCACGATCTCGACGCGGTTCGCGCGGTGTTCGTGGCGCTCGCGCCGTCCCGCGATGAAGAGGCAGGCGAGCAGACCGAGGGCCAGCAGCCCGAGCAGCAGGCGGCGATACGTCACGGGCCCGCGTGTTCGGCTCGAAAACAACAAGACCCGCCGTAGGCGGGCCTTGCTGCCGTCGCGTAGCAGGTTGCCCTACTACCGGGTGTGGGCGACGATGAAAGGCGCCGTCGTCAAACCGGCGCCACCCACACGGGCGATGGGGGACAATTGGAAGTTCCGGATCGGAATCCTTCGCGCGCCGCGTGCGCAGCCCGTAAAAAGTGCTTTACGGGCCATAGGAATTCGACGTTCGGCAGCTTTGCGCTGGAGGTCAGGCGCGCCACACCGGCGTGCGCTTTTCGACGAATGCGCCCATACCTTCTTGTGCGTCGTCGGCCAGCGCGTTCATCGACATGACTTCTTTCGCGTACGCGTACGCCTTGGGCTGATCGAGGTCGATCTGCGCGTAGAACGCGCCCTTCCCCAGACCGACGACGAAGCGGGCAGCGTCGGCGATGCGCGCGGCCAGCGCGTGCGTGGCCGACGCGAGCTCGTCGGGCGGCACGACGCGGTTGACCAGACCCCACTCGGCCGCCGTGTGCGCGTCGATCGCTTCGCCGGTCAGCAGCATCTCCATCGCGCGCTTGCGGCCGATCGCGCGCGTCAGCGCGACCATCGGCGTCGTGCAGAACAGGCCGATCTTCACGCCCGGCGTCGCGAAGCGCGCCTCGGTCGATGCGACGGCGAGGTCGCAGGTCGCGACCAGCTGACACCCGGCGGCAGTCGCGATGCCGGCGATCTCGGCGATCACCGGCTGCGGGATCTGCTGGATCGTCTGCATCAGGGTGACGCAGACGTCGAACGTGCGGCGATAGTCTTCGATGCTGCGCGCCAACATCTCGCGCAGATCGTGACCGGCACTGAAGGCCGGCCCGACCCCGCGCAGCACGACCACCCGCGCCGCACGATCGCTCGCGATCGCCTGCAGTGCCGCGATCATCTCTTGCATGACCTCGAGCGAGAGCGCGTTGCGCTTCTCGGGCCGATTCATCGTCACCGACGCGATCCCATCGGTCGTCTCGACGAGCAAGTGGCTATACGCCGATGTTGCCAGCATGGGGAAGGATTCGGTTTCGGTCACGGCGCGCCCCCGGGGGTATCGTGCCTTTTCACACATGCCGAGGGCGCGCTAGGCGTGGTGGCCCCACCGCAAAGCGGTGGGGGGCGCGGAGCCAGGGGCGCAGCGCCGTGAAACCGGGCGCTGCCGTCTGCGTTACCTCATTTCCCCCAGGGCCAGGGGAAGCCGAAGGTCAGGGCGCCGCCTAGGGACGTGGGGCCGCCGGGGATGGGGCGTTGTTGTTGGACGAGGATACGGGCGTGGCCGATTTGCGTTTCGGCGTACCAGAGCAGGGTGCGGACCTCGTCGGGCGCGGCGGCGGCGTCCTCGCGGATGCCGATGAAGGCGTGGTCACCGAGCGCCCAGCGCAGCCGGGCGAAGCCGCCGGTCGACGAGAGCGGGTCGCCGAGCCCGTCGTTGTTGACGTCGCGGCCGTACCATTGCTCGGCGAGCAATTGCAGCCGCCCTTGGTAGGCGTCGACCGAGACGCCTTCGCGCGTGTAGGCGTCGTCGAACGTCGGCCGGCCTAGCGGCGCGATCGCCGCGTCGCCGTCCAGCAGATCGACGCCGAGCCGCACGTGCTGCACGACCGGCACGCGGAAGTAGAGCCCGTACTCCGGCGCGGCGAACGTCTGCGAGGTGCCGGTCGCGACCGGCTTGCCGCCGTATGCAGACCCGGCGGCGTTGCCGAACGCGATCGTCGTCGCCAGCGTCGCGACGCCGATCGGCCGCTCCATCTCGAGTCCCCAGCGCGGCGTTGCCAGCGTCAAGTCGTCCAGGCCGAAGCGCGTCCCTTCGTACCCGTAGGTCGAGAGCGTGTCGTTGCGCTGCGCCGGCGAGTGCACCAGCGGCAGTTCGAACAGTCCGAGCCGGAAGAGCACCTTCGAGGGCGTGTCCTTGTACGCGAGGTAGCCCAGGAAGAGCGAGGACGGACCGCCTTCGCTGCCCAGACTGTCGTGGAAGAACGCCTCGACTTGCCCGATCTCGGCCGCGCCCAGGATGGCGCCGGCCGGGACGGTGCGTTCGCTGCCCTGCGGCGGTTCTTCGGTGTAGCCGATCTGTTCGCGCAGCGCGAGGATCGTCGTACCGTGTTTCGGGAGACCCGGGAGGCGATAGCCGTTGTTGCGGAACGCGTTGCCGAACGCGTTGAGTTCCGGCAGGACGTTGTGGCACACGCTGCACTTGAAGCCGTAGCGCTGGGCGAAGATCGGAATCGCCTGCGCGGGACGCGGCGCGAGCGCGGCCAGGGCCACGATGGCCAAGACCGCGACGCGCGCGAGCACGTTACTGGACAACGATCGCCGCCCGCATCGGCGCACCGTAGTGGAAGAAACAGCCGTAGAGATAGGTGCCGGGCTTGTCGGCCAGCAGCGGCTGCGAAGCGTTGCCCGGCGCGAGCGAACCGGTCGTCCAGCCACCCGAGATCGTCGTGCCCGACTGGTTCAGCGCGGCCGACGTGAACGGTTCGGCGGCCGGGAACGTCGTCGCCGTCGCCGCGAGCGAGGTCGAGGTGTGCGCGAACGAGTCTTTGTTCACGAACCGGATGTAGGTGCCGTGCTGCACGGTCGTGACGGCCGGCATGAAGCCGCCGCTCATCCCGTACGGCGTCGAGGTGACGACCGAAGCCGTCAGCGAGATCGCGATCGTCGTCGTCTGCGCGGTGGTCGCGAGCGTCGACGAGGCGCTACCTGAGCCGGCGGCGCCGGCGGTACAGCCGCAGAGTGCGGCGAGGAGCAACAGCGAGAAGATGCGCACCACCGGACTCTCGCTCCGGCGAGTGAGGCGACGATGAGGGGGGCTGCGCCCGCGGCTCAGACTTCTTTCAGGTCGAGGCGCGGCGGCTGTCGGGTCCGTGCCGCAGGCTGCCGCCCTCAGAGTATCTGCGTTTGATTTTCATAAATATATGTCATTTTATGGTTGCTTCGCACATAAAAATATGATAACTTATAGCCCATCAGGACATATATTTATGAACGCTGACCAGGCAGCCCGGGCGCGAAAGCACCTAGAGCGACGTTTGGCGCCGCTCCGCGATATGCGCTTGACCGCTCCGCCCAAGGGCTGGATCAGAGCCATCCGGGATTCCCTGGGCATGAGCGCTCGCCAGCTCGCGGCGCGTATGGGGGTCGGGCTCTCTCGCATCCCCACCATCGAAGCAGCCGAGGTCACCGGAGCGACTACCCTGAGGACGCTGCGTCAGGCCGCCACGGCGATGAACTGCGTTTTCGTGTACGCCTTTGTGCCGATCGCGCCATTGGACGACATCTTGCGCGAGCGGGCGATCGAAAAGGCGCGAAAAGACATTGCGCGACTCGATCACACGATGCGCCTCGAAAATCAGGCACTCCGCACGGCCGACCTCGACGCCGAGCGGCAGCGCATGGTCGAACGCCTCCTCTCGGGCTCTCTACGGGGCCTGTGGGACGAGTAGAGCATCACGTGCCCGACCTTCTCTTCGACCACGACGACGACGCGAACACGCCGCTCACGGCCGAAGAGCGCGAACAGCTCATACCATCCTACATCACGCTACGAGGCGAGTTGAATGAAGCGGAGCAGATCAACATCGCCGCAGCGGAACGCTGGGCTTTCGCCCGACGTCGCGACTCACTCGACGCAGACTTTCTGAGCCGACTCCACCGCCGGATGTTCGGCGACGTGTGGCGTTGGGCCGGACAATATCGCAGAACCGCGCGCAATATCGGCGTCGAGGCATATCGGATCCCGATGGACGTGAGACAATCCATCGACGATGCGCGCTACTGGGTCGAACACGCCACGTACTCGCCGGATGAGATCGCGGTGCGATTCAGTCACCGACTCGTCGCCATTCATCCCTTTCCGAACGGGAACGGGCGCTTTTCGCGGCTCGTCGGCGACCTTCTCGTCCGCAATCTTGGTCAACCGCCGTTCACGTGGGGACGAACGAACCTGGTGAATATCAGTCAAGCCCGCGCACAATACATCGAGGCCCTACGAGCCGCAGACGATCACGACATCGGGCCGCTTCTGATCTTCGCGCGCTCGTGAGCGGTGACGTCTCGACTGCGGCTCAGACTTCTTTCAGGTCGAGGCGCGGTAACTGGGCGACGAAGCGGTTGCGCTCCTCGAGGACGACGTCGCCGCCGTGGGCGCGCGCGATCGCGCGACAGATCGCCAGGCCCAGCCCCGTTCCACCGCCCTCGTCGGGGGCGCGCACGAAGCGTTCGAAGATGCGCGGGCGCAGCGCCGCCGGGACCCCCGGGCCGTCGTCCTCGACGCTGAGCGCGGCGCGCTCACCCTGGACGCCCACCCGCACGTTCACCGTCCCGGCCGCGTAACGTCCGGCGTTTTCCAGCAGATTCTCGACCAGCCGCCGCAGCCGGTGCGCGTCGCCGATCACCCACACCTCGGTGGCCGCGTCCAATTCCCAGCGCACGCCCTCGCGCATCGGCATCGCGAGCGCGGAGCGCGCCAACGCCCCCAATTCGACCGGCTCGGCGAGCTGCGGCGCGACGCGCTCGGTGCGTACCAGCGCGAGCAGATCGCCGACACCGGCCGCGGCTTCGATCGCAACCGCCGCGATCCGTTCGAGCGCCGCATCGCGCTCGTCCGAGGTTCCGCCGCGCGCCCCGGCCGCCAGGCTGGCGATGCGTGCCAGCGGCGTGCGCAGTTCGTGCGCGGCCTCGGCCGCGAAGCGCGCCTCGCGTTCGCGCGCGGCGACCAGCGGGCGTACCGAGATGCGCGCCAGCACGTACGCCGCTGCGCCGGCCACGATCAGCAACGGCAGGTCGAGCAGCCCCAGGCCAAGCGCGATGCGCCGCATCTCGGCCGCGTAGACCGCCTGACCGTCGGGCGTGCCGAGCGCCGGCTCGAGCGCGTCGTGCGCCGCGCGCGCCAAGTACGCGAAGGCCGCCGCGTCGAGCGCGATCAGCACGACCAGCAGGATCGCGAGATACGAGGCGCACAGGCGCGCGACTACGCGTGCAATGAGTAGCCGACTCCCCAGACCGTGGTGATGCGGTCGCGCGCGCCGGCCGCGGCCAACTTGCGGCGCACGGCGCTCACGTAGACGTCGACGACGTTGCTCGAACCGTCGAAGTCGTCGCCCCACACGCGCTCGAGGATCTGTGCGCGGCTCAGCGCCAAGCCGGCGTTGGCCGCGAGATACTCGAGCAGCCGGAACTCGGTCGCGCCGAGCGGCACCTCGCGGCCGGCGACCTGCACCGCGCGCGCACCACGATCGACGACTAGATCGCCGACGGTCAGCGCCGAGCGAATCGGCAGCGGACTGCGCCGCAGGAGGGCGCGCACGCGCGCCGCCAGTTCGTCCTCGACGAACGGCTTGACCAAGTAGTCGTCGGCCCCGGCGTCGAGGCCGCGCACGCGATCCTCGACCGCGTCGCGCGCGGTCAAGAACAGCACCGGCGTCGTCACCCCTTCGGCGCGCGCGGCGCGGGTGAGCGCGAACCCGTCGCGGCCGGGCAGCACGACGTCCACCACCGCCGCGTCGTACGTGCCGCGCAGCAGCAGGTCGTAGCCGGTCTCGCCATCGGTGGCCAGATCGACCGCATACTTCCGCCGCTCGAGCATCGTCCGCAGAGCGTCGGCGATCTCGCGCTGGTCTTCGATGACGAGAATTCGCACCTTTCCCCGCTTCGCCGGGCGCCGCGTGCCCACCGTTGTCTGAAGAATGTCTGAAAGCCGTACCCGGGCATGCTCACCGCGCTCTCAACGACCGGGTGCACACTGCGTGCAGGCCCGACCGCCGGGGAGAGAACGGTTTTACAACTTGTCCCGCAGATCGACCGCAAGCGCGCGCAGCACGGGGTCCGCCGCGTCGCGCGCGCAGCGGTCGAACGCGACCCGTGCGTCCGCACGGTGACCGTCGCGCAAGAGCAGGGTGCCCAGCGCGAAGCGCGCGCGGGCGTAGCCGGGCGCGAGCACGAGCGCGTGCTCCAGCTCCGTTTGCGCGACGTCGTCGCGCCCGGCGCGCAATTCGACCAGCGCCAGGTCGTAGTGGGCGACGGCGTAGGCCGGATCGGCGGCGAGCAGCGCGCCGAAGTCCGCCCGCGCGGTCGGGAGGTCGCCGGCGTGCAGCGCGACCAGACCGCGCGCGTAGTGCGCCATCGCGGCCTGCGGCGCGATGGCGACGAATTGGTCGGCCGCCGCGCGTGCCGCGGCGAGTTCGCCGCGCCGCAGCTCGATCGCGACCAGGTTCGCCGCCGCGGCGGCGAAGGAAGGGTCGAGATGCAGCGCCGCGCGCAAGAGGTCCGCTGCGAGGTCGTCGTGGCCGAGGTTCGCTTCGGCCAAGGCGAGATCGTAGCGCGCCGTCGATCCTTGGGGTTCGGGCGGATCGAGGGCGACGGCGCGCCGCAATTCCACCTGTGCCGAGGCCCAATCACCGCGCTCTTCGGCGGCCAGTCCGCGGTCGAAGCGTTCGTGCAGCTCCCGGCGCCGCGCCAGTCCGGCGAGCGCGGCTGGATCGGTCGTCCGCGGCGCCGTCGTGGGCGACGAGTAGGTCTGTGCCGACGCCGCGGCGCCCGTCGCGCTGGTGAGGAGCAGCGTGGCGATCAGCGCGCGCAGACGCACGTCAGTTGCCGGGCAGTCCCGCGGCGCTCGCCGTGCGCGCCGTCGCGGCGCGCTCGGGCGGGCAATTCCAGCCGGTCCGGCCGGTCTCGGTGATCGGGCCCAAGAGTGCCGGCGACGCACTCGGCACCAGCGTCGAGGGGTCGCCCAGCACCAGCTCGGCGCCCATGGCCGCGCCCGCGCACGCGGCCACCGCGAGCGCGAGGGCAACCAGCCAGCGCCGCAGTCCCTTCACGCTCCTTACTCTACACGCCGAGCGTGAACGAATCATGAGGAGGAGCGCGGCGCTCGCCGCCCTGGCGCTGGTGGTGGTCCTCGTGATCGTCGCCGGCGCCGGCGCCCGGGCGGGCGAGCTGGTCGTCGGGGCGCTGCGCGACCAGGACGGCCGGCCGGTCGCCGGCGCCCGGGTCGTCGGCCTGGACGCCGCCGGGGCCGTCGTCGGGCGCGACCGCAGCGCCGCCGACGGGACGTTCGCCCTCGACGTCACGGTCCGGCCGGCGACGCTCGACATCCGCGCCGACGACACCGACCCGTGCCGGGTGGCGGTCCCCGCCGGCGGGCCGGTCGTGGCGATCGTCCGGCGACACCGAAACGTCGATCTCGTCCCCGGGGTCGCCGACCTCGCCGCGCTGCCGGCCGGCGAGCTGGCGGCGCTGGCCTCGGTCGCCCCCGAACGCTTCGGTGGCTACGGGACGATCAGCGACGCGGGCCTGGGCGGCGGGTACGGCGCCGTAACGATCGCCGGGCTCCCCTTCTACCGACGCGGCGACGGGGCCGACGCCACCGACCTGGTGCCCGACCACGCGACCGGCTCGCTGACGCTGAGCGATCCGCTCCAGGCAGCGTGGTACGGCGACCGGGCCGGCGGCGGGGTCGTCGACGCCGATCCGTTCGACCGTCAAGATGCCCTCCGGGTGACCGATCGCGACGGCGTCCTGGCCGGCGGCAACGATCCGACCGCGATCGTCGCGACCTCGTGGGATCCCGACGGCGTGCGGCAACTGGCCGGCGTTCGCGCCGCGACCGCGCTCGGGCCGATCCAAGCGTCGTTCGTCGCCCTCGCCGGCAGTTCGCCCGAGGCCGACTACAGCGGCATCGGGATCGACCTGCGCGGTGCCACCGAGAACCTCGACCTCGGCGCGCACGTCGCGCTGACCCGCGATGCCGCGGTCTCGACCGGCGCTGCCGCCTTCACGCCCGACGTCGGCAGCGTCGCCGAAGCCGACCTCGACGCCTCCGGGCGCGGCCCCGACGCGATCGCGGTGCGGCTGCGCTGGCGCGACGACGAAGACGACGACGACGACGGCAGCGGCGGCCACGACGACGGCGCGCTGGTGATCGGCACGACGCGCGGGACGACCGTGCGCACGACGATCGCGCTCGCGCTCGCCTACGGCGCG
>Ga0181531_10001176_pt1 | contig 16686 bp, 18 predicted proteins | sample PEATcosm2014_Bin_38_FD_119743 | JGI IMG/M metagenome (GOLD analysis project Ga0181531, IMG submission 119743) | Peatland microbial communities from MTU Mesocosm Facility, Houghton, MI, USA - PEATcosm2014_Bin11_10_metaG | ecosystem: Environmental > Terrestrial > Soil > Wetlands > Peat | place... | reverse complement strand
GCGAGCGGCCGGTCCTTGGCGAACAATCGCGACGACGGCTTCACGAAAATCCTGTTCGACAAGGCGAGCCACAGGGTCATCGGTGCGGGCATCGTCGGCAGCAATGCGGGCGAGCTCATCGCCGAACTCGGGCTCGCGATCGAAATGGGCGCCGATGCCGCCGATGTCGGCCTGACGATCCACGCCCACCCGACGCTGTCCGAAACGGTCGCGATGGCGGCCGAGGCGTTCGAAGGCACCCTGACCGATCTATATCTGCCGAAGCGGTAACGCGGCACGGTGCCGCAACCAATCCGCGCTCGAGCGCCGATCTGCGGCTTACGCTACGGACTTGCGATGCAGTCCTTGATGAACGCGGTCTTCTGCGCGCCGAGCAGCTTTTTCGCCTTGGCTAGTTTGAGGCATTCGGTGCGCTTGGCGTGGCGCGCCGCTGCGGCATCCGCGCTGGCGCCACTCGTATCGGCAGGCGCGGGCGGCGCCGCAGGCACCGGCGCAGCGGCGTCCGAGGAATTCGCAACCAGGCTCTGCGCACCGGCGAGCGGCCAAAGGCAAATCGCTAACGCGACCGCGGCAACAGAGAGGCGCATGCTCGAACTCCTGGGGGTGGGCTTGGCGCCCGTCGTCACTCCCAAAAGGATAGCGCCTCGAAGTCGCCGCTCCGATGAACGGCGCATGAAGCTTGCTTAACGTTCCAGGGCGCGCCGCGCCAGCGCGAGGTAGTGCTGCTCATCCGGCGTGCGGCCGCTGCGCTGCGCCTCCCAGAGCGTCTCTCCGAGCGCCTCCATGAGCACATGCTCCGCGGCGTGAACATCGCCGCTCGCATTCTGCAGCGCGAGCAGCAGGGCGCGCACGCCGGGCGGCCGGTCGACAGCGACTTGTTCGCGGACCGCCAAATGCAGCCCCATGTGCAGGAACGGATTCTCCGTGGCTCCGTCCGCTGCGGCTTCGAGCGCGAGTGCATCGTCCAAGCTCTCGACGACGCGCTGGTACCGGGGATGCAACTCGAGGACGTCGGCGATCAGCGCCTCGAGCGGTGACAGCGGCAGGCGCTGCCGGTGTTTTTGCCAGGCCTCCGTGTAGGTGCGCCGAAGTTGATCGCGCGAATATGAGTCGAACAGACTCATTCGCCATCCGGCTTGGTCTTGTGACGGTATTCGCAGAGGTCGGCTATCACGCAGATCGGGCATTCGGGTTTGCGCGCCTTGCAAACGTAGCGTCCATGCAATAGCAACCAGTGGTGCGCATTCTGGAGAAACTCCGCGGGCACGAACTTCAGCAACTTTGTCTCGACGATGCTCACGGTTTTGCCCGGCGCGAGTCCGGTCCGATTCGCAACCCGGAAGATATGCGTATCGACGGCAATCGTCGGCTCACCGAAGGCTGTGTTGAGCACCACATTGGCGGTCTTGCGGCCGACTCCCGGCAGTGCCTCGAGCGCTTCACGGGTATTCGGAACCTTGCCGTGATGCGCATTGACGAGTATCCGGCAGGCCGCGATGATGTTCTTCGCCTTGCTGTTGTATAGGCCGATTGATGCGATGTACTTCGTCAGGCCACGAACGCCGAGCGCGAGCAGCGCCTCGGGGTTGTTGGCGACCGGGAACAGCGCCGCGGTGGCTTTGTTGACACTCTTGTCGGTTGCCTGGGCCGACAGCATCACCGCGATCAACAGCTCGAACGGCGTCGAATAATTGAGCTCGGTCTTCGGCGATGGATTCAGCTCCCGCAGGCGCTCGAATATCTCGCGACGCTGCTGCGGATTCATCGCGGCGCCTTGGCGAGCGAGGCCTTGGCAGCCGCAATCTCTCGCTGCCGTGCGGCGAGGCGCTGCTGCATCCGCGCGGCGTGGGCTTCAAAGCGCATGCGATTCAGCGCCGCGTCATTGCTTGCGCCGGGCGGCGCCGCGCGCAATTCGATGCAATCGACGGGGCAGGGCGGGATGCAGAGCTCGCAGCCGGTGCACCGGTCGATGAGCACCGTGTGCATGAATTTTTGGGCGCCGACGATGGCGTCGACGGGGCAGGGTGCAAGGCATTTTGTACAGCCGATGCAGCGCGATTCGTCGATCCATGCGATTCGCGCAGGCGCTTCCACGCCGTTGGCGGGATTCAGCCCCACTATGGGCCTGCCGAGCAGCGCGGCCAGCGCCTCGATTGTCGCGGTCCCGCCCGGCGGGCACTGATTGATCTCGGCCTCGCCGGCTGCGATCGCGGCGGCATAGGGTTTGCAGCCCGGGTAGCCGCAGCGAGTGCATTGAGTTTGCGGCAACAGCGCATCGATTGACGCAGGATCTTCGCCCGCCGCAGCCGCGTTCATGTCACTTGATACGCATGCCGGCGCTTGCTCCCTGGTCCGGCGTCAACAGAAAGATTTCCTTGCCGCCGGCGCCCGCGGCCAACACCATGCCCGCCGAGACACCGAAGCGCATCTTGCGCGGCTCGAGATTGGCAACCACGACCGTGAGGCGCCCGACCAGGCTCGCCGGCTCGTAGGCGCTGCGGATCCCGGAGAGAATTTCGCGCTCGCCACCAACGCCGAGATCGACGCGCAGCTTGAGCAGCTTGTCCGACCCCTCGACGTATCCGGCCTCGATGATCCGCGCGACGCGTAGATCGATGCGCGCGAAATCGTCGATCGAAATCGCGGCGCCGTCCCCGGCAGCGGGCGGCGGCGTCGTGACGGCGGGCGGCGCGGCGGCCTCGCCATCGGGTTCCACGAGGCGTGCCACGGCCTTCGGGTCGAGGCGCACGGCGAGCGCCTCGTACGGCCGTATTTGCGCATCCAACAAAGGACGCGCCGCATCGCCCCAAACCCAAGGCGACTCTGTGAAAAAGCGCTCCGACTTGGCGGCCATGTCCGGCAATACGGGCTTCAAATAAATCATGAGCGCACGGAACAGATTGAGTCCTTGGGTGCAGACCGCCTGCACCTCGCCGGCCTTCTCGATGTGTTTTGCGAGCTGCCACGGCTTCTGTTGATCGATGTATTGATTGGCGCGATCGGCGAGCGCCATGATTTCGCGGATCGCACCCGCGTAGTCGCGCGTTTCGTAGGCCGCCGCAATCGGCTTGGCGGCGGCCGCGAACGCGGCATAGAGCGCGGTCTCCGGCAGGGTCGAGCTCAAGCGTCCCGCGGAATTTCTGGTGATGAAGCCCGCGCAGCGGCTCGCGATGTTGACGAGTTTGCCGACGATGTCCGAGTTCAGGCGCGTCGTGAACTCATCGAGGCTCATGTCCAAATCGTCGATTCCGTTGCCGAGTTTGGCCGCGAAATAATACCGCAGGTACTCGGGCGAAAAAGAGTCCAGGTAGCGGCGCGCCGTTATGAACGTGCCGCGCGACTTCGACATTTTTTGGCCGTTGATGGTCACGAATCCATGGGCATGAACACCGGTCGGCTTGCGTTTGCCCGCGCCCTCCAGGACCGCCGGCCAGAACAGCGTGTGAAAATACAGAATATCCTTGCCGATGAAGTGGTGCAGCTCGGCGCTCGAGTCTGCGTCGAAAAAATCGTCGAATCGCAGCTGCGTGCGGGCGCACAGCTGGCTGAAGCTCGCGAGGTAGCCGATCGGCGCGTCGAACCAAACGTAGAAATACTTACCGGGTGCATCGGGAATTTGAAAGCCGAAATACGGCGCGTCGCGCGAGATATCCCAATCCTTGAGACCTTGCGAAAACCACTCGTCGAGCTTGTGCGCGACGTTGCTCTGCACCGCGCCGCTGTTGACCCAGGTCTTGAGGCGCGCCTCGAAGGCACTCAGTCGGAAGAAGTAATGCTCCGATTCGCGCCATATCGGCGCCGTGCCGCTGACCACGGAAACCGGGTTTTTCAGATCGGCCGGTGTGTAGGTGGCCCCGCAAACCTCACAGGAGTCTCCGAATTGTTCGAGCGCGCCGCAATTGGGGCAGGTGCCTTTGACGTAGCGATCCGGCAGGAACATCGCGGCCGTTTCGTCGTAAGCCTGCCGGATCGTACGCGTGACGATATAGCCGCCGTTGCGCACTGCGAGGTAGAGCTGCGTGCACAAGGCCTCGTTCTCGGGCGAGTTGGTCGAGCCGAAGTTGTCGAGGCCGATCAGCATGTCGGCAAGATCGCGCCGATGTTCCAGGTTGACCTGCTCGATCAGGCGCTCCGCGCTGATGCCGTCGGCCTGAGCCTTGAGCATGATCGGCGTGCCGTGGGTGTCGTCGGCGCAGACGTAATAGCATTCGTGGCCGCGAAGTTTTTGAAATCGCACCCAGATATCGGTCTGTATGGCCTCGAGAATGTGGCCGAGATGCAGCGGCCCGTTCGCATAGGGAAGCGCGCTGGTGACGAGAATGCGGCGTGGCGTGGTCATAGCCCGCGGATTATGCCACGGTGCTGTCGCGGCCTAGGAAGCTTCTTTGTATTGCTCGAAGCGCGACTTGCCGATTGCCTTTTGATAGGCGTCTTTGCCGCTGATCTGCCGCTGGTCGAACAAATGCTGGATCGCCGAATCCATCGTGCGCATTCCAACCCCGGCGCCCGTGAGCATTGCGTTGTCGAGCTGGTCCATCTTGCCCTGGCGGATGAGGTTCGAGACGGCCGGTGTGTTGATGAGGATCTCGAGCGCCGCGACGCGGCCCTGCTTGTCCGCGCGCGGAATCAGCTGCTGCGAGACTACGCCGCGCAGGCTGGTCGACAGCATCGTGCGCACGTGCGGCTGTTTGTCGGAGGGAAACGCATTGACCATACGGTCGACGGTTGCGGCCGCACCATTGGTGTGCAGGGTGCCCATGACGAGGATGCCGGTTTCGGCGGCGGTCACCGCGATGCTCATGGTCTCCAAGTCGCGCAGCTCGCCGACGAGGATCACGTCCGGATCTTCGCGCAACGCGGAATGCAGCGCCGCGGCGAAGGAGGGCGCGTGCACGCCGATTTCGCGCTGGCTGATCAGGCAGCTCTTGCGCTTGTGCACGAATTCGATCGGATCCTCGATCGTGAGGATGTGGCCTCGCTCACGGGTGTTGATGTCGTCGATCAGCGCCGCAAGTGTCGTCGACTTGCCGGATCCGGTTTTTCCCGTCACCAGGATCAGGCCGTTGCTCGCGCGGCTCAACTGGCGAACCGCGGGCGGCAAGTTGAGCTCCTCGGCGGTCTTGGCGCTAGAGGGAATCACGCGAAAAACCGCGCCCATGCCGTTGAGCTGGCGCATCACGTTGACGCGAAATCGCGCGACTTCGGGAATCGTATAGGCGAAGTCCGTGCCGTCTTTTTCCTCGAAGCGTTCACGCGCCAATTTCGGCATGATTTCGTAAATGGTCGTCTTGACGGTCTCGGCGCTCAAGGATTGCGGGTCCAACGAGATCAACTCGCCGTAGAGGCGCACACGCGGCGGGTCTCCCGCGATGAAATGCAGGTCCGAGCCCTTGCGCTCCAAGACTTTCGTGAGAAACGTGTCGATGGCGGGCAAGCGTCTGCGCCTAGGTCGTCGCCGATAGCGGGGCGGGCATGCTGCCCATGTCGGTCGTGTAGTGCTGGAACTGTTTCTTGTCGTTGGCGTAGCCGTAGGCGTCGTCCGCATCGATCTCCTTGGCGGTGATCGCGGCAAGCAGCGCCTGATCCAGCAACTGCATGCCGTATTCCTTGCCCATCTGCAATTGGCTTGGAATCTGGTGCGACTGGTCGGTCATGATCAATTTTGAAATTGCCTTGGTGACGACCAACACCTCGCAGATCGCACGGCGCGCGCGATGATCCGGGCTCTTGACCAGCACCTGGGTGATCACGGCGAGCAAGCTCTGCGACAAGAAGGCCTTGGTCTGTTCCCGGTCCTCTGCCGGCATGGCATCGATGATGCGGTCGATGGTCTTGGTGGCGCTGTTCGTGTGCAGCGTGCCGAACACCAAGTGGCCGGTCTCCGCCGCGGTCATCGCCATCGAGATCGTTTCCGCATCGCGCATTTCGCCGACCAGGATCACGTCCGGATCCTCTCGCATGGCCGCACGCACGCCCTCGGCAAACGACGGCAGGTGCGTACCGAGTTCGCGCTGGATGACCTGGCTCGTCTTGCTGCGATGGACGAACTCGATGGGATCCTCGAGGCTGATGATGTTGAGCGCGCGCGTCGAATTCAAGTGATCGATCATCGCGGCCAGCGTCGTCGATTTGCCCGTCCCGGTCGCGCCCGTGACCAGGATCATGCCCTGGTGGTAGTCGCACAATTTGCGGACGATCGGCGGCAGATTGAGCTGCTCGAGCGTCGGTGTCTTGGTCGGAATGGTTCGAAACACCGCGCCGATGCCGGTCTCCTTGCGGAACACATTGGCGCGGAAGCGCCCGCCGTCGCTCGACACGTAGGAGAAATCCAAGTCGTTGCCGCTGCGCAGGTTCGCGATTTGCGATTGCGTCAGCACTTCGTTGATGTAAGCCTCGAGTTCCGCTTCGCCGAGTTCGCGAAACTTGATCGGCACCAAATCACCGTGCATGCGCAACATCGGCGGGACGCCGACGGCAAGATGCAGGTCCGAGCACCCCTGTGCCGTACCGAGCTTGAGAAACGCATCGATTCTGGCCATAAGCGCCAAGGCTACCCGTAACTGATTGGATTTTCGAGTTTTTGGCGTTCGGACAGCCATAAACGTGAGCTGCGTCATGCGCCGTCGCGGCAGGGCCGCGGCCGAGGGGCCGCCTCGATGTTCGGGTTAGAGGAAGCGCTCGAGCGAAACCCGGAACTCGTCCATGCTTTGCGCCCTTTTTGCCTTGTCGAGCGACATGGCCTTGACGACCAGATCGTTCAACTCGCGCGGCAATTCCTTGTTGATGTCGATCGGCGGGCGTGCCTTGCCCTGAACGTGCTGATACATCACGGACATGTGGTCGCCGCGTGAGTACGGCGGCACGCCGCAAAACATTTCGTAGAGAATCACGCCAAGACTATAGATATCGGCGCGTTCGTCGACCTTCTTGCCGAGAATCTGCTCCGGCGCCATGTATTTCGGAGAGCCGATCACGTAGCCGGTCTTGGTCAGCTGGGTGTCGCCTTGGCTCTGTGCGGCTGCCACGCCGAAGTCGACGATCTTGAGCAGGCCCTCGTTGTTGATCAGCACGTTGGCGGGCTTGAGATCGCGGTGCACGATGCCGGCTTGGTGCGCCACCGCCATGCCGGTCGCGATATCGATGCCGAATTTGACGGCGCGCTTCAGCGCGACGGGCTTCTCGTTGACGATTTCCCCGCCGAGCGTGTGCGAGGGGAAGTATTCCATCGAGATCGCATAATTGCCGCGGATGTAGAGGAAGTCGTAGATGCGGATGACGTTCTTGTGCGTGATCTTGCGGCTATAGCGCAGCTCGTGCACGAAGCGTTTCATCATCTCCTCGTCGTTCGACACGTTGGGATTGAGGAATTTCAAGATCAGCCGCTCCTCGACGATCGTATCCTCCATGAGCAGTACCGTGCCGAATGCGCCCTTGCCGATCTTCTCGATGTATTTGTAGCGGCCCTCGATGATGTCGCCTGGCGTGAGCGTCGCGATATCGAGCTTGGCGGCCTGCGCCTCCTGCGCCTGGACGATCTTGGAGATCTCCTGATTCTCGATGAGCAGCGTCTTGCCCGTCGACTGCATCTTGGCGGCGCGCTGGTTCGCAGCGATCTGCTGAGTCGAGAATCGGTTGTCGAGTTCCTGGATCGCATGCTCGACGGCGTTGGCGACCGATACTTCGCTGGTCGCGGACGCGGCTTGCAGCTGCACGCGGATGGTATTCGCCCGGCGCTCGTCGGCGAGCTTCGCGAGCGCGGCGACCGCCTCGACTTTGACTTCGGCCTCGGGCCGCTTGAGGATCTCGAGCAAGTCGTTGATGATCTTTTCGCTGCCGATCTTGCCCAGCGCGCGAATCACCGACGGCAGTGCCTTCGACTCGGTGTTGGCCAGCATCTCGACCAGGCGCGGAACGGCTTTCGAGCTGCCGATTTCTGCGAGTGCGTCGACGGCCCGTTCGCTGACCCACCAGTCCTTGTCCTTGGTCGCTTCGATGAGCTGTACGACCGCGCGCTCGTCCTTGGTCTGGTTGAGAATCTCGATCGCGGCGCGCCGAATATCCTGATTTTCGTCCTTGATCAATTCGAGCACGGCTTCGACGACGCGCGGTCCGCCGATCTTGCCGAGCGCATCGGCGGCGCGCGTGCGCACCCACCAGTCGCTATCGGCGATCACTTCGAGCAGGAATTTCACGGATTTCGCCGTACCGATCGCGTTGAGTACCTCGACCGCCGAGCGGCGCGCATATTCATTCTCGTCCTTGAGCACCTCGACGAGGTATTTGATCGTGTCCGGATGGTTGGCGCGCACGACGACGTCGACGGCCTTGTTCTGCACCTCGATTTCGGGGTCGCGCAGCAGACCGCACAGCAGGACGATGTCGAACGGTCCGTCCATGCGCGTGAGCGCGCCCAGCGCCGCCAAGCGGATGAACTTGTTGTTGTCCTTGAGCTGTTTCTGGACGGCCTCCTGGACGCGCGGCGTGTTGAATCGGCCGAGCACGTTGATGATGTGCATCCGGGCGATCGGGTCTTTGCCTTCGATGCGCGCAATCAGGTCGTCGATCGACGACTCATCCGCAATCTCGCCGATGATCTTGAACAGGCCCGACCGCTCATTGGCTTCCTGGGCGTAGGCGGCGCCGAGCAGCTCACGGACCGAGAAGCGGTTTTTCTGGGCCGAAATGACGTCGAGAATCGCCTGCTTCGGCAGGCCCGGCTTGTTCAGGGCGTCGAGCAGCGCCGACGGCGGGTAATTGCGGCTCGAGGACATCGCCCACGCGATGCCGGATACCGCTCGGCCGTTGGCATCGGCCATCATCTTCAGCGCGAGCGGCAGCGATTTGGCATCGATGAGTTGCGAGAGCGCCTCGACGTAGGCGACCGTCTCGCGCTTGTCCGAAGTGTTCAGCGCCGTGACCAGCGCCTCCATGGCGTTTTGCCCGAGCGCAACGAGCTTCGCCAAGGCCTTTTGGGACTCGGGACTCGCTGGGTTGCCGCTGGATTTGACCTCGGCTATGAGCCTGTCGGCGCGGTAATTCGAGAAAAGACTCATTCAGTGCCTTCGCGTTGCACATCCGAATTATGCCACAGCGCAGCGCAACGCGGCCTGCTGCGGTACAATCAGGCTCTCTATGAATCAAGCAGCCGACGCGGCGGTAGCCACCCGCGCACTTTTGAACTCCTATGTCGATCCCTATCTTGGCGTCAGCCTGGCTGATGCCAAGGCCGTCGTCGGCGTCAGCCTCAGCGATGGGGTGCTGGCGGTGACCCTCGAGTTCGGCTTCCCATGCGCGGACTATGCCGAGGAATTGCTGCCGGCCTTGCAGGCCCACCTCGCCAGTGTGCTCGGGACAGCCCACCTCAACCTCACGCTGCGCAGCCAAATTACACCCCACGCGGTTCAGAAGACCTTGAAGCCCCTCACAAACGTCAAGAATATCGTGGCCGTTGCCTCGGGTAAGGGGGGTGTCGGCAAGTCGACGACCGCGGCCAATTTGGCGCTCGCATGGGCGGCGCAGGGCGCGAAAGTCGGGCTGCTGGACGCCGATATCTATGGTCCGAGTCAACCGCTGATGATGGGCTTGGCGGGTCAGACGCCGACGAGCACCGACGGCAAACACATGATGCCGCTGGTCGCGTACGGCGTTGAAGTCATGTCGATCGGCTTCATGATCGACGCCGAGCAGCCGATGGTGTGGCGCGGACCGATGGTGACCCAGGCCCTCACCCAACTGCTCGGCGATACCAATTGGGGCGCCTTGGATTACCTCGTGATCGATATGCCGCCGGGCACCGGTGACATCCAGTTGACGCTTGCGCAGCGCGTGCCGGTCAGCGGTGCGGTGATCGTCACCACGCCGCAGGACATCGCCCTGCTCGATGCGCGCCGCGGCCTCAAGATGTTCGAAAAGGTGGATGTGCGCGTATTGGGAGTCGTGGAGAACATGAGCGTGCATATTTGCAGCCAGTGCGGCCATGCCGAGCATATCTTCGGCAGCGGCGGCGGCGCGCGTATGGCGCAGCAGTACGGTGTGCACCTGCTCGGTGAACTGCCTTTGGATATCCGCATCCGCGAGGACGCCGACGGCGGCAAGACGACCATCGTCGCGGAGCCCGGCAGCGCGCGCGCCAAGGCTTACCTTACGATGGCGCGCCGCACGGCGGCGCGGCTGTCGACGATGAACAAGGATTACAGCCGGGTGTTCCCCAAGATCACGATCGAGTCGACCTGATGAGCATCAAGAGCGACCGCTGGATTCGGCGCATGGCCTCGACGGCCGGCATGATCGATCCGTTTTCGCCCGAGCAGGTACGCGTGGCCGGCGGACACAAGATCGTCTCTTATGGCACCTCGAGCTACGGCTACGACGTGCGCTGCGCCGACGAATTCAAGATCTTCACGAACATCAATTCGACGATCGTGGATCCGAAGAACTTCGACGAAAAATCGTTCGTGGACTTCAAGGGTCCGGTCTGCATCATTCCGCCGAATTCATTCGCGCTCGCGAGCACCGTGGAATTTTTTCGCATTCCGCGCAGTGTTCTCACCGTCTGCCTCGGAAAATCGACATATGCACGTTGCGGCATCATCGTGAATGTAACTCCGCTCGAACCGGAGTGGGAGGGGCATGTGACGCTCGAGTTTTCGAATACGACGCCGCTGCCCGCGAAGATCTATGCGAATGAGGGTGTTGCCCAGATGTTGTTTTTCGAGTCCGACGAGGTCTGCGAAACTTCTTATCGCGATCGCGGCGGCAAATATCAGGGTCAACGCGGCGTCACGCTACCGAAAACCTGATTGGGCCTGCAGAGCCGCGCGCTCGGAGCCGTCAGTGCTGTAGCGTCTTGATGCGCATCGCGAATTCGAGTCTGCCGTCGCGCGTGCGCTCGGCCTTCACGGGCACGTATCCGAGGCTCGGCGCGAACCACATGCGCAGAATGCGGCTGTTGCCGGTGCGCTGGCTCGCCACGACGATCGTGTCGAGGTCGCCAAGCGCCGTGTGGATGTGCGCCGGCCCCTCGTTGGTGTAGTTGAAGTCCTTGACTTCGTCGTTATCGATGATCTGAAAGTGCGTGGGCAGGCTGCCGCGCTTCAGATCCAGCATGATCTCCAGCTGTATCGACATCACGTCTTGCGTGCCTTCCTTCAGTGCGAGATCGACCGGCTTGCCTTCCGACTTGCCGCGCGCATGGCCGTTGTCCCAATCGAAATCAAGGTCCACCGCCGAGGAGCCGTCGTCGCCGTGATACTTCAGCGGACGTATGTGCGTGCCCTGCTGCTCGAGCCAGCTCTTCTGGGTGACCGGATTGCTGTAGACGATGCGAAAAATGCCGTGCGCGCTGATGATCCAGGTGTAGACGTAACGGTCCGGCCGGTCGCCGCGCAGCAGCTGCAGATCGCTCGAGCCGACCGTGATGCTCTTCCAGTATGCGTCGTAGTGCGCCGAAAACGGCGCGATCGAGGGCTCGCCGCCGGCCGCGCTTGCCGCGGTCGGCGCAGCGCTCGGCGACTCGGCCGGCGCCTCCGCCCGGGTCGCGCCGGGTCCGGTGACGCCGATCGTCGCTGCGGCCGCGGCGATTGCGGCCGCGAGGCGCACTCGCCATGCGCGCTTAACCATGATTCGACCTTGCCGGCGCACTGCCCAGCTGAACGGGCTCGAGCAGCGCTTTGCCATCGAGCCACGCGCGTCCCGCACGGTGCTGCAGGCGGCCTTCGCAGAACCAGCCGACAGCCATTGGATAAATCGTGTGCTCGACCGCCAAAACGCGCGACGCGAGCGTCGACTCGCTGTCGCCGGTTTCGATCGGGATGCGCCCCTGCACGATCAGCGGTCCGCCGTCGAGTTGTTCGGTGACGAAGTGCACCGTAGCGCCGTGCTCGCGCTCCTGCGCCGCGAGTGCGCGCGCGTGTGTGTTCAAGCCCGGAAATTTCGGCAGCAGCGAGGGATGGATGTTCATGATGCGCCCCTCGAACCGGCGCAGGAACGGCGCCGAGAGAATGCGCATGAAGCCTGCGAGCACCACGAGCGCTGGCTCGCTGCGCTCGACCGCGTCGGCCAATGCCGAGTCGAACAAGAGCCGATCTTCGAAGTCGCCCGGGCGCAAGGCTTGCGTCGCCGTGCGCAATGACCTTGCCAGGCCGAGGCCGGCAGCGTCCGGCTTGTCGGTGAAAACCTTGGTCACTGTGAACGGGCTGTGCGGATCGGAGCCGTGATCGATCAAGCTGCGCATGTTGCTGCCGCGCCCGGAAATCAGCACGACCACCGGTCGACGCAATGGCGTGCTCACGCGACGACGACACCCCGGGTGCCGCTGCGCACCTCTCCGATGACCATGGCCTCCTGACCCGCCGCGTGCAGCGCGGCGATCGCGGCTTCGGCATCGCTCGATGCGACCTGGATCGTCATGCCGATGCCGCAGTTGAACACCCGCAGCATCTCGGCCTCGTCGATATTGCCGTGCTGCTGCAGCCACTCGAACACCGGCTGCCGCGGCCAGCTCTTGCGCTCGAGCACGACTTCGAGTCCGTCGGGCAGCACACGTGGAATGTTGTCCACGAGTCCGCCGCCGGTGATATGGGCGAGCCCGTGCACCGGCACGGTGCGCATCAGTTGCAATAGCGGTTTGACATAGATGCGAGTCGGCGCCATGAGCCGATCGATCAGCGTGACGCCGTCGATGCGCGTCTGCAAATCCGCTGCCGCGAGTTGCAATACCTTGCGGATCAGGGAAAAGCCATTGGAGTGAGGACCCGATGACGGCAGGCCGATCACGGCGTCGCCGGCGCGCGTCAGCGACCCGTCGATGATCGCATCCTTCTCGACGATGCCGACGCAGAAACCCGCGAGGTCGTAATCCGCGCCGTGATACATGCCGGGCATCTCGGCAGTCTCTCCGCCGACCAGCGCGCAGCCCGCCTGCACGCAGCCCTCGACGATGCCGCGTATCAAGCGTTCGCCGACGCCGACGTCGAGTTTCCCGGTCGCAAAGTAGTCGAGGAAAAACAGCGGTTCCGCGCCCTGTACGACGACGTCGTTGACGCACATCGCGACCAAATCCACGCCGACCGTATCGTGCCTGCCGGTATCGATCGCAAGCCGCAATTTGGTGCCGACGCCGTCGGTGCCCGACACCAGTACCGGCTTGCGATAGCGGTCGAGCGGCACTTCGACCAGGGCGCCGAAGCCGCCGATGCCGCCCAATACCTCGCTGCGCATCGAGCGGCGCACGTGCGGCTTGATGCGCTCCACGAGTTCATCTCCGGCATCGATATCGACGCCGGCATCACGATAGGTTACGGACGCGTCGTAGGTCATGCAGTTCCTTAAAGAGGCGGATGCGCCGGCGCGGCCGGCCGGCAAGCTGTGGTATTTTACACGAGGGGACCACGGCTGCCGCGCGATCACACCATGACACAGTACTTCAGTGCCTTTTCGGGCTTAACCAAGCGTTTTTGGGTTCTTTTGTGCCTCACGGGCGTCCTGCTCCATGGCAGCGAACCGGCCGGTGCCGTGGCGCGCGCGGACTTGTTTCAGGCAACCGCCCCTCTCGCCGACCGAACCGAGGCGAGCTATACCGCCGCGTTCCAGGCGGCGCTCAAAACCGTGCTGGTGCGCGTCACGGGGCTGCGCACCGCCGACACAGATCCGTCACTCGCTGCCCTCGTTGGCGATGCGCGCCGCTTCGTCCAACAGTTTCATCCCGCGCCGGATAATCAGGTCTGGGTTGCGTTCGACGGCGCCGCAATCGAGCGTTGGCTCACGCAAAACTCGCAACCTCTGTGGGGACGCGAACGGCCCTCGACGCTCGTCTGGCTGGCGGTACAAACCAATTCCCAGGGCGGCGTCGTGCTGACTCGCGACGACAGCTCCGAACTGAAGCTGCTGCTCGATGCGCAGGCCACCGCACGCGGCATCCAGCTGCTGTGGCCGTCGGCTGCGGACTTGCAGGGCAACCACCTCGACTTCGCTGCCGTCAATGCGATGCCGGCACCGGCGCTCGCGGACATCGCGCACCGGCTCGGCGCCGACGGTGTGCTGATCGGCCACGCGAGCAATGCCACGGGTTCGGCGAGCGTACGCTGGACCCACGTCTTTGCAGACCGCAACAGCGACTTCACGGGTGCGCTCGAGGGAGTCGACCGCGCCGCCGACACGTATGCTGAATTGTTCGCCGCAAGCGGCGCTTTCGCGCCGGTCGATATCGAAGTCGCCGGCATCAACGACGTCAAGGACTATGCGGGCGTTCAGAGCTTTCTTGAATCGCTGACTTTCATCACGCGCGTCAGCATCCAGGCGCTCGACGGCGACGTCGTGAGATTCCGCCTGACCACGCGTGGCGGTGTCGAGCCTCTGCACCGGGCGATCGCACTGAACGGCATGTTGTCGCCGCTTGCGGCCGGCGACAACGGAATACAGCGCTTTCAATTGCGCCGGTAGTACGGCGGCGGTTTATCGTGACCGTTTCTTTCCGCCAAATCCCCAACCTGATCACCGTCTTGCGGATTTTGCTGGTCGTTCCGATCGCAATTGCGCTCGCGCATGAGCAGCTGCTGACCTCACTTCTGCTGATCTGCTTTGCCGGCGCCTCGGACGCCGCTGACGGCTTTCTGGCGAAGCAATTCGGCTGGCAGACCGAGCTTGGCGCGGTGCTCGATCCGCTCGCCGATAAATTGCTGCTCGCGACGGTCTTCGTGACCTTGGCCTCGCTCGGTGGCGTGCCGATCTGGCTCATGGCGGCGGCGGTCGGGCGCGATCTCGTCATTGTGATGGGAGCACTGGCATATCGGCGATGGATCGGCGCGATCCGCATGGAGCCCTCCGCAATCAGCAAGATCAACACCCTGTGCCAGCTCGCCTTTGTCGCTTGTGTCGTGGCGCGACAGGAATTTTTCGTGCCGCCGGCATGGGTCGTCACGATGCTCGGAGCTTTGGTGCTGCTGACCGTGGTCGTCAGCGGCCTCGATTACGTGATCACGTTCGCCGAGCGCGCGATCTCGATCTCCCGGCAGAGGCGCGCCTCCGCCGGACTGCGCAATCCGCCATGAAGCAGCTCGCCCTCGGCGTACAGCTGCGTGCCGACGCGGTGTTCGACAGTTTTGCGGTTGGCGATAACGCCGAGATCATTGCGGCGTTGCGTGCGCCGGCAACAGACCCCATCTGGATTTGGGGCGGCCTCGGCTGCGGCAAGACGCATTTGCTCCAAGCGGTGTGCGCCGCAACCGGCGCCGCAGCCGCCTATTTCCCGCTGAACCGCACGCTCGGATTACCGCCGCAAGCCCTGGCCGGATTCGAAGCTTCTTCGGTGCTCTGCGTCGACGACGCCGACGCCGTGGCTGGGGATTTGGACTGGGAGCGTGCGCTGTTTCGTCTGTTCAACGCTTCGGCTGAGTTGCGCACGCGGCTGATTTTTGCGGCTAGCGCCGCGCCGCGTTCGTTGCCGTGGCGGCTCGATGACTGGAAATCTCGCGCTGCCGCCTGCGTCGTCTATCAACTGCACGAACTCGACGAGCACGGCCGCATCGAGGCGCTCAGTTTGCGTGCGGCACAGCGCGGTTTGCGGTTGCCGCCCGAAACCGCGGAATTCCTGCTGCACCGGTTTGCTCGCGATTTGCCGTCGCTGCTTGGACTGCTCGATATGCTCGACCTGGCGTCCTTGGCGGCGCAGCGCAAGCTGACCATTCCGTTCATTCGCGCGGCGCTCGAGAAATCCGCAAAAACGCCACCATAGCGCAGAACCATGCGAACACGAGCAGCAGGCTGAATCCGGCGGCCCACCGCGCGCGCGGGTTCGCGAGCAGCTCGGTGAGCGCGAACATCAAGTACGGCACCGCGAACAGCGTCGCCCAGGCATAGGTGTAGCGCCGGCCGCGCACCAAACCGCCGAGCGGCGCGAGCAGCGGCACGACGGCGGCCACACACAGCGGCCATGGGTACCCCGCCCCAATCCAACAGAGCAGGCTGGCCGCAACCGCGGCCCACAGAATGACCGCCAAGCGGCGAGCCGCGGACACCCCGCTGATCGCCCGCAGCGGCTTCAAGCGCTCCGGCCGAGGCGGTCTGCGAGTTCCGCGACGCGGCGCCCCAGCGCCTGGGCAAGCTCCCGCTCGCTTTCGGAGATTTCACCCGAGGCACTTGCCGATGCGACATGGCTCGCGCCGTACGGCGTTCCGCCGCCCTGCGTTGCAGCGAGGCCGCGCTCGGTAAAGGGGATGCCGACCAGCACCATGCCGTGATGCAAAAGCGGCAGCATCATGCTGAGCAAGGTCGACTCCTGGCCACCGTGCAGCGTCTGGGTCGAGGTGAACACGGCGGCCGGCTTGCCTGCGAGAGCGCCGGAGAGCCACAGCGCGCTGGTGCCGTCCAAAAAGAACTTGAGTGGCGCTGCCATATTGCCGAAGCGCGTCGGGCTGCCGAGCACGAGCCCCGCGCATTGTTCGAGATCCTCATGGCTCGCGTAAGGGGGGCCCTGTTCGGGGATATCCGGTTCGGTTCGCAGCGTCGTGGCCGCGACCGCCGGTACGGTGCGCAGCCGCGCGCGCATTCCGGCGACGCTTTCGATACCGCGGCATATTTGCCGGGCCAAGGCCGCGGTGCTGCCATGGCGAGAATAATACAGAACAAGAATTTCGCTCATCGTTACGTCTCTTGGGGTCTCATGACCGGTTGAACTCGCATGCGGCGCTG
>Ga0181531_10001175_pt1 | contig 16690 bp, 16 predicted proteins | sample PEATcosm2014_Bin_38_FD_119743 | JGI IMG/M metagenome (GOLD analysis project Ga0181531, IMG submission 119743) | Peatland microbial communities from MTU Mesocosm Facility, Houghton, MI, USA - PEATcosm2014_Bin11_10_metaG | ecosystem: Environmental > Terrestrial > Soil > Wetlands > Peat | place... | reverse complement strand
CCGATTCCTTTCATGAGGTCAACGGGGTTGCCCACACCAGCCGCCACTTCGAGGCGTTTGCGCGGCGGCGGAATCTGCCTTTTCTCTGCGTCCGCGCCGGAGACCGCGCGCAGGCCATCACCGAAGACGGCAGTGTATGGACCCTGGAACTGCCCCGCAGCTTCCTCTCCTTTGCCCTCGAAAAAGACCTGCGCTTCGATCCCGCGTTTCTGCGCCACATGCCGCTGATCGGCGAGGTACTGGAGAGGTTCAAGCCCGACCTGATCCACATTACCGGCCCCAGCGAGGTGGGAATGCTCGGCGCATGGCTCGCCCACCATCTGCATCTGCCCCTGGCCGCCAGTTGGCACACCAACGTCCACGAGTACCTCGCCCGGCGGTCGGATTGGTTTCTGCGCCTGCTCCCGGAGCGCCAGTCGGCGGCTACGGGCCAGAAGATCGAAGACCTGACCATGGCCGCCGCCGCCAAGTTCTACTCCATCGCCAAGGTGCTCTTTGCGCCCAATCCCGAACTATGCGCTTTATTGGAGCGGACCACCGGCCGGCCTTGCCACCTGATGCCTCGAGGCGTGGACGCCGAACTCTTTCATCCGGGCAAACGCAAGCGGGACCCCGAAGATCGCGACCAGGTCTTGGGCTTTGTCGGTCGGCTGTCCGTGGAGAAAAACGTCGCCCTGCTCGCCCAGGTGCAGGAAGAGCTGGAGCAGCGTGGTCACACCAGCTTCCGCTTCCTCATCGTGGGCCACGGCGCGGAAGAGGGCTGGCTCCGTGAGCGGCTCCCGCGTGCCGAAATCCCAGGAGTGCTGAAAGGCGAGGCGCTCTCCACGGCTTACGCCAACATGGACCTGTTCGTCTTTCCGTCGCACACCGATACCTTCGGCAACGTGGTGCTGGAGGCGCTGGCCAGTGGAGTTCCGGCCATCGTGACCCCGGACGGCGGTCCTCCCACCATCGTCCGAGAAGGAGTCACCGGCGGCATTGTGCCCGACGCCGAGTTTGCTGCCGCGGTAGCCGGGGTGCTGGGCGATCCGGCCAAGCATGCTGAGATGCGGTTGGCCGCGCGCACTTATGCGCTCACCATGAGTTGGGACTCGGTGTTTGAAGGCGTCTACTCGGCGTATGAGGCGATTCTGCCCGCCGTCAGCGAAAGCGCCCTCGCCGGTTAGCGCAAGCCTCCCGCTCGAAGCTCATGGAGCGATCAATGTTGCCGGATCAGAATCCCTGTCCGCAGGTCGAGGACAAACGCCGTCTCGGTGTCGGTCATCAAATCCCATCCCAGCCCACGGAGTGCGCCGTCCTCGATGCCGAGAATGGTGACACCTTCCGAAGAGAGCTTCTCCGATTCCCACGCTTGGCCGCTGCGGCCCCAGGCCAGAATCGAATGATGTCCTACGAACAGCAGTAGGCCTTCGGATGTATTCGGTCGAACTTCCAGCACCGGCCGATAGGAAACCATCGTGAATTGCTCCGGAGCGGTGGTGTCGATCAGGTAGGCGTACCCGCCGGAGACAGCGCAGATCTGTTCTGGCCTGGGCACGGACCAGATCCCCGTGGGAACTGCCGGATCGCTAAACCCCAGCGCACAGGTCGCCAGGAATGGCTCCGGGCATTGCGATGGTTGCACCGAGCGCTCGCCAGATGCCCCGTGCCCCATCCTTTCGACTTCTTTCTGTCGAAAGAGTGGGAGACCATGAACTTCAACCGCCGGCTGTTCCTGTTGCTCGGAAGGCCGGACCAGCACCTCCAGCGCCCCACGCTCCACCTCCTCGGCATCGCGGGGATAGACGAAGTGCCGGCGCGGCAGAATGATCGGCCGCTCCGGGAGAATCTCGGCCTGCCAGTTGTGGGGAAAGCTGAGGTCCACAGCGGGAGCGCGCGCGGGCGCAGTCATGGCTTTACCTTATAGCTCAAAATCCACGCCTTCTGTTCCCGCGTGTCGGGTACCGCGAGTCCGCGGGCCGCTTCAATGGCCGCCAAAGCGGCTCCGGGTGCCCAGCCCAGATGAATGAGTGCGCAGGCCGCTGTGACGGTGGCTCTGCCGATGCTTCCCCGGCAATGCACGCCAATATGCTCCCCGTCCCGGAGCCGGGTAGCCAGGTCTTCCACAAATGCCCGGAAGGAAACCGACTCCTGCGGAACATGGACATCGGGAATGGGGTACGAGAGATACCGCAATCCAGCCTTCTCCGCCAGCGGGCCCTCTTCGGCAAGGCCAAGCATCGCGGCCTCATCCTTTTGGAGCAGCGAAACCAGGGTCTCGACGCCAGCCCGCTTCATTTCAAGCAATTCGCTCTTCAGCCCGCTGCCTCCCAACGGACAAAGCACAATAGCCAGCGGCGCGGCCGGATTGCCCTTGATCCAGAAGATCTCCTCCACAGCGCTCAAACCCCCACAAACCGCTCGATCCGCTCGCGGACGCTCGGGATGCCCAGCCCGAGCGCCGCGCCGTCTTCGATCAGCGGCAACAGCTTGTCGAACTCCCGGCCTGAGTGAGCGCCGGTAAGGGCGATACGGACCGGATGGAAGAGTTCCTTGCCCTTGACGCCGGTGGCGGCCTTGATCTCGCTTATCCAGGAATTGAAGGTTTCAGGGGTGACGGCGTGTGTATAGGCGCGGACGCGGGCTGCCAGTTCGGTCAGCACAGTGCGAGCGGAGTCGGCGGCAAGAACGGCGGCGTTTTCCTTGTTGGCGCGGGCAGCCTCGGGATCGAAGCCGAAGACGGCAGCGGCCTTGTCGGGCAGTTGGTCCAGGTGATCGACGGCAGGAAGAAAGAGGGCAAGTAGATGCGCAAACCACGTCTGAAGGGCTTCGGGAGCCGATTCCTGCGCGGGAAGGCGGTCCCCAAAGTAGCCCCATGCCAGTGCAGCCAAGCGGTCGGGATCGGCAAGTTTCAGGTAATGCCGGTTCAGCCAGTTGAGCTTGTCGAAGTCGAAGACAGCCGGGCTCGGCGTGACGCGCTCCAGCGAAAACGCCCCGGTCAGCTCGGCGAGCGTGAAGGTCTCGGTCTTGCCGTCCTCGGCGCCCCACCCCAGCAGAGCCAGGTAGTTGACCAGCGCCTCGGGCAGGTAGCCCATCTCGCGGAAGGTCGAGATCGAAGTGGCTCCGTGGCGCTTGGAAAGCCGCTCGCGGTCCGCTCCTAGAATTGTAGAAAGGTGGGCGAATTCAGGCACCGGCCAGCCGAAAGCCTCGTAGATGGCCACCTGCCGGGGGGTGTTCGAGATGTGGTCGTCGCCGCGAATCACATGGGTGATCCGCATCAGCGCGTCGTCGATCACGACCACGTAGTTATAGACCGGAATCCCGCCCGAGAGGCCCGCGGCGCCTCTGCCGGCCGAACGCACGAGAATGGGGTCGCTGACCGATTCGGCAGCAAACTCGACCGGCCCGCGCACCAAATCATGAAAGCGCAATGGGTGGTCTTCGATGCGCAGCCGCACGGCGAAGGGCCTGCCGGTGGCGAGGTTATGGTCGATGGTTTTCTGATCCAGGGACCGGCATCTGCCGGAGTAAACTTGCGGTCCCAGCCGCTGCGTAGCGAGTTTCCGCTCGGCTTCGAGCTCTTCCTGGGTACAGAAGCAGCGATAGGCTTTGCCCTCGGCGAGCAATCGCTCGGTATGCTCGGCATAGATCGCCAGCCTCTCGGACTGGCGGTAGGGCCCGAAAAGACCCTTGTCCGCCCCGGCAGGACTATCCGCTCCGCCCGGCCCTTCATCCCAGTCCAGCCCCAGCCAGCGCAGATCTTCGATGAGTTGTGATTCGTAGCGAGCTTCCGAGCGTTCGAGGTCCGTGTCTTCAATGCGCAGGATGAAAGCGCCGCCCAGCCGCCGGGCAAATAACCAGTTGTACAACGCTGTGCGAGCGTTGCCCACGTGCAACAACCCGGTGGGCGAGGGAGCAAACCGGACGCGGGGAGTGGTCGTCATGACAACACTGATGATAGATGGTGGGTTGAAGGAACTCCATCCCCATTTCCTTGCATCAAACCAATAGGTAAAGGATGATATCCTTACTTCAAGGAGTAAAGGTAAAGATGAGATCGACCAGTACCATCAGCAGCAAGGGGCAGGTTACCGTTCCGATCGAGGTACGACACCGGCTGGGCCTCAAGGAGGGTGACCGCGTGGAGTTCGTCTTTGAAGAAGATGGCCGCACCGTTCTTCGTCCCGCGCGGGCACTGAAGAATCCTTTCGCAGCCTTCGTTGGGATTCTCCCCGTGTTTTCGTCTGGGGAGGAGATAAATGCCTGGATTCGGGACCTTCGCGATGACGTTTCTCCCGAAGCGAAGCTGCGCACCGAGGCTGAACGGTGAGAACGTCCATCGATTCGAACGTGATTTCGGCAATCTGGACGGGAGAGTCGTCGGTGCCCAGACTCCTGGTTCAACTTGAGGAAGCAAAGCGGGAAGGAGCTCTGCTTATCTCGCCGTTTGTCTTTGCTGAGTTGCATGCATACCCCGGTATGACAGAAGGCCTCCTTCGCAAATTCCTCACGGTCACTGGGGTTGTTGTCGATTTGAAATTGGAAGAAAAGGTGTGGACCGAGGCAGGTCTGCGCTTCGCGCGTTATGCCGCTCGACGCAGACAAGCCTTCGGTTCGGGCCCCCGCCGTCTGTTGGCAGATTTTCTCATTGGCGCGCACGCGCTGCTGCAGGCTGACCGGTTGCTCACGCTGGACTCGGCGGCCTACCGCCAGGATTTCCCGGAACTACGGCTGCTCTAAGAAATTGGTCCACACCGATTTCGAGGGCCAGCCCAAGAATCAGGAGAAATGCTCCCAACCGTGAGGTTCAAGCGGCTGCGAACCTTGCGCTGTGATCAGCATGACGGTTGGCTGGCCAGGTCTGGCTTGCCTGATGCGGCCGATTCTCCTGACCGGGATGCCGGCGATGCTACCGGGAACGCGGGCGGCGGCGGGGGCGGCGAACAGCAATTCATAGTCTTCGCCTCCGTGGAGGGCCTGAGCGAGACTTGCGCCGGGGTGGATGGGCAGAGCGGCGGCATCCACCTCTGCTGCCAAGCCGGACTCTTCGCAGAGGTGAGCAAGGTCGGTGGAAAGGCCATCGCTCAGGTCGAGGGCTGCGGAAGCCAGGCCGCGTCGAACAAGCCATCGGCCCTGGGCGATGCGCGGCTGGGGATAGAGGTGAGGAGCGAACAGGGCCGCCGATCTCTTGGAGATCAATGGTGGCAGCCGGCGAGTCGGCTTTGCTTTTGTCAATTCGGCCAACCGTGCCAGGCCGGCAGCGGCTCCGCCGAGGGCGCCGGTCACGTAGAGCAAGTTGCCAGGGCGGGCGCCGGAGCGAAGCAAGGCCTTTCCGCGGGGAACCGCGCCAACCAGGACAATGTCGGCTACGGCGACCGGAGATTCAGCCAGGTCTCCGCCAGCCAGTGGAGTCTTGTGGACTGCGGCCAGGGCGAGCAGTCCGTCGAAGAAGCGCTCAACCCACGCGGGACGGCGGCCTGGGGCGTCAGTGAGTTCGCGCGGCAGACCCAGGGAAAGAAAAGCGGCCACGGGACGAGCGCCCATGGCGGCCAAGTCGCTAAGACCCCTCGCCAAAGTACGATGCCCCACGGATTCCGGAGGGTGCCAGTCGAGGCGGAAGTGCCTTCCAGCGATGGAGAGGTCAGTGGTCACGGCCAGTTCCTCGCCGGGACGGGCGTCGAGCAGGGCGCAATCGTCGCCGATGCCCAATCGGAGGCCGCCGCCGGACGTCCTCGCGGCACGGCTGCGGATCAGCCCCAGCAGGGCCAGTTCACCCCTGCCGCCGCCGCTCAAGGAATCAGCTCTCTTCGATCGCATCCCTTGAGAATAGGATAAATAGACGGGAAACTGCCCGGAGTTGCCAGCCGAAATCCGCCAGTATGAACTGAACTTTCCCACTTTTACGGCCGATGAAACCTGCGCGGCTCCAAATCAGAACCGCGAAATGATTTTCCCTGCGGATTTCGTTGACCCGCCGAGGGGCCCTTTGCTAGGCTTAACAGACGTTCATTGGAGTGTGCCCGCCTGGGTGCAAGCCTTCTTGTTCACGGGCTGAAAAGCCTTTATGCCATTCGCTCTAATCGTTTGCTCGGCGAATTGCGGCTCTGCAGGTTGCAGGGATGAAAGGCAGAGATGCTACGCAAGCGCTATTACATTCTTTTTGTCGCTCGGGATGAGGATGGGCGGGTGCGAAAGATTCCCCTTCCTCTGCACTATGCCTATGGATTCGTTGCTGCGGCGCTGGTAGGAGCGTTCACCATCGTCGGCTTGGCCGGTTCGTACACGCGGATGCTTCTCAAGACCGAGAGTTACAACCAGGTTCGGCAGGAGCGGGAGACGTTGCGCAAGGACTATAAGCAGATGGCACAGATCGCGCATGATCGAAATGTGCAGGTAGCCTCCCTCGGAGCTCTCGCCAGTGAAGTGACCGCCCTCTACGGGCTGAAGCAGAACAAGCTGACCTCGGCCAAGGTCCCGGCCGCCGCCGCGGCGCCCACCCCCCCCTCTTTGGCACTCACCGACGATGTAAACCAGCAGCAGGTCAAGCTCTCCATCGACCAGTTTTATGCCCTCCGCACCCAAGCCCTCTCCGGCCGGGTCGCCCGGGCGCTCGAGGGGGGACTTTCGCCCTCGTTTGCCGGCGACTGGACGGAGTTGGCCGATGCCCCTTCGATCTGGCCCATCGAGGGCCGCGTCACATCCAGCTTTGGAGAGCGGGAGGATCCTTTCAACGGGGAAGGCGCGTTTCACTCCGGCATCGATATTTCCGCTTCCTTTGGAGCGCCGGTGCGCGCGGCTGCGGATGGAGAAGTCACCGGTGCCGAGATGGGCTCCGGCTACGGCCGCCAGATCGAACTGGATCACGGCCACGATGTGCTCACGGTATACGGACATCTCTCCGCGATAGCGGTCCTGCCCGGTCAGCATGTGATCCGCGGTCAGGTGATCGGCTACGTGGGTCAGTCCGGACGCTCGACCGGCCCGCACTTACACTATGAGGTGCGCGTGCATAACGTTCCGGTGAATCCGCACAAATATTTGCGCACCACCTATGAGCAGATTGCCGTCCCCGACGGCAATGCGATTGCTTCGTCGGGCAAATAAGCGATCTTCTCGCGTTCTACAGAGGCGGCTCCCCGCACGACGGGAGCCGCTTTTGTTTGGAAGCTTCACCGCCTTCCAGCCGCGCCGGGCGCCATCAGTCGTTAATTTCCCTGCCGCCTTCCCGTTAAGCCGGCAGGCGTCTTCTCCATGGTATTGTTGCCTCGGCTTCCATTTTCCGCATACAGGAGAGTTTACCGTGCATCTCCGTCTACACTGTCTTGTCGCCTTGCTTGTCCTGGCGCTTCCCGCCGCAGCCGAAGATCTTGACGCGGGGTTACACACTGCTGTTGCCCGTGCCCAACACTTGAAGCGGGGCATCAATGCCTCGCAGTGGTTTGCCCAGTCGGCCAGTGACTACTCTGCGGCCCGCACCGATCGCTATACCGACGCCAAGGACATTGCGCTCATGGCGCAGTTGGGCTTTGACAATGTGCGCTTGAGCATCGATGCCGTCCCGCTGGAACAGTATCCGCGCGGCAAGGATGGCCTGAACGCCGACTTTCTGGCGCGGCTGGACCGCGCAGTGGATGCCATGCTGGCAGATGGACTCTCGGTCCAGATCGACCTGCAACCGGAGGACAGCTACAAGCAGCAATTGCGCACCAGCGACGAGGCTGTGGACCGCATGACCATGCTTTGGCGGCGGCTGGCCGCCCACTATTCCTCGCGCGACCCGGAGAAGGTCTTTTTCGAGATTCTGAACGAGCCGGAGGTGCACGACCCGTACCGTTGGGCCGGCATCCAGGCGCGTGTGGCCGCGGCCATTCGCGAGGCTGCGCCGCGTCACACGATCATTGCCACGGGTCCGAATTATTCCGACATCGCGGACCTGCTGGCCATGCATCCGCTAAGCGACCGGAATGTGATCTATAACTTTCACTTCTACGATCCGCACGAGTTTACCCATCAAGGCGCGGGATGGGGCGAGCCCTGGTGGACTTATACGCACAACATTCCCTATCCTGCGGCAGAAAGCTCGATGCCGGAGTTATTGCGGCAGGTCCCCGACGCGGCCAGCCGGTTCAAGCTGGAAGGCTACTGGCTGGACCACTGGGACGCGCACCGCATCCGGTCGCTGATCGACGAGGCGGCGGCTTGGGGCCGTCAGAACAATGTGCCGCTCATCTGCAATGAGTTCGGCGCCTACCGGGAGTTCACCGACGCTACTTCGCGGGCGAACTGGATTCACGATGTCAGGACCGCGCTCGAAGCCGATGGAATCGGCTGGACGATGTGGGACTATCGCGGCGGCTTCGGCGTGGTGTGGAAGGAAGACGGCCAGCCGGCAAAGGCGGATGGGGCAGTCGTGAGGGCGCTGGGGTTGGGGAAGTGATGCGGGGATGAGCGACGTCCCCGGAGCGCGATTTCTGCTTTGAACTTCTTCAATTCATCTTCTTCACGGGACGCGCGCTCTGCTGCCATTGTGCCTCACATCTTGGTTTTCGAAAAGCCAACCTATACCACCACCGCACCTTCTGGTGCGTCGATTGTTGAGTGCGCCGGCCATTGACCAAGCCGGTCCGGTAGACGGATCGAGGCCAATCGCTCGCCGTTGACAGCGGAAGTTCGAATGGAATAGCTTCTTCGCCATGCGCTATCTTCTGTTCGCTATTTTACTTGCATGGACGGCCATCGCCGCCGCGCAGCCCAGGGCCGGTTCTGACCAGAAAGCAATCGTGCATCTGAATCCCGAGACTTGTGGAACGGTTCCATCCGACAAGCGATCATGGCTTCCGGAGGCATGGCAACCGTTCCAAGCGTTCGTCAAGCTTTGCCCCGTTGCTCGGGACGAAGTCCCCGCATTCTATGTAATGTCGATTTGGGCAGACGATTACTACCGTGCTCAGCCGGAAGACGCCCCAGCCGTCAAGTTCCCGAAGCCCCTGCTCTTTCGGCCTGATGGCAAGAACATTGGAGAGTTACCCGCTGTCTTTCCGCGCGATCCACCGAGAACACTTGATCCGATTTTCCTGAATTGGTCAAAGAATTTTCCGCACGAAATCAAGTTGTGGCTCCAGGATCCAGCAGTTCTCGGCGATCGCTACTTGCCACCCCTCACTTGGGATGAGGCGGCGGGCCGGTTTGCTCAAAGAGCAGCGAGAAAGGAGAAGACAGATGGCGCAGAGTCAAAACATTGATGACGCAAAGGCCGTGGACGCACTCACCAAAGCATCCGACGAAGCCTATGGCAAGTACGCGAACTCTTGCAGTCACGCAGTCTGGTATGTGCTGACGCAGATCGTCGATAAGCAAACGAAATGGCTTGACGCCAATCACCTGGTGGACTTTCTGAGCAGGGATTCCGGTTGGAAAGAGGTTACCGTAGACGATGGCTGGGGACTTGCACAAAAGGGCAACGTAGTTATCGGGGGACTCAAAAACCCAAAGAGCAACGGGCACGTGATTTTAATTTACCCCGGCGAAAAGATAGAGAGCGGAGGGTACTTTTACACCTACATCGATAAGAAGACCAAGAAGCCGAAAACCGATAAGCTTCGCTCTCACGGCAGATATCCGCGCGCCTTGTCAACTTCGATGGGATCATGGCCAGGAGCTATGAGTAAGGGCGATAAGACCGTGTGGGACCCGTGGGCCAATGACGACACCTTTGAGGATGTAAAGTTTTGGGCCAAGTCTTCCCAGTAAGCAAACCGGCGGACGGGCCATATTCGGACTGGAACAGAATACGGGCTCCCAGGTCCCGCCTTCGGGACCCGAGAAACCACGAATCTAAGATAACCCAACTTACTTCCCAGTGTAACTCACGTGCCAGATAGATCTTGACCCGTCGTCGGAGACGAACAGAGAGCCGTCGGCAGCCTGCGTCACACCCACCGGCCGCCCCCAGACGGTGCCATCGGGATTGACGAACCCGGTCAGAAAGTCCTCGTACTCACCGGTCGCGTGGCCATTTTTCATCGGTAGGCGAATGACCTCGTAGCCCGCGCGCTGCGCCCTATTCCACGATCCGTGCTCGGCGGCGAATCCGTCGCCTGTGTAGCTGGCCGGGAACTGCGTGCCCTCATAGAAGAGCATTTCCAGAGAAGCGAAGTGCGGATTCACCAGGATGTCCGGCGTGATGACCTTGGCCTGTAGTTCGGGGTGTTTGCCGGGGTGCCGCGGGTCCTGCTTCCCGCCGCCGGGGCCGCCAAAGTAGAACCAAGGCCACCCGTAGAAGCCCCCCTCCTGCACGTGGGTCACGTAGTCGGGCACGAGGTTATTGCCCAGCCCATCCCGTTCGTTGGTCGAGCACCACAGCTCGCCGGTGATAGGGTTGATGGCTTCGCCGACGCAGTTGCGGATGCCCCAGGCGTAGACCTTCACGAACTTCCCCTCGGGAGTGAACTGAAGCACGTCGGCGCGGTGCAACTCCTCGGGGTGTGTGTCGGAGTCGTCCACATTCGAGTGCGATCCGACGGAAGCGAAGAGCTTGGTGCCGTCCTTCGAGAAGATGACGTCGCGGGTCCAGTGGCCGCCGCCGCGCAGCCGTCCGCCGCCGGGCAACTCGGCAAGCTCCTCCGGCTTGCCACTGGCGGTTAGGTCACCATTCTTATAACGGAAGCGAACAATGCTGTCGGTGTTGCCCACATAAAGCCACTTGGGATCGGGTCCGGCGGGGTAGAAGGCAATGCCGAAGGGCTGACGCAGATCGGACGAAAAAACCGAGACCTGTTTGGCTTTACCGTCCGGGCCCACGCCGCGGAAGACCTTGATCTTGCCGCTCGCGCTCTCGGCCAGGAACAGGTCGCCGTTGGGCGCAGTTCGAAGCAGGCGCGGATTGTCAAGCCCGTCCGCGTAAAGCTCGACCTTGAAGCCCTTGGGAGCCACCGGCCAGGCGTTGGTGGGACGGGGAACCAGCGTGGGACCGTTGTCTACGGACTCTTCGGGGGCAGGCCCGGGCAAGTCGGCGACGGTCAGGTGCCGGCGAATGCCGGGGGATTCATGAGCCGCATCCGTGAAGGCCGCCTGGCCAGTCAGGACGGGCTGTATCGGTGCGGCCTTCGCGGCCGTTTCGCCTGGAGCGGCGACGCTCGCGATTACGCCAACCGCCAAAGCGAAAAGGGAGACCTTAAGCGGCCGGAGGGCAAAAAAGGGCAAGCGAATCAGCCGGATCATGGAAACTCCGCGGGAGAATTCTGTTCGATCTCAATGACTGGATGACGCCTGGGTCGGTGTGGATGCAGATTTGGCTCTTGGGTTGACGAAGAAGCCTGGCAATCCTTTGAAGTGTGAAGCCGCCTGGAACCCCCCGTCTGCTTATTGCAGATCTGGTCGATCCGCACTCGGATCAAGGAAGGTTCCGGCGGCTGGCCCGAGGCAGATCGTGGAGAACCCACGTGGCTGGGAAGCACGCTACTGCCTATTTCGATGCACTTGGGTCCCTGCCGGGTTGCAAGGCCGGCTGCAGATTCTCGCCCTCGGCCAGTCCGGCGAGCAACGAGGGCGAAAGGGTGGCCGTGACCACCACCCGGTTGCGCCTCTGGTTCACCTCCGCGGTTTTCAGCAGCTCCTTCAGGCCGTTGTTGGCGGCGTTGGCGGGCAGAGGGGCGGTAAAGCCTCGGGCCAGGTCGATCAGCGTAGTCAACGCGGCGTTCTGCCTGGCGGCCACCTCGTCTGAGGGAGCGATCTCCTCGACCTTGACATTCAGCGAGCCCCCCAGAGACAAGGCCGGCTTCACGCTGGCCACGATGGTCAAGTCGGCCTCAAGAGGCAGCGAGAGGCCGAAGACCTTGATAGCGCCGCTCTCCGAGAAGGGCAGCCCGATCTGGCCGACGCCCCAGGCCAGCGAAAGCAGCGGCACCTCGTGGTAGTGCTGGGCCAGAAGCGTGGAGCCGGCAAAGGGCAGCGCTGCGGCGCGATGGCGGTCGAGCATCGAGTGGATCTGCTCGGGGGTGGGGGTGTTGGAGACAGCCAGCATGTCGTAGCCAATTTGCGCGACGCGCACCGTGCGGCCCTCGGACGGGATCGAATAAACAGTGTGTCCTTCGTAGGGCTCGCGCGAAGCCGCGTGGGCGTCGAGCCAGGCGTTGAGTCGCGGGCCAGTCAGTTTGCCGGCCAGTACCATGGAGTAGGCGACGGGACCGTTGGGGCCGTTCGGGTCGGGCATCCGGTGCAGGGCGATAGCCACCTGGTCCAGATCGCGCTCCCAATCGATGCCCGTTGCGTCGACAAATTGCTGGTATTCGGGTACGCGCTGGGGCGGCTTCAGATCCTTGTGCAGGAAGGAGCGCACCGGCTTGAGATTGATGTAAACGATGCCGTCGGACTCCGGCAGCAGCCGTGCAGCCTCAGGCGGAGCCTTCGAGCGCAGAAAGATAGCCACGGCCAAGAGCAGCAGGACCGCGGCCACAATCCAGAGCGTTCTTCGCGTGCGTCGGTGCATTGGGGGCCGTCAGAAATACCGTATCACTCCACGGGAGTGGGAGGGGTGTTCGTTGACGGCTCAAATCGTTATTGCTTTGCCGGTTGTTGCACCAATTCGGCGTTCAGATGAATCGTGCCGCCGGTGACGTTGAGGGTCTTGGCCCAGTCGGTAAAGCCCTTCGCTTGAATGACAATCTGATGTGTGCCGGGTAGCAAGGGGAGTCTGGCTACTTGCCCTTCTCCATGAATTCCTTTAGGTGCTTGGCGCAAGCTTCGGCAAGAGACTGTTGGCCACGCGCACCAAACGTCCCGAAAAACAGCGCACCATGGCTGCTCTTATGCACTTCATAAGCCCACACCACGTCCTGACTCGCGGCATCAATGATCATGATGCTCGACTCAAGGCCCCGCGTGGAACTAGCCCCGGAAGAACTCCCATAGTGACCGCCGGCTTGATTCCAGTTCGCGCTCGCGCTTGAACCGGCAACAAATCCCCGCCATTCCGTTTCGGTAGAAACGACAAAATACTGCGCAGAACCTCTTTCGAGCGTAAGCGTTATTGGAACGCCCTTTTCTCGAATGGCTGCGGCAAAGTAAGTTTCAAACCCGCCCATGGGCGCGATAACTACTCGGGCTCCGGGTGGGATTTGTCCGCGATATTCTTTGTGCTTTGAGGTGGGGGTGTCGACCGGGCTAGCTGGCTCCTTTGGCCGAATCGGCGACGCAATGGCTTTCGCAACGACCGCCGAGACCACCCTATCGCTAACCCCTGCGCCTTTCATCGCAATAATCCCATCCGCGGATGTATCGAAAGTCCCTGGTTGCGCGTTGATAGTAGAGACAATAAGATCGTCGGAAAGGCCAGCTTTGACCAGCTTTATAACAGCGTCATTGTTGAGCGCCTGCTGTGCTGCGAGCAGAGGACAAATTGCCAGAAACACGAGTGCGATAAAGCTCTTTTGCATGCAACCTCCCTTTCCTTTCAGAACCACGAAAAGTTCATCAGGGAAGCGCATGAATCATCGGCCCGAAACTTTGTCCCTGGATGTGACACGCAACACTTGGGTGTAGTCATGGGAATAGCAAACGGGATATGGCGGTGCAAAAACGGCCACGGTCCAGGCGGACCGTGGCCGTTCTGAACAGCACCGACACGCTTGCGCAGCGTTACTGCGTGACGGATTTGACCCGGTCGCCGGCTTTGAAGCCGGAGCCGGAAACAGGAGTGCAGACGGCGGAGGCGTCGTCCACGTCTGTAGCCTTCACGACGCCGACCGAGGAGGTGAGCCGCCGGATGACCGCCCCAGTGGTCGGATCCTTGATCTCCTTGGTCATGCGGACCACCTCAAGCTGGTCGCCCACTTTGACGCCGGCCTTAGCGCCCACGTTGAGGACGATTTGATCTCCATCGACGGCGGCCACCAGGCCTTCCACTGTAATGGTGCGCACGCTGACCTTGGGCGCGCTTGTCACCAGGTCGGCGGTGAGCTTGTCGACAGCGGTCTTGGTAGCTTCGCCGATGATCGTGTTCTGGAAGTCGCTGCTGCCGAAGTCCGCGTTGCCGCCGCCAAACCCGTGCCAGTTGCCGCCCCCGCCGAGCATCGACGTGCTGGAGCGGGAGGATTGGCCTACGCCCTCGCCCACGGCAATAATTTCGCCCGTGTCCACATTGACCAGCCGGGCGGTGATGGCCACGTTGGCCTTGGAGTTCGAGTGACCGAAGCCGCCCAGGCCGAAGCCTCCCCAGTTGCCCCCGCCGCCGCCAAGGTTGGTTTTCTTGGTCTCGTTGCCGAATTCGGTGATGCTGCCCACCAGAATCGCATCCACCCCCAGCAACTTCCCGATCTTGGCGGCGCTATTCGGATCGGCCCGGTTCGAGTTGGAGAAATTCTGCTCCGCCATGATCTTGTCCAGCGCCTTGCGTTCGATGATCGAAAAGGAGCCGTTCTTGACCAGATCGGTGACCAGCAGGTCGGCAATGCCTTTGCCGATATCCACTTCCGTGCCGAAGACTGCGGCGGAGACGGTTTTTACGGTGGCGTAATCGAAGTCCATGATAGCGATGCGAGGCCTGCGCCCTGAGGCGGCCTGGGCGCTTGCGGGCCGCTCAGCGAGTCCGGCCGCGACGGCCAGGAGAACTGCCACGAGCGAGAAGAATTTCTTGAGGATCATAGGTCTTCCTTCAAAGCGAGAATGGGGTCGAAGACAGGTTTGCCCCGCTTATTCGGTTCTGTCAAGGGTTTTCCGCAAAGAGCCGCGTCAATTGAGAGAGAAAAGGCCGGCGCGCTCACCTGGCGCGTGTGCCGTGCCGCCGCGGTTTGCTCCACTCGCGGCGGTGTGCTAACCTTGATTTCTGTGCCGTTGTGTGTGCGGGGCGGGAGTGTGTCCGTACGCGGCAGCGGGGCGGTATCTCCGGGTCTTCGAACCGGTTTCCGGGTGGGATGGGCTGGCGTAGCTCAGCTGGTAGAGCATCTGATTTGTAATCAGAGGGTCGGGGGTTCAAATCCCTTCGCCAGCTCCACTTGAATGAAAGCGGTCAACGGGGCCTGAGACGGCAAGAATTGGCCGGCGAGCAGAGGTTTTTCCGAGAGCCGGGCCTGTCCTCCGCGGTGATCCCACAGAGGTGACATGCTCCGAGATGCCGGAGATTCTCCGGACGGGGCCTGATGCGCCGAAGTGGATTTTCGCAGATTGTTGACAGGATGGGGCAGGACTCCTTGCGGCAGAAATTGGTCGCCGGGGTGGTTGGATCGGGCCCATGGACGGATCTTAGTCCGTGGGGTGATTGGGCACAGGTGGCCGAGCGGTTAATGGCAGCAGACTGTAAATCTGCCGCTCCTTGGAGCTACGGAGGTTCGAATCCTCCCCTGTGCACCACGAATTTGAGGAACTGGAATGCGCGACGGATCGCAACCGGAATGAGCTTGTACGGAAGCGAACTCGACCGCAAGATGAAGGGCCTGCAAAGTACCGGTTCGGATCTGGACCGGAAGTACTGGGTGGCCTTGGCGCTTTATGTGGTTTTGGCTCTGCTGGTCTGGTTTACCATGGGCGAAGGCAAGGTTCTCGTGGCGGGCAGGCTGGTGGAGTTGCGGTTGGTTCCGCTTGCAGTTCTTGGCGGCTTGGCGCTGCGCACCGTGTTGGCCCGTCAGGCGGAGAGGATTCGCCGCGGCGGGGATAAGGCCGGCGGTTCGGCGCCCGGAAGTTAGTTGAGAGGGCTGATGTAGCTCAGTTGGTAGAGCACTCCCTTGGTAAGGGAGAGGTCACCAGTTCAATCCTGGTCATCAGCTCCAGAAGTTCAAGTTGTCAGTGGTCAGTTGTCAGTGGTCAGTAAGCGCGGCAGGTGTGGCTCATCGATGACCGCGAATGGATAAGGAAGAACTGATCACTGAAAACTGACCACTGAGAGCTGTTTTTCAGCGGGAGTAACTCAGTGGTAGAGTCACAGCCTTCCAAGCTGTTGGTCGCGGGTTCGAACCCCGTCTCCCGCTCCAGGATTTGGATACAGGTGGAACGGCTGAAAGAGCTTTTACCTGGACGAGGGATCGGAAGATGTTTGAGCAGGCAGTGATCGCGGTCAAGGATGAGCAGGGATATGCGCAGCTTCATGCCTTGATCGACCAGGTCTTCGATTCGCGGGATGTGGAAGTTTTCCTGACCCGCCTGACCAAGACCAGGCTGCGGATTCGCGACTACGAGGGCGTTCTCGAGCGCGGGCTCCTTGGCAAGCAGGCCGTGCCGCTCTATGCGGCGCTTCCGGTCTCCGACCAGGGATTGACCCGCGAGCGGTATCTCAGGCTGGTGGAAGCTGTTCCGCTGGAGCTGCGGCAAAGGTATTTCAGGGTGTACGCGTATTACTGATACGCAGCCTGAGGGACTCAAGGGTTTGGATCTTGTCGGTGGCAACGAGAAAGTCTAACGAAAGGGACTGAAGGGCAATGGCGAAGGAAAAGTTTGATCGCAGCAAGCCGCACGTGAACGTGGGCACGATCGGTCACATCGATCACGGCAAGACGACGTTGACGGCGGCGATTACGAAGGTGTTGCAGAAGCACAATCCGAAGATTGTCTTCCGTTCGTTTGACTCGATCGACAACGCGCCGGAAGAGCGGGAGCGGGGCATCACCATCGCCACGGCGCACGTGGAGTACGAGACCAAGAATCGCCACTATGCGCACGTGGACTGCCCTGGGCACGCGGACTACATCAAGAACATGATCACCGGGGCGGCGCAGATGGATGG
>Ga0181531_10001174_pt1 | contig 16691 bp, 12 predicted proteins | sample PEATcosm2014_Bin_38_FD_119743 | JGI IMG/M metagenome (GOLD analysis project Ga0181531, IMG submission 119743) | Peatland microbial communities from MTU Mesocosm Facility, Houghton, MI, USA - PEATcosm2014_Bin11_10_metaG | ecosystem: Environmental > Terrestrial > Soil > Wetlands > Peat | place... | reverse complement strand
CGCGTCAGGTATTCCATCGGCGACGTGCCAACAGTCTGTTTGAATTTCAAGGCAAACGTCGATCGCGACATACCGGCGCGCCGCCCCAGTTCCTCCAAGGTCCAGCCGTGCGCCGGATCGTCGTGCATCGCATTGATCGCTGCGCTCATCTGTTTGTCCGCGAGCGCAAACAGCCACCCAACACCGCCGCTCAAGCCTTCTGCAAGATGCATGCGCAGCGCCTGAACCAGCATCATGTACGCAAGCTGTTGCGCGACCAAGAGGCTGCCCGGCTCGGGTTCGCGCAGCTCCTGCATCATGTGCTCCAGACACCAGCGTAGCGCTGCCCGGTCCGATTCTTTGCGGATATGCACAATGGGCGGCAATACGCCGAGCAGAATGCTCGCATGTGGGCCGGTCAGCGTGAAGTGGCCGCCGACGCCGAAACAATCACCGCCGCCGTTATGCGAGCCGATCCCGCCGTTGAGGGGGAACCGAAAAATCGACTGCGCGTCGACCGGCGTCAAGCGAAGATCGCTGGCAAGACAAAAAGGCAGTCCGCTCGGCAACAGAAAGCAATCTCCGGTCTCGACGCGCACCGCATCGGGTACGCCTTGGACCGACAACCAACATTGGCCGGAGACCAGCGCGTAGCACTTGATGCCTTCGTACCGGTCGAATTGGATCGACCACGCGCCACCGAGATCGAAGCCGCCGCACATGACTGTGCGCGGCTTCAACAGGGAGAGCACATCGGAGAGTGGATCCATGGGTATGCCGGACGATTGCGAAGATAATAGAGACGTTAGAGCATAGATCGTATTTCGGCAATCGCCTATTGTACGAATCACGGGCCTGCGGCTGCGGTCCTAAAGATCAAAACAGTCAAGGAAATCCTCATGCGTGTGTTCGTCACCGGCGCCACCGGATTCATCGGTACTGCAATCGTTCAAGAACTCATCCGCGAAGGACATCAGGTACTCGGCCTCGCGCGCAGCGAAACGGCTGCGAAATCGCTGACCGCCGCGGGCGCCAAGGTCCATCGGGGTGATCTCGAGAATCTCGACAGCCTGCACAGTGGTGCGGCCGCCTCGGACGGCGTGATTCACACCGGGTTCATCCATGACTTCGCACGCTTCAAACAAGTCAGCGAGATCGATCGGCATGCGATCGAGGCCCTCGGCTCCGCGCTCGTGGGCTCGGACCGTCCGCTGGTCGTGACTTCCGGCACCGCGCTTGTCGCGCCCGGCCGCGTTGCGACCGAAGAAGATGTCTCGACGCTGACCTCGAACGATTTTCCGCGAGTGGCTAGCGATGAAGCTGCACGCTCGGTTGCGGCGCGCGGCGTGCGCATATCGCTGGTTCGTCTCTCGCCGTCGGTCCACGGTGACGGCGACCACGGCTTCATTCCAACGCTGATCCGCATTGCACGCGAAAAAGCGGTGTCCGCCTATGTGGGCGAGGGTCTCAATCGCTGGACCGCCGTGCATCGGCTCGATGCCGCAGTTCTGTTTCGGCTCGCGCTCGAGAAAGGCGCCGCGGGCGCTCGCTATCACGGGGTTGCCGACGAGGCGATCGGATTCAAGGATATCGCCGGTGCGATCGGACGCGGCCTGAACATTCCGGTGGTCAGCCAATCACTCGATGAGGCGGCTGCGCATTTTGGTTGGTTCGCACACTTTGCCGGACTCGACTGCCCCGCCTCGAGCCAGTTGACCCGCGAACGCCTTGGTTGGTATCCCGTGCAATGCTCGCTGCTCAGCGACCTGCACGAGGGCAGCTATTTCAAAGCGTGAACTCACTGCGCTGCTGCCGTGTGCAGGTGCCCGCAGACCCACTCGCTGGTCGGCCTGGAATCTCGAGCGTAAGATCAAACCGTAAGGCCTGCGCGTGTGGCGGTGGGCGCAAGCACGGGGAATTCTTCGATGCGGATGCCGATCATCGGCTTTTTCATGGCCTTCGCCGCGAGCGCGCCGGTCTGGTCTCAATCTGCCGAGATGACCATCACCTTGACCGGCCAGGCGATGATTCGGTCGGATCTGCGCGCGACCGCGCCCTCGACGTTGCCGAGAATACAGTCGCTGCTCAAGGGCGATGTGATCTTCACGAATCTGGAAGGCACGGTCGCGGAGCAGGACCAGTCGGTGCAGGAGGGCCGCGGGTTTCTGACGCCACCCGAAGCTCTCGATGCGCTGCAGACGCTCGGCTTCAATCTGCTCGCGCTGTCCGACAATCATGCGTTCGACCTGCAAGTGGCCGGCATTCAGAACACGATTCGAGAAGCGGACCGCCGTCATCTCGTGCACGCCGGAACCGGCAACACTCTCGCGGAAGCGGCTGCGCCGAGCTACCTGCATACCGCAAAAGGTACGGTCGCGCTGGTTGCGAGCGCATCGGGGTTGATTGCCCCCGCGGGCAATGCGACCGCGGAGCGCCCGGGTGTCAACGAATTGCGCATCGAGGCGGGCGGACAACCGAACGAGGCGACCACGGATCTGCCGAGCACGTCCGCGAACGCGCCGAACAAGGACGATGCGCGACGCATTCTGCAGAGCATCCGCGAGGCCCGGCGACACGCGGACCTGGTCGTCGTCTACCAGCACAATCACGTGTTCGCAAATCACGCGTTCTCGACGATCTTCACCGAGGGGATGCCGGAACGCCTGGCGCCGAATGATTGGCTCAGGAAATGGGCACATGCCGAGGTGGATGCCGGTGCGGACATCGTGATCCTCCATGGGGCACCGCTGCTGCACGGCGTGGAGGTGTATCTCGGACGGCCGATTTTCTACGACCTCGGCAACTTCATCTACAACGTACCGCCGATATTGACCTACATCGATGAGCCCATGGCCTGGGAAAGCGCCGTTGCAGAAGTCGATTTTCAGGGCACGGTGCTGCGATCGATCACGCTGCACCCAATCGTGCTCAACAACATCGGCGATGGCCAACCCGACGTGCACAACGCCTATACGAATAACGAGTACCTCGACACGCGTGGCTTGCCGAGTCCGGCGAGCGGGCCGAGGGCCGCTTATATTCTCGAGCGTCTCGCGACCTTGTCGAAGCCGTTCGGCACCCGGCTCGAGATTCGGGGCGATACCGCGCAAATCGTGCTCGCGATCAGCAGAGGCCCCGGCGCCGACGTTCACAAAGCGGCAACACCATTGCCTTAGATTGGCGCCCTTCACTTAACCGGGGGACTACCATGAAGGCAAAAACACGACTGCTTGCCGGCGCCGCCATCGCAGCAACATTGGCCACATTGACCCACGGATTGGCTGCAGCCGCGACTTCGCTGGGTTCGGGCAAGATCAAGCATGTTTTGCTGTTGAGCATCGATGGCATGCATGCGGTGGATTTCTATAACTGCTCGCACGGGATCTCGGGCGCGAACGGCGGCAGCCCCTACTGCCCGAATTTGGCGGCCCTGAGCCGCGGCGCCGTCAACTACGTCGCCGCCGTATCCTCGAAGCCCTCGGATTCGTTCCCCGGCTTGGCAGCCCTGATCACCGGTGGCTCGCCGAAATCAACCGGACTGTATTACGACGTCGCCTACGACCGGGCGCTCGATGCGCCCGCGACGAAGACCGGGACGGGTCTCGCGGGAGGCTCTTGCACGCCGTACGGCCTGCCCAACGGCACGACGACCGATTTCGACCAAGGCATCGATCTCGACGACACGCAGTTGAACGGCGGCGCTCCGGGAGCAGCCGCGACCGAGGGCGGCATCCGCTCGATCGACCCGAAGAAACTGGTGCGCGATCCGCAACAAGGCTGTGCGCCGGTGTATCCATGGGACTTCCTGCGCACGAACACGATCTTCGGCGTCGTGCACGAAGCCGGCGGCTACACCGCGTGGATCGACAAGCACCCGTCGTATTCGATGGCAGCCGGACCGGGCGGCAAGGGCCTCGACGACTATTACTCTCCCGAGGTGAGTTCGAACGTGATTCCGCTGCCGGGCGTGACCACGTCGCAAGGAATCTCTTGTGCGACGGTGCGCGATGCGAGCGGAGTCGCCTGGAACGGCAGCTTCGCCGACATTCAATGCTATGACGCGCTCAAGGTCAAAGCCCTGCTGAACCAGATCGCCGGCAAGACCCACGATGGCGCACCCGCGGTCGTTCCCGCGCTGTTCGGTATGAATTTCCAGGCTGTGTACATCGGACAAAGTGTCGCCGAGCCCGGCGTCGGCAGCGGTGGCTACCAAAACGCCGCGGCCTTGCCGAGCCCAGAATTACTCAAAGAGATCGAGTTCGTCGATGCCTCGATCGGCGACATCGTGGCTGCGCTCAAGAATGCCGGTATCTACGACGATACCCTGCTGATCATTTCGGCGAAGCACGGCGCTTCACCGATCGATCCGCGCGCCTATGTGGCCAATGGCAACAACACACCGGCAACCTTGCTCGGAAGCGCAATTCCCTATTCGGAATCACCGCTGAATACGACCGGGATTGGCGCAACCGAGGACGACGTGTCGGTGCTGTGGCTGAAGCCCGGCGCAAGCGCATTGGCAGCGGTCGATCTGCTCGAGAGCAACGCCGCGGCGATCGGCTTGGGCGAGATCTATTACGGGCCCACGCTGTGGCTCAACTACAATATCGGCGGCCTCGATCCTGGGCAGGATTCGCGCACGCCGGACATCATCGTGACACCGAACGAGGGCATGACCTATTCCGGCAGCACGACGATGATCGAAGATCACGGCGGCTTCGCGCATGACGATACCAATGTCGTGATGTTGGTAGCCAATCCGCGCTTCAAAGCATCCACGGTCTCGGTCACGACGACGACGACACAGATTGCGCCGACGATCATCAAGGCCTTGGGGCTCGATCCGACCGCGCTGGATGCCGTGCGAGAGGAAGGCACGGCCGTACTACCGGAAGTCGCGGCGCAGTTCGCGCGTTAGTCGAACGCGTATCGCACCGGGCGCGTCACGGGGACCGTGGCGCGCCCGATGGGGCGATCGCCCGGGTTTGCAGCAGGTAGATGGCGGCGCTGACGCCCAACAGAATCATCAGTCCGAGGATTTCCGCGCGCGAGGCCAAGGCAATCACGAGCGCCATGCCCGCGATGCCGATGATCGCCGCCGCGCCGAGCCAGCGGAATTGCAACGGCTCGCCCGCGAGCGCGACGCCGCGGCGCGTGAGCTGCCACGCAGCCGCGCACCCGAGGATATACAACGCCGCGATGCTGAGCGCCGACAGCACGGCGAGTTCGGCAAATGTGCCGGTCAACGCAAGCACCATCGCGAGCGCCGCGTAGACCGCGATCGCAATGTGCGGCGCGCGCGTGCGCGGATGCAGCCGCCCGAGCGCGCGCGGCAGCAGGCCATCGCGGGCAATCGCGAACAGCAGCCGCGGACTGCCGAGGATATCGCTCGCGACATAGCCGAACATGGACAGCCCGGCGCCGGCCACCATGATGAGTTTGAGCACGGGACTGATCGGCGCCATCGCGTCCGCGAGCGGCACCGTCGAGGTGGCGAGCGCGGACCCGAGCATGCCCTGCGCGACCGTCTGAATCCCCATGTACAACAGCGTCGTGGCAAGCATCGCGATCGTGAGCGCGCGCGGGATGGTCCAGTTCGGACGCACCACCTCACCGCTCGCGCACAACGATGTCTCCATGCCCATGAACGCGAAGACACCGAGGATCATCGCGCGGCCCACGCCCGCGATGTCCGGCGCGGCAGCGTGCGCGAAATTCGCTGCCTTCACGAAGAAGGCGCCTACCACGATGAAGATCACGAGCGGCAACAGCTTCAGCGCGGTCGCCGCATTCACGAGGCGCGCGCCTTGCGCCACGCCGCGCACATTGACCAGCGCGATGCCGGCGATCGCGATCACGATCGTGGTCGCATGGACGGCCGCGGCGAGCGACACCGGCACCACGCTGGCAACGACATCGGCGAGAGCCGCCGTGATGCCGCCGCAGGCCAGCAGATCGCCGACCCAAAACAGGGTACCCGCAACGTAGCCGGTGAGCGGCCCGAACGTCGCGGTGATGTACCCATAGATTCCGCCGCTGGTCGGCATGCGGCTGCCGCCCACGGCGAAGCAGATCGCCACCGCGCCCACCGCAATCGCGCAGCCGAAAAACACCAGCGGTGCATACGGCCCGATCGCCGCTGCCAGCGTTGCCGGTACGACGAAAATACTGGCGCCCACGACCATGCTCATGATGCTGGCCGCCAGCGCCCAAGGTCCTACTTGGCGAACCAGCCCCTTGTCGCGTTGATTTTCATCCACCGCCGCTACGGTAGCATGCCGGCATCCCATACTTGGATGATCGGTGGGTTAACGTTGAAATTGCTGTAACGGATCCAAGTGGGCCGCACGCGCCAGTACACGAGGCCGGGCCAGGTCTGACGGGTGGGGCCGTCCGGGAATCGGTCGAAATAGTGGGCTTGCACCTCGGGCAACTCCACCTCGGTAGGAATCTCGGCAATGCCTTCGTATTGCACGGTGCGTTCGTGTTCCCAGCCGATCACGAAGGCGACGCGGGGATTCTGGATCAAGTTTTGGTGCTTGCGCGACTGCGTCACGGTGTCGAACAGCAGTTCCCAGCGGTCCGTAACCGCAACTCCGATCACGGCTGCCTGGGGCGCACCTTGGGGCGTGACCGTCGCCTCGATCGCCCAAGGCTGGGCACGCATATAAGAGAGCAACTCGGTTGGCGTCAGCGGGTGATGATGTTCGCTCATGCGGGTCATTGTGCCTGATGGCCGGGCCGTCGACCTAGGTGGAAAACCCTGGGGTGGTGGCGGCCGCCCCCGACTGCGCAGATCCGGCCATCTGTAGAGCGGGTGCGCACGCGCTCATCAGATTGTCATGAATTTCCGCGATATTCATGCGATCTTGATCGGAGCGCTCGTGAATAGACGAATACTCTTATGCGGGCTCGCGGCCGCGGCGTTGGTTCTGACGCTCGCGCTCTGCTGGTACGATGGTCTGTGGCGCTCCGACGCTGAAGCGCCGATGCGCACTGCAGCGCAGCCTCCAGTGCTGAGCGCGCCACCACCGGTCGAGCCCGCACCGGCCACTGCCCCGGTGAATCCACCCGCTGCGACCGCCGCCGCTGAGGCCGCGCAAAGCGAGCCCGACGCTACACCTGCTGTTGACCAGGGCGAGCGGCTCGCACGCAGGGAACGCGGCGGCGAGCACGGCGCGAGGACGCGTTAGGCCAGATCGCGCTGCGCGCCACCTGCTTCGCCACCTGGCGGCGGTGATAACTTGGATTCATATAACCATCAACTGCGTGAAATACGGGCTCATTAAAGTCGCATGCAGCGCGCACTTTATGTGATGGCCTTACACATCAGGGGAGGTTGCATGAAGAACAATGGACTCGTGTCGCAGACGCGACACCGGTTGTGCATGGCGGCTGCATCGCTCGCAGTCCTGCAAATGTCGGCAGGTCCGGTGCTGGCTGCCGCTGCCGCAGCACCCGCGTTCGGAGGTCTCTGGAATTCCGGCGCGGACAAGAGCCGTCAGACGACGACGCCGATCAAGCACGTCATCGTGATCATCGGTGAGAACCGTAGCTTCGACCACGTGTTCGCCACCTACGTGCCCAAGGGTGGCCAGTCCATCCACAACTTACTCAGCGAAGGCATCATCCAACTGGATGCCAACAAGAACGCGATACCGGGACCGAACTTCCGCAAGGCCCAGCAGCTCTCGGCTTCCGATCTCGGCAGCCAGGACAGCTTCCTGCTGAGCCCGCCGAAACAGGAATTCCCCTCGAACCGGCTCCCGGCGCCGGAAGTCGGTGGACCGTCGGGGGCTTACGGCTATTTCTCGCCGAGTTCGTCGAAATACACGACCATCGCGTGCGGCACGATCACCGTGAACGGCAAAACCACGACCAACTACCTCAGCCCGGCGGCTTGTGCCGCCTTGACCGAGAACGGCCTGCCGGACGCGACCGACGCCAACGGACTTACCTATTACCAGTCGCTGGCTGCCGGCGGCACCGGCCAATACAGCTATACGCCGGACTTGCGCATCGTCAATTTCGACAGCCTGCCGGCCGGCCCGTTCCAGCTCACCAACGGCACGAATTCGGCAACGCCGGGCTACACGCTCATTTACACGGATTACAGCGCGAGCCCGGTCCACCGTTTCTACCAGATGTGGCAGCAGCTCAATTGCAGTCTCGAGCACGCCTCGTGGGACAACCCGTCCGGCTGCAATGGCAAACTGTTCTCGTGGGTCGAGGCAACCGTCGGCGCCGGCACCAATGGCCTGAGCCAAGCACTGTATGCCCAGGGTTACTACGGGAGTTCCTTCAGCGAATTCTTCCTGTATCCCAGCGGATTCTCCGCGACGAATCCGCCGACGGCCGCGCAGTGGACCGCCAACGAATACGCATTATATGACTCGGTCCCGACCACGACGGGTGAGGGCTCGAGTGCGCTCGGCTTCTACAACGTTCAGCAGGGCGATGTGCCGTACTTCAAGAGCCTCGCGGACAGTTACGCGATGAGCGACAACTTCCACCAGTCCGTCAACGGCGGGACCGGCGCCAACCACATCATGCTGGGCCACGGCGACGCGATCTGGTTCAGCGACGGAAATGGCAAACCGCAGACTCCGCCGCACAACGTTGCCGTCAACACCAACCCCGCGGGCTACGGCGGAACCGGAATCATCGACGAGATCGAGAATCCGAACCCCGCTGCTGCCACCAATAACTGGTACACGCAGGACGGCTACGGCTCGGACTACAACACCGGATACCCGATGAGCGAATGGGACACGACGCAAGGCAATGGCTTGCCGATCATTTACGGGGGCGGCTCCTACAGCGACTGCTCCGATCCCTACCAGCCGGGCGTTGCACCGATTCTCGACTATCTCAGCAAGCTGCATATCGATCCGCGCTGCGAGCCCGGTCACTACTACCTGCTGAACAACTACAACCCGGGCTGGTTCGGCAATGGCAACAACGCGTTCCTGGATCAGAACCCATCCAATACGCCGTTCACGGTGCCGCCGTCGTCGACGCCGAGCATCGGCGATGATCTCAACAACGCGAGAATCTCCTGGAAATACTACGGCGACCAGTGGAACAACTACGTCAATGACCCGTACGGGCTGAACTACGGCACGAATGGCCCCAACGCGGACGAGTACTGCAACATCTGCAACCCGTTCCAGTACGACACCTCGATCATGTCGAATCCGGCGCAGGTCGCAGCGCATATTCAGGATACCGTGAACCTCTATTCGGATATCAGCTACGGCACGCTGCCCGCGGTTTCCTTCGTCAAGCCGAGCGGCTACGTGGACGGCCATCCGTCCTCCTCGAAACTGGACCTATTCGAGGGATTCGTGAAGAAGATCGTCGACCAAGTCGAGGCGTCGCCGACCTACACCAAGGACACGGTCATCCTCATCACCGAGGACGAGGGCGGCGGCTACTATGACTCGGGCTATGTACAGCCGGTCGACTTTTTTGGCGATGGCACGCGCATCCCGCTGCTCGTCGTGGCGAATCCGCAGTACCTGCCGCTGCGCGCCGCGGGATACATCTCGCACCAATACGCCGACCATGTCTCGATCCTCAAATTCATCGAGCGCAACTGGAACTTGCCGCCGGTGTCGCGCCGCAGCCGCGACAACTTCCCGAATCCGGTGCAGCCGGAAGGTTCATATGCGCCGCTGAATTCACCGGCACTCGATGACTTGTTCAACTTCTTCGACTTCCCGTCCTCGCACGGCTTGTTTTAGCTGCGCACGGGTTCACTTCTTCAAAGGGCCCTCACATCGGCCGGATTTCCATGACCTGGATCGAGGATTGCGGAATCGTGAGGTGCGGGTGATGCGCGAACGCCTTGGCGGCCGCATCGTGGCTCTCTGCCTCCACGATTGAATACAATATGATGTCGTTTTTCGTGTCGGCGATCCCGGCCTCGGTCACGCCTTTGGTCTTCCCGGCGGCTTCGGTGAGCGTGATCATCTTCGCGTGCTCGCCCATCCAGCGTTGCCAATCGTTGCGCATCTTCTCTTCGGCGGACTTGCGCGTTTCCGGATCGGTCTTTGCCCAATCGGCCATGACCTGACTCGGCACGAGATATAGGACCATGAATTTCTTTTTCATTGAGGTGTTCATAAGCTCTCCTTCGTCCGCGAATTCTTGGAATTGCTTGGGGATCTTAGCGCATGTTCCGCGGCCGACCGACATTGACGTCGAACTGACACGCAGCTTGGATAGAATTTGCCTCTCGGGAACGTCCGAAGCGTAAAACGAGGACTTGGCGATGAACGTCATCGTGAATTTGCCGCAAACCCTGAAGACTTGGATTGTCCGGAATCTGGATCGAGGTTTCCCGCCGGATCAATTGATCGGGCCCATGGTCGACCAACGACTCGATCCCGCAGTGGCTCGGCGCATCGTCGAGGTGTTTGCCGAGGCGCGTCATGCCGGCCGGCAGATCACCGCCGATTCCCTGACGCTCGACGTCGATGTCCCGGGGTACCGGCCCGATCCGCCGCGACTGCCGCCGGGCAACACGATCACGTTGCCGCGCCGGGCTATTCCGGTGCTGTTGCGCCTGCAACGCCCGGTATTCGCGTTGCTCGGCAATGTGCTCGACGCCGCGGAATGCGCCCGGCTGATCGAGCTCGCCCGCCCGCGGCTGCAGGCGTCAACCGTTGCCACCGGCGCCGATAGCAATGCGATCGTCGAGCATCGCAGCAGCGACAGCATGTTCTTTCGGCTGGGCGAAACGCCGTTGATCGCGGCGCTCGATGAGCGCCTCTCGGCCATCATGAATTCGCCGGTCGATCATGGCGAGGGCCTGCAGGTCATACGCTACGGCGTCGGCGCCCAGGTCACCCCGCATTTCGACTTTCTGATGCCATCGCATGGCGACAACGAACAGTCCTTGCGCAGGAGCGGCCAGCGCATCAGCACGCTGGTCGTCTACTTGAACGATGTCGAGAGCGGCGGCGAAACCGTGTTCCCGGAAGCCGGGGTCACGGTTTGTGCTCTGCGGGGTCAGGCCATTTATTTCGAGTACTGCAACAGCGCGAACCAGCTCGACCCGCTCTCGGTGCACGCCGGCGCGCCGGTACTCGAAGGCGAGAAGTGGGCGCTGACCAAGTGGATGCGCCAGCGGCCGTTCGTCCCGGCCTGACCGCAGTCCTTATCAGTACGCCGGCACCGCGGCCACCCAGGCGCGGCCGGTCCATTGCAAGGGCAACATCATCTCGAGCTGGTTGCCGCTGGAGAGGATCTGCGCCACGAGCGGAAAGACCTTGCGGAAATCCGGATCGTCGGTCCAGGGAGCTGCCTTGGATACCGCATAGGTATAGCTGACCATCGTTGTCGCGGTGCCGTCGGCGACTTCGACGGGTGTCCATTTCGTGACTTTGAGGACGCGCAAGTGCGCAACGCACAGGTCGCCGGGTCGCGGCTGCGCCAGAGCCGTTGCCGCTACCGATGTGGCCGGGTAATCGACGTAGAATTTCAGGCCCGCGGCGGTCAGTGCATACTCGACGGCGGTCGAATCCGCGCCAACCGGCGCACCGGCGACGACCCCGAGCCTCTCGAGCACCGGCATTTGCAGCGCATCGGGTTTGTGTTTGCGCCGGTCGACGTCGGTGACCTGCCGCGGCCAATCGGGCTTGCCGAGGCAGTAGCCGCCCTTATCGTCGAGGAATCTTTGGACGGCCGCGGCAAATGCCGTCGGTGTTTGAATCGGCCGCAGTGCGCTGTCGTGGGCGACACAAGCCGCCAGAGTCATCGACAGCAGTCCCACGCGCAAGAGTCGATCAGTTCGTCGCAAGCGTCGCCTCGTAGTCATCGGTCAGTGTGTTGAGGAATGCCACGAGATCGTCGATCTCCGCATCCGTGAGCGGCGGCGTGGCGCCCGCCGCTTGCCCGACGAGCGGCGCCTGCCGGTCGATGTTCGCGCGGAAGCGCTCCGGCAGGTCATCGAATTTCTGCGCGACGCCGCGCACGGTCGGATACCACAACTCGGGATTCGTATCGCGCGTGTTATAGAAGCGCACTGCGTCGCGCAGCGACTTGATCTGGCCATTGTGGAAGAACACCTTGCGTGTCGCCACGTTGCGTAGCGTCGGTGTCTTGAACATGCCGCAGTATTGGCCGCTCGCCGGCAGCGGATGGTCCGATCGTCCGCATAGGCCGAGATCGTAATGTCTCGAATCCTTGTTGAGCGGGATATCCGGATTGCGCGGTACGCCGATGGCTTCATAGGAATAGTCGGTGAACAAGCCCGAACTACCTTGCAAGCCGGCGCCCGTGAAATGACAGGCGGCGCAGTTGCCTTTCTTCGGATTGAGAAACACGCCGAATCCGCGCCGCTCGGCGTCGGTAAACTGCCCGCCAATCTTGTGGCGAACATGCAGGTCGAATTTGCTGCTGAACGGATGGAAGCTGTAATCCTCGAGCTGGAACGCCTGCAGTGCCTCCACCACATGCTGAAAGGCCTCGTTCGGCCGCTGGAACACATTATCACCGAAGGCCGCGCGGAATAAATCGGCGTATGTCGCATGGCGAATCTTGTCGACGACGTCCGCAGGACTCTTGTTGGCCATCTCGTTGGCGGCGAGCAACGGGATCTTCGCCTGCTCGGCGAGCGTCGGCGCACGCCCGTCCTGGGCGAAGCCGCCGCCCGGCCCAGGTGCGCTATAGCCGTCTGGATTCACGAGCAGATCGGAGTACGGCGGCGTGAATTGCTTGTAGCGCAGCGACGGTACCGCGCGAGTGCCGAATAGGGTCATTGCTTTGCCGCCCAGTTGGACCGCGAGCACATTGCCGGGAGCGTAGGCATTATTGGGGTCATGGCAGGTTGCGCAGGCCAAATGGCCGGATCCCGATAGCGCAGGATCGAAGAACATCTTCTGACCGACGAGCGCTGCCGGTGAGAGCGGGTCATGGCGCGCCATTTTCCAGGCGATGCTGTCCTCTGGGTTATAGCCGGCGGCAATCCGGACCAACCCCAAGCCAAGGCACAGCAAGGAAAGACTCTTCAGCATCACCCGCGAAATTCTTGACGCTTTGGCGGGCCCGTCCCTGGGCCCGCCTCCGCTTCACACAATCAAGGGATTACTGCAGATCCGACGGCAGCGCCCAGACATTGACCTTGGGCGTTGCGGGCGCCGCATCGCCCGTCAGCGGTGTCCCGCTGACCGTCGTATCCGAGGACACCTTCTCGAGGTAGCCCGCCGGCAGCGCGTACCCGCTCGGCACCAGGTATTGGCCGTTCATCGGACGCACTGCGTCGAAATACGGGTCCGCCGAGGACGCATATTCCGTCAGATAGGAAGAGTTCGCTGCGATGAAAGCCTGCGTGTACTTCGAACGGTTCATGTACGAGCCCGGCTGGTCGGGATTCGCAAGCCCGAACATGTCCTGCAGCGTGCGCACGAACGAGAAGTGGCTGTAGGCATCGCTGTCCTGAACCCCGGTGGCGGCCGGGTGATTCTGAATCACGCCGAAGATGCTGTTGCCGTGGCCGCGATTGCCGTTGTAGTAAAGCGTACTGCTGAGGCCCGTGGTGTCGTACCCGGTAACAGTGCCCGCTGCGTTGGCGATGACCGGCACCGCAACCGTGCTGTTGTTCGGGTTATAGCCGCAGCAGGAATCGTACGGATCCGAGCTCGAGTTGTAGGTCGCGCCGCCTTCGTCAAACATGATGACGATCGCATTGCGCTGGTACGGGTTCTGCCACAAAGCCGACCCCTCGATTTTGTTCACGAGGTACTGCACGTAATTGTCGCCGCGCTTCATGATCATATCGGTCTGCACGCTGGGCACCGGGTCATTGCCGCCGTTGACGCCGCTCGACACCCCAAAACAATCGCTTGCAGTGACTGCCGTGGTCGACGGCGGCACCGTGCCTTGAACCGTGATCGAGTGCATGTCGTCGCACTGGTCCGGAATCACGAAGTTCAGCTGACCGACATTGCCGCTCGCGAGATCGGTGCTGAACTGATCCGGGTCATAGTTCGCGGGAACCGGATACAGCGTCGTGCCGGCGTAGCTCGATGCATTGATCCACTGCCCGCCGCCCAAGGTTCGATTGCTGCTGACGAAGTCGTATTCACTGCGCACGTTCTGGTATGCCATGCCGGGATTGTGCTTGGTACGGTACAGCTGTGCCGGCATCGGAATGATGAGGCCCGTCGTGCCGATCTGGCTGCTGTTCGTCGAGCCACCGATCTGCACGGTGCCGGCCGGATAGATGTGATCCGCCGCGGTGACGTTGGGATCCGCGACGCCATCGGAGCGGTAGTCCTGACCCGGATTCGTGGACTCGTTATAGGTTCTCCAGCTCATGCCGGCGCTGACGATTGCGTTGAACAGGTTCGGATGACCGAGGATGTTGTGGTCGACCGCAGGCGAGTCGGTGCAGGTCGCCGTGAACGGTGAGCTGCCGCTCACGGGCAACGGCAGGTCCTGCGGCGCATTGGCACCGGTTGCGTTGCAGTTCCATTGATCATCGTTGGTGATGCCGAAATCATCGGCGCCGCCGAGCGCCGTGTAGTTCGGCTCGCTCGGGTTGCCGGTCGCGAAGTAGTTCGTGAACTGGTTATTGGCCGCGAGCAGCGCATCGATGTTCGGCGTCAGCGTGTTGCCGTTGACCGATGCGGAGGACTTGTTCTCCAGCATGATGATGAAAATGTGATCGTAGCGCGGGATGCTCTCGAGCGTCATCGCACCCTGTTGTGCGGCCACCATCGTGGGGTAATCGCCGTTGTCGAATTGCGATGCCGCAAGACCCCAGCGATTGGTCAGCACCACGGATTCGGCTTCGATCGCCGCTTGATCCGCCGAATTCTCAATCGATCCCAAGCTCTGGTTGAATTCCGTCGAGGCGACGCCCAAGCGCGTCGCGAGCGCCGTGACCGCCGCTGAGAACGACAAGCCGTCGTTCTCGACCATGCGCGAGAGCTCGGTCGACAGCGGCGTTACCGCGATACTGACCGGCGCGAGCGGCGAGACGGTCGCCGCGGTGATCTGCGCTGCATTGACCCGAAACACCAGGCGCTGCGTCACCGCGGCGCCGTTGTTGGTCGCGGTCGTCGGGATCATCGCGACGAGGTTGTTGCCGGTATCCGCGCCGGGAATCGCCAACAGGAAGCTGCCGTTCGCCTTGCTGGTCGTGCTCGGTTCGCCCGGATCGCACTGGCCATTGGCATTGAGGTCGACGCAAACCGTCGCGCCGACATAGGTCGAAGCGACGGTCGCCGGCGCCGCTGCGCTCGACGGGCTGTTTGAAATGACCGGCGGCGTGAACAAGGTGCCGGAGACGACACCCTTGATGACCACCGGAGTCGCCGCGAGGCTGGGTGCCGCCGCGCCGATGAGTGCAGCGGCCACGGCGATGCCGACGAGAGAGCGAGAGGCGACCCGCGACTGCGGCGCGTGCTTCTTTGCGTGTTTCATTGAGTACTCCCTGGAACTGATAATGAATTTTTCAGACGGCGGTGCGACGGCGCAGCGCGCCAAGGCCGAAGATGCCGAGCGCGGAAGCCAGCAACGGCAATGCGGCCGGCAGCGGCACCGGCGCCGCGGTCAAGGACCACGCGCCCGCGGCGGGATTATCAAGATCAACATCGCCGGTGTTGAAATTGCTGGCCAAGACCTCCGAGGTACCAGTGCCACTCGGTGTCGCTCCGTTCACAAAATAAAAATAGTTCGTCACGTTGTTTCCGCCCGGATCATTCGAATCGGCGAAAACGAAATTGTTGAGCGAGGCGTTTGTGGAGATCACGGCGGCATTCGCAGCGAAATTCCACGGTGTAGACGCCGGTGCGGCCGCGCTGAAACTCCCGGCGTATAGGGGTCCGTTGAAAGTGTTGCCGTCGAAAGTAATCGACGCATTGCTGATGTTGCTGACGGAAAACGCTGCGCCGGCTCCCGCCACTTCAGTCCCGGTCAAAGTACCGTAGAGGGTCTGGCCATCGGTGAAGGTGTACGAGAAATCAAAAACCTGGCTGGCGTTCGCGACCCCGGCCGCCATGCAGGCTAGCAAGGCCACGAGCTTGATGGATGTTTTCACGTGTATTGGCTCCCATGGAAAAGTTCGACCAATGAACTGCCGTTGCAGGGTTGTCGGGACATTTTTAAGAACCGATTCCTGTCGATGTCGGCGGACGTCGATGCGGAGTTTGCCTGCCGAAAGACAGTTTATTGCTGCAGCTAAGTTAAAATTTGACGGCAAAAAAAGTCGGTGCTAATAACCGTACAGCTACCACTCGCAAACTCGCGCGCGATGCCTTGAGAAAAAACCTGTTACGCGTTCGCTCGATCACGTGCGATCAATTGAGAGAGCGTGTACTCCGATGTCCACCAGGCAGTCGTCGACGACCAAGCGTCGCGCGACGGCACTCCAAAAAAGAAACCCGACGCGCGGCCGGGTGTTTCATGGAGTTCAAAATCGAAAATGATCAGCTAGGCGGCGTGTGCCCTCAGCTGATTGTAAGCATGTCGTCCGCCAAGATTCGGAATCGGGAATAGTTGTTGCCCACGAAACTCGGCAACCCAGGCGTGGTGGCCTGCGACTGGCTCGTGAGCATCGACGTATTGTCGTGGGCCGCGATATCGGTATTAGCCGATGGTCCTCCGCTCACAATCGTCAAACGCGCATCATCGAACCTCGTACCGCCGATCGTCGTCATGTCGTTATCGGCCGCGATCGGGCTGACGCTCGTGGCTCGTGG
>Ga0181531_10001173_pt1 | contig 16702 bp, 9 predicted proteins | sample PEATcosm2014_Bin_38_FD_119743 | JGI IMG/M metagenome (GOLD analysis project Ga0181531, IMG submission 119743) | Peatland microbial communities from MTU Mesocosm Facility, Houghton, MI, USA - PEATcosm2014_Bin11_10_metaG | ecosystem: Environmental > Terrestrial > Soil > Wetlands > Peat | place... | reverse complement strand
TTATGTTTTCTACGCCGAAGCCCCCAATGACGTTGCCGGAACTGTCGAACTGGGTATGCGGCGCAAAGGCCGGGGTAGCGCCGGGATAGGCATTGGGAAAGCTGTATTCCGGCAGCTTGACGCCGGCAGTGCCCACATAACTTGCATCGGCGGTGAGATTGCCTAACTTCCGTTCCAGGCCGGCCGTCCAGGTGTAAAGCGTGCCGTTGCCGAAGGAGCGATCGATGCCGCTCAGGTTGAGCGCGCTGACCACATGGCTCGGGGTAAGCGCCGCGGAGTCTTTTTCATAGCGGTCCACATCCATCACCGTGTTGGGCGCAACGGTGTTGGGTCGCCCGGAGGCGAAGATATCCACGCCTGCCGGCGTAAAGGCCCTGGGAAGCTGGGCGGGGGTGATCTGAAATCCGTATTGGATGGGCGCGACAGAGGCGGAAAGCAGGCGGGGGTAGACCGCAAACGGCGTGGAACCGGTGAGGAAGTTATCCTGCCAGATGTTGGGCGGAATGACAGTGACGCCGCCTCCGGCATGGACCGATAACTTGTTGGTAACTTGCCACGCCGCCTGCACGCGTGGGCCCCAGCCATTCCAATTGGTACGGTAACCGGGCTGGGGGTTGATGACAAACTGCTGGGTGCCATTCACGGTGAGAAAACCCGAGGTGCGGCGGGCGCGCTCGGTGATGGGCTGGTACAGCTCCCAACGAACTCCGTAATCGACTGTCAGGCGGCTTGTAACCTTCCAGGTATCCTGCAAGTAAAAGCTGAAGTTATTGCGGCTGATCGCCGCCGGACCAATGTGGGGGCCGTTGGAGAAGTAGGGTGGGGCGATGGCCACAGTATAGACAAAGGGGCTGCCGGATAGAAAGCCTGAGAGCGTATCCGGCAAGGGGTCGCCCGGTTGCACGTTATGCGTTCCGCTCCGCGAGGGGATGGCTTCAGTGGCATAGGCTGTTCCGCCGCCGAAATCATATTCGCCGTTAGGACTGATGCCGAAGTATGTGGTATCGCGGTTGACGCGCACCTCGAAGCCGGCTTTGAAGGCGTGGCGCGTGGTGGTGAAGGCGGCGTTTTGGCGGCCCTGAAAGAGATTGCCGTAGGCCTGCATCACCGAGCCGGCCGGGGAATTGAACGCCTCAAAGAGCCCATCGTTGAACTTGACCGCGGGGTCGGTGCGGTTGGGTGTGGGAAACCCCGGCGTGGAGCGCGTGATGCTGATGGACGACTCGAGAATCAGCCGCGGAGATGCAGTGCGGGTATAAGTGCCGACGACATTTCGCTGCCGGTCGATGTATTGGACGCCGAAGGAGGGATCGATGGCAGTCTGGTCGGGGTTCGTAGTGGGGCCGGTAAGATTGTCCATGTTGAAGCGGGCAAAGAACTGGTCCTTGGCGGAGAACTTATGGTCGAGACGCAGCGAAAACTGGTTGGCGTCGGTTGCCACCTTCGACGCCGTTGCATAGGTGTGGGCTTGAAAAGAGCCGGCGGCATAATTCGGCAGCGGATAGCGCGCCAGCACCGCCGCTATGCCGGGATCGACGGGCACCGTGAGCGTATCGACGGAGCCGTCGGAGTAAGTGACGGTATCGAGGCCGGTGCGCTCGGAAGCGGTGGGCACCGGCATCACCTGCGTCGTTCCCAACACCTGGCGGAAGCCCTGGTACTGGGTAAAGTAGAAGGTTCGCTTGCGGCCGTCGTAGACGCCCGGAATGTAGACCGGGCCGCCGTTGGTGAAGCCAAATTCGTTCCGGCGGAAGGGAGGAATGCGGCCGGGATAGGCTGGGGTGGAATGGTCAAAGTAGTTGCGCGCGTCGAAGGCGGAGTTGCGCACAAACTCGAAGACCGATCCGTGAAAGCCGCTGGCGCCGGACCGGGTGTGGATGTTTGTAAAGCCAGCCGCGCCGCGGCCGATTTCGGCGGGCATCCAGCCGGAACTGGAGTCGATGCCCTCGACCGCATCCACGTTGAAGTTGGAAAACGTGGCCCCGCCCATCTCCGGATCACTGATGTCGGCGCCGTCCATGGCAAAGGTCGCTTCGACGCCGCGTTGCCCGTTGATGGCGAATTGAGCGGTGAAGTTGGTGGCGCCGTTGGCGTCGGTCATGGTGCCGGCCGCCAGCAGCAGGAGAGTGCTGAAATCGCGCTTGTTGAGGGGCAGTTCGCTGACCGCCTGGCTGGAGAGTTCCTCGCCGCCGGTCGCCTCCTGGCCCTTGAGGGCCGCTACCGTAAGTTCTCCGCGGGCGGAAAGTGTGATCGCGACCGGGGGCGCAGCCGGCGCGAGGTCAATGGGCTGCGCGTACTCGGTCTTGCGGCTTTCTGCTTCGACGGTGAGCCGGTATTGCCCTGGAGGGAGGGCCGTCATCCGGAAGTGCCCATCCACGCCGGTGACCGCTTCGGCCGTCCCGCCGCCGGCAAGCCGGACCTTGGCGGCTGGAATGGGAGCGCCGGCGGCATTGCGCAGTACCCCCTGCCAGACGGGCTGCGTGGCCTGCTGCGCCCTTGCTCCCGCAGCGGACAGAAGCACCAACAGCGCCGCAACCCAGATACGCTTCAAATTTCCTTTAGCCGTCACACTGCTCAGATTGCGTCCGTTCCCCAAAAAGAAGTTCAAATGAATTCCGCTTTCAAAATTGGATGTGCGCGGCGCCGGCAAAAGCCTCGGTGGCGTGGAAAATGCGCTCACCGCGTCGCAGTCGATTATACCGCTTGCCTCAATGGTCAAAAGGACTTGACCAGGCGGTGCGAACGGTGCCGGAACCTACCTTGGTGCGAAGCAACTACACTATTTCCAGCTTGGTCACCGCCGCCAACGTCAGTACCGAAACGATCGCCGCGATCTCCACGCCACCGGGGCGCGGGGGCATCGGCATCGTGCGCCTGAGTGGGCCTCAGGCTGCCTCCGTCGCGGCGCAACTGGTGCGGCTGCGGCAACCCCTGGAACACGCGCGGGCGCGCCTGGCCGATGTGTTGGATGAAGGCTGCGACGAAGATGCCGGCCGCATCGATGAAGCCCTGGTTACCTGGTTTGCCGCGCCCAACTCTTACACCGCCGAGGACCTGGTGGAGATTGCCGCGCATGGGTCGCCAATGGTGCTGGACTTGCTGCTGCGGCGCGCTCTCGAACTGGGCGCAAGGCTGGCGGAGCCGGGTGAATTCACCCAGCGCGCCTTTTTGGCCGGCAAACTCGACCTTACGCAGGCGGAAGCCGTGCGGGACCTGATAGAAGCGCAGACGCTGACCCAGGCCCGCCAGGCCGCCAGCCAGATGGGCGGTGCGCTCAGCCTCCGCGTGCAGCCCGTCAAGCAATCCCTTGTCGAACTGATTGCGCTGCTCGAAGCGGGCATCGACTTTGCCGAGGATGACATCGACGTGGCCCCGCAGGCGGAGATCGCCCGGCGAATCGAGAGACTGATGCCGCCGCTGGCGGCTCTGGAGGCTTCTTATGCCCGCGGCCGGATTGTCCACGACGGGCTGACCCTGGCCATCGTGGGGCGGCCCAACGCCGGCAAAAGCTCGCTCTTCAACCAACTGGTCCAGCGCGACCGCGCCATTGTGACCGCGACGCCCGGCACGACGCGCGACACCGTGACCGAACGCATCTCTCTCGACGGCATTCCGCTGGAACTGGTGGACACGGCGGGTCTGCGCGAGGGCCTTGAAGAGGTCGAGCAATTAGGAATCGCCCGCAGCCGCGAGGCGCTGGCCGATGCTGCCCTGGTGCTGGTCGTGCTCGACGCCACCCAGGCGCTCAACGACGAAGAGCGTGGACTCCTGGACGCCGTCCTGGGTCGTCCCGCGCTGATCGCCGCGAACAAGAGCGACTTAGCGGAAGCGAGGCAGCCAGCAAGCGAAATTGCCGGCATTCCTGCCCTGGCAACCTCAGCGCTGACCGGCGAAGGTATCCCCGCGCTGCGCGAGAAGATTCTGGCCCTTGCCACCGGTGGAGCCGCCGCGGAGCCCGGCATGTTGACCAGCCTGCGCCACCACCAGGCCATTACAGCCGCATTGGCCGCTCTGGCCGATGCTGCCGGGGCTAACTTGAGTGCCATTCCCCACGAAATGATCTTGCTGGACCTCTACCGCGCCCTCACTGCCCTCGACTCACTCACCGGCCAAACCACCTCCGATGACATCTTAAATCTGATCTTCTCAACTTTCTGCATCGGAAAGTGAAGTGCATAGAGTTCGGGCCCAGGTATGCCAGCCAGTGCAGGGCCGCATCCGCTTTATCGATTGCACAAAGTTCAGCGTTTCTGTGCCGGCGGAAAACGACCAAAGGATTGCCGGTTGCTTGCTCAGGCCGATAGCGTGGGCTTAGTCATTTTCGCCTCAATCGCAGGGGGTGGCGTATCTTCGGCCGGCATGGTCCGAACCGAAGCTTTCGCTTGCATGGATCCACGCGAACGGCGTTAAACCGTCGAAGCGCGCCGCGTCCTTCAGGGCAAGAAAGATACTGAACTACCGCAGGTAGGTTACAAACGAATCCTTCCCATGGCCGGCGCTTCATGAGTCGTCCCTGCCTTCCGGACCGCAATTGTTTGTCTGGTATCAAGGACCATGGAGAGCTTTGCGCGTAACTTGGATTGTCTTGTGAAGTCAACTGCGGTCTTGTAGACTCTTCGGATACCAGCGGCAGTCGCCAAGATGGGAAGAGGCCCAGCAAAGAGGCGTGACGAGCTTCGATGCTTGGATTCGACGCGTTGAGATCTGGCACATGACGACCTTAGGTACACGGCAGTGAGCAAGGCTATCTGCACACGCAGGTTCCGTTCCAGAAGGAGGATACAATGCGAACATTCAGTGGGAGCCTCGGTAGGCCAGTGGGGCAATTAGCGGTCCTATGCTTCCTGGTATTTCTATGCGGCTCCGCCCTCCGTGCGCAACAGGCAAGTGATGGACCAGCTGTCGACAAGGCAACGCTGCAGCTCCTGCTGGTTAGAATCGCACAGTTGGAAGCGCGGGTTAGCCAACTGGAGGCCGATAAGCAGCAGGCTACCGTCGCCAGTCTGACAACTGCCCCGGCTCCGGCGAATCCTCCGATGGCCAAAGCCGTAATCGCGCCTGCGGCGCCGGCCAGCGCGGTCGCTCCGGCATCCGCCCCCTCTCAGGCGCCTCCTTCCACTCCCCCAGAGGCCGAACAGGCACAATCGGACAGTCTCATGACCGAGAGAATGGACTTGAGCAAGACCCTGCTGCGCATCCGCGGATTCGGAGACATTTCGTTGCATGGCGACACACAGAAGGGCGATACCACCTCCTTCTCGCTGGGACAGCTCGATCTGTTTGTCACCTCGGACGTCTCAGAGAAGTTCAAGTTTCTCAGCGAGATTGTATTTGAAGCGGGACCGAACGATTTTTACGGCGTAACCAGTGGATCGGAGAACTCGTTCGGCGTGGATATCGAGCGTTATCTCCTCCAGTATTCCTACAACGACTACCTGAATATTTCCGCCGGTAGGGTACACACCGCCATCGGCTACTACAACACCGCTTATCACCACAGCACGTGGTTGCAAACGACTACGGGCCGGCCTTTCTTATTCGATTTCGAGGACCAAGGGGGAATCCTCCCCATCCACACGGTCGGCGCATCCGCCTCCGGTCTTGTCCCCTCAGGATCGCTGGGGTTGCATTACGTTGCTGAAGTAGGGAACGGGCGTGAATCGCGATATCCGCTGGTGGACGAGCCTGTCCAAAACGAGGTAGACGATTCAAACCACAAAGCATTCAACTTCGCGCTCTTCGCCAGACCGGAAGCGATCCACGGGCTCCAGGCAGGATTCTCCGTTTACCGCGACGTGCTTGTTCCCGCCAACGCGCCCAGAATTGGGGAGACGATCCTCGCCGCGCATGCGGTTCTCATCCGGCCGAAGTACGAGTGGCTCAACGAAGCCCTGCTCGATCGCCACGCTCCCGCAGGAACCTCTGCCGTCTTCAATACTCCGGGGTTCTACACCCAGATTTCCCAACAATTCGGAGCTTTCCGGCCCTATTTCCGCTATCAATATGTGAATGTCGCCAACAATGAGCCGGTGTTCCCGGACGTGGCCTTACGGCACGGGCCCTCCTTGGGCTTGCGTTTCGATGCCAGCGAGTCTGTGGCCCTGAAGTTTCAATACGATTACACGTTCTTGCGCAATCAGCCGGGCGTGAATGGGCTCAACCTTCAAATGGGTTTCACCTTCTAGTGAGATTTCATCGATGTTACGGCGCCTAACGACGAGTTTGATTGTCCTGGCACTGGCTGCGAGTCCGCAGGCGGACGCAGGACGAGCGCCCGCGCCGAACGCGGCGCCACTTTTAGCGCAGCAAAGTTCGACCCCTGAGCCGCTGGTGATCGTCGTAAATCGCTCGAATCCGGTGGACGATCTCTCCTTCGCCGAGTTGCGCAGGATTTTTCTGGGCAACCGCAGCTACTGGGCAAACGGCAGGCGGATCACTCTGGTCATGCGCGATCCGGGAGAACCCGAACGCAAGACCATCCTTCGCGATGTCTGCGGCATGAATGAAGACCAGTTGAAGACCCATTTTCTTCACGGCCTTTACACCGGCGAGATTCTTGTGTCGCCGAAGATCCTCTCTACTCCCACGGGGGTGCGCAAGTTTATTTTCAACGTCCCCGGAGCCATTGGTTACCTGCGCATTAGCGATGTTGATAACACGGTAAAGGTGGTTCGCATCGACGAGGTTCTTCCCGACGACAGGACCTACAAACTTCATGTCCAGAGTCAGGCGGCCAACTAAGGTGACTAAGCTGCTCAAATTCGCGTTCAATCGTCGGTCCACATACTTCGTGCCATTCTCAGACCGTCTCCTGAGCGCCGCTTCGCGCCACAATGCCGCTCTTTTGCTCTTCCTGGTTTGCTGTGGCGTTGCTGTGATAGGCGCCATCGTGATCCGCGATTTGCAAGCTGCAAATGCCGAAACAGAGAGAATGTACGCAAGTTCAGTAAGCGGGCTGCAACGGATCGGAGAGTTGCAGTACTATGCCCAGGAGACGCGCCGCGCTACCCTTTACGCCTTGACGACCAGTGACAGCAACCTCCAGGTTGAATATGCAGACCAAACCCGCAACGCGGATCAACGTGTGAAAGATGGCATCGCCGAATACGGCAGCCAGACAAAGCAGCCAGAGGAAACGGCGCTCGCCAACCGGCTCAGCCGCGATTGGGCCAATTACCTAGGCGTTCGCGACGAAGTGCTCGCCTCCATTCTTGAGGGGAGCACCAAAGAGGCTGTGAGTCTCGATCTCTCCGGAGGCGTGCCGGCGTTTGATCGCGTTCGCCAGGACCTGAACGAGGTAAAGCGCCTTTATGGCGAAGATGCCTCCCGAAACCTGGCGAACCTCGTTGCTTCCTCGCGCCGCTCGACCTGGCGGTTGGTGGGAATTCACAGTTTCACTCTGCTTCTGTCCGGCGCAGCCGTGTGGGCCATCCAAAGAAGCCGCATGTTGAGCGCCATCCAACTTGCCAAACTGCAAATGGAATTCGTAGCCTCCGTTTCGCACGAGTTGCGCACACCGCTGGCGGTGTTGAATTCAGCGGCTGACAACATTGCCGACGGTCTCATCGAGGGGAAGGAGGCGCTACAGAAATACGGCGCCATACTTCAACACCAAAGCCGCAGCATGGGCCACCTGGTGGATGAGATTCTGCTCTTTGCCTCCACCGAAGACGGCACGAAGCGTTACGTGTTGCAGCCCCTGCAGGTTTCGACGATCATCGACTCAGTGGTGGCCAGCACCGAAGGACTGATCCAACGGGCGGGCTTCGTCCTTGACCGACACATTGAGCCCGATCTCCCGCCAGTGATGGGAGATGTTTCGGGGATCGCGCAGTGCCTGCACAACTTGATCGGTAATGCCGTCAAGTACAGCGGCGACCACCGGCGGATCGCTCTTCGCGCATCCACCACGCCTTTGGAGCATGGTTCCGGGCAAGAGATTCGGATCTCCATCGTCGATTGGGGAATGGGCATCGACTCTTCGGAACTGGGTCGTATTTTCGACCCGTTCTACCGCAGTCCTCGCGTGCAGGCCGCGCAAATCCATGGCACCGGACTGGGACTGTCTTTGGCCAAGAGAATTGCAGAATCCATGGGCGGCAGGCTCTCGGTATTGAGCGAGCCTTCGGTTGGTAGTACCTTTACCTTGCACCTGCAAATAGCGAAAGGAGACGACATGCAGACGGCCACCGCAGCTTTTCGACCCTCTCCATCGTCGCACGTATGAACGAAAGCATTCTCATCGTTGAAGACGAAAAAGAGCTGTGCATGACTCTCGGAGACCGCCTGCGCAGTGAAGGCTATATTGTAGATATTGCGGTGGATGGCAACTCCGGATTGGAGAAGGCCACCCAGCTTCCCTTCGATCTGATCATCCTCGACATTATGCTGCCTCACCGCAGCGGATTCGACATTTGCACGGATATTCGTCGGGCCGGACTGGCGACGCCCATTCTCGTTCTGACTGCCCGCAGCCAAACTATTGACAAGGTCGTAGGCCTCAAACTCGGCGCAGACGACTATGTCACCAAGCCTTTCGACACGCTAGAACTCATGGCACGCGTCGAGGCCCTTTTGCGCCGTACACCGACCAAATCGGGAACGGCTCACTCCAATGGCCCGGAACTCTACCACCTCGGTTCCATTGTCATCGATCTTCGGAAGGCCAAAGTAACTCATGAGGGCAACCCCGTCATTCTCACGGCGCGGGAGTTCCACTTGCTCCGCTATTTCGTGGAACACGAAGGGGCTACGCTTTCCCGCGATGAATTGCTGCGTGAAGTCTGGGGCCATAAGGAAGGCACGTTCTCGCGCACTGTGGATGTGCATGTCGCCAGCCTGCGCCAGAAGCTGGAGCCCTCCCCGAAGAAGCCGGAGATCATCGTCACCGTTCCAGGGATCGGATACAGGTTTCAAAGCTGACCCGACGTACTTATGGCTCTTTACTCCCAGCCTCTTCCATCAGAATGCAAAAGGCCTGGCCTTCGGTCGAGATTCCGGGGCGATCGAAGTTGGGCGCGCCGCAAACACCTTGGACATAACCGAAAGCGTCGACCTTCGCGCGGGCGGCCGCGCGCATTCGATCCGCATGCGCCCGGTAGCTCGCCGGAAGCCATGCCCCCGCGACTCCTTCATAGACTGCATAGGCCAGCATCTGCGCCAGGTTGGTTTCGACGAATGTCGCCGGCTGATCAACCACGTCGTGAAAGAGCCCGTCCGTTCGCTGATGATGGAGGCAGCCGTCCACAATTTCCTTGGCAAAGGCGGCAAGGCGCTTGCGATCCTGGCCGCGTTCGGGAGGCAGACTGCGGAGCACGCGCGCCAGGCCTGCCGCGGCCCATCCGTGGCCGCCACCCCAGAACTTACCGTCCTTGAACTGCCGCTTGCCGTCGTCCCAGATGTGCGCGAGCAGCTTCTTTTCCGGATTCCAGAGCCGCTGCCGGTAGCCTTCGATCTGGGCCAGCGCTTCGTCATGGAATCCCAGCGCCGCCAGAAAGGGCGGCGCTCCATTGAAGCCGTCCGACCACATCTCAGGGGCGCCGAAAACGTGGTAAAGGACGCCTTCTGCGTTGCGCGGAGCTTTGACTCGGATCCAGGTGAGCAGTCCATCGACGGCTTCGCGGATTTGTCCGTCCCCGGTCCACTCTGCCGCTTTGGCGTAGGCTGGACCGCCCATGGCTGGATCGGTGGGGCCGCCGGAGACAACCACGCCGAGACGCCCATCCGGCGTCCGCTGCACAATGGCAGCTTTGGTGAGCTGAATAACCCTCTCGCGGTCGCCCGCTTCGAGAAATGCCTGAGCCAGGATGCCCTGTTCCCAGTCGCGCCGCTGCATGGCCAAGGCCGCCGCGGTGGCTCTTTCGATGCGGCGAGCGCTCTCGGAAGGCCGATTGCTCTTGAAATATTCACTGCCCGGGCCACTCACGACCTCAGCCACTGCGCCCGAAATGCCAACCATGGGAGCGCTGACAACCGCGGCTGCCTGCAAAAATGACCGCCGATTCATAACCACTCCGGAGAGAACAAGGAATCGCCCTGCAATCCTACTTGCCGCTGGTCAGGTTGCGGATGATTTCCACCTCGCGCTGCCGGTAAGGCGTGCCGTCGGGATGGAAGACGTCGTGCTGCCAGAGCATAGGCTGGTCGGTAACGTAGGGCCGTTGCCAGGAGTCCCAGGGAATCCAGGTTTGGCTTTTCCCGGCCACCAGCCCCCAGTTGATGGCCCCTACCTTGTGTTGGCGGGCGATGGGAAGCACCGTGTCGAAGGTGCTGCCGATGTTGCGGGCCATGTACTCGGTGCAGATGAGAGGGCGGTGAAACTGTTCCAGCAACTTTACATGTTGCTCGAAATCCTCGGGCCAGCCGTAGTTGTGGAAGCTGAGGATGTCGGATTGCTCGACCTGCACACGGGCCAGTGGAGGCATGGTGGCAAGCGACGTCCAGTCGCCGTGCCAGAGGCCGCTGGTGAGAGGCTGCGTGGGGTGAGCGGCGCGGGCCCAGGCAAAGACCTGCGGCAAGAGGCCCAACACGATCTCATTTTTGTTTTTCGGCTCGCCCTTCGCATACGAGCTGTCATTGCCATTGTCCGGCTCGTTCCAGAGGTCCCAAGCCAGGATGCGCCGATCGTCGGCGAAGGCGCCCACCACACCCTTGACGTAGCGCTCCAGGCGTGGGTATTGGGCGGGGTCGGAGAGAATCGCGGCGCCTGGGGCCTGAACCCAGCCGGAGTTGTGCACGCCGGGGATGGGCGGATGCTGGGGACCGAGTTTAGGGAACGGTTCCCAGCAGGAGTCGAAGAGAACAAAGACAGGCCGGATGTGATGGCGCGCTGCGATGGCAAGGAACGTGTCCATGCGCTGTGCGAATCCCTTGGGGTCCTTTTCCCACAGCAGGTTGTGCAGGAAGACGCGCATGGTATTCATGCCGATTCCCTCGGCCCAACCCAGCTCGCGGTCGATGGTGGTGGGGTCGAAGGTATCAGCCTGCCACATCTCCAGCTCGTTGATGGCGGTGGAGGGCAGGAAATCCGCGCCCACGGGCCAGGGCTGCTGGGCGTACCATGCGTTGGCCTGGGCCTCGGTCCAGCGTTGCTGTGTTGCTGAGCCCGGCTGGGCGTAGAGACCCGGCATGAGCGCAAGCAGAAGCGCGAGGATGGCAAACCGTTGGCAGGTCCTCGAATAGGGCACGATCATGAGAGCTCCTTCAATCAACGGGAAGAAGCATTCTACTTTGCCGGCGCCAAGGTCGTCGCCTTGTCGCGTTCGGCGGAGGCATCGGCGGCGCGACCTTGGCGCTCATACGCAGCGGCGAGTTGGATGTGCGCCTCGGCGAAGGTGGGATCAGCGGCGATGGATTCCTGATAGCGGGCAACAGCATCGGCGATTTGGCCGCGAAGCATCAGTTGGTTGCCGGCATTCATGGCAAAGGCCGCCTTCTGGCGATTGACAGCGCCGCGAGCCAGATCCGCGCCCTGGCGGCGGTATTCGGCGGCCTGGCTGCGCAGCTCCTTCACCTGTGCGCGAAGCTGGTCTGCCTTCTGCGAGTCGCCGGCCGCCTCGCTGGCGTCGGCAGCAGCCGTAGCGGCGCCGGCCTGCTCGGCCAATACCCCTGCCAAGGTGACGCGGGGGCCGGGCTGGCCCGGGAGCAGCGGAATCGCGTGCTCCAGCGCATCGCGGGCCTCGTCGAGCCGGGAATTCTGCTTCAGTGTGCTGCCCAGGATCGCCCACGCGTCGCCGTTCTCAGGGCGCAGAGCCACGGCCTTTTTCAGCTCGACGGCCGCCTCGTCCAGTTTGCCGATCTGCATGTAGAGAATTCCCAGCGTATAGGGCGGATCCTGGAGAGTTGGATCCATCTGCCCGGCACGGCTCAATTCAGCAATGGCGTCTTCTACGCGGTCCTTGAACTTGTAGGCCAGCCCAAGGTCATAGTGAAGCTGAGGGTCGGCCGGGTCCAGCGCGATTGCTGCCTGGAAGTCCAGGATGGCCTCGTCGAACGCGGAGAGCTGCACATGGGCCACGCCCTGGTCCTTGTAGACGGTCGCATCCCTGGGAGAGAGCGCCAAAGCCTGTTGAAAATATGCGAGCGCTTCTTTGGCTTTGCCGGTGAGAGTGAGCGCCAAGCCCAGATTGGTCAGGGCGCTCACGTTGTGCGGCTCGCGCTCAACAGCTTTCTGGAACCACGGAACCGCCTCCTGCTGGCGGCCCAACCGCTGCAACGCCATGGCCAGTTCGTTTTGCACGCCGGGCAATTCGGGGTCGAGCTTGACCGCCTCCTCCAGGTGAGGGATGGCAGTCTCGTCTTGGCCTGAGGCGGCCAACGTGCGGCCATACTCGAACTGAGCTAGAGCATTGGCCGGCTCCAGCTTTACCGCGGTTTCCAGAGACGAGAGCGCGGCCTCGTAGTTGTGCTGCTGGCGGAGCACGATGCCCAGGTGGACGCGAGAGAACACAAACGATGGGTCCAGCGACAATGCGCGGTCGAACGCGCGCTGTGCCTCAGGCCAATTCCCCGACTGGGCATAGAGCGAGCCGATCGCATCCTCCACGTCGGGCCTGTTTGCGCCTCGCTCTTCCGCCGACCGAAACATTTCGATTGCCTCTGGTATTTTGCCCGTAGCCGCGAGCGCCCGCGCATACGCCTCGCAAAAGGCGGCATCGACGGGCTGCTTGCCGGGTTGTCCAGGTTGTTGAGAGGCATTGAAGGCTGCGCTGAAGTGGGGAACCGCCTTCGCCGGCTCACCAGCCTTCGCGTCAGCTAATGCGAGATTGGTTTCGATCCCCACATCCCCCGCCTTGAGCCTAAGGGCAGCTTCGAGCTCCGGGATGGCCTCCGCCGGCTTCCCCAGCTCGACAAGCACCGCACCCAGGGCTTCATGGGCCTCGGCGATCTGCGGGGCGAGCCGGGCCGCTTCGGCAAACCGTGCCCGCGCCAATTCCAGGTTTCCGGCTTGACGGGCGGCATAGCCGGCGCGGAAAGCAGCATCTGCTCGGTGGAGCGGGTCAGGCTTCCGCGGCTTCGGCGCCTGGCCCCAAAGGAACAGCGGCAAGGCTGCCAGGGCGGCTAGGAGGAGGGTGGAGGAAACGACGCGCCTGACCTGCATATCCTATCTTCCCGCAGCCTGTGGGGTTTGAACGTGCTGTAGCTCCACGACCATCTTGAACTCGCGGTTGGCCTCGGCCATCTGGCCCGTAGCCTTGTACGCCTGGCCCAGCAGGTTGTGCGTGATGTAGTTCGAGGGGTCCATCTTGGCGGCATGGTCCAGGTAGTGGAGAGCCTGGATGGGCTGCTTGAGCTTGAGGAAGGTTTGTCCGAGCAGAATATAGGGGGCAGTCGAGGTAGGTTCGAGCAGTACTGCGCGATTCAACGCCTGCTGCGCCTCTGTGTACTGGCCATTGCGGAGGTAGGCGTCGCCAAGGCGGTCATACAAGGCACCGTTGAGCGGATTGAGCTTGCGCTCGGCCTCCAGTTCACGGATCGCGCTGGCGGAGTCGCCTTTGGCCAGCGCCACTTCGCCCAGGAGTTGGTGGGCCAGGGGCAGCGCGGGATTCATCTCCAGCGCCTTGCGGCCCTGGACCGCCGCTTCCTCCGCGAATTCCCGGCGGAGAAAGAGGCGACCGGCGAGAAGATACGCTTCGGCGGAATCGGGAGCAAATCCGTATTGGGCGGCAAAGGAGTGGCGGGCATCGTCGTAGCGTTGGACATCGGCATAACAAAGGCCCAGCACATACTCCGGGTCAACGTTGGCGCGCTCCACTGCGGCGTGGGCCTTTTCAAGGTAGGGAATGGCCTCCGCCGCCCGGCCAAGACGGAAGAGACTCACGCCGTGCATCTCAATCGATTCGCGGTCGTTGGGATCCTGTACGCCTGCCTTGTCGAAGGCCGTGATGGCTTCCGCAAGCTGCTCCTTCTGGTAGAAGATGATTCCGCGCAGCCGCTCGACGCCGGGTGGTTCGGGAACCTGCGTGGCCAATTGGTCAAGCTGTGTCAGCGCTTTGTCCAGACGGCCTCTGGCGGCAAGGTCCTGGGCAACCTCGAAGGGCGTTGGCGTCGAAGCGGGTTCGGCCCTATCGGGGCCGGATGGAGCTCCATTCTGCGGCGTCTGGCAATGTGCGGCAAGAGTGAGAGCAACCATCAAAAACGGGGCAGTCAATAAGCGTTGCATAAGTCGGATCTGTCTTGCAGTTTAGTCTTTCAAGAACAGTTGCGCGGTCAAAGAAAGAGGGGAGCCGAAGCTCCCCTCGAGGTTTGTTGCGGCTCCTCGCGCGGAATTAGAACTGAACGCGGAGGGAGAATTCGAGAAGACGAGGCGCGCCGCCGGCACCTTCGCCGGTGATTGTGCCTGTCGACTCGATGTTGCCGCCGGGGTTTCCGGCGTTGATGTGGTTAAAGGCATTGAAGGCATCCATGCGGAACTTCGTGACGACGCTCTCATGGATGGTGAACGCCTTGGTCAGACCAAGGTCGGTGTCAAAGAAGTGCGGGCCAAAGTAGCTGTCGCGGCCCACGTTTCCGGGGTTGTCCAGGCCGGGGTTGGTGAAGAGTCCGTCGCCCAGGCTGTGCGCCGGATAGTAGGTGCGGGTTCCGGTGCCGTTGGATCCAGCAACGAAGCTGGTCAAGTTCGTCTTCATATGGCCGCCCGCTACCACGTTCGCGTAGTTAGGCACGCTGCCCGGGACATTGGAGCCGTTCTCGTTATAGTTGAGGGTGAAGGGCAAACCGCCCGCCCAATCCATGGTGGCGCTCAACTGGAAGCCGCCGATGATCAGGTCGGTAACACGATTGGCGGTGGCTGCATACTGCTTGCCCTTGCCGAAGGGCAGGTCGTAGCTGCCGTACACGACGAGTTGTTGGTCGCGGGTGGCGCTGTCGCGACCGTGCGTAAGATTGTGATCCCAGGTGTAATAGCCCGACTGTTCGTCAAACGCGCTATCCCACTGGTAGTTCCCGGTGATGGCAAGTCCTTTCGAGAGCTGCTGAGCCAGGGTAATTTGCAGGGCATCGAACTCGGTGTTCTGCGTATCGCCCCGGTATGCGATGCTGTTGTTCCAGCCGCACATGCCTGCTGTCACGAAAGGCTCGTTGGGCGTCACATAGTTGGGATCCTTGCAGGCGGGCAGGCTGAGTCCATAGTAGCGCTGCAGGAAGTTTTGTGTGGAGGTGCCGCCGTTCGCCGCGATGGTGTTGGCGGGCACTGAAGGATCATAGTGCAAGGCCTGGCCATTCACGCTGTAGGAACCCGGCAGGGTGATGGCCGCTTCGTTGGGGTTGGTGCCATTGCTGTCGCCGTCTCCCAGGGTGTGCGTTCCCTTGTTGCCGACATAAGCCAGGGTGAGGGTGAGGGTGGGAGTGAGGGCACGCTGCACGCTCAGATTCCAGGCATCGATGGTCGGGAAGGTGAGCGGGTTGTTGCGAGCGCTGGAGGTAACCTGGGTTCCGGGGTTGGGTAACAGGCCGTTGGAGGGAACCTTGACGGTTGGAGGAGTGGCTGGGCCGGCAGTCAGCATGAACGCATTGCCCGTCGTGGTGGGCGAGTTGATCGACTGATTGCCCAGGACCGGAAGGTTCTGGGTGACGGTGTGGCCGAAGATGGAACCAAACACACCGGTGTCAAAGCTGCGTCCGTAACCGGCCCGCACCACAGTCTTGTCATTGAGCTGGTAGGTAATGCCAATGCGCGGTGCGAACTGCTTATCCTTCTGAATGGTCCAGCCGAGGTTGGAGCCAATGCCGCCGACGCCGGCCACATGCAGGTAGCCATCGTTCAGGTTCAGCAGGGCGCCATTGCCAGATGCATTAACCGACTCTGGGAAGTAGAGCTCCCAGCGAAGACCAAGGTTCACAGTCAGGTTGCGGGTTGCGCGCCAGGTGTCCTGTCCGTAGAAGAAGGTGCGCTTCTGGAATTCCTTGGCGTTGGTCGAGGTGGAGTAGTAGCGGCCGAAGTTGGTGACTTGGCCCAGCATGTAGGTGGCAAAGCCGAGACCGCCCTGAGTTGTAGCGGAAGGATCCTCGGTGGGGCCATTGTTGAACTGCAGCAGGCCGGCGCGGTCTGTGTCCGAGGGAACGCGCAGATTGCGGCCGTAGCGCAGGTCGGCGCCGACTTTGAGAGTGTGATTGCCCATGACCCGGGTCCAGTTGTTCACGATCTGGAACTGGTCTTCGCGTTCTGTCAGGGGGCAATTGCAACGGTTGATGTTCAACCCGGCTCCGTACTGAGGCTGGGTGTTGCCGCCTGGCAGCGTCGGCATTTGGAAGCCCGGCGAACCGGAGGTAAAGTTGCTGCCGGTATTGATGCCGGGAATGCCGAGTGTGTTGGCGAACTCGACGCCCTGATCGAATTTGGTGTCGATCACGTTGTAGCGATAGTAGCCGAGACGGAAGTCGGTGAGCAGCTTGGGGCTCAGCGCGATATCCATTCCTGAGGCCAGGCTGTCGTTGGCGCCGTTCGAGTTGCCGCCATAGTTGTTGATGCCGAACCCAGGCCCACCCGCGTCGCCAAACATGACCTTGCCCGACAGGATGTCCCAGAACCGCGAGAAGCGCGCAAAGGCGTGCATCCTGTCGTTCAGGGTGTAATCGCCGCGAACGGTCCATTGGTTGCTGTTGAAGAGACCGGTGCCGGATTCGTGGAAGTTCGAGTCCAGTCCATTCACCGCACCCGTGCCGCCGAGCCTTGTGTTGTTCGACTTGATGTAGGGCTCGAGGT
>Ga0181531_10001171_pt1 | contig 16755 bp, 19 predicted proteins | sample PEATcosm2014_Bin_38_FD_119743 | JGI IMG/M metagenome (GOLD analysis project Ga0181531, IMG submission 119743) | Peatland microbial communities from MTU Mesocosm Facility, Houghton, MI, USA - PEATcosm2014_Bin11_10_metaG | ecosystem: Environmental > Terrestrial > Soil > Wetlands > Peat | place... | reverse complement strand
AGCAGGCTGTTGAAAATAGCTGCATATGAGGCAGAGTAGCACTCAGCGATGCAGCATTTTTCAACCCCCTGTTAGAGCAACGGCGGCTACCCGACTTGCTGAGGCTCTCAACCATCGATCGAGTGCCAATCGTGCGGTTGCTGGCAGGCTTCGGACTCGACCTCCGCCTGGTGGCACCCGATGCCCCCATCGACGGATCTTATTGGGGCGAGAGCGAAGCGGGCCTGCGCGGCAACACCCTGTTTGCCCGTCACGACACGCCGCTGCATTCGATCCTGCACGAAACCGCGCACTACATCTGCATGAGCCCGGAACGTCGCGCGGGCCTGGACCGCGATGCGGGCGGTGACGATGCGGAGGAAAGCGCGGTCTGCTATCTGCAACTGCTGCTGGCCGATCGCCTCGAGCGTGTGGGGCGCGAGCGGCTGTTCGAGGATATGGATGCCTGGGGCTATAGCTTTCGGCTGGGCGCCACCAAGGCCTGGTTCGAGCAGGATGCCGAAGACGCGCGCGCCTGGCTCGAGCGGCACGGCATCATCGACGCGGAGTCGAAGCTGACGGGGTCCCTGCGGGTATCCGTCCAATAGAGCGAGATTGCATCAACAGGCGTGAGGTGAGCTTGAAATTCCTCCGCATCGACGCGGAGGAATTTCAAGCTCACCTCACGCCCGTGGTACCAGCCTCGCTCTATCGGCCGTCGCTATCTGCCGCGCCGCCGCGCGAACCGATTCGTTGCCGCAACCAGCTCGCGCGTGATCCCCGGTTCGAAGGCGGAGTGGCCGGCATCCGGCACCACCCGCAGCACCGCCTCGGGCCACGCGCGGTGCAGGTCCCAGGCGCTGCGCATGGGGCACACCACATCGTACCGTCCCTGCACGATCACGGCGGGAATGTGCCGTATGCGATCCACCTGCCGCAGCAGCTGATCGTCGGGATCCAGGAAGCCGCGATTGACGAAGTAGTGGGCCTCGATGCGGGCAAAGGCGGCGGCAAACTCCGGATCGTCGAATTTGGCGACGTACTTTGGATCGGTGCGCAGGTGGCTGGTGGCGCCCTCCCAGACCGACCAGGCCCGCGCGGCAGTGCCGCGGGTCGCCTTGTCGGGCGAAGTCAGCCGCCGGTAATAGGCCTGCATCATGTCCGAGCGCTCAGCCAGGGGGATGGGAGCGACGTATTGTTCCCACAGATCCGGGAACAGCGAGCCCGCGCCGAGCGGGTCCTGGTAGAACCATTCGAGCTCGGAGCGTCGCAGCAGAAAGATGCCGCGCAGCACGAGCTCGGTCACCCGTTCGGCGTGGCGCTGCGCATAGGCGAGCGCCAGCGTTGATCCCCACGAACCTCCGAACACCAGCCAGCGCGTAAGCCCCAAATGGGCCCGCAGCGCCTCGATATCGCTCACCAGGTCCCAGGTGGTGTTCTCGCGCAATTCCGCGTGCGGACGACTGCCGCCGCAGCCGCGCTGATCGAACAGCACGATGCGATAGCGCTGCGGGTCGAAGAATCGCCGCATGCCCGGATCGGTACCGCCGCCGGGGCCGCCGTGCAGAAACACCGCCGGCTTGCCCTGAGGATTGCCGCTCTGCTCGTAGTAAATCTCGTGCAGCGCTGAAACCCGCAAAAAGCCTTTCTGGTAGGGACGGATGGCCGGATACAGCGCGTTGGCGGCCCGCGCCGCGCGCGGCTGTGCCCGGGTCGGGCGTTTGCGTGCTTTGATCAGACCGACACCATGGGGCCGAGGGGTTTGCCGCCGATCAGGTGCATGTGCAGGTGGTAGACCTCCTGTCCGCCGTGGCTATTGCAGTTCACGATCAGGCGATAGCCGTCTTTGGCGATGCCTTCGCGCGCGGCGAGCTGCGCCGCCACCACGAACATATGACCGAGCAGCGCTTCATCGGCACTGGTGACATCGTTGGCGGTGGGGATGGGCTTGTTCGGTACGATCAGGATGTGGGTGGGCGCGCGCGGATGGATGTCGCGGATCGCGGCCACCTGTTCGTCCCGATAGACGAAAGTGGCCGGCAGCTCGCCCTTGAGGATGCGCTCGAACAGTGTCGGCATTGACCGACCCCCAATCGGTGTAGTCGAGCGGATCAGCTTAAGATATCGCCGTGATGGAGCACAACCGTTGAAACTGACCCTCGAGAACCTGTCCGCGCAGCTGGAGCGCAGGCTGGCCGGCGCCTGGCTGGTCTCGGGTGACGAACCCCTGCGGGTAGGCGAGGCCACCGACCAGATCCGCGCGCGCGCGCGCGCCGAAGGCTTCGCCGAACGCGAAGTCTTCTTCGTCGAGCGCGCCGGTGCGATCTGGGATCAGATCGAGCAGGCGGGCCAGTCGTTGTCGCTGTTTGCGCCGCGTCGGCTGATCGAGGTGCGGCTGCCGACCGGAAAGGCCGGAGTTGCCGGCGGCGCCGTGCTGCAGCGGCTGATCGCGGCCTCGGGTGATGATCTGCTGCTGCTCATCGTCACCGGCCGGCTCGATCGCGATACCCAGAATGCCGGTTGGGTGCAGACGCTGCAGCAACACGGGGTCTGGCTGCCGGTGTGGCCGGTCGAACTCGCGCGGCTGCCGCAATGGCTGCATGCGCGCGCGCGCGCGGCGAAGATCAGCTTAAGCGAGGATGCGGCTGACATGCTTGCCGAGCGCTGCGAAGGCAATCTGCTGGCCGCCCAGCAGGAGATCGAGAAACTCGCCTTGCTGGCGAGCAGCGGCGCTATCGTGGGAACTGACGATGTTGCGGCCAGCAGCGTCGACGGGGCGCGTTTCGATGTGTTCCAGCTCGCCGAAGCGGTGCGCGCGGCGGACTGCGCGCGCGCGTTGCGAATCCTGGGCGGGCTGCAGGCCGAGGGCGCCGAACCGCCGCTGGTGCTCTGGGCGCTGCTGCGTGAACTGCGCTCGCTGCAGGCGCCGCGGGTGCCCATTGCGCGACTGATCGCACGCGCGGCACGCGCCGATCGAATGGCGAAGGGGCAGCTGCGCGGCGATGCCTGGGATGAGCTGGCGCTGCTCGCCGTGGAAATGTGCGGCGTGCGTACCCTGCCGCTGTCGCGCGCGGGATAGGAGCGCATCATGGCGGAACCCATCGGACTTTTTGGCGGCACCTTCGATCCGATTCATTACGGTCACCTGCGCACGGCCTTTGAGCTGTGGCAACTGCTGAAGCTCTCGCAGGTCCGCTTTCTGCCCACGGGCAATCCTCCGCACCGCGAAGCACCGCTGGCCTCGAGCGAGCTGCGCCTGGAGATGGTCCGCGCCGCGGTCGCCGGCCAGCCCGGGTTCGCGGTCGATGACCGGGAAATCCGTCGCAGCGGCGTGTCCTATTCGGTCGATACGCTGACCGATCTGCGGCGTGAGCATCCGCAGCGCTCGCTGTGCCTGCTGCTCGGAATGGATGCCTTTCTCGGGATGCCGACCTGGCATCGCTGGCGCGAGATTTTCGAGCTCGCGCACGTTGTGGTGGCGCATCGGCCCGGGTGGAAGGCGCCCATCACCGGCCCGCTGGGCGAGGAGATGGTCGACCGCGGAACCGGCAGCGTACGGGACCTGCACAGCTCGATCGCCGGCCGCATCCATGTGCACGCGGTGACCCAGCTCGAGATCGCCTCGACCGACCTGCGGGCGCTGATCCTCTCCGGCCGGGATCTGCGCTACCTGGTGCCGGATGCGGTGCGCGATCTCATTGTCCGCACCGGGTGCTATGCTCCGGCAGGCCGCTAAGGCCCTGAGGAGGACGAACCGACCCGCATGGCAACGACTGCTCGCCCGCGCCGCTCACCGCGACGCAATTCCGCCCTGGAAAAACTGGTACTCGCGGCGCTGGAGGATATGAAGGCAGTTAATGTCAAACTGCTCGACGTCCGCGGATTGACCGATATCACCGATGCCATGATCGTGGCCTCGGGCACTTCCGACCGCCACGTGCGCTCGATCGCCGAACGCGTCATCGAGAAGGCGCGCGCTGCCGGGCGGCGGCCGCTCGGCATCGAAGGCACCCGCGACAATGAATGGGTATTGGTGGACCTGCAGGACGTGCTGCTGCACGTGATGCTGCCGCGGGTGCGGGAGTTCTACGCCATCGAGCAGCTGTGGGAGCCGACCGCGGCGGTCGCACGAGCGGCCGGTAGGGGCAGGGCGCCGCGCCGGCGCCGCGCACCCAGCCAGCGGGCCGCGGCGTCCTGAGTGCACCCGGAGCGGCCGCAGCGTGCATCTGCGCGTGATTGCGGTCGGATCGCGCATGCCCGCCTGGGTGGACACCGCTTTCGAGGATTATTCGCGCCGCCTGAGCGGCACCTGGAAGCTCGAACTGAATGTCGTATCGCCCGCCAACCGGCGCGAGGCTGGCGACAACACCGATGCGGCCAGGGCACTGGAAGCCAGGCGCATCCTGGCGCTGCTGTCGCCGCGGGACTGGCCGGTGGCGCTGGATGAACGCGGCGAGCAGTTCAGCACCGTCGAACTCGCGCGCTGGCTCGAGCAGCAGCGCGGTGTCGGACAGCCCATCGTTTTCATCGTCGGCGGCCCCGACGGCCTCGCGCCGGAGGTCCTCTCGCGCGGTCGCCGCCTCTGGTCGCTGTCGCGGCTGACCTTGCCTCACGCCCTGGTGCGCGTCGTGCTTGCCGAGCAGATCTATCGCGCCGCCACGGTACTGGCGGGCCACCCTTATCATCGGGCCTGACAGCGTGCCTGAGCCAATCCCGCCCGAGCCCACCCCAGTATCGGCAGCGCCGCTGCTGATTCTCGCCTCCGCTTCACCGCGCCGCAGCGCGCTGCTGGCGCAGATCGGCGTGCGTCACCACGTCGTGCCCGCGCGTATCGAGGAGCGGCGACTGGACGGTGAATTGATCGAGGACTGTGCGCGGCGGCTGGCCGAGCAGAAGGCACTGAAGGTCTATTCGCGACAGAAGAGCGATTCACGCGCCTCGGGCGAGCCGCTGCCGGTGCTGGGCGCGGACACGGTGATTTCGCTCGAGGGCACCATGTTCGGCAAGCCGCGCGATCGTGACGATGCGCTCGAGATGCTCGCGCGCCTGTCGGGACAGGAGCATGAAGTCATCTCCGCCGTGGCGCTGGCGCAGCGCGGCGTGCTGACTTCCAAGCTCAACCGCAACGTGGTGCGATTTCGCGCGCTGACGCGCGCGGAATGCGAAGCTTACTGGGACAGCGGCGAACCGCGCGACAAGGCGGGTGGCTATGCCATCCAGGGCCGCGGCGCCGTGTTCATCGATATGCTGCGCGGCAGCTATTCGGGCGTCATGGGGCTGCCGCTGTTCGAGACTGCCGAATTGCTGACAGCCGCGGGCCTCCCCGTGTGGCAGGCTTGAGAGGCCATGAGCACTCCATCCAGGCCCAGCGATACCATCAGGGTTGCCGCCGTGCAGATGACCTCGGCACCCGACGTGGCGGCCAATCTGGCCACCGCGGGGACGCTGCTCGAACAGGCCGCGCGCGAGGGCGCGCGCATCGCGCTGCTGCCCGAGAATTTTTCCTTCATGGGGCTGCGCGACGCCGACAAGCGCGCGGTCGCGGAACGCGAAGGTTCAGGCCCGGTGCAGGATTTCCTGAGCCGGCGCTCACGCGAGCTGGGCCTGTGGATCGTCGGCGGCACCACGCCCATCAGTGAGATCCCGGGCGAGCGCGTCGCGGCAGCCTGCCTGGTCTACAACGATCAGGGCGAGCGCGTCGCGCGTTACGACAAGATGCATCTGTTCGATGTCGACATACCCGGCCGCGATGAGAAGTATCGGGAATCGGCCAACATCGCGCCCGGCTCGCGTCTCGGCCTGGTGCCGACACCGGCGGGTCTGCTCGGACTCTCGGTCTGCTACGACATGCGCTTTCCGGAGATGTATCGGCCCATGTCCGCCGCCGGAGCGCAATGGTTCACGATCCCTGCGGCCTTTACCGTGCCCACCGGCCGCGCGCACTGGGAGGTGCTGCTGCGGGCACGCGCCGTCGAGAACTTAAGCTTCGTGGTCGCGGCCGCGCAATGGGGACGGCACGCCAACGGTCGCGAGACCTATGGCGACAGCATCATCATCGATCATTGGGGCAGCGTGCTCGCGCGGCTGGGGTCAGGGCAGGGCGTGATCGTCGCGCAGCTGGATCTGGCAGCGCAACGCGCGGCGCGCCAGGATTTCCCGGCGCTGTCGCATCGGATAATGTGACCGCCATGACCGAGATCCCCTCTCAGGCTCTTACCGATCCGTTGCGCGCCGCGCGCGAGGGCATCCTGGCGCCCGCGGGGCTGGATGTCGGCCGGGTCGAGCAGGCGCTCGGCATGGTGCTCGGTTCGGCCGTAGATTCGGCGGATCTCTATTTTCAGCTCTCGCGCGAGGAAAGCTGGGGGCTCGAGGACGGCATCGTCAAGGAAGGCAGCGCCAGCATCGAGCAGGGAGTAGGCGTGCGGGCTCTGGCCGGGGAGAAAACCGGTTTCGCATACTCGGACGAAATCATGATGCCGGCTCTGGAGGAGGCGGCGCGCGCAGCGCGCGCGATCGCCGTGCGGCAGGGCAGCGGCGCCGTGCAGGCCTGGCAACCGGTCGCCGGGCACAGGCTCTATCTTCCAACCGATCCGCTGCAAAGCCTGCCCGATGAGCAGAAGATCGGCTGGCTCGAACGCGTCGACCGCGAGACCCGGCGCATCGATCCGCGTGTGGTGCAGGTCATGGCGAGCGTGCACGCAGTCCATGAACTCATCCTGATCGCATCCAGCGACGGGGTGCTGGCCGGCGACGTGCGGCCGCTGGTGCGCATGAACGTCACCGTCATTGTCGAGCAGGCCGGGCGGCGCGAGCAGGGCTACGCGGGCTGCGGCGGCCGCTACACGCTCGATCAGCTGGTCGCAAATGACCGCCCGCTCGAGCTGGGACGGGAAGCCGTGCGCCAGGCATTGGTCAACCTCGAGGCCGTGCCGGCGCCGGCAGGCAGCATGACGGTGGTACTCGGTCCGGGCTGGCCCGGCGTGCTGCTGCACGAAGCCATCGGTCATGGACTGGAGGGGGATTTCAATCGCAAGGGCACATCGGCTTTCAGCGGCCGCATCGGTGAACGGGTCGCTGCCGCGGGCTGCACCGTGGTCGATGATGGCGCCATGGCCGGACGCCGCGGATCGCTGAACATCGATGATGAAGGTACGCCCACCCAGTGCACCACACTGATCGAGGATGGCGTGCTGTGCGGCTACATGCAGGATCGGCTGAACGCGCGGCTCATGGGGGGCCGCTCGACCGGCAATGGCCGCCGCGAGTCCTTCGCCCACGTGACCATGCCGCGCATGACCAATACCTACATGCGTGCCGGTCCGCACGACCCCGGCGAGATTCTCGCATCGGTGCAGCGCGGGATCTATGCGGTGAACTTTGGCGGCGGGCAGGTGGACATCACCTCCGGCAAGTTCGTGTTCTCGGCCAGTGAGGCCTACCTGATCGAGAACGGCCGAATCGGCAAGCCGATCAAGGGCGCGACCCTGGTGGGCAACGGGCCCGACGTGCTGCTGCGCGTCTCCATGGTCGGCAACGATCTGAAGCTCGATGAGGGCATCGGCGTGTGCGGCAAGGAAGGCCAGAGCGTACCGGTGGGCGTTGGCCAGCCCACGCTGCGCGTGGACGGGCTAACGGTCGGCGGCACCGCCTGACAGCGATCGTTACGAGCGATTGCGCTCGGGCAGATCCGCAGAGCGCTCGTTGAGCACGGTGGTCGCGCCGTGCTGATGCTCGGTCGAATGCCGATGGCGCGCCCGCTCGTCGATATACAGCAATTCGTGTTGCCCTATCGTCACCACATCGCCGTCGTTGAGGTTGTGATAGCGCACGCGCTTGGAGTGCAGGAAGATCCCGTTGGTGCTGTTGAGATCTTCGATGACGCAGCTCTGTGCCGTGGTCACGATCTGGCAGTGATGGCGGCTGACGAACCGGCTGTCGATCTGAAGATCATTGGCGGGCGTGCGACCGATGATCAGTCGTCCGGGAAGCAGTTCGTGCTCGCTCACGGTCTGCCCCGCCGTGGCGAGCAGGATGCGCGCCAGCGGCACGCCGCCGGAGCTCTCGGGGACCGAAACATAGGCACCGCCCTCGGCGGCCGCGGGACCGGACGGATCGCCGCGCATCAGCCGTGTGCCGGTGCGTGAGGCATATTCGACCCAGTGCAGCTCGTTAATGGCGCTCTGCACATCTTCGAGCAGCACCACGTCGCGGCCGTTGTTCGAGGCAGAGAGCATGGCGGTGTCGCAGAGCGAATTGATCAGTCGCGGCACCCCGCCGGTGTAGCGGAACAAGGTCTCGAAGGTATCGGCGGCAAAAATTTCACGGCCCTGCGATCCGGCCACTTCCAGGCGATGACGGATGTAGGCGTGCATCTCGCCGCTCGAGAGCGCCGGCAGATGGAAGCGCAGGCGCACGCGCTGTGTGAGCTGCTCGAGCTCGGGCGCATCGAGTTTGTCGTTGAGCTCGGGTTGCCCGGCCAGGATGATGCGCAGCACCTTGTCCTTGGTGGTTTCGACGCCCGAGAGCATGCGGATCTCTTCGAGCACACGCTCGGACAGATTCTGCGCCTCATCGACCACCAGCATGATCTTGCGGCCCGAAGTGTACTGCTGGATCAGAAAGTCGTTGATGGTGGCCAGCAGTTCGGCTTTCTTCATGCGAAACGGCTTGAAGCCGAACGCGGCCAGTACCGACTGCAGGAACTCGCTCGAGGAGACCTGTGTCTGGTTGATCCGGGCCACCAGCACATCCCTTTCCAGTTCGCTCAGGAAGGTCTCGATCAGCGTGGTCTTGCCGCAACCGATCTCACCGGTGATCACGACGAATCCATCGGTGAACCATATGGTCGATTCCATGTACGCCTTGGCGCGCGCGTGCGCCTGGCTCAGGTACAGGAATTCGGGGTCGGGACTGAGCCGGAATGGCAGCTCCCGGAGTTTGAACACCTCAAGATACATCGATGCTGGCCGGTCTCGCAGCCTTGGTGCGCTTGAGGATACTACGGCTGCAACGGCAGTTGCGGATAAAGCCGTCGCAGAAGCCGTGCGGCGCGCAAATCCCGTCGACGGGCACTCGATTCCACGATGGTGCAATGGCCAAGTTTTCTGCCGTGACGCGGTTCCTTGCCGTAGTCGTGCAAATGCAAGCCGGATTCCGCCAGCAGTGACTGGCGCTCGGGCATCTTACCGATCAGGTTGATCATGGCTGCGTGACCGAGTGACCGGGTATCCCCCAGCGGCAGACCGGCGATGGCGCGTACATGGTTCTCGAATTGGCTCGTGCATGCGCCTTCCAACGTCCAATGCCCCGAATTGTGCACACGCGGCGCCATCTCATTGGCGATGAGCCGGCCGCGACGCACGAAGAACTCGATCGTCAGTACCCCGACGTAATTGAATGCCTCCAGCACGCGCCGCAGTCCCTGGGTCGCCGCACGCAGCAATGCCGGTGCGTGCCAGGGCGCCAGTGTCAGTCGCAGGATGCCATCGGCGTGATGGTTGCGATTGAGCGGATAGATCCGGATCTCGCCTCCGCGGCTGCGCACACCGATGATCGACACCTCGTACTCGAACGGTACGAACTCCTCGTAGATCAGCGGCACGTTGCCGAGCAGCGCCCGGGCACTCTCGCGATCCTCAAGCTGCCGCAGAACGAACTGGCCTTTGCCGTCGTAGCCCAGGCGGCGCGTCTTCAGAACGCCGGGCAGGCCGATGCGGCTGATGGCGCGATCCAGACCGGCGCGGGAATCCACCGGCCAGAAACGGGTCGTGGGAATTCCCAGCCGCTCGAAAGTGCGCTTCTCGCTCAATCGGTCCTGCGCCACCGCCAGTGCCCGCAACGGCGGCGCGATGCGAGCGCGGGTGCCGCGCGTGGCGGCGCGCAATGCCTCGACCGAAATGTTTTCCCAGTCGAAACTGATCACCTCGCTGCGCTCGGCCAGTTGTCGCAACAGCGCCGGATCGGTGAAATCACCGGCCAGTACCGGCGCGAAACGTCCGGCCGGCGTGGCCGCGCTGCGATCGAGAAACAGGAAGTCCAGACCGAGCGGGTAGCCCGATAACGCCATCATCGCGCCGAGCTGACCGGCACCCACCACACCGATAGTCATCGGCGGGTATTCATCATCCCGTCACGCGCGGATCGGGATTGGCCAGCACCGCGGCGGTCTGCGCCTGGCGCGCGCGCAGCAGCGCCTGGGCAATCGGCGCATAGCGTGCCGCCAGTATCGAGGCGGCGAACAGCGCGGCATTGGTGGCCCCGGCAATGCCCACCGCAAAGGTCGCCACCGGCACGCCGGCCGGCATCTGCACGATGGAGAGCAGTGAATCCAGGCCATTGAACGCGCGCGATTGCACTGGCACGCCGAGCACCGGCAATGCCGTCTTCGCCGCCGTCATGCCCGGCAGGTGCGCGGCGCCGCCGGCACCGGCGATCAGCACTTCCAGGCCGCGAGCGGCTGCGGAACTTGCGTATTCAAACAGCAGATCGGGCGTGCGATGGGCCGAGACCACGCGCGTCTCGTAGGGTACAGCAAGCTTGTCGAGACATTCGGCGGCCGCACTCATCGTCTCCCAATCGGACGATGAACCCATGATGATGCCAACCAGGGCCTTCATCGCGGCATCTTAGCATCACGCGCCCTGGCACCCCGCGCCTTGAGGTCGGGCGCATGCAGGGCCAGCGCTCGCTCGATCGGCGCCGGGTCGATGTCACGCATCAGCCGGCCGATGTATTGACGCGCGCGCGCCGAGGCTGAGCGGCTGCGCAGGCGCTGCGTTTCGAGCAATGCCTCGAGCAGCGGCGGCGGCAGATCGAATCGTTGCAGTTGCTGCGGCTTGAGCGCAAGCAGATGCTCGCCGAGGCGCTGCAGCGCTTCGGCTTTGCGCTTGCGCGCCGAGCGGCTCGGCCGCTCCTCGTCCAGCGGCTGCTCCTGCTGCGGTTCCTGGTCGTCGCCGAGATGACTCATTGAAATGACGCCGGCACGGCGCTGCTACAATTGAGGGTCAGCATGGTACAGCGCCGCAAGCTCAGCAGGTAAGGACACCGGATGTCGCAGCAGGTCGATGCTTCCCGGATCAGCGAACTCGAGCAGACCGTTGCCGCGGCGCTCGCGCAGGCGCGCGCGGCCGGCTTGAGCCATGCCGAGGCGGACGCCAGCCTGCAGCGCGGCCTGACCGTGACCGTGCGGCTGGGTGAAGTCGAGACCATCGAGTATCACCGCGACCGCGGCCTGTCGGTCACCGTCTACGTCGGCAAGGCCAAGGGCTCCGCCAGCACCGCCGATCTGCGCGCCTCGGCCGTGCGCGAGACCGTGGATAAAGCGGCTTCCATCGCGCGCCACACCGCAGCCGATGAGTGCGCGGGACTTGCCGACCCGGCCGCACTCGCGCGCGAGATTCCGGATCTTGATCTGTATCACCCCTGGGATCTCGCGCCGGAAGAGGCCGTGATACTGGCGCGCGACTGCGAGGCCGCAGGTCTGGCCTGCGATGCGCGGCTGCGCAATTCCGAGGGCGCTACCGTGACCACGCACAGCGGCGTGCGCGTCTACGGCAACAGCCACGGCTTCCTGCACGGCTACCCGAGTACCAGTCACAGCATCAGTTGCGCGCTGGTGGCGCAGGATGGCGATGACATGCAGCGCGACTACTGGTACACGGTCGCGCGCCGCGCGCAGGCACTCGAGGGTGGCGCTGCGATCGGACGCAGGGCCGCTGAGCGCGCGCTGCGGCGGCTCGGCGCGCGCCAGCTCACCACCCGGCGTGCGCCGGTGCTATACGCGCCCGAACTCGCCCGCGGCCTGTTCGGCCACTTCGTCGGCGCTATCCGCGGATCGAGCCAGTACCGGCGCACCTCGTTCCTGCTCGAGGCCGCGGGTAAGCCGGTGTTTCCGGATTTCCTGCAGATCGCGGAGCGTCCGCATCTGCCGCAGGGACTTGCCAGCAGCCCCTTTGATGCCGAGGGAGTCGCGACGCGCGATCGTGAGCTGGTGCGCGACGGCGTCTTGACCGGGTATGTTCTGGGCAGCTATTCGGCGCGCAGGCTGGGACTCAGCACCACCGGCAATGCCGGCGGCATTCACAATCTGCTGGTCAGCGCCAGCAACGCCAGCAGCGCCGACAGCGGCTTCGAACAGATGCTGCGGCGGATGGGCAAGGGACTGTTCGTCACAGAACTGATGGGGCCCGGTGTCAACGGCGTGACCGGCGATTACTCGCGAGGCGCCAGCGGATTCTGGGTCGAAGGCGGCGCGATCGCATTTCCGGTGCATGAGGTCACGATCGCCGGCAATCTGCGGGACATGTTTCGTGGCATCGTGGCCGTCGGCACCGACGTCGATACTCACGGCGCCATCCGCACCGGCTCGGTTCTCATCGATGCCATGACCATCGCGGGCGAATAAGGCTCAGCGCGGGGCCTGGCGCGGGGTCTCGATCAGATCGCGCAGCGTCAGGGTCGTGAACTGCTGCGCCCGGGTGAGATCGAGCTGCTCGCAAAACGCTTCGACTGCGGCAGGCACGGTTGGCGACTCGTAGGTTGGCCGGCTGCTCTGAGCGCGGGCGCTGAGCACGACATCGATCGGACGAATCGCGTCCGCATCGCGCGCCAGTTGCAGCCCGCCGTCATCGGCCGTCGTCAGGTGGCCCGCAGCGGTCAGTCCGCGGCAGATGCGTGCCACGGCAAGATCCGGATAATCCAGTCGTATGGCGAGCTCAGCTACGGTCCAGGGCGGGCCGCCATCGCGCGCCCGCTCGGCGATCAGATACATGATGGCCAGTGCGAGGCGCTCGACATCGGCGCCGGACAGACGCGGTTCGGTCAGACCCTCGCGCAGGTAGCCCGGATTCTGCGCGTAGAAGGAAAGCCGGGCGCCGAGCAGCAGGATGGTCCAGCCGAAATAAGTCCACAGCAGCGCGGCGATCATGATGGCAAAGCCCGCGTAGACCAGCGTCAGGCGCGCCGAATACAGCACGAACTCGCTGAAGTAGGCGCCCACGGCCGCCCACAGAATGCCGGCGGTGACGCCGCCGATGAGCGCCGGTCGCAGGCGGACGCGGGTGTTGGGAATCGCGATGTAGAGCCCGGTCAACAGCACCGAGACCAGTGCGTAGGGCGCCACGCGCAGCGCCGAGTCCGTCAGGCGATCCAATAGCGGCAGTTCGGTGATGACCCGCAGCCGCGTGCTGTCGGCGGCCAGGCGCGAGAATCCTGCCACGACTACCAGCAGCAGCGGACCCACCACCACCAGGGTGAGGTAGCCGGCGCCGCGGCGCGCGAAGCTGCGCGGAACATCGATGCGCCAGGCGAAGTTGAACCCATCCTCTACCTTGCGCAGGGTCCCGACCAGTGTCCAGATGAGAAAGCCGAGGCCGAGCGAGCTGACCAGTCCCCCATGCACGTTGCGGGCATAGCCCATGACGCGATCGGTCAACTTGTTGGAGGCGGCTCCCATGGGAGTAAAGAAATCGTGCACCAGCGGCCGCAGCACATCCTGCGCGTGGAAGGTGGCCAGCACGCCGAAGCTTAAGGCCAGCAGCGGGATGATCGACAGCAGGCTCGCATACACCAGCCCGGTCGCGTGCAGGTTGAGCCTGCCATCGGTCAGGTCGCGCAGCAGCGCGTAGGGATATCGTGCCGCGCGGCGCAGCCGCGCGGTCAATCCTGACTGGCGCGAGGCCGGTCCGAACAGCAGCTGATCCGGCAGTGCGCACAATCGATCCCAGATGCTGCGCACCCGATTGAAAGCGTCGGTAAGGACGGCGCTCAAGCGGTGCGCGCGGCAGCGACCCCGTCTGCAGCGGTCAGGCGCCGCAGCGCTTCGCGGTAGTTGTGGCTGGTGCGGGCGATGATATCGGCCGGCAGGCGCGGGCCTGGAGCACGCTTATTCCAGTCCAGTGTCTCGAGGTAGTCGCGTACGAATTGCTTGTCGAAGGATGGCGGGCTGGTGCCGACGCGCCAGCTGTCGGCGGGCCAGAAGCGCGATGAGTCCGGCGTCAGCACTTCATCGATGAGCATGAGCTGGCACTGGCTGTCGACACCGAATTCGAATTTGGTATCGGCGATGATGATGCCGCGCGCGCGCGCATGCTCGGATGCCAGGGCGTAGATCGCCAGCGCGGCCGAGCGGACTGCCTCGGCCATGGGGGCCCCGATGAGGCTGACGACGTCATCGAATGAAATATTCTGATCGTGCTGTCCGGGGGGCGCCTTGGTGGCCGGGGTGAACAGCGGCGCTGGCAGTTGCTGAGCCTGGCGCAGGCCCGCTGGCAATGCGATGCCGCAGAGGCTGCCGCCGGCCTGATAATCCTTCCAGCCCGAACCGATCAGGTAACCGCGCACCACCGCTTCCAGCGGCAAGGCCCGCAGGCGCTTGACGATGACCGCGCGGCCTTCGAGCAGCGCCAGGTCCGCGGGATCGCGCACCACGCTCGCGAGGCTCTGGCCGGTCAGGTGGTTGGGAATCAGGCTGGCCGTGCGCGCAAACCAGAAGCGCGAGATCTCATCCAGCACCTGGCCCTTGCCGGGAATCGGATCGGGTAGCACTACGTCGAAGGCGGACAGCCGGTCGGTGGTCACGATCAGCAGCCGTTCGGCATCGAGCGCGTATATGTCGCGCACCTTGCCGCGGTGCAGCCTTGTCAGGCCCTTGAGGTCGGTCTCGTATACGGTGCTTGAGGTAGTCATCACGGGCTTGGTGGCCAAGGCTTGCTACCATGGCCGGCACGTTGAAGGGGGCGCGCATATTGACATGAATTGGGCGGGAAAAGTCATCGGTAGCGTGCTGGGTCTGGCAACCGTGGGCCCGTGGGGCGCCGTGCTGGGTGCGCTGATCGGGCATCAGTTCGATACCGGCGCGGGTTTGAGCTCGCTGCTGGGCGGCGGCGCGGATCCGGCCCGGGTCAATGCGCTGTTTTTCCCCATGACATTTCGCGTCATGGGGCATATCGCCAAGGCCGACGGTCGCGTGTCCGAGCAGGAGATCGCCTCGGCACGGGCTATCATGCACGCACTGCGACTGACTTCGGCGCAGATGCTCTCGGCGATGGGCTATTTCAACGAGGGCAAGCAGGCGAGCTTTGACCTTGACTCAGGCCTGCAGCAGCTGCGGGGCGCCATCGCGCCTCACCCCGAGCTGGCTAATTTCTTCATCGAGATCCAGTTGCAGGCGGCGCTCGCCGGCGATGGGCTGTCGGACCTGCCGCGTGCGCGGCTGCGGCGCGTGGCGTTGCTGTTGGGGCTGGGGCAGGCGCAGTTCGCGCGGCTCGAGAGCATCCTGCGCTGGAATAACCGGGGTGCCGGCCCAGGTGTCGGCGCGGGCGCCGGCGCAGGTCCGGGGGCGTCCCAGGCCAGCCGGCTCAATAGTGAGGAGCGCCTCGCGCAGGCCTACAGCTTGCTCGAGGCCACGGCGTCGATGAGCGATGAGCAGATCGTGAAAGCCTATCGCCGGCAGATGAGCCGCCACCATCCCGACAAGCTCCAGGCCAAGGGCCTGCCGGAGGCGATGCTCGAGCGCGCCAAGGAGCGTACGCAGCAGATCCAGGTGGCCTACGAGGCAATCCGCGAGCGTCGCGGCATGCGCTAGACTCGATCGCATGCAGTTAATAGCACCTTCGATTCTGTCAGCGGATTTCGCGCGCCTGGGCGAAGAGGTCGAATCGGTGATCGCGGCAGGGGCCGACGTCATCCATTTCGATGTCATGGACAACCACTACGTACCGAACCTGACGATCGGGCCGGTGGTGTGCGAGGCGCTGCGGCGCTATGGCATCAAGGCACCCATCGATGTGCATCTGATGATCCGGCCGGTGGATCGCATCGTGCCGGATTTCGCGGCCGCCGGGGCGACCTACATCAGCTTTCATCCCGAGGCGAGCGAACACGTGGACCGCACGATTACGCTGATTCGCGAACATGGCTGCAAGCCCGGCCTGGTGTTCAATCCGGCCACGCCACTGGATTGGCTCGACTACACGCTGGACGAACTCGACCTGGTGCTGCTGATGTCGGTGAACCCTGGCTTCGGGGGCCAGAAGTTCATCCCCGGCGTGCTGCCGAAGATTGCCGAGGTGCGCCGCCGGGTCGCGGCCAGCGGTCGCGACGTGCGCGTGGAAGTGGATGGCGGCATCAAGATCGACAATATTGCCGCCGCAGCCAAGGCGGGCGCTGACATGTTCGTGGCAGGCTCCGCCATCTTCGGCAGCAAGGATTACGCGGCGACCATCCGCGCGATGCGCGCGGCGCTGGTCAAATAGATCTAGTCTTCCTCGTCCTGGTCGTCATCGTCGCCTTCCACCGGGGCAACGGCGCGCGGACGTTCCTGCGGGCGGTCGCGCTTGGGCGCGGCCGGCACGATGACCGGGCGGGTCTTCATCTTCGGCCGGGCGTTGAACACCACGATGGTCTTGCCGGTGGCACGCAGCAGGCCCTGGTCTTCCAGCACCTTGAGCACGCGGCCGGCCATCTCGCGCGAGCAACCCACGAGGCGCGAGAGCTCCTGGCGCGACACCTTGATCTGCATGCCTTCCGGATGTGTCATGGCATCGGGTTCTTCGCACAGGCCCGTGATGGCATGGGCCACCCGGCCGGTGACATCGACGAAGGCCAGGTCGCCGAGCTTGCGATTGGTGCGATCCAGGCGGGTCGCGAGCTGGGTGGCCAGCTCGAAGATCAGGCCGGGGCTTTCGGTGGCCACCTGGCGGAACCGCGGATAGGTCATCTCCGCCAGTTCGCAGGCATTGCGCGTGCGCACCCAGGCGCTGCGCGTCGGCTGTTCGT
>Ga0181531_10001170_pt1 | contig 16755 bp, 13 predicted proteins | sample PEATcosm2014_Bin_38_FD_119743 | JGI IMG/M metagenome (GOLD analysis project Ga0181531, IMG submission 119743) | Peatland microbial communities from MTU Mesocosm Facility, Houghton, MI, USA - PEATcosm2014_Bin11_10_metaG | ecosystem: Environmental > Terrestrial > Soil > Wetlands > Peat | place... | reverse complement strand
ATATTCGATTCCGTGATGAACATCGGAACATTCGCCGGCACGCCATCTTCGCGCCACACCTGCGTAATGCGCGTCACCAAATTCGCTTCATCGTACAGGCTGCTCCACGGAATCTTGCACGGTTCCATCGGGTAATGCTCGAAGGAGAAAAACGCGAGGTCCGAAAGCCGTCCGTGCGATTTCAAATAATCGATGAATCGCGTAGTCCACGAAGTCTTTCCCTGCGCATCCGGCCACGCTTCGATGTCCTTGTTCACTCCCGTGAAAATCGGCCCGCCCAGTTTCAGATTCGGATCCACTTTGTGCAGCGCCGTGGCCCATTGCAAATACAGCGCGGCGTAATCCTCCGGCGGAGTGTAATGCCCGTCCGGCTCTTCCCCCATCTCGACGTACGAAATTGGATAGCCGCGCTTTTCGATGTACGAAATTTCCGCCGCGGAATCTTCCGGAGTGCCGTACAGCATCGCAATCGGAATCATGGCAGGCAAGCCACGCGTGAATCCGCTGGTGAAAAACAGGTCGAACCCCACTTGGTCGCCGGCGTGTTCGTCGAGGTCAGAGGGTTCGTGCCAGGGATCTGCCGACGAGCAATACGTCGCAGTCTGATCCTGATCCGGAGTGTGGCGAATCAGGTCGTGAAACATTCCGTCGGAGGTCGTGGTCCCGAGATAAATTTCTCGAATGGCGTAACCCACGCAATTTCTGCGATCCGCCGATCCATGCGTGTCGCACGTGTTGGATGATTGCGTCATCAACACGCGCACCCACTGCGCGGAAACGGTAGCAGTCGCCAGCTGAATCGTAGCGATGCCGCCCTTTCCATCCGATACCGCGCCAGCGGGAAAAGTTTGCCATGCGCCTACCGTCGGCTTTTTTATGGGGTCTTCGCCGGTCCAATACTGCACCAGATATTTTTTCGCATAGGGCTCAGCCCACGCGATCCGAATTGCGCTGATGTCCTGTCGGCTGGAAAGATCCAGAAAAATCCATTGCGGATGAAACGAATCGTCTTCGCCTGTGAATGCCTGCGTCAAATATGGATTGCTCTTCCAGTAAGAATCCTTGTCGCCGTCGGTGAGCCTTGAATATCCCACCATGTCCGTGCCGTCGTCGCGCGTGACGCCGCGATGCGGCAGCGGATAGCCGTACGAATGCCGTATGAACGCACCCGGAACAGCGCTGCCGGTGAAATATCCCTTGCCGCCAGGATCGCTCCAAGTGCCCACAGGATTCCAATGCCAAGCTTCCATATGCAGCTCGGTATTTTGCCGATACGAAACCGGTCGCCACCCCGCGGAAAGTACTTCCTTCACCATCGGCTCGACGAAAAGTTTGTCCGCAGCCCCGTAAGGCAGCCGGTCGATTCCCGCTCCCAGCGCCCGATTGGGCACGATCGAATTCGTAGAATGTTCAGGCGCAGCGTCCACCCGAATCGTTTGCGCTTGCAGGGCAGAACCCGCGCAACACAAAAGAAACGACAAGAATAGTGCCGTCGCGAATGAACGCCTCAATCCTGGCAGAGCGGAACCCAATTCGCATTGGCGCGAGCGCATGATGGACAAGTTTTCTCTCCTGATTTAATCGCGGTAAAAACAACCTACTGGCAATTCCCTACGAACTTTTCTTCCCGCCCTTCCCCGAAACGGGTCCGCCAATTTTATTCAGCGTCTCCTGCGCTTTCGCTTTGTACGGACTATTGATCGAAACCGCTTCGGTCAGCACCGTCCGCGCTTCCGGAATCCGTTGCATCTTTGCCAGTGTAAATCCCAGCCGGTATAGATTGCGCGCGTAAAGAACCGTGTTCGACTTGAGCAGCGGGCTCGCCTGCCTGAACGCGTCCACAGCCGGCTGGTTGTGCCCTTTATCCACATTCACTTCTCCAATTGCGGAATATGCCAGACCCTTTTCAACCGCTACTTGTTGCTGCCATTGCTCGTCGCTCAGGTTGTCCGGTTTCTTCGCCTGCGCTAATTGATCGAGCGCGAGCTGAGCATCCGCCGCTGCCTTATCCAGTTGCTGGTTGTTTTCGCTCCAATAATCGGAGACCAAAATCAGCATGGAGATGTTATTCGGATCGGCCGCGAGAATTCTCTGCGCCGTGTCCATCATTTTCGGCGTGTCCTGCGCCGCTTGGTAGGCGATCGCGGTTTGTTCCCGCACCGTGACCGTATAAGGAGAATCAGGGAACGCGTTGACGTATCGCTCAAACAGCGCCGCGCGCGCCACCGGATCGGCGGTCTTATAGCCGGCGTTCACCAGCGCGTATTCCACGTAACCAATATCGCCTTGCACGTTGTTCAAACTCACATTTTTCTGCTGCGTCCATTGCTCCGCCGCCACGCCTTCCGGTGCGGGCGAATTTTTATACTTCGCGATGATTTCTGCCACTCTATCGCCGGCCGCAAATAACTTTTTCGTGTCGCCCTGTTCCTCGGCGGCATGAACCATATTGACCGCGGCGGAAAGATTGCTCGGATCGAGAACCAGCGTTTTCTCCGCGAATTCGTAAACTTTCGCATAATTCTTCTGCGCCAGATATGTCTGCACGTAAAGTTGATCGGCCAGCAGGGCCATATCCCCGTTGCCGAACTCCGCCGCAAATTTGTCGAGCAGCGCCACTTTTTCGGGCCCGTCGGGCGCCGCGTAAATATCCGCCAGAGCTTTGTCTTCCGGCGTCCCGGCGGAGACCGTAACACTCTTCCCAATTTGCGCAGAGTCCGTCGTCGCCATACCGAGGAAGATCGCCATGAGAATCACGAAACGCTTCATAGTCGCCTCCTGTTTCATTTACCGGGATCGGCAATTGCAGAAAAAGAACGACCGCCGCAACCCATCCGAGAAAGGTCTCGCGCGCATCTTAATTCGAACCCGCGGCGCGAGGCACATTTTTTTTCAACTTCCGCTCCGGCCTCCCAGCCATTGACGATTCGGCCGTTTCGATAGACCATTCACGGCGCACCAATCGTCCGCTAGGAGGACCCATGCCCGCAGCCACCTCTTTTGAAAAAATGGAAAACGAAAAACTAAGCGACCGCATCTCGCGCCAAATGCTCAACGGCGAAGACGCCACGCTCGCGCGAATCTTTATAGCACGCGGAGGCATCGTCCCGCGTCACTCCCATCGCAGCGAACAGTTCTCGTTTATCTTGTCCGGCGCGCTAAAGTTTAAATTTGATGACGGCGAGCTGGTCCTGCGCGCCGGCGAAATCGTCTTGATTCCCGCCGATGTTCCGCATGCGGCCGAAGCGCTCGAAGACACCGTGGACATAGACTTCTTCGCCCCGCGCCGCGAAGACTGGATCCGCAAAGATGACGCCTACCTTCGCGGCAACAACGCAGGCAAGGCCTAAAACAAATGGACCTCGGACTGAAAGGACGCGTCGCCATCGTGGCCGCTGCCAGCAAAGGCTTGGGCCGCGCAGTCGCTGAAGAATTCGCGAAAGAAGGCTGCGAAGTCGCCATCTGCGCGCGAACGCCGGCCGATCTCGAACGCGCGGCAAATGAAATCGGTCAGGCCAACAAACGCACCATATTTTGGCGCCCCGTCGATGTCACCAACCCCGACGCCGTCCGCGCTTTCGTCGAAGAAGTGGACAAAAAATACGGCCGCATCGACATTTGCGTCACGAATGCAGGCGGCCCGCCGGCAAAAAAGTTTCTCGATATTAGCCTCGAAGATTGGCGCGCAGCCGTCGAGTTGACCTTGCTGAGCAATGTCTATTTCGCCCGCGAAGTCCTGCCTCGCATGCAGCGCAATCATTGGGGACGCCTCCTGACCATCACCTCCGTCTCCGTTAAGCAGCCCATCGACGGCCTGCTGCTTTCCAATTCCCTGCGCGCCGGAGTGACCGGGCTCGCCAAAACCCTCGCAAACGAATTCGGCGCCGACGGCATCACCGTGAATAATGTCTGCCCCGGCTTCACCCTCACCGAACGCTTGGATGAGCTCGTAGAGCTGCGCGCGAAAGAAGCGGGAGTCAGCCGCGAGCAGGCCATTAAAAATATGACCGCGCAAGTTCCCGCCCGCCGCCTCGCGCAACCTGAAGAGTTCGCTGCGTTGGTAGCATTTCTCGCCTCTGAGCGCGCCAGCTACATCAACGGCACCACCATCGCCGTCGACGGCGGCCTGGTAAAGGGCCTTTTGTAATTCCCGGAGCATCTCGCGAGCTTCGTACCAAACGCCTCTCGTACTATAATTGTTAGTTTGCTACACGCAGTCGTTCGTCCAAGGGGGAAGAATGAATTACGCATCCGGGTCCGCGCGCTGGCATTTGCTGCTGCTGACCTGCGCTCTTGTTTTAACGGCCGCCTTGTTATTTTCAGCCATCGCCCGCGCTGATGAACCCTACGCCCGGAGCAAAGACTACGACTTGCAAAACGTCAAAACCCACCTCTGGTTCGACGTGGAACACAAAAAAGTTCGCGGCGAAGTGACTGAAAGCATTTCCATGCTGCGGGACGGCACAGAACAGATCAAATTCGACTCCGTGGACCTCACCATTCAGAAAGTTACGCTGGACGGCAACGACGCGAAATTTTCCACCACCGATAAAGAACTCATCGTTTCGCTGCAAAACCCTTCGAAACGCAGCGAGCATCATGACGTTTTCATTCGCTACGACGGCCAGCCCAAGAAAGGCATTTATTTCATTCTGCCGGACAAGAATTATCCAAACCGCCCCACGGAAATCTGGACGCAAGGCGAAGCCGAAGACACGCGCTATTACATTCCCATCTACGATTATCCGAACGACCGCACTACCTCGGAAATGCTCCTCACCGTTCCCGCGTCGTGGATCACCGTCTCCAATGGAGAACTCCTCGGCGCCAAGAACGAGCCTGATGGCATGAAGACCTGGGACTGGAAGCAGTCCCAGCCGCTTTCCACTTATCTCATCTCCGCCGTAGTGGGCGAGTTTGTAGAAAAGAACGACACTTGGCGCGGCATGCCGCTGCGCTTCGTAGTCCCTCGCGGTGACGAATCCAAAATCGATCCAACCTTCGTGAACACCAAGCAGATGCTCGATACTTTTTCCGACCATCTGGATGTGCGCTACCCCTGGGCGCAATACGCGCAAACTTCAGTGAACGATTTCATCGTAGGCGGCATGGAAAATACCAGCGCGACAACTCTCACCACTCGTGGCCTTATCGATCCGCGCCTTGCAGGCGAAACTCCCTCAGGCTCCGACAGCCTCGATTCCCACGAAATGGCTCACCAATGGTTTGGAGATCTGGTCACCTGCAAAGATTGGGCGAATCTCTGGCTGAATGAAGGCTTCGCCACATATTTCGAACATTTTTGGACCGAACAGAAATACGGCGAAGACGCGGTCGCCTACGAATTTTGGCGCGACCAGAGCCAGTGGTTCCGGATCCCGCGGCTCTTCAACAATCCGATTGTGACCCACGATTTTGATGACTCGCTAGAGAATTCCGGCAACATTTACAACAAAGGCGGCTGGGTGCTGAAGATGTTGCGCACCAAGCTCGGCGATCGGAATTTTTTCCGCGCGTTGCATTATTACCTCGAAACCTATCGCGGACAGAACGTGGTTACCGCCGACCTGCAAAAATCCATCGAGCAGGCCACCGCGACCAACGTGGACCAATTCTTCCAGCAGTGGATTTATCGCGCCGGCGCACCGAATTACAACGTGACCTACGCGTACGATGACGCCACGCATCAAATCAAACTCACCGTCAAGCAAACCCAAAAAGTCGATGGCATGGTTGGACTATTCGACCTGCCGGTGGACGTTGAAATTGCCACGTCAACCGGACGCAAAACTTTTCCGATCGAAGTGAGCAAATCCGAGGAAACATTTATCCTGGCAGCGGACAGCTCTCCGCTCATGGTCGTTTTCGATAAGGGCGACAAAGTTTTGAAGACTTTGGATTTCAAGCGCGACGCCGCCGCGTTGATTTATCAATTGAAGAACGGGGAGACCGTGCCGGACCGCGCCGAAGCCGCGGCGACGTTAGCTACTCCTGGCATCCGCGATAACCCGGGCGTGGTTCCTGCGCTGGGCGAAGCGGCGCAGCACGATCCTTTCTGGGGAGTGCGCTCGGAGTCTCTGCGCACGCTCGGCAAAATTGGCGGAGCCGACGCCGAGAAGCAGGTTCTCGGAGCCGTGACCGACGAAAAGCCCTGGGTTCGCGAAGTCGCCGTACAGCAGCTAAGCATGTTCAAAGGCGACGCCTCGCTGGGGCCGAAACTCACGGACATCGCCGCAAACGATAAAGCCTTTCATGTTCGCGCCGCTGCTCTGCGTTCTCTCGCTGGAATCAAAGCCGCGAACGCTTTCGATTTACTCACGGCAGCCGTCAAATCGGATTCGCCCGACGACATTCTCCGCGAAGCCGGGCTTGGCGGCCTCGGAGAACTGGGCGACGACCGCGCAGTTCCGCTATTGCTGGAATGGTCCGGCCCGGGCAAACCGCTCGATAGCCGCAGCTCGGCCATCAGCGCTGTCGCTTCGCTCGACAAGAAAAACAAGGAAATCACCCAAGCTCTCATTTCTTATCTGAAGGAGCCTTATTTCGACGTGAAAATCACGGCGTTATTTTCCCTGGGCCGCCGCGGCGATCCCGAAGCCATTGCCCCGCTCGAGGACTGGCTCAAGAGCGGCGATTTGCCCATCGGTACCACCTCATTCGTAAAAGCGCAGATCGCGGCCCTGAAGGCGCAAGCTTCCAGCAAAGCAGTCGGTGCCGAGAAAGCCCCCGCCAGTCCTGCGGCCGCGCCCGCGTCGGGTGCCCCAGATGCAGCAGCGCAGCCATCGGCGAATACTATCGGCGGCCAAGATACAACCATGGATGCGCTAAAGAAATTGCAGCAGCAAATGTCGGAAATGAACGCGCGCCTAGCGAAGATCGAATCGCAGCTCGCAACTCCCAAGCCGCCACCTCAAAAATAATTTCCGAACGGCTTCCGCGCTTTTTGTTCGCGCCCCATTTTGTCCAGACTGATGAATGGTGCCGTGCATCTGGTGCTCTGTTACTCAGGTTAGCGCCCGCAATTGACTGAGAGTTTCAGAAGGTTCCGGGCGGATGGTGTAGTCCGCATTCACGTCGGCAGCACGAATCATCCCTTGCTTATCGACTACGTATCGTGCAGGCATCGGTAATCGGTATTCCGACTCATCGTGGAATCTGTCCAGCGTGCTCCCGAATGACTTGTAAAGCTCGCGAAGATAATCCGGTAGAGTGAAGACCAGCCGAAACTGCTCTTCGATCTTCAGGTGCAGATCTGTCAAAATGTCGAAGTTCAGATTCAGCTTTTTGTGAAGTGCTCGCGTATAACGTTCGAGTTCTGGAGTGATTACGATGATCTCCGCTCCCAAAGCTCGGACTTCCGAATGGATTTCCTTTAGAGCCTCCAGCTCCATGTTGCAGTACGGTCACCAATGTCCTCGGAAGAAGCTGACTACCAGCGGACCCTGCTGCAGGAGGTCCGCCGAGGACACCTGCACGTGGTTCTGATTGAACAACGTAAAGCTCGGCGCATGATCCCCAAGCTTCAAGGCGCGATTTTCGATACCCGAGGCCGCGAGTTCGGCTGTCGCTCGATGCATTGTTTCGATGGCTTCGCGTGGCGCGTTGTATGGCGGAGCTCCGGATTCGAATGATTTCTTAAAATCGTCCAGTCGTTCCTGAAGATTTCCCATTGCATTTACCCTCTTTGCGCTTCACGACCAAACTCAGTTTCAGACTCTTTCTTGGATGCCGATGCGCCTTCTACGGTTTCAACGCCATCTGCCTCCTCGGCCTGGAGGCGGGTGGCGAACCCATCCGCGCGGCACCGGACTGAACCCATGCACGACTGAAACTCGCGGGGTGCCGCACTCTTTGCGTTTTTCTTTTCTGCAAAGGGTGCGGGTTTAGAGCCTGCGTTCCCAGACCCTTCCGTTCAGCGCTCCGGTCGAACTGAAAATCATTTGGCCGGAGAGTGGCTCCGCCAAGAAACAATCAATACGCCAGTAGAATTCGCAAATCGCGCAGATTATTCCCCGTAGGACCTGTGGTGATTGCATCTCCGAGAATCTTGAAGAAATTGTAAGCATCGCTGCGCCGAAGAAACTCCGCCGGTTCGATCCCCGCTTCTCGCGCGCGTTGGTGCGTATCGCCATCCGCGACCGCTCCCGCTGCCGGGCTGTTTCCATCAATTCCATCCGTTCCCGCGCTCAAAACCGTAATCTTCCTTCCCGCGATTTTCGGAACGCACGCCAGCACGAACGCCAAATTTCGTCCGCCGATTCCTTCACCCGTCACCGGACTGGGCCCAACGGAGTGACCACGAATTACACCTACGACAATTTGTCTCACTTGCTCTCGGTGCTGCACCAGGTGTCCTCAAGTACCATTGACGGAGCCGCCTATACCTACGATTCTGCGGGAAACCGGACAGCGAAGACGAACGAGCTGTCGGCGGTGACGTCGAACTATACGTACGATCCGCTGTATGAGCTGACGAAAGTGACCCAATCGACGAATACTACCGAAAGCTATTCGTACGATCCAGTGGGCAACAGGCTGAGTTCGCTGGGCGTATCGTCTTACACGAACAACTCATCGAACGAGCTGACTTCGTCTTCTGCGGCAAGCTACGCTTACGATGCGAACGGCAACACGACCAGCAAAACAATTTCGGGAAGCACGACAAATTACACATGGGATTATGAGAACCGACTGACGAGCGTTGTGCTCCCTGGCACGGGCGGCAGTTTGGCATTCAAGTACGACGGGCTTGGGCATAGGGTTCAAAAGTTGTTCACGCAAGGTTCGACCACAAACACGACCAACTATCTCCACGACGGAAGCAATGCACTTGTGGATGTCGATCAAAACGGAAATGTCCTTGCGCGCTACACTGCGACGCAGAACATCGATGAGCCTTTGGCCCAACTTCGGTCGGGAACCACCAGTTTCTACGATCAAGATGGTCTCGGTTCTGTGACATCGCTCAGCAGCTCCGCCGGGGCTACGGCGAATACCTACACCTATGATTCGTTCGGGCAAACAACCGCGTCTACTGGTTCGGTTACTAACAGATTCCAGTACACGGGCCGCGAGTTTGATGCCGAAACAGACCTCTACTGCTATCGAGCCAGATACTATGATCCGGCTGCTGGGAGGTTTTTGAGTGAAGACCCAATTGCGTTCAGCGGCGGAGTAGACTTTTATGCATACACACAAAATAATCCTGTTAATTTCGCTGACTCGTCTGGCTTGCTAAGCGTCTGCTGCCGTCAGGTCAAATCAACATTGTATGTCTTGTGCCATTGTTTCCTCGTACTGAATGACAACGCGACGACGCTCGGCGGTTATAAGTACGGCAGCCGTCTCATTCCAGAGCCGAACAATCCTGACGACAATCCAGTCCCGAAAAAAAGCGACTGCAATACACTGAGTTCCAAGATGTGCGATGATCAGAAGGTACGAAATGCATTTAAGAATCTCCAGAGCCAAACGCCTCAAAACGGGTGGCTTTATGGTGTGGAGGCTACAAGTAATACTGTTCCAGCTGTTGTGTTGCGAAACGCCGGTTTTAACTTCAATTTTCCGTCATGTGCTGTGGGCAGTGCATTCCCCGATCCTACTGTGCGCGCAGGCGCCAAGCCTAGCCCTCCGGAGTGGCCGACTACTTCTTCGCCTCAATAATGAGAATTATCGGGAGGAATATGTGATGATGCGACCGGGACGTTCCGTGACAAAGATCTCAATCATCTTCAGTGTGTTCGTCGGTATTTTAGGATGCGGATGCGACATTTTCGGTCTAGAGCGAGAGCGCCAGATGATTGATTCTTTGAAAGATGCGCAGCGGCGACAGGGATGGTATATCGTAGTCAAAGAACGGGAGATCGCCTATTTAGATTTGGAAACGGCATCTCTCAAATCTCTTTACCCAGACTCTTTGAACGTTGCAAGAAGTTCGTTTCTTGGAATGGCCTCCTTAGATCCACGCGAGAACAAGCTTGCTTTTGTCGAGAGCCTCGATCTCAGTAGCTATTCGCTGATAGCCTTTAACTTGACTGAACGAAAGAGAGAAGTCTTATTTCAGTTGCCGTATCTCCAAGGTCCAAGATGGTCTCCGGTTGAGAATCGCATAGCCCTCGAAGAGCGCACGACGGAAACTGACAATCGAACCAGTCTCTATCTCTATAGATTAGACAATAAGGATTCATTCTTGCTCGTGAACGGAGGCATAAAAAGTGGAGAGTTTCTATTTTGCTGGTCTCCGGATGGTAAGCGTATTGTCTATCAAAGCGATGATGACAAGATTCAGATCATTGACATAGCGTCCAAGCAACGCAGGACTCTAGATGCGGGTTGGTTTCCCACTTGGTCTCCTAATGGCAGATTTATCAGCTATAAAAGCAAAGAAAACGAATACGCTCTCTACGATCTGGAAACAAATCAAAAAACCGCAATCTTGCGGGGTGACGATGTTAACCGTAGTCTGGTTTGGTCACCCGACAGTCAGTACGTTGTGTATTCGAGACTAAGCGGCGGCCTTTTGAACCGCGCTACTGACGCCCTCTCGGTGAGCGACACCTACAGCGATCTCTATGCCATGAATGTCCAGTCGAAGGCAACAGTGATGATATATAGACATAATGGAAGCATATATCCAACTGATTGGGGCCGATTGAATTCAATCCCGCAATGATGAATGGCCGGTGGCGAACCCTTCCGCGCGGCACCTGAGTGAACACCTGCACGATTGAAACCCGCGGGGTGCCGAATCTTTTCTGCGGTTTCTGCAGAAAAGGTTCGGGTTTTGACGTGCTCCTGATTTGTCTTCAGGCTTTCGTTCTCGGCCCGTAGCGAATCCTTCCGCATCACACCGGGGTTCAATCGAGTTGACCCGCCCCCTAGCTCCGCGCATGGATCATACGACACCGAGACTTTTTGAACTCATGACCTTTGCCTCCGGCTGATTACAATATTCGTACGACACCGAAGACAACCTACTGAGCATTGAGGGCGCGAACAGTCACACCACATCGTTCACCTATGACGCGTTCGGCAGAGTCACCGAGACGACTTTCCCCTCAACGCACTACGAACAGTATGCCTACGATGCGGACAACAACCTTACCAGCAAGACTGATCGCAACGGCAATACGATTACCTACGTGTACGACGCGTTGAATCGGCTGACGCAGAAGAGCTATCCGAATTCGACCAGTGTTGAATACACCTACGATCTTGTTGGTAAAGTGTTGCAGGTGAACGATCCGACCGGGACGTACGGATTCTCCTACGACAACATGGGGCGATTGATCGGGACCACGACGCAGTACACGTTTCTGCCGTCGAATAATTTCACAAACTCATATACCTACGACGCCAATTCGAACCGGCTGACACTGACTGACCCGCAGAGCGGCGTGACGTCCTATGCTTACGACACGCTGAACCGGCTCAGTACGCTGACTCCACCGACAGCGTTCTCCAGCACCGGCTTTGGCTTTACCTACGACGCGCTGAGCCGCCGAACGCAGATGACGCGGCCGAACGGAGTGACGACGAACTACACTTATGACAATCTGTCCCACTTGCTCTCGGTGCTGCACCAGGTGTCCTCAAGTACCATTGACGGAGCCGCCTATACCTACGATTCTGCGGGAAACCGGACGGCGAAGACGAACGAGAGGACGGCGGTGACGTCGAACTATACGTATGATCCGCTGTATGAGCTGACGCAAGTGACCCAATCGACGAACACCACGGAAAGCTATTCGTACGATCCAGTCGGTAACCGGCTGAGTTCGCTGAGCGTGTCTTCCTACACAAACAACTCATCGAATGAACTGACTTCAACTTCCGCCGCGAGCTACGCCTACGATGCGAACGGCAACACCACGAGCAAGACAGCGTCGGGAAACACGACGAATTACACATGGGATTATGAGAACCGTTTGATCAGCACAGTGCTCCCGGGAACGGGTGGAACAGTGGCCTTCAAGTACGATCCCTTCGGAAGAAGAATCTACAAGTCCTCCACCTCCGGCACGAGCATCTATGCCTACGATGGAATAAACCTTGTTGAAGAAACCAACGCCACCGGGTCGGCCGTGGCTCGTTATTCACAGGGAGCGAGCTTTGACGATCCGCTGGCCCTGCTGCGGGGCGGTACAACCAGTTACTACGAGACTGACGGCCTTGGTTCTGTTACCTCGCTGAGTAGCGCGGCTGGGTCCATATCAAACACCTACACTTTCGATTCGTTCGGGAACCAGACGGGCTCCACTGGTTCGCTCGTGAATCCGTTCCGCTTCATCGGTCGCGAGTTCGACTCCGAAACGAGCCTCTATTACATGCGAGCGCGCTATTTTGATTCGCAAACCGGAAGGTTCCTATCTGAAGATCCGTTGGGGTTTTCTGTGGGCAACAATTTCTATACGTACTCTTTGGACAGTCCTATCAATCTCATCGATCCTGCCGGACTGGCGCCATGGCCATACGACTTTTACGAAAAAGCGCGAAAGGGTCTAAAGAAGGCCGATTGCGCTCTCAGCGCCGCTGCCTGCCAACTTATCGAGGATGTCGCCAGTCTCGATTCCATGACAGCCGATGCGGTTATCAACACCACGAGTGCTCAACAAAACTCAGGTTCAGGTACAGCCGCCAGCAACGAGGGAAGTCAAAGACTACAGTTGTGCCTGACAGCAGATGAGAACTGCAAAAATGCTCTAGAAAAATGTATCAAACTGGCTTTGACAAATCCGTTTCCCCCGCCATCGTGGCTGAGTGACGTGATCAATTCCTTTTCTAAAAATCCATCGACTCCAGCTCCTCCCATAAAGAGGAAGTGAACGAAAAATCAAGTCGATAGAACGCTCGGGGGCTTTCATGAAACTGTTCCTTGTGATCGTTCTAGGAGTGCTCGCGAGTTTTGGTCTGACGATTCTTGCTGAACTTGTTTGGTTCAGCTCTGCGATTAAGGGTGTCTGGTACGTCCACCCTCAGTTCGTATGCATCTCAGTGATAGTGGGGTTGATCGTTGGCGTTGCCGCTAGGAGGCAAGCGCGCCTCGCTGCCGCGTTGAGCCTCGCCCCGTGGAGCGTCTGGCTGATTGTGGGAGCGAATGCAGGACATACAACCATGTTACGCTGGGCCACCACTGTAACCCTCGTTTCAGTGTACTTCGCAATGGGGGTCGGTGCGGCGGCTCTCGTGGCCCGTTCTATGGTGAAGGTTAGCGAGTCCCCATCCCAGGAGCGTGCCTAAGCTCGCCAGAGACCACCGGTAGTGGAAGCAGCACAGGAGTGTCGACGTGGATTTAATCTGTCTTTGGGTAGGTTACATACTATGTTTCTTTGGAGGGCGGGTGGCGAACCCTTCCGCGCGGCACCGGAGTGAACACCTGCACGATTGAAACCCGCGGGGTGCCGAACCTTTTCTGCGGTTTCTGCAGAAAAGGTTCGGGTTTTGACGTGCTCCTGATTTGCCTTTAGGCTTTCGTTCTCGGCGCGTAGCGAATCCTTCCGCATCACACCGGAGTTCAATCAGGTCACGTTCTGGCTCGATACGAACAGACCACCAACATTGATGAGCCGCTCGCGGAACTCCGATCTGGGACAACTAGTTACTATCAAGCGGATGGGCTAGGCTCGCTCACCTCGCTGAGCAGTTCCGCTGGAGCGTTGGCGAATACTTACACGTACGATTCATTCGGCAACCTGACCGCCTCGACCGGGTCAATCACGAATCGTTTCCAATACACCGCCCGTGATTTTGATCCCGAAACCAACCTCTACTTTTATCGTGCTAGATACTACGATCCCAACGGAGGCAGGTTCATCTCGGAGGATCCATTTGATTTCGCGGGCGGAATCAACTTCTATTCGTACTCACGGAACAACCCGGTCTTGATCACAGATCCGTTTGGCTTGTCTCCACTTTCGAGTTGCCTAGGAGCGTGCCTGAAGATTTACTATGGGCTAACGAGGGACGCAGGAGTCATTTTGGGAATTACCGCCCCGATTATTCCGAAGGCAGTCACTCTGGCAGGAACTAGCCAAGCCACGTCTGTCGCTTCGGTTGTTCTCCGTAAAGTACTACCGTGCCGTATCCCAAGGGTTGCAGCGCCAACACTCGCGAATCTCGGTGCGAGGACCTCCGTACTCGGGACCGCTGTTGCGAGATGGTTGCCGGCTTTAGGTTGGGGGTTACTCGCGGTTGACGCTTACGGAATTCAGGACTGTACAAGGCAGTGTGAGCGGGATAATTGGTTTCCTAACGCCCCATGTACCAGTGGATGCGCGGCAAAATAAGGAAGAGGACTTCATGAATCTCTCAGGACTCTATGTCTTTCTGGCGCTCCTTGCGATTGGAATGCTAGCATTCGCCTGGTACTCGTCCAGAACGGATAGACGACGCCAGCAGGAAATAGCTACCTCCCGCCCTCTTGATACGCTGGAGACCTTTGTGGCGTCGTTCCGACCGGAGCTACAGCCCATTGCCAGAGCCATCTACACCCAGTTCCAAGAGTTTACCGTCAGAGGAAATCTTCCGTTTAGGAAATCTGATCCCGTTGTCAAAACACTCAGCATTGATCGTGACGATCTAGACGAGGCGCTCCTAAAGGTCGCGAACCAGTTCGGCTGCCGCAAGCCTACAAAGGAAGACGACAGCAAGTTCCACAGCAGGGAGACCTTCGAAGACTTCGTCGAATTTATCAACTATCTGCGACCAGTTGCCGCAAGCTAACTCCAAAACGAAAAACTCCTTTTCGGATACTTAGGAACTACAGTGCTTCGTGCCGTTGCAGGGCTTGTGGCAGCTCGGTGGTAGCTAAGTCAAGGTGAATCTCTCACCGAGGTTTTGGGATCGCGTGCCTAGACAATGCATGAAGCAACAGGCGGGCGGCAAACCCCTCCTCATCACACAATTGAGTCACGGATTGAATTTTCGGGTGCCGCGTTTTTGCGTTTTTCCTTTCTGCAATGGGTACGGAAGCTGATCCCGCGTTGTTAGGCGGGTGGCGAACCCTTCCGCGCGGCACCGGAGTGAACACCTGCACGATTGAAACCCGCGGGGTGCCGAATCTTTTCTGCGGTTTCTGCAGAAAAGGTTCGGGTTTTGACGTGCTCCTGATTTGCCTTTAGGCTTTCGTTCTCGGCGCGTAGCGAATCCTTCCGCATCACACCGGAGTTCAATCAGGTCACGGACTGAATTTTCGGGTGCCGCGTCCTTTGCGTTTTTCTTTTCTGCAAAGGGTGCGGGTTTAGACGCCGCGTCCCCAAACCCTTCCGTTCAGCGCTCCGGTCGAACTGAAAATCATTTGGCCGGAGAGCGACTGCCCCAGGAAAGAATCAATACGCTAGCAGAATCCGCAAATCGCGCAGATTATTTCCGGTGGGACCCGTGGTGATTGCGTCGCCGAGAATCTTGAAGAAATTGTAGGCATCGCTGCGGCGAAGAAATTCCGCGGGTTCAACGCCAGCTTCTCGCGCGCGATCGAGCGTTTCACCATCCGCCACTGCTCCGGCTGCCGGGCTGTTGCCGTCAATTCCATCCGTCCCCGCGCTCAAAACTGTAATCTTCTTCCCCGCGATTTTCGGAACGCACGCCAGCACGAAGGCCAAATTTCGACCTCCAATGCCTTTCCCCGTCACCGGACTGCTCACTTCCCCGCCGGCCAGCAACGCAACATGCCTTCCTGGATTGTCCTTCTTCAATGCGTCGAGCAGCGCGAGCAAGTGATCGGCAGCCTTTTCCAGCGGCCAATTATCCGTGGTGTTATCGGCCAGGCTGACGAACCCCTCCGCTTCGCAAGCGTGATGGCCTGCGTGCATTAAATCGTGCTCGCGCAGCAACAATTCAAAACGGGATCGCGCGAAAGCGGGGTCGCCGAGTTTAGGAGTTTCCGAAAGCGCGTGCCGTTCGAACAAGCCGCGAATGGGCACCGGCAGCCTGGGAAGCAGATCATACTGGCGCGCGATTCGTTCAGCGTCCTGGTTCGTCGTAGGGTCCGGCAACGTCGGCCCTGAGGCCAGCGCAGATTCTTCGCCTTCGGGAACGTCGCTGATTGCCAAAGTAATTTTTGTCGCGCGCGGCGCCGCAGTGGCCAGCCGTCCCCCTTTCGTGGCGGACAGCCGCTTTCGAATCACGTTGATTTCTTCAATGGGCGCGCCGCAAGTAACCAGCGCCTGATTCAGTTCCTGAAAATCTCCCAACGTGATCCCCGGCGCGAGTGGCTGTTCCACCAGCGCTGAGCCGCCTCCGGAAATCAAAAAAAAGACGAGCGTGCGCTCGTCGCACCGCGCAAGCCGGTCAAGGATCGCGCGCCCCGCCGCAAAGCTTTCCGCCGAAGGAATGGGATGCCCGCCGACAAACGATTTCCATCCCGCCAGCGCGCCAGGTGCAGAATTAGGCCCAACCAGGATTCCATCCACCTGAAATTCCGGCGCCAGATTTTCGCTCAAAGCTTCCGCCATCGGAAACGAGGCCTTCCCGAACGCGATTCCCACAATCTCGCGAAATTCGCGAAGATCGATCGCAGCCCCTGCCGCATGGATAACAGAGCCCGCGCGCCCAAGTTTTCGCGCAAGAACTGCCGGAATTTGAATCGCCGCCAGCGTTTCCAGAAACACGCGTTGCGCTGTCTGTTTCACGATCTTTTGCCCGCGTTAACGCGGCGGGAAAATTTCTGAGGTTTCACTGGCAAGCGGAAGCGACCAATCCAAGGCATAAACGCAAGACCTGTTCCTGTAACCCCCGAAACCCACGATCCGCCCTATT
>Ga0181531_10001169_pt1 | contig 16757 bp, 14 predicted proteins | sample PEATcosm2014_Bin_38_FD_119743 | JGI IMG/M metagenome (GOLD analysis project Ga0181531, IMG submission 119743) | Peatland microbial communities from MTU Mesocosm Facility, Houghton, MI, USA - PEATcosm2014_Bin11_10_metaG | ecosystem: Environmental > Terrestrial > Soil > Wetlands > Peat | place... | reverse complement strand
GACCGGATTGCAGCCTGACTGTCAGTGAAACTGTCAGTGAAAGGGATGAAAAGTAGTGAAAAATTCTGGCGAGTAGTGACGAATTTAACTTTATTTTGCAATGCTTTTTGCTATTTTATGAGTGTTCTGAATCGGGTTTACAGACCGTGTCCATCCGTGGTTTAACTACTCTTTGCCGATCACTCAGCGCCCGGTCATTTGCTCCAGCTTTTCCGGATACCGCGCTCCTTCCACCTTGATTTTTGAAGCGGCGCTTTCGATGTCACGGAGATCGTCCAATGTCAGTTCGACGGCAACGGCCCCGATGTTTTCGTCCAGGCGATGCAGCTTTGTGGTACCCGGGATGGGAACAATCCACGGCTTCTGGGCCAGCAGCCACGCCAGCGCGATTTGAGCAACGGTTGCCTGCTTCCGCTGACCGATTTTGCCAATCAAATCAATCAGGGACTGATTCGCCTTCATCGCCTCCGGCGTGAAGCGCGGCAGCGTGCTGCGGAAATCGGAGCTGTCGAACTTCGCGTTTTCGTCAATCTTGCCCGTGAGAAAACCCTTGCCCAGCGGGCTGTAAGTAACGAAACCAATACCGAGTTCTTCGAGCATCGGTATCACTTCCTGCTCCGGGGTTCTCGTCCACAGCGAATATTCGCTTTGGAGTGCAGTCAGCGGCTGAACGGCGTGGGCGCGACGGATGGTTTGCACGCCGGCTTCCGAAAGGCCGAAGTGCTTCACCTTGCCTTGCTGAATCAATTCCTTCACCGCGCCCGCCACGTCTTCAATGGGCACGTTTGGGTCAACCCGATGCTGATACAGCAAATCAATCGTCTCGAGCTTGAGCCGCTTTAGCGAGCCTTCGACGGCCTGCTTGATGTTCGCGGGCCGGCTGTTCAAGCCCGCTGCCCCCGGCCGACGGTCGCTGCCACTCAGGTCGAATCCAAACTTGGTGGCGATCACCACCTGCTTGCGGAACGGAGCGAGGGCTTTACCGACGAGTTCTTCATTGATGAACGGGCCGTAAACCTCAGCGGTGTCAAAGAACGTGACCCCGCGTTCAACGGCGGCCCGAAGCAAAGTGGTCATCTCCTGTTTGTCCTTGGGTGGACCGTAGGAAAAACTCATGCCCATGCAGCCGAGTCCGATCGCCGAGACTTCCAGATTGCTGTTTCCAAGTTTGCGCTTTTGCATAATTGAATCCTTTCCTTCAGTTAAATGTTGAAGCGAGCTTACATCACCTGGGCGTGGCTGTCGCGCGTGGTCTTGCTACGCCTGTCGGAACCAGTCGACGTGAAGGTCTCGTGAGTGTGACAATCGCGTGACAATCGCTTGACGGTCAAAAAAGTTTCTGCCACTGCTCTGCCCGCCAACGTTGAATGAACTTGAGAATTCGGGCCATCAAAAAACGGGAGCCCCTGGCGGTCCAGTCCCGCGTGTCCCGGCTGGCCCGCGTGGAATTTGAGCGGCATCCTTACCCCGCTTTGCTGAAGGAGCCGGCGCATTTCTGGGACGAGGTTTTCATCGCCAACGAGGCCGATGTGTTGGAAGAGGTGACCCACCCGCGCATCCGGCGCAAACTGGCCTATGACGCTGCTGCGCACCGGCTGTTTCTAGAATACATCGAGGGGGAGACGTTGGATGACCTGGTGCGCCAGGGCATTACGCTCAAGGATCAGGCACGGACGCATCGCCTCCTGCAAAGCGTGGCCGAAACGGTGGCGGATATGCACGCGGGCATCTTCTGCCGGCGCCCCATCATCCACAACGATTTGAAAAGCCGGAACGTGCTGGTGCCCGTGGCCGCGCCCGGGGAAACGCGGCTGATTGATTTTTCGCACTCGTACTTCGAGGGGAATCTACCGCCCTTCATCACGGACAAGAAACAAAATCCGGCGGGCACGGCCCAATACACGGCCCCGGAGAAGTGGGAGGGGGATTTCACAAAAGGTTTTAAGGGCGATGTTTTCGCCTTTGGCGTCACCGCCTATCATGCCTACATGGGAAAATATCCGTTCGCTGGCACAATCGCGCAAATCGGGCGGGCGATCCGGGAGGCGCCGACGCCTTCGCCTTTGAAACCAGGGCATAATCTGCTCCGCAACACCGCCGCCATTATCATGGACTGCCTGGAGAAGCATCCCGATCGCCGGCCGTCCATGGAACAGGTTGCCCGGGTCTATGCCGATTCCGCTTCCTTGCTCAAGTGAGCAGCGGACCAGTCTGGAGGCTCATTCCTTCGGTGGCCACTCCACGCCGCCGAGGCGCGGCACGGTCAGCGTCTCATGACGCCGTGCGCCGCAGCACGCGCACCCGCTCGCGGCCCTCGCGTCCGCGAAAGGCCAGGTCCGGCACATAATCGTCGACGATTTCGTAGCCGTCCGCAAAGGATGCCGTCAGTTCAACGACGCTGAAAGGGTAAGGAGGCCCTTCCTCACCCGGATCGAGATCCGGATTGATGAACCACACCCCGATCAACAGGCCTCCGCGCCGCAACGTCAGGTCAATGCCGCGCCGGTAGTCAGCACGCAGCGATGGATGCAGCCCGCTCATGCAGGTGTGTTCCAGCACCACGTCAAACGCGCCGCGCATCTCAACGGGCGGATTAAACAAATCCCCGACCACGAAACGCTCAGCCAGCTGCGGATACAGCGCGCGCGCCTCCGCCACTCCCGTCGGTGCGATGTCCAGTCCCGTCGCATCCAGCCCGTGCTCCACCGCCAGCGCCACCTCATGCCCGTGACCGCAGCCCGGCACCAGCGTGCGCCCCCGCACCGCATGTCGCTCCAGATACCGCTTCATCGGCGGCGACGGCGCGCCTTTGTTCCAGAACGTGTCGCCCTTTTGGTAAATTTCTTCCCAGTTCATATGGCGGGCAGAGCGGCCCGTCCTCCGTAGCAGAGCCACTGCGGAGGTTGGACAGCTCTGCCCTGCCCAAATCTAAACCCTTAGCGAGCTTTGGTCGTCATGTTTATTTGGCGACAAATTTTCCAAGTTCATTGAGGCACCTGCCCCAACCCTCTTCGTGCCGGTCGCGGCTTTCGACGGACGCAAATTTTTCGTGCGTCAAAATCAACTCCGTCTGCCTGCCGCGCGCTTTGAATTCCAGCGTCACGAGCATTTCGGGCGGTTCGACTTCGCCAAATTCATCGCCGCTGCCGTCTTTTTCAAATTGCCACGTGAAAACCAGCCGCTCCGGCGGTTTCACTTCACGATAAACCCCAACGGTCGTGAAAAATTCCCCGTCGGCGCGCCGCACCTGCATGCGATATTTGCCGCCGGCGCGCGCGTCCGCCTTCACGGATTGCAACGACGATCCTTCGCACGCCGCCGCACCGAACCACTGCTTGAATTGGTTCGCGTCCGTCCACGCCTTGAAAACCAGTTCGCGCGGCGCGTCAAAAACGCGGGTGAGTTGAAGTTTGATGTTGTTTCCTTTGATGGTTGCTGTGGTGCTCATTATTTCTCCTTGGTTTGTAGTTGTTTCAAATACTCGTCCAAACGGTCAAAGCTCGCTTCCCAGAATTTCCGGTATTCCTCGATCCACGCCTGCGCCTGCTGCATCGGCTTCGCTTCCAATTTCAAACGATGCACGCGCCCGTCGCGTTTGCGGCGGACCAGTCCGGCGTTCTCCAGGACGCGCAAATGCTTGGAGACCGCCGGCAGCGATATCCGATAAGGCCGCGCCAGATCCGTCACGCAACGGTCGCCGCCCGCGAGGTGTTCGAGGATGCGCCGGCGCGTCGGGTTGGCCAGCGCGCCGAACGTGCGGTCCAACAATCGGGTCGAACATTTAACCATATGGTTAAATATTAACGCAGGACGAAAATTATGCAAGAACAATTTTAAGGAATTTTACTTTTTGACGGCCGCCATCGGTTTCATACAACGAAGCGGTGGACACGAATTTCACGAATTGAATCCGTGCCAATTCGTGCAATCCGTGTCTTCAGACCCTGAGCAAGCCGCGGAAGCCCCGGCCGCTATAATAAGACTCCGCGCCGTTGTGACCCACGAAGACGCGGCCGTAGCGGCGATCACAATAGAGCGCGCCGCCGAGTTTCCGGATATCAGCCGGTGTTGCAATCCAGCTCGATGATTTCGTATCGAACTCTCCCAGCTTTTGCAGTTCGAAATATTGTTCTTCCGTCAAAAGCTCAATGCCCATGGCCGCAGCCATATCCATGACGTTATTTTTCGGTTTAAATTCCTTTCTGGCATTCAGCGCTTCCCGGTCGTAGCACAGGCTGGTGCGGCCCTTGGGACTTTGCGCTGAACAATCAAAAAAGATGTATTCGCCCGTCTTTTTATCATGGCCAACCACATCCGGCTCACCGCCCGTTCGTTCCATTTCTTGGAGCGACCACAATTCTTCCGCATTAGCTTCCATCCCGCAAATGCGGGACTGCACCTTGGTCCAATCCAGACCTTTATGACGGTTCAGGTTTTTCTCAAAACGGGCTTTCAACGCGCTGAGCAGTTCTTCGCGTTGTTTTGGTGACAACTGCTTTTTATTGCTGGTGCTGTTCTTCATGCTTTTACCTCAAGCGTACCGACCAAAACAGTAGACACGAATTCCACGAATTTTCGCGGATTGAATTCGTGTAAATTGGTGCAATTCGTGTCTGGTCTTTCCGGCTTGATGAGATGGCAACCTTGAATGGCTTCACAGAATCACTCTTATCGCATCACTCGAATGGGAAAGGTTGGCGTGACTAATTTGCCAAAGCCGGAACGATATTTCGGGAACGAGGCAACTTAACAACAGTCACACGAGAAATCCGATTTGTCCCGACTGGTTCCGGCCGGTCGTTGTGCTCCACATCCAACAGCGGCAAAAGCTTTGCCAAGATTTTTTCCACGACCGTCACGTTGACGGCGTTCCCAAGCGCATAGAATGCTGAAATTCCATCCGGTAGATATTTCAGTTCACTCATAGATTGCAGGCGCGCGCATTCCTGCGCGGTCATGTAGCGCTGCTCCCACGCGATGATGGGAACTTGTGTGGTGGTCCACGACAGTGAACTCAGCAGTTTGAATGAATTTAATGTATTCAGCAGATTCCTTTTCTCCCGCTTTGGGAATCAGCTTTTTGGGCAACTCGATCGGAATTGCGACTAATGGTTCTTCGTCAAAGTAGCCATTTTGCCCCATTGGTGCTGCAATTTCTTCCAAATCGAAGTGCTCGAAGAGATACTTCAATACGTCTGGTTCTGGCCTGCCTTGTATTTCTTCCGGCAATCGCGGGTTTTCCGGGTCGAGGTGAAGCCGGTCGATAGACACGTTTAGCAACGGTCTTTTTCGACCTAAAGCTGCCGGATTAACTGATGGCTTACTCGGCATACGAGATTTAGATAACAACTTTTAAGAAATTCTACCAGCTCAATTCTTCGCTATCTCCAACTTCACGCCTTCGCGTAAATCTCATTTCCTTTGTCAGCAAACTCCTTCGACTTCGCTTCCATTCCCTTTTTCAGTGCTTCTTCCTCGGCGATGCCTTGTTCGGCGGCGTATTTGCGGACGTCTTCGGTGATTTTCATGGAGCAGAAATGCGGGCCGCACATGGAGCAGAAGTGCGCGGTCTTGGCGCCGTCCTGTGGCAGGGTTTTGTCGTGGAACTCGCGTGCGGTCACGGGGTCGAGGCTGAGGTTGAACTGGTCTTCCCAGCGGAACTCGAAACGCGCCTTGCTCAACGCGTTGTCGCGGTATTGCGCGCCGGGATGGCCCTTGGCCAGGTCGGCGGCGTGCGCGGCGATTTTGTAGGCGATGACGCCGTCTTTCACGTCCTTCTTGTCCGGCAGGCCGAGGTGTTCCTTGGGCGTGACGTAGCAGAGCATCGCGCAGCCGTACCAGCCAATCATCGCCGCGCCGATGCCGCTGGTGATGTGGTCGTAGCCGGGCGCGATGTCCGTCGTGAGCGGGCCGAGCGTGTAGAACGGCGCTTCGTGGCACCACTCAAGCTGCTTGGCCATGTTTTCCTCGATCATGTGCATCGGCACGTGGCCCGGGCCTTCGTTCATCACCTGCACGCCTTTGGCCCAGGCGTGCTCGGTCAGTTCGCCCTGCACCTGGAGTTCGCCGAATTGCGCCTCGTCGTTGGCGTCGGCAATCGAGCCGGGCCGAAGACCGTCGCCGATACTGAAGCTGACGTCGTAGGCGGCCATGATGTCGCAGATTTCGTCCCAGTGCGTGTACGTGAAATTTTCCTGGTGATGCGCGAGGCACCATTTGGCGAGGATACTGCCACCGCGCGACACAATACCGGTCATCCGGCGCGCCGTCAGCGGGATGAACCGCAGCAGCACACCGGCGTGGACGGTGAAATAATCCACGCCTTGCTCGGCCTGTTCGATGAGCGTGTCGCGATAAATTTCCCAGGTCAGTTCCTCGGCCTTGCCACCGACTTTTTCGAGCGCCTGATAAATCGGCACGGTGCCGATGGGCACGGGCGAGTTGCGGAGGATCCATTCGCGAGTGGCGTGGATGTTCTTGCCGGTGGACAAGTCCATGACGGTGTCCGCGCCCCACTTGGTGGCCCAGCGCATTTTCTCGACCTCCTCCTCGATGCTCGACGCGACGGCGGAGTTGCCGATGTTGGCATTGATTTTCACGAGAAAGTTGCGCCCGATGATCATCGGCTCGAGTTCAGGATGATTGATGTTGGCTGGGATGATGGCGCGGCCCGCCGCCACTTCGGAGCGAACAAATTCCGGAGTAATCTCGACGGGGATACGTTGGGGAAAGCAGCGGAAGACGGAGGGCGTGAAATTCGAAACCGCGGATTGCGCGGATCCGGCATGCTGCTTATGCAGGTCGTTACGATTGTTGTCACCTGACAAATCGGCAATCTTCATTCTGCATTCTGCATTCCGCATTTGCTCACGAATCGCGATGAATTCCATTTCGGGCGTGATGATGCCCTGGCGCGCGTACCAGAGTTGGGTCACGGGATGGCTTTTGGATGCCCGCAAGTACTGGCGGCGATGGCCTTTCAGGCCGGGAAATTCCACCAGCCGGTTCTTTTCCGCCTGGCTGGCGAACTCGGCGTGTTTGCCGGAGAGATAACCGTTGTCCTGCGGCTTCACTTCGCGACCGTCGTGTTCCTCGACGTCGCCGCGCTTCAAAATCCAATCGCGCCGCAACGCAGGCAAGCCTTCCTCGGAATTGCCGTTGAAACCAGGATCACCCCACGGACCGGAGCAATCGTAAACGCGGATTGGTTCGTTTTGTTCGATGGCGCCGGTGTAGGATTTGGTGGGCGTCAGTTCGATTTCGCGCATCGGCACGCGGACATCGAGATGCAGCTTGCCCTCGACGTAAATCTTTTTGCTCTTGGGCAGTTGTTCAGAACTGTGCGGTTGGGATTCAACGACGCGAGACGCGTCGTCGGACAGGCGGGACGCCTGTGCTACCCGTGCGGATTCGAACGAATCTTTGGTGGCGATCATATAGTTGTGACACGTGACGGGTGACAGGTGACATGATCAGGCAAGGTAGCGGAGGAAGGTGGCCACGATGGCCCTCCGCAAGGAGCTTCCTACGCCAGCATTACCTGGATCAGGTTCCTGGGTCGGCGGCGCTCCCGCGTCACCCTCTCAGCCTTTGTTTCGCCAGCGAAACCGGTTGGCTCCCCGAATAACGTGAAAGCTAGGACGAATGGGTGGTGGCGTCAAGTCGCGTGCGGACACCAACCGGGGACCGTACCGTTGTCGTGTCTGGTCCGGCAGGCGTCAAGGCGCAACCTTTCGGTGGTTTTGCCGCCAGCAAAAGATTCGACGACGAGCCCGGTTTATTTCATGGGCCACATTCTGATCAGCACCACGCCATGGGGCGGCACGGTAGCTTCAAATTGGTCCGTGAATTCGCCGAGGTCCTTTTGACGCCAGAGATCGCGCACGCGCTGTTTGCCGGTCAGGCCCAGCTCCGACCATTTGGCAACCACCCTGGCGTCACCGGGGCTGAGGTTGAAAAGGCCGACCGCCTTTGAACCGTCTTCCATGTCCTTGGCCCAGACTTGCTGCAAGCCATCTTCGGCGACACGCGACGCCTGTTGCGCCAGTGGGTCTTGATCCACTGCCAGCACTTCGTCGTTGGACAGCAGGCTCAGGGTGAAATCGTCCAGTTTTGTCATGTCGCAACCGATGAGCAACGGTGAAGCCAGCAGGCACCACAGACTGATGTGGGTGTATTGCTCATTCGGCGTCAGGTGCGTCGGGTGCAGGCGCGGCCCCCAGCCAACGTTGCCGACGACGAGCATGTCGGGGTCGTTGAAATGGCCGGGGCCGGCGTATTTTTCCTCACCGGCCTCGCCGAAACCGTTAGCGGACATGCTGCCCCACGAGTCATTGATGTCGCCCGTGGTGCGCCAGGAATTGCCGCCGACTTGCGCGCCCCATTCCCAAACGTTGCCCATGCCGTATTGGCAAAGGCTGAACCGGATGTCACGCGGCTGCTGTTCGAGGACGGCGTGCATGATGGCATAAGGCCGCATCAGTGCGGCGCGATCCGTCGGCGCGGAGCCGCTCCAGCCGCTCAGTGGCTTCACAAAATCCGCCGAATGGCCCCGATGTGACTCCAATTCCGGACTGTAGGAGCACCAATCATATTTCAAATAATCGAACCCCCATTGGGCGTATTGCTGCGCGTCAACCATTTCGTGGTCGAAGCTTGCCACGCAGCCGCCGCACGTCCATGGGCCCGGCGAGGAATAAAGCCCAATCTTCAGTCCTTTGCCATGAACGTAAGCCGTCAGCCCTTTCATGTCGGGGAAACGCGGGTTCGGCAAAATGCGGCCTTCCGCATCACGCTGCGGGCCCTGGAGCGTCGGGTCATCGGGATGGTGCGGGTTCACCTGCCAGAAATCGTCGATGTTGATGTAGGTCCAGCCGTGGTTGATGAGGCCGCTCTTGACCATCGCGTCCGCCGCTGCCTTGATGTCCTCCTCTGTCACTGCCGACGCAAAACAATTCCAACTGTTCCAGCCCATCGCTGGTGTCAAACCGATTTGCGGGCCGCAGACAATCTTGAATTTTTGCTCCGCCTCACCCAGCGCGTTCTTCGCGTGCAGCGTCACGATGAACGTGTTTGTTTTTTTCAACCTGCCGGTGATGCGGCCGGTTTCCGAATCGAGTCGCAAACCCTTTGGCAAATGGTCCGCGGCAAATTTCATGGGGCGTTCGCCGGTTGCGGCGACGGTAAACAGAAAGGGCGAGCCGGGCCGCACGCCGAAAATCCGGGCGCTGTTGATCTGCGGTTTGGGCGAAGGATCGGGCGTCAGAATTACCGCTGGTTCCTGCGGCGGCGAGATGGCTTCCGGCGTGCCGGTGCGCATGGTAATTTCGGCGTTGGCCCAGTCGGCGTGGGCGTAATTGATGCCGTTGGTGCCGCTGCTCACGATGAGCGTCAACTGCTTGACACCGTCGAGGCTTACATCCGCTGATTGCGGCGCGTCGCCGCTGTGCAGCAGGTCGCTTTGCCAGAGCAGGTGGCCGTCACCGAGCACTTTGAACTGTGCATTGCCACGGCCCGTGCCGACTTCGTCGTCCACGCCCACTTGCGCGGTGAATTTTTCAGCATTCCCATCAACGTCCACAAGCAACTCGCAGCCGGCATGCGTGCCCAAGCCGTTCGTAAAGGTCTGTCCGCCAATGGAAAGCGTGTGGTCCTCGACGGATTTGTTCACGTGCGGCTCGCCCCAATCCTGCTGCACCTTGCTCACGTCGAGTTGGCTGAGCGGAAGCACCTGCCCGGCGCGAACCGCGCCGGCCGCCAGCGCGAGCACGGTGGCCAATCCAAAAGTTTGAAGGCAAAAGGTGGAAAAATTTGTCTTCATGGGCGATTTGCAATGAATCTGGAATTCAGCCTCCCATTTTGAAAACTTTCAGTCCAGAGAAATGCGTGAAAATTTGGAAATCAGCGAATTCAAGCGGCTTGACCCCCGTGGCCAAAATCGGTTTGATGTAGGAGAACTTTTTTATGAATTCGCCCAAATCTCCGCTCGATGAGTTGCGCATCGAGCGCCGTCCGGAGCGGCCATCCCGGTTTCAGCCATGGCTGGCGGTCGTGGTGGTGGCGGCGTTGCTGGTATTCGGCGGGGCGGTTTGGTGGCACTCGCAGGCCGGCGCGGTGGAGGTGCAAACAGCGGTGGCGCGGGACGCCCGGAGCGGCGGTGGAGATCGCACGGTGTTGAATGCCTCCGGTTACGTCACCGCAAGGCGGGAGGCAACGGTTTCTTCCAAAGTCACCGGGAAGGTCACGGAAGTGCTCATCGAGGAAGGCATGAAGGTTACGAACGGCCAGATCGTGGCGCGACTGGATGATTCGAATGTGAAGGCCAATCTCGAAGTGGCCCAGGCCCAGCTGGCGTCGGCCACGGCGGCGGTGGAGGAGACCCGCGCCCAGCTCAAACTGGCGAACAACGAATATGAACGCATCGCCGAACTGGCCAAACGGAACATCGAGTCCCAATCCGACCTCGACCAGGCGGAGTCGAATGCGAAGACCCTGCAGGCGCATCTCGCCTGGCAGGAGACACAAATCGCGGTGGCCCAACGCGAAGTGGAGATGGGCCAGCAGGACATGGACGATCTGATCATTCGCGCGCCGTTCGACGGCGTCATCACCACCAAGGACGCGCAGCCAGGTGAAATGATTTCGCCGGTCTCGGCCGGTGGCGGATTCACGCGCACGGGCATCGGCACGGTTGTGGACATGGGCTCGCTGGAAATCGAAATTGACGTGAACGAAAGCTACATCAACCGGGTTGAGCCGGGCCAGCCGGTCGAAGCGACGCTGGACGCGTATCCCGACTGGACAATTCCCTGCAAGGTCATCGCCATCATCCCGACCGCCGACCGCGACAAGTCCACGGTCAAGGTGCGCGTTGGTTTCGACCAACTGGATCCGCGCATCCTACCGGACATGTCGGTGAAGGTGGCCTTCCGCGACAACGGTGAAAGGGCGGCGGGTCACGCGGTGATCGTTCCCAAAAATTCGGTGCTCAGCCGCGACGGCCGCGACGTGGTGTTCGTGGTCCAGGACGGTCATGCCGAACGCCGCGCCGTCACCGTCAGCGACACGCAGAATGACGATTCCGTGTTGAGCGCGGGCGTGGCCGCCGGCGAAAAGGTCGTCGTGGCCGCGCCGGCCGATTTGCAGGACGGAATGGCCGTAAAGGAGAAAAAATTATGAACGAAAACAAATCCGGCACCGGCGCCCTGGTGCAGGTTGAGGGCGTGGGAAAGGCTTTCCATCGCGGCTCGGAGGACATTCACGTTTTGACCGGCTTGAGCCTGCAGGTCCCGGCTGGTGAGTTCCTGGCGCTGATGGGGCCGTCGGGTTCCGGCAAGACCACGCTCCTGAATTTGATCGGCGGCCTCGATCGCCCGACGAGCGGCACCGTCAGCGTCGCGGGTGAGAACATTGATCAATTGTCCGACCGCGGCCTGGCCGCGTGGCGCGCGCGGCACGTCGGTTTTGTCTTCCAACTTTACAACCTGATGCCGGTGCTGACGGCCGAACGGAACGTGGAACTGCCGCTGTTGCTGACGCACCTCTCCAAGGCGGAACGGAAGCAACACGTGGCGGCGGCGCTGGCGGTCGTCGGGCTGTCGCACCGCGCCAGTCATTATCCGCGCACGCTCTCGGGCGGCGAACAACAACGCGTCGGCATCGCCCGCGGCATCGTCACCGATCCAACCCTGTTGCTGTGCGACGAACCGACGGGTGATTTGGACCGGAAATCCGGCGACGAAATCCTGGACCTGCTCCAGGCGTTGAACCGCGAGCATGGCAAGACCATCATCATGGTCACGCACGATCCGCACGCCTCGGCGCGCGCGGCCCGGACCCTGCATCTGGACAAAGGGCAGTTGAGCAATGGAGAGGTGAAATGAAATTCCTGCACCTCATCTGGAGCAATCTGAAGCGGAAAAAGCTGCGCACGTTGCTGACGTTGCTCTCGATTGTCGTGGCGTTCGTCCTGTTCGGATTTCTGTCGGCCATCCAGCAGGCGCTGGTCGGCGGCGTGGCCCTGGCAGGCGCGGACCGGTTGATCGTCCGCGAAAAGGTGTCCATCATCAACCTCCTGCCGGTGAGTTATGAGGCGCGCATGGACCGGATTCCCGGCGTGGATTTCTCCACGTTCCAGACCTGGTTCGGCGGCATTTACCAGGACCCGAAGAATTTCTTCATGCAAAATCCCGTCGAACCGGAAAAATTCCTCAAGATGCACCCCGAAATCATCCTGCCGCCGGACGAAGAGACGGCCTGGCTGGCGACGCGGACGGGCGCCATTGTTGGCCGCCGGACGGCGGAACGGTTTCATTGGAAGATTGGTGACAAGGTGCCGATTCGATCCACCATTTGGTCGCAGGCGAACGGGAACCTGACCTGGACGTTTGACATTGTGGGCATTTACGACGGAAGGGACAAAGGCACCGATACCACGCCGCTGTTCTTTCGCTATGATTACTTCGACGAAGGGCGACAGTTTGGCAAGGGACAGGTCGGCTGGTATACCATCCGGATCAAGGACCCGTTGCAGGCGGCGGAAGTGGCCAAACGGGTGGACACAGAATTTGAGAATTCACCGGCGGAAACCAAGACGGAGCCGGAAGGCGCATTTATTCAAGGCTGGGCGGCCCAACTGGGCAATATCGTTTTGATCGTCTCCTCCATCCTCGGGATGGTGTTCTTCACCATCCTGCTGGTGACCGGTAATACCATGGCGCAGGCGGTACGTGAGCGAACCGGCGAGCTGGGCGTGCTCAAGGCCATCGGTTTTACCAACGTGCGGGTCGTGGCGCTCGTGTTGGCCGAATCGTGCCTGCTCACCGTCCTCGGCGGGTTGGTTGGTCTGGGACTGGCGCTGGCCATTACGCCTATCATCGCACGGCCATTGGCAGGATTGCTGCCGATGTTCTTTCTGCCCACGCGCGCGTTGTTCATCGGATTCGGCCTCAGCATCGCGCTGGGCCTGGTGACGGGCATTTTCCCCGCGCTCCAGGCCATGCGCCTGCGCGTAGCGGATGCCCTGAGGAGAATGTGAAAATGAAAATGACCGGCCAACATCGAACATTCAACATTCAACGCCGAACCTTCATAGAAGGTCGAATCCGCGTACACCTGGATGTTGAGTGTTGGGTGTTGAACGTTGAATGTTTCCGGCTGGTTCAGGAATTCAATATGCAAATTATTTTCCAGGAATTCTCATCTTGATTATGGCCGGCCCTATCAACTGGTTTTCGCAAATCGTCTCGATTACGAAGTTCGGTCTGCTCAGTCTGCCGCAACGGCTCGGCGCGGTGGCGGCCACGGTCATTGGCATCGCCGGTGTCGTGGCCGTGCTGGTGGGCGTGCTCTCCATTGCGGCGGGTTTCCGGCAGGTCATGAAAATTTCCGGCTCGCCCGACGGCGCGATTGTTATGCGCAGTGGCGCCGACAGCGAAATGGTCAGCGGCCTGGGAGAGGATGAGACCCGCATCATTGCCGACGCGCCGGGCGTCGCGCGCACGGCCAAGGGCCCGCTCGCGTCCGCGGAACTGTTCGTTATCATTGATTTGCCCAAGCGGTCCACCGGCACCGATGCCAACGTCCCGTTGCGTGGCGTGGAACCCGCTGCGTTGCTGGTGCGGGACAATTTAAAAATCATCCAGGGCCGGATGTTCGAATGGGGCAAGGACGAAGTCATTGTGGGGCGCGGCGCGGCCCAGGAATTTGCCGGACTGGACGTCGGTTCAACCATCAAAGTGGGCCGTTACCAATGGCCGGTGGTGGGAATGTTTTCAGCCGAAGGCGGCGCGGCGGAATCCGAAATCTGGACTGACGCGAAGATATTACAGGACGCCTACAATCGCGGGAATTCGTTCCAATCTGTCTCTGTCAAATTGAATTCGCCGGGGGCGTTTCAGGAATTCAAGGATTCGCTGACATCCAATCCACAGCTTAACGTGCAGGTCATCCGGCAATCTGATTATTACGCCAAGCAATCCGAGCGGCTCACGCTGCTGATTACCATATTGGGTTACGCGATCGCCTTTCTGATGGCGCTGGGCGCCGTGTTCGGCGCGTTGAACACGATGTACAGCGCGGTCGCGGCGCGGACGCGGGAAATCGCCACGCTGCGGGCGCTCGGTTTTGGCGGCAGTGCGGTGGTGGTCTCGCTCATGCTCGAATCGCTGCTGCTGGCGCTGGTCGGGGGCGTCCTCGGTGGCGGGCTGGCCTATCTCGCCTTCAACAATTTTCACACCTCGACGATGAACTTTCAGAGCTTCAGCCAGATCACGTTCGCCTTCAAGGTCACGCCGCAATTGCTGGTGCGCGGCATCATCTGGTCGGCGCTGATTGGTTTGATTGGCGGCTTGTTTCCGGCCATCCGCGCGGCGCGCCTGCCCATCGCGTCGGCCTTAAGGGAATTGTAAACGAAACAAACGGGAATTCCGTTCGGCTTTCAGCTCATCCCGGGCAAAAGCAAAAGGGCGGTCCGCTGAAAACGGACCGCCCGTCGAAAAATTCCGACCGACTATTTTTCAATGCTCAGCAGTTCCACCTCGAAGATCAAGGTGCTGTTCGGTCCAATCTTCGGGCTGGGGCTTTGTTCGCCGTAGGCCAGCTTCGCGGGGATGAACAACTGCCACTTGTCACCCACCTTCATCAACTGCAGCGCCTCGGTCCAGCCAGGGATCACTTCGTTGACGGGGAAGGTGGCCGGCTGACCGCGCTGCACGGAACTGTCAAAAACCGTCCCGTCAATCAGCGTGCCGGTGTATTGCACCGTGACCGTGTCGGTTTTCTTGGGCGTATCGCCGGTGCCGGACTTGAGGATTTTGTATTGCAGTTCCGCCGTTGTGCCGTCCGGCAAAGTCACCGGATGAACCTTGACCCCGTCCTTGGTTTTGTTCGCCGCGAGGAAAGCCTCACCGTCCTGGAGATTTTTGGCGCCATCGGCATGTTTGGCGGCTTCGGCCGCGCTTTTGGCTTCGACGTCCTGCTTGAGCTTCGTCAGTGCGTCACTCACTTCCTCCGGCGTCAGCGCCGGCTTGCCGCCCATCGCGTCGGTGATGCCGGCGGCCAGCGCCCTGGCATCCAGATCCAGGTTCTCGGCCTTGAGGCTGGAACCGATGTTGACGCCGAGGGCGTAGCTGGTTTTCTGCTTCGGGTTCGTCAGGTCAGGTTTGTCCTGCGCCACCGCGGAACTTATGAGTAATCCGAGGGCGAGGGTGGGAATGAGATATGATTTCATTTGGTTATTGGCCGTGTGGTTATTTGTGGACGGAATAGCATCCAAAAGGAAGGCGGCCACGTCAAGCCGTGAATCTCAAAAAATTGAACGGGACCGCTGGTGCGCGGTCACACTTCCTTCAGCGCGCGGTTGATCCGTTCGATGGCTTCGTTGATTTCCTCGCGGTTTTTAAAGCCGATGACCACGGCGTCGATTTCGGGGCAGGCCATGGCATAGCGGACGGATTTTTCGCGGTCGGCCGGGCTGGTGAATGTGCCGTTGCCGCAGATTTTCATGCCAATCACGCCACGGCCCTTCGTGTGCATGGTTTTGATTTGTTGCAGCACCGGAGCGATGTCATGGCGGCGGTCGCCCCAGTAGCTGTCTTCGCCGTCGGTGAAACTGCCCTGCGGATTCACCCGCACCAGATGCACCTCGGGCCAATCCGAGGCGACTCCCGCGCGTAACGCGGGCAGGCTGTGACAGGACACGCCCTTGGCCCGGATCCATTTCCGTTGCTGGGCCTCGTTGAAGGCGTCCATGACGCGTTTCCATTCGTCGGTCCACTGGCCGCGCGTCATGCAATGGACCAGCAGGCTGTCAATGTAATCGGTGTTGAACGTCTTGCGGTGGTGGTCAATGACGGCCAGCACGTCCTCCGGCCGGCCATCCATTTTGGATTGGATGAAAAGTTTTTCCCGCGGCAACCCCTTGATGGCCTCGGCGATCAGACCAAAGGTCTGGTAGGACTCGGCGGTGTCGATGTACGTAATGCCGCGGTCGTAGGCGTGGTGGATGAGATTGACGAACGCGTCTTTGCCCTCGGCGGTCTGGATGTATCCGTTGTTGCTGCCGGTGCCGAACCCCAGCCGGCTCAATTTGATGCCGGTCCTGCCGAGGGTCACCTGGTCCGTGGCGGTGCGCGTGGCGGCCGGACCGGCGGCGCCGGTTTCCGCCCAGGCCCAGGGCGAGAGCAGCACGGTGCCGGCCAGCGCGGTTGTAGTTTTGAGAAATTCACGGCGATTCAGTCCGGAACGCTTATGACGCGGGGGTTTCATGGGTATTTTGTATCCGGCTGGCGGCCAGGGAAACGGCCCGGTGCGAGCCGCGGAGAAACGCGGCTACCGGGCAAAGAGGCGGCCTTGCGCATGCTTCACAAATAGCACCCGCTCATGAAATTGCAACTGCGATTTTGAAACAGAACTGCCGGACCTCGACGGCCCGGCAGAAATTCATTCCCAGCGACCATCACCGGTCACCACGGTAAACCTCTCAAATTCACCGTTACAGCATGATTACGTCGATTGCGCCCGAAACTTGCGCCGGCCAACGGTCAGCAAACCGAGCGCCCCGATGGCCAGCAAGGCGATCGAAGACGGTTCGGGGACCAAGGTCGGGGAAAATATCCCGGTGCTGTCTCCCGGTGAACCCTGGCTGAAATCAATGCTGCCAACATAGGCAACGGATTCCCCGGATGGCGGGGTCGTGATGGCCGCCGGTGTGGAAGCGCTGAAAAAGGTGAAATTGCCTGATTGCCCTGGTGCCAATG